>Ga0193719_10000485_pt1 | contig 14987 bp, 16 predicted proteins | sample U2a2metaG_FD_160103 | JGI IMG/M metagenome (GOLD analysis project Ga0193719, IMG submission 160103) | Soil microbial communities from a riparian zone of the East river system, Colorado, United States - U2a2 | ecosystem: Environmental > Terrestrial > Soil > Riparian zone | place: USA: East... | reverse complement strand
GAATCTTTCACCAAAACGCTCAAGTGAACGTTCGATGCGCGCGCATTCGACAAGATCGACACCAATTCCCAGCACACTCATCTGGGATAATTCTCCATTGCGGCGAGCATTTCCTTTACGGCTGTTGCGAGTCCGACCCAGATGGCGCGCGACACAATCGAGTGGCCAATATTCAGCTCGGTCAGATGCGGAATTTGGTGAATGAGCGCGATGTTACGGTAATTGATGCCGTGACCAGCGTTGACTTGGAGGTGTGATTCTGCGGCGGCGCGTGCCGCTGCTCGCAATTTCTCCAGCTCTTCCTTTTCGATCTTTTCCGTGAATGCGTTCGCCAGTTTGCCAGTATGCAGCTCGACCATATCAACTCCCAACTCAGCCGCAGCATCGGTTTGCTCCAGAGTCGGATCGATAAAGAGACTGACGCGAATGCCTGAGGCCTGGAAACGCTTAACCGTGCTCTCCAGACCTTTGCGATGCGCGATAACGTCGAGACCGCCCTCGGTTGTAACCTCCTCGCGCTTTTCGGGAACGAGGCAGACTTCATCAGGCACGATGCGCAAAGCAACGTCCATGATCTCCTCTGTATTGCCCATTTCGAGATTCAGTTTCGTCATAATGTTCTGGCGCAATCGCTCAAGATCTCGGTCTTGTATGTGGCGCCGATCTGCGCGCAAATGGGTTACGATCCCGCCAGCGCCGGCTCGCTCGCAGATTGACGCGGCGGCAATCGGATCAGGCTCGGCGTTTTTTGATTCAGGCATCGCCGCGTAGCGCGTCTGCCGCAACGTAGCGACGTGATCAATGTTAACTCCTAGGCGCAAACCGCTCATTTGATGCGCCAAATAGGACTCACTCAATGAAACTGAGCAAGTCCCAAACTCGCGGCTTCTCAGCCGCGCAATTGTTTCCGTGCCTGAGCCAGCCCGTCTTCCATATCGTCGATCGTCTTGTCAAACTCCTTGCGCGCATCGACGTAATCTTTCGTCCCGGCTGTCTTCTTAAGTTTGGCGAACTCCTCTTTAGCGGTGGCGTGCTGCTGGCTCAATGTATCAAGCTGGCTCTCAAAAGCCTGCGGGTCGGCTGCTTCTGACTTGCGGCTCTTCAGCTCCGCGATTTCTTCTCCAAGGTCATTAAGTTTCTGCCGGGCGCCTTTGCGATACGTCTTGCGGTCGCTGCTGGCATACGCCTTCGTGTCTTTCCAGAGTTCTTTGGTTTTTTCTCCGACTGTCTTGGCGGCCTCCTTGGTTTTCTGACCGACTGTTTTAGCCGCATCCTTCACTGTCTCGCCCGCTTTCTGCGCGCCGTGCTTTACCTGCTCCCCGGTCGATTCCTGCGCGACAGCGGGGAGTGCAGTAATCGTCAACAAAACAGCAGCCGTCACTGTTATTTTCATAATTTTCCTGGTTCCTTTGTCTTCATTGTCTCAAACGGAATCTACCCATAAACAGAAACGGATCAGCCAGCCCAGACGCGCGCATCCGGTTGCAGTCGCCGCCCTTTTTGCATGCAGCCTTGCACGACTGCCGATGCCGCTGGGTCAGCTATTTCGAGCAATTGCGATGACCTTCAGACGCGTCGGCAGCAGGCGCCCTTGTAAATCGATGCGAGTTTCGGCAATGGAAAGCCCAAAATGTAAAGCATTGCGATAAGTCCATAAGCCAGAGTTAGACGCGTGCGACCAATTGCTTCGTATCGGCGAGGACTCGCCACAATCCGCTTCTTGCTATACATCACGCGACCACAGCAGCGGAGTCGGCGAAAAAACTCTACATCCTCCATAATCGGCACCGCTGGAAATCCGCCGATATCGCTGAACGAAGCTCTTCGGCAGAATATGCCATGATCGCCGCAGCGCATTCGCAGCAGAATACCCACGTAATGTGCAAAGCTGTCCGTCAGTCGGTACACGAAGCCTCGCGGCAGACGAATCCGAAAGTAACCGCCCACAACCTTCGGCTCGTCCACAATGCGCGCGATCTCATCCAAACAGCCCGACGGCACTTCGGCATCGACATGGACAAACCAAAGAATGTCACCACATGCGACGCGCACGCCGGCATTCATTTGCTCACCACGATTGCGCTCGCTCCGGACGAGCTGATCGCAAAATCCGGCGGCAAGCTGCGTTGTACCGTCTGAGCTTCCGCCATCTGCCACAATAATCTCGGCTCCGGGCGCGCGCTCGCGCAGTTGCCGAAGAAACGGTCGGATCAACGGTGCCTCGTTGAATACCGGAACAATGATCGAGAACTGCGTTCGAACAGGTTTTTCCAAATCGCCCGTCAAATGGGGATCATGCCGTTCGACCTTTGCTGGAACTGCCAAATTCACGGGATGAGACACTACCTCCACGCAGCTCGCCACGGAACTGCTCTGGTTTCATTTGAAAATGTTGTCAAACAACAGTCGCGCTTTGCTGTAATTGCGCCCATGGGGCCCTTGGTCGTTCACGCCCCAATTGTAGGACATATATTTCGTTTGGTAATTCCCACTGCCGGCAAACTTCTGAACCGGTTCCGGCGCATATCGGCCAAGGATTTTTGGTACGCCGCCAGCTTTATCAAAATCCTGTTTGAACCACTTAAAGATGCTGGAGATTTCCACTCTGTTCTCGTTCGGCATAAAACGGTTGAGATCGTCGCGTGCCAGCCAAGCGCGATATGCCTGATCGTCCTGCTCCTGAAATTTGTCGCCCGTATAGGCGAAGCGTTGAAGTGGCGGGCAACTGCGTGCAGCACAGACCAGGACGGCATGCGCGTGATAACCGATCAACGGCCGCAACGCTCCGTTTTCGATGTCATCAAACGATAATTTGCGGCCGCCGATCTCGTTGCGCTTTGCCGTGAACGAATCTTTCAGCGACCAGACACTCTCTGTTGGATAATTCGAGAGAATCCAGCGGAGCATGAACGCGTTGTACGCATTGACGAGTGACGCAGCCTTCTCATTGGCCTGCGCGGGATTATCGGATTTTTGCGTGAATTGTTTCAGATAATCCTCAAGTGCGGAGAGATCCGCCTTGTTTTGTTTCCATGCGCCGTAGTTCACCAGCCCTTGTTCGTTCACGTACTTTTTTAATAAGCGATCGTACTCATCGTGATTGATACCGATACTTACATCAATATTTTCACCGCTCTGAGTTTGCTGAGCGTGCGCGGTAAGGTCGACAAAGACCAGCGGCACCAAAATGACGAAATAGATCCAAAGTCTGTTCACGGTGTCGATTTGAATTCTGGTCCCAGAAAAACCATATCTAGACGTCCAACCAATTGCGAACGCACGAAGCTAAAACGAAGGAATTCATATGATCTTAAGACTCATTATGGCAACAGCTATGGCGCTGTTCCTGACATCGGGACTGCCTGTTCGGGCGCAAGAACATCCGGAACATCCGAAGAAAACCACCGAGCATCCAAAGAAAGCTGCGGAAAAACAAGTGAGCACGGCTGATATTTCAGCCGGCATCAAGAAAAATATAGAGGCTGAAACCAAAAAGAACAGTGACGGGAAGTTTCACGTTAAACATGAGGGCCAAGATCTCACGCTCGATCTGGTAAGAGTCCACGACGATAGGTTGTCCGATCTCGGCGGCGGCAAGTACTTTGCCTGTGTAGACATGAAAGCTGCCGACGGTAAGATCTACGACATCGATTTCTTCCTAACCGGACCACCGGGCGGAATGAAAGTCACAGACACCACCGTGCATAAGATTGACGGAAAGCCTCTTTACGATTGGAAGGAAAAAGACGGCAAATGGCAAAAGGTACCAGCAAGCTGACGAACGATTGGCCACTCGGATCGGTGATTGAAACGTCCATGCGGTTTCTGATTATCCCAACTGTTCTTCTGGCGAATGCGGTTGCAGTTCAGGCGGCAGATGAGCCGGGCATTATCAAAGGTTCCGATCAGTTCGAGTTCGTTTATCGAGTCAAACTGCCGGAGATCAAAGGCGACGCCCGCGTCTGGATACCGCTGGCGAAGACCGATGCTTTTCAGACCGTCACCGAGGAGAAGCTGAGCATCCCGATGAAATGGGAAAAAGTGCAGGATCGCGATTACGCGAACGATATCTGCGTGCTCTATCCGCTGCCTGCAGACAGCGGCAAAACGATCGAGCTGCGATACCACGTCGTGCGGAAGGAGAAATCCGCTTATCCCGCAAGCGGTGCAGATGCCGCGCGTTACTTGCGTCCTGAGAAACTCGTTCCGGTGAACGAGACATTCAAAACGCTCGCACTTAAAGCAGTGGCGGAAAAAAGCGACGACCTCGAGCGGGCGAAAGCGCTCTACGATCACGTGATGGGCCGGATGCGCTACGACAAATCAGGCACCGGCTGGGGCCGCGGCGACGCCATGTACGCCTGCGACGCACGCACCGGAAACTGTAGCGATTTCCACGCCTACTTCATTGCCTTGGCGCGCAGCATCGGCATACCGGCGCGTTTTGCGATCGGTGCTACAATTCCGGCCGACAAGAATGAGGGCACGATTGAGGGCTACCATTGCTGGTCCGAATTTTTCGCCGACGGACACTGGGTGCCCGTGGACATCAGTGAAGCGTGGAAGAATCCCAAGTTGGCCGACTACTACTTCGGTCATAATCCGGCCAATCGTTTCGAGCTGACGAAAGGCCGCGACTTGGTGGTCGATCCCGAGCCGGCGAGCGGTCCGATCAATTTTCTGGCCTACCCTTTGCTTGAGATGAACGGCGAGGTAGTAAAGCCTGAGACCACCTTCATGTTCCGGCGCATCGGCGCTTAGGAGAACTATTCAGCCAAATAGGACGAAGGCTGTGGAGACGCTGTCGCGGTGCGTTCGACTATTGTGCCATCCGATCGGCGCCAGTAATCACGCTGCTTCCGGAATGGCATGAGCAGCGCATTCCCGAGCTGGTTGTCATCCGGTAGCGAATAGCCTGCGATTCCGATCGCGATCTCCGCTTGAGGGATGTTGAGCCCAAGTGTTCGATGAACGCGATCCCACCACGGAAACACAACGCCGTAATTTGAGTTCGTCTCACGTTGGACCTGCGAGTGGTGAATGCCGTGCATTCGCGGAGTCACGAGCACTTTGTTCAAGAGCCGTTCGAGACGGATCGGCAACCGCAGATTGCTATGATGGAAGAGCGTGTTGGCCTGAAAAACCAATTCGTAAACGGCAAATGCTGGCATCGAGATCCCGATGAGCAGCACCTGCACGACACGAAAAGCTGCGGACATTGCCACTTCGCCGAAATGAAAGCGAAATCCGGTAGAGACATCCAGGTCGGGGTCAATGTGGTGCACATTATGAAAACGCCAGAGAAATCCGATACGGTGATTCGCGAGATGCCACCAATAAAATGTCAGGTCCATTAATAGAAACGATGCGATGAACCCCAAAGCTGGTGGGAGCGCGAGCAGATGAACCAGACCGAAAGGCTTTTGCGTCGCCCAGCTCAATGCCGCGATCGCACCTGGGCGCACCAGGATCGCCGCCACTGCGAAAGCGGCCGCCGAGATGACCAAATTTAGAATAACTCGTGGCAGCAGCGAAGAGTAACGTCTGCGCAGGGGGAGGAGACGCTCAAGGACGAAAAGAGCCACGAAAATAGCGGCGGTAATCGCGAGCGTGAGAATCGCCGGACGCATTCGAAGAAAACTATCTAAACGTTAGAACCGACTTTGAGATAAGATTAGGTGATCGACGCTAATCCAACCGGGCCCGGACAGGAAAAGCCATACAAGGATCACGAGGCAAAGGACCTCTGGAAGATATAGAAATTCGGAGAGCCAACCAAGTAGAGATGTTGCCTTGATATTTCGAATGGCGGTCGTTGCAATCGCGACGATCATCAGTGCATTGAGCATCGCACAGGCGAGAGGCGTCACTGCGCCGAGAACAAGGAGCGTGCCAAAGACGAACTCTACCGTCGATACAAATACAGCGTTGAACTCGGGAAAGGGAATGTGTGCTTCCCTAAGCGTTTCGCGCATCTGTTCCCGCCGGTCAGGCACAAAAAGTTTGCCTCGCCCGGAAAGAAAGAACAGTAAACCGACTGCTAATCGCGCCACGAAAATCCCAAGCCACTGCCATGCGTGCAGCTCCGCCAGAAACGCCCAAACCCACAGCATGCAGCCAAGGTCAACCGGCGATCATCGATGGGCAACAATCTCAAGAATGCGTTTGCGTGCAGCGATCATGGACAGTCCCGGCAGCGCTGGAATAGTATCCTTCGCGTTCTCCGATCTTCAGCTCGATGAACGCGATGGACCAAAAACTTTATAACGTTGCCATAATCGGCGCCGGGACGGCTGGTTTGGTGACCGCGGCCGGAACTGCCGGACTCGGTGGACGTGTTGCGCTGATCGAACGCAATTTAATGGGCGGCGATTGCCTAAACTTCGGTTGCGTGCCGAGCAAGGCGCTGATCTCATCGGCGCGACTAATCCAGCAGATTCGCGAATCCAAAAAATGGGGATTAGATCGACAAGAGCCCCGGTTCGTCTTCGAAAGAGTCTTTGAGCGAATGCGTGCGCGACGCGCGAAAATTGCGCCGAACGATTCGCAAGAGCGGTTCGAATCGCTGGGTGTCGATGTTTTCCGCGGCGAAGCGCATTTCGTCTCACCGCAGGAAATCGAAGTCGATGGCCAACGACTCCGCGCGAAAAATTTTGTGATCGCCACCGGCAGCCGCGCGGCGATTCCGGAAATCGATGGCATGAACCTGATTCCGTTTTTCACGAACGAAACCATTTTCGATGAGCTAAAAGAAAAGCCCGAAAGGATAATCGTGCTCGGCGGCGGGCCGATCGGCTGTGAGCTTGGTCAGGTGCTTGCACGACTCGGTGTGAAAGTGACGATTCTGCAACGCGCATCTCAATTGCTGCCGAGAGAAGACAGTGATGTCGCGGAAATTCTGCAACGCCAACTAGAGCGCGAAGATGTTCGAATCGAGTTCGGCGCCGAAGCCAAGACTGCCGCGCGCAACGGCAATAGTGTGCGCGTTGATTGTCTGCGCAAAGACGGCTCTAGTTTTCAGCTCAACGCAGAGGCATTGCTTGTCGCAGCTGGGCGCATCCCAAACATCGACAAGTTGAACCTCGACGCAGCCGGCGTGCGGTTCAACAAGCGTGGCGTCATCGTCAACGAATATTTGCAAACTTCGCAGCTGCACATCTACGCGGCGGGGGACATCGCCGGGTCGTTTCAATTCACGCACCTGGCGGATGCCCACGCTCGAGTTGTCGTTCGCAATATCTTAATGCCGCTCCAGTTGCTGCGTCAGAAGACCGAAACCGCGGTGCTACCGTGGGTCACCTACACTGATCCGGAGATTGCACACGTTGGCTTCGGCGAGAGGGAGGCACAAAAATCGAATATCGTATACGACCTATTCGTTGTTCCGCTTGAAGAAGTCGATCGCGCAGTTGTGGAGAGCGAAGAAATTGGGTTTGCCAAAGTTTTGGCCGCAAAAGATTCCGATAAAATTCTCGGTGTCACAATCGTTGGAGCGCGTGCGGGCGATCTCATACACGAATTTGTGCTGGCGATGAAAGCCGGGATCGGTCTCGGCACGGTTGCCTCGACAATCCACGCCTATCCGACATTTGCTGAATTGGCACGGAAGGTCGGCGATAAATACAATAGGACGCGGCTTACTCCGCGTGCCAAAAAAGTCTTTACCTGGCTCTACAAGCGTGCGCGGCGATGAGAAACGAGAAAAAAGGTGCAGTCGCCCGGCTCATTGCGTTGACCGTGATTGTGATCGCGCTTTTCCTCGCGATGAAATTTCTTCCCGTCCAGCACTGGCTGAGAAGCTTCAACGACTGGGTCGGCCAAATGGGCCTTGCCGGCATCTTCATTTTCATCGCCGTTTATGCCGCTGCCACCGTCTTGCTGGCACCCGGGGTAATCCTGACTATCGGAGCCGGATTCGCGTTTGGTTTATGGAAAGGTTTTCTCGCCGTTTCCGCCGGGGCGACACTCGGCGCGTCTCTTGCCTTTCTCGTTGCCCGGTTCGTCGCGCGCGACAAGATCGAAGCGATGGCGAGAAGGAACACCAAGTTTCAGAGGATTGACAACGCGATTGGCAAACAAGGCGCCAAACTGGTCTTTTTGCTCCGGCTTAGTCCCGTGATTCCATTTAATCTCAGCAATTACTTTTACGGACTGACAGCGGTGAAATTCTGGCCTTACGTGCGGGCGAGCTGGATCGGCATGATGCCCGGCACTTTTCTTTACGTTTATATTGGGACAGCCGGAAAAGCTGCGGTCGCAGCCGCAGGTGGCGAGGCGGTAAAGCACGGATGGCAGTACTGGACGTTTATGAGTATCGGTCTGGTTGCAACCATTGTGGTCACAATCTGGGTGACAAAGATCGCGCGTGATGCTCTGAAAAAAACAGCGGACGTGAAGTCATGAAGCAGAAAACGATTGCGGTCATTGGAGGCGGTTCGGCCGGATTGACGGCGGCGCGCACCGCGCACGAGTTCGGAGCGAAGGTTCTCTTCTTTATGGGCGACAATGCCGACCGCGCGTCGCTCTGCATCAACGCCGGCTGCATGCCTTCAAAGGCAATGTTTGAACCGATCGATGCTATGTATCACGCGCGTCGTCACGGCTGGTTGCACGTCGAGCCGCGCCGGCCTAACGAGTTCCTGGCAGAAATCGTGCGCTGGAAAGATCGAGAGATCGCCCAGTTTCGCGCCCACCGCGAAGCGGAAATCCGGCAACTCGCCAACGATCGCTTCGAGATCATTCGCGCCAATGCCTTCTTTGTGAACGCGCACGAATTGGAAAGCGAGGGCAAGCGTTTTGCGTTCGACGCCGCGATTCTCGCCAGCGGATCGGTGCCGGCGCTGCCAAAACTCGAAGCCTTCGATTCCTCATGGGACGGCTTCTGGACGAATGAGGAAATTCTAAGCAACACACACATTCCTGAATCGCTTGCGATCATTGGTGCGGGCGCGATTGGTCTTGAATTTTCCCTGCGTTACGCGCGGCTCGGCTCGGAAGTCACACTTATTACGCACTCGCGGGTGCTCCCGCGTTACCCTGCAAAATTTGGTGAGCGCCTCGCCTTTATTTACGAACGCGAAGGTGTCCGCGTTCTGACTTCACGGAAAGTTGTCCGCATGGCGCGGGACTCCGACGGTTTCTTCGAAATCGGAACGGAAGGGCTGCATAATTACGAACCGATCATTAGCGAAAAAGTTTTGATGGCTACCGGGCGACGCCCAGATACTGACGATCTGCACCTCGACGCTGTCGGAATTTGCTTAGATAAAAACGGATCGCTGGAGATTACCGATGACATGCGCGTGCGCAGTCACCACCACATCTTTGCCGCAGGCGATGTCGGAGGAAAGCGGATGGTTGTTCATCATGCGCATATCGAGGCGGGCATTGCGGCCGAAAATGCTGTGACCGATGGCAGCCACAAATGGCGGAAACGCTCCAATATTCAGGTTATTTTCTCCGACCCCGAATTTGCTTTCGCGGGAATGAAACCGGCCGATGCGGAAAAGACCGGGCACAAACTCGTCACTGCCTCAGCGGAGAGTCGCGACGTTGGGAAGCTGCATTTGGCTGGCGATGATTTCGGCTTTGGTGAATTTTCCGCGGATGCAAAAAGCGGGCGTCTTGTCAGCGCTGGTCTGCTCTGCGACGATGCCAGTAACCTGATCCATCTTCCGGCATACGCGATCGATCATGAGCATACCGTGCAACAACTTGAGGACGCGGAATATTATCACCCGACGAAGATCGAGATTGTCTCGGAGATTGGTGACGCGCTCTGCCGCAAACTGGGTGGTCATCCGTTCGCGCGCGCGGAGGAGTAACAGAAGTCCGAAATTGTCGATCGATAATTTGAGTGAGATCATGCCGCGCTTCCGCACTTGTAAATTCGCGCATGGTGATGAGAATCGATTTCCATTCAGGAATAGACACTGCGCCAGAGGATCCCATCGACATGATTGAGCGCCATCGCACTGAGACCATTGTAAGGGAGCGTTACGCGGCCAGCGCGAAATCACCGGAAGCGGAGCTTTGTTGCCCGGTCAATTACGAGTCTGAGTATCTTAAAGTCATTCCGTCAGAAGTGATCGAGCGGGATTACGGTTGCGGCGATCCCTCCCGTTATGTGCGTGAAGGCGAAACCGTTCTCGATCTGGGCAGCGGCACGGGCAAAATCTGTTTCATCGCCGCGCAGATCGTCGGGCCGAAAGGCAAAATCATTGGGGTTGATATGACCGATGAAATGCTTGAGGTCGCGCGCCGCAACGCGCCGATCGTGGCGAAGCGGACCGGTTGTGCAAACGTGGAATTCCGGAAAGGCCGTATTCAGGATCTTGCGCTCGACTTGGAACAACTCGATCAGGAACTTGAGCGGCGTCCGATTACAAACGCGGCTTCGTTTCTCGCCGCGGATGAATTAGCGCAGGAATTGCGAGCGAAGCATCCACTCATAGCGAGCGATTCGATTGACGTCGTCGTATCCAATTGTGTGCTCAATCTGGTTGAACCGAAATCGAAGAGACAACTTTTCGAGGAAATCTTTCGCGTTCTTAAAAAGGGCGGCCGCGCTGTGATTTGCGACATCGTCAGCGACGAACCCGTACCGGACGAGTTGCAAGATGATCCAGAACTTTGGAGCGGTTGTATTTCAGGGGCGTTGACTGAGGAAAGTTTTCTCGCCGCTTTCGAAAATGCCGGGTTCTACGGAATCCAGATCTTGAAACGCGATGCGAAGCCGTGGCGAACCGTGCAGGGTATCGAATTTCGTTCAGCTACAATCGAAGCGTTCAAAGGGAAACAAGGCGAATGTTTCGAGCGTAATCAGGCGGTGATTTATCGCGGTCCGTTCAGAGAAGTTCTCGATGACGACAATCATCGGATGGAGCGCGGCAAGCGTTACGCTGTTTGCGACAAGACCTACAATCTCTACAAGAAGGCGCCGTATTCTAAGTGTTTTGAATTCGTCGAGCCAATTGTCGATGTGCTGCTGGCCGAAGCAAAGCCGTTCGATTGTTCGCGCACCTCTTTACGGCATCCGAAGGAAACCAAAGGCCAGGCTTACGATGTAACCACGAAAGCCAACAACACGTGCTGCGATGGCGGCAATTGCTGCTGATTTTCCTAGGTGATGAACAAGTTCGCGCAAAAACTGGAGGAACATTCGATCTCACTTCGTCGCGGGCGGCCTGAGATTCTTCAGGTCAACGTTGGCAAGCTTTGCAATCTCACATGCGTGCATTGCCACGTGAACGCCGGACCGAAGCGCAAGGAGATAATGACGCACGAGACAATTGATCGCGTCCTCGAGTGGCTGGGCAAAACCGAGATTCCGATTGTCGATCTTACGGGCGGCGCGCCGGAAATGATTCCAGATTTTCGTTATTTCATCGAGCGTGTGAAAACGCTCGAAAGCCCGCGTCACGTCATTGATCGATGCAACTTGACGATCTTGCTCGATCCTGGCTACGAAGAGCTGCCGGAATTTCTCGCCAAACACAAAGTCGAGATCATCGCGTCAATGCCGTGTTACACACCAAGGAATATGAACATGCAACGCGGCGGGGGCGTATTCGATGGGAGCATCGCTGCCTTGCAACGCCTCAACTCGTTAGGTTACGGCATCGAGCCGGACTTGCCACTGCATCTCGTTTATAATCCCGTCGGCGCGTTTTTGCCAGGCCCGCAGACAGAACTCGAGTCGGATTACAAACACGAGCTCAAAGGCCATTTCGGTATCGTATTTAACAAACTTTACAGCATTACCAATCTTCCCATCGGCCGTTTCGCTGCTTACCTGCGCCATAACGACAAGCTCGAGGAATATATGGAATTGCTCATTAGCGCGTTTAACCCCGCGACCATCGACGGTCTCATGTGCCGCAACACCCTCAGTGTGGGATGGCGCGGCGAGGTTTACGACTGCGATTTTAATCAACAACTCGACATGCAATGGGTGAATGGGCAGGCACTTTTTCTCTGGGATCTGGATCCAGATGCGATCGACAACCGTGAGATCATGACCGGCGACCACTGCTTCGGTTGCACCGCAGGGGCTGGCTCAAGCTGTGGCGGCGCGATTGTGTGACCAAACGACTTACTGCAGCGAGCCTAATCGCAGTTCCCACGGCGTAACTCGGCTTACGCGAAGAAGGTCCCGCCGGTGCCACGGATCGGCCGAGAGTCGATCTACGATCTCTTCCGGGATCGTCGCGCGGAGTATAAGAAGAACCTCGTCCGTCCCCTCCAGCGGGCCACCGAGCATGACGAACCCTTCCTCTTCGAGAGCGTTCATGAAGCACCTGTGAGCTTCCCAGTCTTCCTGCTCCTCCAAGGAGCGCGACGCCTGCCAGGCAGTGCCATGGCGGAGAATCACTGCGAACAGTTCCTTCATTTTATTTCTGAGCTTTTGCTGCGACGACAAGGTGGGCCGCCATCGGAATGACGAACTCGTTTCCTCTCGCATACCGGCTCACCTCACGTTCAATTGCCATACAAATCGCGCCCAGCCTTTCGGGGGACTGGCGTGCCAGAAGTCCGGAAGTGCGCACTCCCGCGTCGCGTTCAGCTTCGAAGAGATAACGTGCGGTGGGAATATGCCATTCAACTGAGCAAGTCTCATAGCTCAGGAACGAATTGCCGCGTCAGTGACGACCACACGGAATCGTACTTGTTGGCCACACGTTCCCAGCCTTCGTGTTCGAATAAAGTAAAAGCGTTCTCGCCTCTCATCACGCCAGCGGACCATCGCGGCCACGATTACCTCATTCCAGCGGAAATTCGATTGGCTCTTCTTCTTCGCGCGGAACCAGCTTGTTTCGTTCAATGATTCGGGCGCAAGTATTCCAACGAAGCAATGCATCGTCATGGCCGGGCGGACGAATTGCCTCCGCCTTTTCAAACCAGCTCATCGCTTCGCGAAAAAGCTCGTACGCCTGAAATCGGCAGCCTGGTGTATTCTGCGTCAGTTTGGTTTTAGCCCTACGCTCTGCGAAGATCCCTGCGTAATATGTCCGCTCATATTCGCTTTTAATTCGCGACAGAAGATCTTTCGCCTGTGCGTCACTTACACCGTAACCTTTTGTAAAACGATCGGTTAACGCGAGCAGCAACGTGATGATTGCTTCCTGATTGTCTGGATCAGTTTTCAATACATCCAGGCAAATGCTCTCGGCTTCAGCGGGTTCGTTTAGCAGCCGATAACGCATCGCTTTTTCGAGCGCGGCTGGAACGGCTTCTCGGGAGAGCAATTTGAGTTCGGGCATGGGATTCGTTGAACCGTTGAAGTTAAAGCATTGAAGCGGAAATCGTCTCGCGCAAAAGCTGCTTCATCGCTTCAACCCTTTATCGCTTAATCGCTTTAGCCATCTCCAAATCCAACCAAATGGATCGTAAAATTCATCCACCACTCGCTCCTTCAGTGGAATGATTCCGTTGTCGGTGATCTCAATGCTCTCGGGACAAACTTTTGTGCAACATTTCGTGATGTTGCAGTAGCCGACGCCCTGTGTGTTTCGCAATTCATCGATGCGATTTTCAGTATCGAGCGGATGCATTTCGAGCGCCGCGACGTGAATCAAAAATCGTGGCCCAATGAATTGTTCGTGCATCTGATGATCACGCAGTACGTGGCAAACATCCTGGCAAAGAAAACACTCGATGCATTTACGGAATTCCTGGACGCGATCGATGTCCTCCTGCTGCATTCGCCAGGTTCCATCGGGGGCGTCAGGTGGACGCGGTTTGAACTTCTTGATCTTTTTCTTCACTCGAAAATTCCATGAAACATCCGTGATCAAATCTTTCAGCACGGGAAACGCTTTCATCGGCTCGACCGTGATCGGTCTGTCGAGCGGCAATTCGCTCATACGCGTCATGCACATCAGCTTCGGCATACCGTTAACTTCCGCCGAACACGATCCGCACTTCCCCGCCTTGCAATTCCAACGACAGGCGAGGTCGTTCGCTTGCGTGGCCTGAATTTGATTTACGGCATCGAGCACAACCATGCCTTCGGAAATGTCGGTTGCGTAATCGCGGAATTCGCCGCCCTGGGCGCCGCCCCGCCAAATTCTGAATGTCGCCTGTTTTTGCGCGGTCATTTCATCTCTTCGACGATCTGCTTCAAATAATCCGGCATTTCCGGGATCGATTCTAATCGAACTTGCATCGATCCGTCTGCGTCTTTTGAAACGATCGTGTTCACTTTACCAAGAGCGTCGTCCCTGTTCGGATAATCTTCACGGAATTGCGCGCCGCGGCTTTCTTTTCTTTTCAGCGCTGCGCACGTAATTGCTTCCGCAACCGTTAATAGATTTTTCAAATCGAGTGCGGTATGCCAGCCAGGGTTGAATTCGCGGTTCCCGGTAACGCGAACGCCATTCGCGCGATCTCGAAATTCTTTCAGTCGTTCCAGTACCGGTTTCATTTCGTTTTCATTCCGCACGATTCCGACGCTGTGTTGCATTACCTCCTGCAAATCGTGTTGGACCTGATACGGATTTTCGTTACCGGCCCTTTCGAACGGCGCCAGCGCTTCGCGCGCAGTAATATCGATCTTGTTATGATCGACCTTGCCGAGCGAATTTTCCTTGGCGAATTTCGCAGCAAATTCTCCCGCGCGTTTTCCGAAGACTAAGAGATCAGAGAGCGAATTGCCGCCGAGCCGATTCGCCCCATTAATCCCGGCCGCGCATTCTCCTGCGGCAAACAAACCAGGCAGGTGCGACATTTGTGTGTCCGGATCGACGCGCACGCCACCCATGATGTAGTGCGTTGTTGGCCCGACTTCCATCGCCTGCTCCGTGATATCGATGTCTGCCAGTTGTTTAAACTGGTGGTACATGCTCGGCAGTTTCCTTTTAATATACTCGGCAGAGTTCGGAAGTTTTTGCTTGATCCACGAGATATCGAGAAACACTCCGCCATGAGGACTCCCCCGCCCTTCTTTGATTTCGCGCACGATGCAGCGTGAGACGTGATCGCGAGTT
>Ga0193719_10000484_pt1 | contig 15020 bp, 16 predicted proteins | sample U2a2metaG_FD_160103 | JGI IMG/M metagenome (GOLD analysis project Ga0193719, IMG submission 160103) | Soil microbial communities from a riparian zone of the East river system, Colorado, United States - U2a2 | ecosystem: Environmental > Terrestrial > Soil > Riparian zone | place: USA: East... | reverse complement strand
CGGCCGAGATCGTTCGTGACCAGACTTTGCAGGAAATCGAAGGAGTCATTGCCTGTGACCCGAAACCGGCCCATATGCGAGACATCGAATAGGCCGGCGGCTTTTCGGACGGCGAAGTGCTCGTCGCGAATGGATGTGTATTGCTGGGGGAGCTCCCAACCGCCGAAATCGACCATGCGGCCGCCAAGGGCAACGTGGCGCTCGTACAGCGGAGTCCGGTTGGGTGCTTTATTCCCCAAATTGGGCGCGCTCGTCGTCGTCCTCGAATTCGACGGCGTCGGTGTCGATGAAGGCGAGCATCTCTTCGTCGTGACGGCGCTGGGCGTCGGCAACCACCTGGGCGACATAGCGAGTGCGATCGACTGTCCACTCCAGCTTCTCTGAGAGCTCAGCCTCTGTCGGCCGGCGACCGAGCTCATAGCGCATCAGGAGCTCAGTGCGCTCGTAGTCGGTCGCGGCCGCCACCAGCAGCTGCTCGTCGCGGATGCTGGCCGCCTCGGTGGCGATCGCTGAATCCATCTGTGCGCCAACCTTCGTCTCAGCGAACATCGCGAAGTCGGGCTGCCCGCTGGCGACAAATTCGCGCACGGCGATCACAAGGCCGATTGAGCCTTCTTGGACCAGGTCGGCGACCGAGAGGCCATGGTCTCCCCGCTCGCCTGCGAGCCGGATCACCATCGCGAGGTGGCCCGCGACCAGGCGGTCCTCGCTGGGCCGGTCCCCGAGCGCCGCGCGCTCGAGCAGCGACGCCTCCTCGCCTGCCTGGAGGGGTCTCGTCAGCTGCACGTGGCGGACCAGGTCCCTCAGAGCCGGCGCATCCTCCTCGATTGAGAGGTGCGGATTCGATCCTCTGGGCTGTTCGGGCTGGAATTGGGCCGACATGCCTTGGATTTTACGACGCACCCGGCTCCATTCCGGCTGCCAACGAAAGGCCGATGTTCCACGTTTTACATCTGCATTCATGACTCGCGATTGCCATACTCGAAGCGTGCGCGCAGGTAAGGCGCTGCGACTCGGGATGTTGCTGGGTGGGGCGGCTCTGCTCCTCTCGGCCCACGCTTCCGCCGCAACGCCTCACGTCGAACAAGCGGACCTGGTCGGCGACATCAACACCATCACGGCCGCCTACATCGAGACGGCGGTGAGCCGAGCCGAGGCCGACCGGGCTGATGCCCTCATGGTCGTGATGAACACACCTGGCGGCATCTCGACCTCGATGGACAGCATCGTCACGAGCCTTCTGAATTCGAAAGTCCCAGTGATCGTCTATGTCTATCCGAGCGGGGCACGAGCAGCGTCGGCCGGCCTCTTCGTCGCGCAGGCGGCGGACGTCGTGGCGATGGCACCTGGCACCAATATCGGCTCTGCGCATCCCATCCAGGCCACTGGCGAGGATCTGGCTGGCGATCTCGGCGCCAAAGTGCTCAACGACGCCGTGACGAGGGTACGCACGCTCGCCACGATGCACGGCCGCAACGCCGACTGGGCCGAGGACGCAGTTCGCCACAGCGTGAACATCAACGCAGAAGAAGCAGTCAGGCTGCACGTGGCTGATCTGGAGGCGGCCGACCCAGCCGGACTGATGAACGCGATCGACGGGCGCTCCCTGCCGCGAACGGGCGGCACTTTGGTTCTGCACACCGCCGGCGCCCGCATCGAAGACTTCCCGATGCCCTTCTGGCAGGTGTTCCTCAACGCCCTCATCGACCCCACAATCGCCGCCCTGCTGATCGTGTTGGCGGGCTATGGAATCGTCACTGAGCTCTCGACTCCGGGAGCCATCCTTCCCGGCGTCGTGGGCGGGATCGCCGCGATCCTGGCCATCGTCTCGCTCGCCAACCTGCCTGTGAACATCGCCGGCGCCCTCATGATGCTGCTTGCCCTGATCCTCTTTCTTGCCGATCTCAAGGCGAATACGCACGGGATACTCAGCGTCGGGGGCGTTCTCGCCCTTGTCCTGGGGATGGCGTTTCTCGTCAACACAGGGCCGGTCGGGCTCGGGGTCAACCCAATCGCCATCGCCCTGGCCGCCGTCGTGAGCTTTGGGTTCTTTGTTTTCTTCGTGCAACGGGTGGTGGCGGCACGAAAGCGCCCGCTCGCCGCCGGCTCAGAGGTCCTTATCGGCGCAAACGGCGAGGCCCGGGAGGAATTGGCTCCGGAAGGGCTAGTCTTTGTGCGCGGGGCGCTGTGGAGGGCAGTCGCATCTGGTGGAGCCATCCCCGTCGGCAGCCCGGTGCAGGTGGTCGGCCGCAAAGGCCTGCAGTTGGAGGTGGTCGCCGGCGAGCCAGCGATGAAGGAGAAGAACTAGTGGACTTTGGCTCATACGCCATCCTCGCAGTCATCGTTTTCCTGGCCCTGGTAATCGCCATTTCCAGCATCCGCATCATCAACGAGTACGAGCGCGGCGTCGTGTTCCGGCTGGGCCGGCTCATTGCGCTGAAGACCGCCGGCTTGAACTTCATCATCCCCTTTGGGGTCGACAGGCTGGTGAAGATGGACCTCCGAACCATCACTCTCGAGGTCCCGCCCCAAGAGATCATCACCAACGACAACGTCACCGCCAAGGTCAATGCAGTCATCTACTTCCAGGTGATCGACCCTCAGAAGGCCGTCACGCAGGTTCTGAACTACATCAACGCCACCTCTCAGATCGCTCAGACCACGCTGCGCGCGGCGCTCGGTCAGGCCACCCTCGACGACCTCCTGGGCAACCGGGACAAGATCAACCAGAACCTCCAGAAAATCATCGACGAGCAGACCGAGCCCTGGGGAATCAAGGTCGCGGTCGTCGAGATCAAAGACGTCGAGCTGCCGAGCACCATGCAGCGGGCGATGGCCAAGCAGGCGGAGGCCGAGCGCGAGAAGCGGGCCAAGATCATCAATGCCGAGGGCGAGTTCCAGGCATCTCAGACCCTGGCCAACGCGGCCCAGGTGATCTCGTCTCAGCAGGGCGCACTACAGCTTCGCTTCCTCCAGACGCTGGTTGAGATCGGGTACGAGAAGAACACCACGATCGTCTTCCCGATCCCGATCGACCTGATTCGCCCGATCCTGGACATCATCCCCAGGGTTCCCGGCGATGGGCCCCCCGCGCCGTCGCTGCCGAAGCAGGGCCCCAAGTCGGACTGACCGGAATCTTTCTCGCCGCGAGCAGCGCCCTGCTCGTTGTGCTGGTGCTGCTGCCAATGGTTATCACCGCCAACGTCGCGGTGGGCAAGCCATGGGCGAGCCAGGCCACGGCAATCCTGGCCGGCGCGATCGCGGGTGGCACTTTCCTGCTCGGCGCCCTCGACCTGGCCGGCGCCGGCCTGGTGATTGCGGGACCGGGCGTGCAATCACCAGGCCTTGACGTCGGCATCATGGCCACCGGGGTCGTCGCGGCGACCCTGGCGTCCAAACCAGTGCGCCGGCGAGTCGCCCGCCTGGTGCCGATCGATCCCGAAAGCCCGGTTCACGCCCTCGCACTCGTTCTCGCGGTGATCCTCTTTGGCTCACAGCTGGCGACGATCGCGTTTGTCGACATCCTCGCGCTCGTTCAAGCGCAGCCTCCGGCGACCCTGGTAGACCTCGCCGCCAATCAGCTGCAGTTCCTGATCTTGGCTCTCGCCGGCATCGGCCTCTACATCCGCCGCACTCCCGCCGGCGCGACGGACCGGCTGGGCGTGACTCGGCCGGCATGGTGGCACATCGCAATCGCCCTGGCGGTCGCCGGCGCTTTCTTTGCGTTTACTCAAGCGGCCGACCATCTGAGCCATGTCTTGACGCCACAGGTGGCCGGCCAGGTCGACAAAACAACGGAGCACGTCTTCGGCGGGCTCGGTAATCCAATCGGGATCGCGGCGCTCGCCCTCCTGCCTGGAATCTGCGAAGAGGTCCTCTTTCGTGGTGCGCTGCAGCCTCGCATCGGCCTGTTCGCAACGGCAGCCCTCTTTGCGTCGATCCACACTCAATACGGCCTCTCGTTCGACGCGCTGGCTGTGCTCGTGGTCGCGATCGGGCTGGGGGTCCTGCGCAAGTACACCACCACCACGACCACGTGCATGTGCCACGTGAGCTACAACCTGCTGGCTGAAATCGGGGTGGCCGGCGGGTTGACAGGGGTGGCGGCCGGCGTTGAGGTCGGGCTGATCGCACTTTCTGGATACGCACTGTGGTCGAACCGGCGCGCCGCCAGGCGGCGCAGTTAACAAGCTGGGTGGGCAAAATGGCCGGGCTCGGCTAGAATCGGCCCAGTGACACCAGATATAGGAGCAGCGCCGGCAGCCAACCCCCAGATATTGGTGACTACCGATCCACCAATCATTGCCGTCGTGAACCAGAAAGGGGGCGTGGGCAAGACGACCACTGCCATCAACCTTGGCGCTGCCCTGGCGGAGATCGGCCACTCAGTTCTCCTCATCGACCTCGACCCGCAGGCCAACTCGACGTCAGGCCTGGGCCTCGATCCGGCTCGCGCTCGAATCAACGTCTACCACCTGCTTATTGGCGAAGCTTCGATCCAACAGGCCTCGGTGCCGACCAGCGTGCCGGGGATGCAGCTCGTGCCTTCGCACATCGACCTGGCAGGAGGGGAAATCGAGCTCGCAACGATGAACGCGAGAGAGACGCGCTTGCGCAAGGCGCTCGAATCGGTCCCGGAGAGTGTCGGCTGCGTGATCATCGACTGCCCGCCTTCGCTCGGCCTCCTGACGCTGAATGCCCTTACCGCCGCAACCAGCATGCTGATCCCAACGCAGTGCGAGTTCTTCGCCCTCGAAGGCCTGCGTCATCTGCTTTACACGCACCAGCTCGTGCGCTCACGGCTCAACCCGAAACTCGGCATAGCGGGAATCGTCATGACGCAATTTGACGCACGCACAACGCTCTCGTGGGACGTACTTCGTGAGGTGCGCCGATCGCATCCCGCCCACGTTCTCGAGACCCTCATTCCACGCAACGTCCGGATCAGCGAAGCGCCAAGCCACGGTCAGTCGGTGATCCAGTACGACCCCACCTGCCGCGGCGCAGCCGCATATCGCGCCCTCGCAAAGGAGCTCTTGGAACAATGAAGCAACGCATGCGCGGCCTGGGTCGCGGCCTCGACGCACTCATCCCGATGTCCCGCGACGGAGACGCGATGGTGCCACAGATGATCGCTGTCGACCAGATCCGCCCGTCCCATCAACAGGTGCGCACGCGCTTCGACGCGGAGCCTCTGGGCGAGCTGGCGGAGTCAATTCGCAGCCATGGCGTCTTGCAGCCTCTCCTCGTGCGAAGGTTGACCGACGGCTACGAGCTGATTGCGGGGGAGCGCCGGTGGCGCGCAGCTCGCCTCGCCGGCCTCACCGCGGTACCGGCGGTCGTCCGTTCAGACGCCGGCAACGATGCGCAGCTGGTGCTCGGCCTCATTGAGAACCTTCAGCGCTCGGACCTGGATCCTATCGAGGAGGCTGGGGGCCTGAAGCGCCTGACCGAAGAATTTGGCCTGACCCATGAGGAGGTTGCGCAGCGCATCGGCAAACATCGAGTGTCGGTGTCCCAGTCGCTCCGCCTGCTCAATGGCTGCCCCGCCATCCAGTCCTCAGTCGCGGCAGGGGTGATCAGCGCGGGCCATGCTCGCGCGCTGATCGCCCTCGAGTCACAGACAGCGCAGGAGCACGGCCTGAAAGTGGTGATCGCCCGCCGCCTGTCGGTCCGGCAGACCGAGAACTGGGTTCGTACGTACAAGCCGCGGCGCAGACCGCGAACCGACGCCTCCGCAGAGATTCGCGCCCTCGCGGCAGAGGTGGAGATCAAGCTCGGCCTGCCGACGAAAATCACAGGTAGCGTCAATCGCGGCAAGCTTGAGCTCAGATACGCCAGTCGTGAAGAGCTGGAACGGGTGTGCGCTAAGCTCGTTCGGTAACACGTATGGCCTTCCCCCAGCCTGCGGCCTCAAACCCGCCCGCCCGAGCTTCGACCGCAGGATCGCTTCTACGCGAGCTGGCCGAGGTCGTCGTCCTGGCGGTGATCCTGTATTTCGGCATCAGCTTCGCCGTCCAGGCAGTGCACGTCGAGGGGCTTTCGATGTTTGCGACCCTCGACGACAACGATTACCTCATCGCAAACAAGATCGACTACCGGCTGCACGCGCCGCAACGTGGCGACATCATCATCCTGCGCCCGCCGGCCGACAACTCCAAGGACTTCATCAAACGCATCATCGCGCTGCCAGGCGAGCGCATCCTCATCGCCGATGGCTTCGTTTACATCGATGGGCACAAGCTCGATGAGTCTTATCTGCCTGAGGCATGGACATCGTTCAGCAACTGGGGCGGCCCGGACGGGGAGCTAGTGCCTGCGAACAGCTACTTCGTCATGGGCGACAACCGCAACCGGTCGCAGGACTCGCGCGTAATCGGGTTCATCCCTCGAGATCGCATCGATGGGCGCGCTTGGTTTCGAATCTGGCCGCTGAACCATTTCGGCAATATCTACTCTCAGCTTCCAGTCCTGGAGACGGGCACCGTCACGGCGGGGTAAGCGCGGGCTAGGCGTCGATCGCGGCACGAAAGGGAGATTCGCGGCTGAAAGGTCCGATGACTGCCAGCTGCATCGGCGACAGCAGCACCGAATTTGCGACCCGCCTGATGTCTGCGGCGGTGACAGCATCCACCAGGGTCAGCTCGTCTTCGATGCTGCGGATCTCTCCGATCAGGAGCTCCTGGTAGGTCAGCCAGAAAGCCACGCCGTTGGTGGTCTCGAGATCCAGACGCAACCGCCCTTTGGTGAAATCCTTCGCCCGCTGGAGCTCCTCATCGGGTAGGTCGTTGTCGCACAACGTGTGGATCTCAGCAATCACAGCCCGGATCGCCTCGACAGCCTTCTTCGGGTCTACGCCGAGATAAACGCCGAGGTGGCCTGTGTCGCGATGCTTCTGCGTGAAGCTGTGGACGTCGTAGGCCAGACCCAGGCGTTCGCGGATATTGAGGAAGAGCCGCGAGCTCATGCCTTCTCCGAGCACCGTGTTGAGGAGATCGAGCGCGTACCTATCGGGATGCAGATAGCTCTGAGCGCGAACGCCAAGACAGATGTGAGCCTGCTCGGTTCGCTTCCGCCGCAGCGCGACGTGTGCACTTTCCAACGGCGCGGGCGCCTCCGGCGCGAGCTGACCGTTCCGTTCTGAGGGGAGCTTGAGCTGAGACGTCACCGCCGCTACTGTTGCGAGCTCGTCCATCGCGCCCGCCACACCGATGACGAGGTTGGGCAGCCGGTAGTGGGCATTGGCGTATTCGAGGATGTCGTCGCGGGTAAGCCGGGCCACCGACTCCAGGGTCCCGGCGATGTCGCGCCCCAGCGGGTGTCCCGGCCAGATGATCTCCTCCAGGAGGTTGAGCGCGTAATCCTGCGGTTGATCCTGGTACATCTTCAGCTCCTCGAGGATCACCAGGCGTTCGCGCTCGACATCGTCTGGCGCCAGCTTCGAGTTCGACACGATGTCAGACAGGACATCGAGTCCCAGGGGAAGGTGCTCTGCCGGCACGCGGGTCCAGTAAGCGGTCAGCTCCTTGTCAGTCGACGCGTTGATGAATCCCCCCACGCCTTCGATGGCGTTGGCAATCTCCTTTGAAGTGGGCCGGCGTTGCGTGCCCTTGAAGAAGAGGTGCTCGATGAAATGTGAGACACCTGCCAGGCGCTCGTCCTCCAGGCGCGATCCCCCGCCGAACATGAAGACGAGGCTGGTGGACAGTCGCTCTGGCATCGGGGCCATGACCAACCTTGCCCCTCCAGGCAGGCCGTGTACTTTCTGGGGAACCGCCATGGGAGCGCCAGTATAGGCAGGCCGGGCGATGGGCCCGACCGTTCTCCTCCCCGCGTCGCGGGGAGGCCGGCCACGCCTTAGCGTGGCCGGGTGGGGGCAGTCAGCTAGCGGTGCCACCTTCCTGCAAAGCACCCAGCGCCGCGTAAAGGGTCATCGCCACGAAGTCGGCGGGCATGCCGTCGGAAACGGCGTCGAGCGCCTCGCCAAGATACCGGCGAACATTGGGAACAAGGTCCACCTCTCCAAGCTCCAGGCAGTCCCGGATCGCTTCAGCGATCTCGGTCGGGGTGATCTCCTCGTCGCCGGCGCCGTCCTCGACCGCGTTGATCAGGGCGATCGCTTTCCGGATCCGCACCGCCGCGGCCCGGCCGGACATGGCTCCCCGCTACCCCGCGGCAGGCTTCCGGAGCCCGACCACGACACGCCTTTCGGGTTCTTCTCCGATGCTGGAGCTCGTCACCTCGGGATCGCCCTCCAGCGCCAGGTGGATCGCTCTGCGCTCGAAAGCCTGCATGGCGTCCAGCGTGATTGCGTCGCCTGTCATCTTTACCTGCCGCGCGGCGCGAAGCGCGATCTCGCGCACTGTGTGCTCGCGCCGCTGTCGGTAGCGCTCGACGTCGACGATGATTCGCTCGCCTTCAGCGAGGTGCCTGCCGACCATCACGTTGGTCACCGACTGCAGAGCCCGCAGCGTCTCGCCGCGCCAGCCGATGAGGGCACCCAGGTCCCTGCCGCTGATGTCTAGGGTGAGTGGATCGCTGCCAGGCCGGGCTGTCACCTGGGCGCGAATGCCCATGTGCTTCAGCAGGCCCTCCACCAGGCTCCGAGCAACCTCACCTTTGCCGTCGACCGGGACGGCCTCGGCACCAGACGAAGCGTGGTCGATCACAGTTACCTCGACGACCGTCTCTTCAGCACCTTCGTTAAGCACCTTGACGTCGACGTTTCGGCGGCTCTCACCAAGCTCGATCAATGCCGCGTCGACCGCCTCATCCAGCGTGCGGCCCCGGCCCTCTGCAGACTTCATCCCACCCACCTCATCTCTTTCGTTTCTTGCGATTGCGCCCGTTTTGGGATCCGTTTCTTGGACCGTTTCGCGGGCCATTCGCGGGAACGGGCTTGGCGATGTTGGCGGGTCCTGGTTTAGGACCTCCGCCCCCACTCTTCACAACCATTGCCGCCGTGCCGGGATCGCTTCGCTTTGGCAACAGGTTGCCCCAGCCGACGACGAAATACTGCTGAATGATACCGACGCAGTTACCGATGAACCAATACAGCCCGAGTCCGGCGGGGACGTTGAGCGCGAAGTAGCTGATCATCAGCGGCGACATCCAGACCATCATTTTTTGCATCTGCTGCGTCTGCAGCTCCTGCTCGGTCGGATTCGGCATCGGGGGCATCTGCAGCATCTTGGTCTGGACAAAAGTGGTCACGCCGGCGAGCAGCGGAAAGACCAGGTATTCAGGCGAAGGAATGCCCAGGCCGAAGAAAGGCAGCGTGATGATTACGTGGTGAAGAGGATTGTCGTTGAGGTTGGGGATGAACAGGAAATGCGCCGGCCCCTTGGCGCCGTGCGCGAAATTGATGAACACGTAGTAGAGCGCGGTCAGGATCGGGATCTGCACGATGAGCGGAAGGCAGCCGACGAGCCCCGCGAAAGGATTGATGCCATGCTCTGCGTAGAGCTTCTGCATCTCTGAGTTGAGGCGCTGGGGATCCTTCTTGAACTGCTTGCGCAGCTCTGACACCTGCGGCGCCAGCTTGCGCTGCTCGAGCATCGACTTCCTCTGGGTGACGAGCTGGAACTGCTGAAGCGGGGACAGGACCAAACGGATGCCGATTGTCAACACGACGATGGCAATACCGTATGCGCCGATCGTGGCTAGGGCCGGAGCCGCCTGGAAGTGGACGTAGAGGAAGGTCAAGACCGCGGACAGGTTGTCCACGAAGACGGCCTGCCACAGGTGCTGGATTGGCAGGAAGAAATCGAAAAATCCCCCCGCGGGCGCGGGCCCGGGCGAGGGCACAGGCGACGGTGACTCGAAGTAGATTTCAGGTCTCCAGTGAAACTAGGTGGTTAAAGCAGGTGTCAGGGAACAGGATCGTAGCCGCCCTTGGCAAACGGATGGCACCGCGCGATCCGCGCCACCCCCATCCAGCTGCCCCGCAACCATCCGTATTTCGCCACCGCCTCATACGTGTAGTGCGAGCACGACGGGTAATAGCGACACGATGGCGGAAGGATTCTGGAGAACGTCATCTGGTAACCGCGAATCAGGCCGAGCAGGATCCTAGTCATGGGTTCAGCTTCGAGAGCCTGACCGCAGCCTGCGCGGCCTCCGCGCTCAGGTCGGCGAACGATACCTCGAGCGCCGCCGGGCGGGCGATCAGGACCACGTCATATCGTATTCCCAGGCTGGTCAACGGCGAATCAGGGCTGAGCAGCACGACACGCGCCAGCTCGCGTAGCCGGCGCCTTGCGCGATTGCGGTCGACCGAGCTCTTGAGCGCCCGGCTGACCGTTACGCCAACCCGATTCCGCTCGCCGGCGTTGGGGATTGCGAACGCGACCAGCGCGCGGCCGCTGTAGACGCGCTTGCCGGCGATCGCAGACTGGAACTCCGCCTGCCGGCGGAGCCGGTAGGGCCTCTTCACGCTCGAGGCGGGTTAGCTGCTAAGCCGCAGGCGGCCCTTGCGACGGCGGTTCTGGACGACGCGGACACCGCCCCGTGCGCTCATGCGGCGCAGGAAGCCGTGCACCCTGCGGCGGTAGCGCTTCTTCGGTTGAAAGGTTCGCTTGATGGTGGATCCCCCTGCTGCCGAAACGTAGATGTGAACCGCGGTAGTGTATCGGACGCAGCTCCTCGCGATCATGACATCGCAACTATAACTTCATCGGGGGGCCAAATGCCTTGCGAAGAGGTTAAGCCTTTGCTACACTCCTCGCCTGGAAGCAGCCGGGGTAGGGCCATCGCCTCTAATCCAGTACGAGTCGCACCATCCGGTCCGAATAACGCAACAATCCAGCCCACAGTAAACGTAATAATACCGCTTCCATATTTCGGGATCGACCGGATGGGGGATTTCGGACAGGTCGGCGTCGCCAACCTGTGGAAATCCGGTCCGTTCTTTTCCACAGGCACCAAGTGACGCGGGGCTCATGGTCATGAAGCCTCGGTTGAACCTGCGGCGCCGTTGATGCGATGCCGGGATGGCTTCGTGGACGGGGGAGCGGGAAAGGATGGAATGGAGTTGGCCCCAAGTTGTTCACAGCATTTGCAGAGCCCAGGCACCGACTTTCCCCAGGTGAGGGGGCGCCAGTCCACAGGCGTTGACGCGCTGACCGGCCCGCGTTTCCGGCCCTCCGGCGCGTCAGAAGGAGGCATGAGTTGAACCAGGACCAGATCTGGTCACAGGTCCAGGAGGAGCTGCGGTTTCAGCTGGCGAAGCGGACCTACGACATGTGGTTGAAGAACACCTCGGTGCTCTCCACCGACAACAACACCTACCGGATAGGTGTTCCCAGCAAGCTCGCCAAAGACTGGCTGGCCGACCGGTTCTCCGGCTTGATCCAGGAAACCCTTCAGGCAGTCACGGGGTCGGACGTCGACATCGATTTCGTGATCTCGCCGACAGGGCACCGCCCGGCAGTGGCGGTGCTTGACGTCGAATCGTTGAGCCCACCGCACGAGAACGGGCACGACAACGCGGTCGACTCTTTGCCGGATAGCCAGTCGATAGCGCCTTCTGAGCTCAACGTTCGCTTCAAGTTTTCCTCGTTCGTCGTCGGCCACAACTCGCAGTTCGCGCATGCGGCGGCAAAAGCAGTGGCCGAGGCGCCGGGCGACAGCTACAACCCACTGTTCCTCTACGGAGGCGTGGGTCTTGGCAAGACACACCTCATGCACGCCATCGGACACGAGGTGCACGACCGCTTTCCTCGCAAGCGGGTTGTATATCTCACCTCAGAACAGTTCACCAACGAGGTGATCAGCTCCATCGCCACCGCGCGCATGGGTGAGTTCCGGCACAAGTACCGGACGGTGGACGTCCTGCTGATCGACGACGTGCAGTTCCTCGCCGGCAAGGACCGCACCAAAGAGGAGTTCTTCCACACGTTCAATGCGCTCCACGAGATCAACAAGCAGATCGTGATCTCGTCCGATCGACCGCCCAAGGAGATCCCGACGCTCGAGGACCGGCTGAGGTCGCGCTTCGAGTGGGGGCTGATCGCCGACATCCAGTCCCCGGACTTCGAGACCAGGCTGGCCATCCTTCACTCCAAGCTTGGCGACAACAGCGCGCTGGTTCCCGAAGAGGTGTTGAGCTTCATTGCTCACAAGGTCCAGCGGAACATTCGCGAGCTGGAAGGGGCCCTGACCCGGGTTCAGGCCTTCGCCGCCGTCCACCAACGGCAAGTCGACGAAGACGAGGCCGCGCGGCTTCTTGCAGACATCATCCCGGCCGGAACGCGCAAGCCGATCAATGTCGAGCGCATCCAGGCCCTGGTCGCCGACTACTACAACGTCACGCTCGATGACATGAAGAGCAAGCGGCGCGACAAACACATTGTGTTTCCTCGGCAGGTGGCCATGTTCCTGGTCCGCGAGGAAACGCCCTCATCGCTGCCGGCCATCGGCAAGGCGTTCGGGGGTCGTGACCACACGACCGCGCTGCACTCTATCGAGAAGATCGCAAACGAGCTCAAAGAAGACGAGCGGCTGCGCTACGAGGTACAGGCCATCCGCGAGCGTCTTTACGTCCAGTGATGGGTCTTTCCCCAAGTTGTTGGACTGAGGCTGGGAGAGACAGCGCGTCGGTGGCACCCGGAGGTTTCTTCCCCAACCTGACCACAGGACTCAGCCGGAACGTGCATGGTTGCCCAGACCTTATCCCCGGCTCAAGTCGATCTGTAAATGATCTCGACATCCACAGTCTGCACAGCGCTTACTGTTATGGACTACTGATGATTTCAATTAAGAGAAACTCTTACAACGGGGGACAACTGTCTTGAATGCCAAAGTGATTGCTTCGCAAATGAAGGTCACGTGCAGGCCGTCGGTCTTGAGCCAGGCGCTGCAGGTCGTGTCACGCGCAATATCCAGCCGGACGACATTGCCGATCCTCAACAACATCCTCATCGAGACCACTTCAGAAGGCCTCGCCCTCACCGCTACCAACCTCGAGATCGGGATTCGAAAGCTGGTGCCGGCGGAGGTTTCGATGGAAGGCGGCACTACAGCACCAGCCAGATTGCTCACCGACTTTGTGAGCACGCTGCCGGACGAGGACCTCGAGATGACCCTCGACGGCTCCACGCAATCCCTCAACCTCCGTTGCGCCCGATTCGACACGCACATCAAATGCATCGAGGCCGAGGAATTTCCGCCTGGGCCGCGTCCTGATGAAGGTGACCGCCTTGAGGTGGCGCTTGACGAGCTCGTCAGCGCTGTGGAACAGACGCAGATGGCGGCTTCAACCGACGAGGCGAGGCCGGTGCTAACTGGAGTCCTCGTCCAGATTCAAGGCGGGGCGCTGACGATGGCGGCGACTGACGGCCACCGGTTGGCGGTTCGCAAGCTTGCGGCAACGGGACCAGCCGACCTGGAAGCCAGCCTCATCGTGCCGGCGCGTGCGCTCGCGGAGCTCTCGAGGGTTCTGAAAGGCGAGCCCGGGAAAGTGGAGGTGATCATCTCGAAAGCTCGAAACCAGGTCTTCTTCAAGGCCGGCAGCTCCGAGCTCACCTCGAGGCTGATCGATGGGAAGTATCCCAACTACGCACAGGTTATCCCCAGCAAAAGCTCAACCAAGGTCAGGGTCTCCACAGCCGAGCTGACCCAGACCGTGAGGGCGGTTTCGCTCTTCGCCCGAGACAGCGCAAACGTCATCCGCGTGAAGGCGCAGGCCGGGGCGTTGGTGTTGTCCGCTACGACCAACGAGGTGGGGGACAGCAAGGCTGAGATGGCGGCGCATGTCGAAGGATCAGACATCCAGATCGCGTTCAACGCCCGCTACGTCCTGGATGCCCTTGGCGTGATCGCCGAGGACGAGGTGGAGCTGCTGTTTGACGGCCCGCTCAGCCCTGGACTGCTACGGCCGCCGGGCAAGGAGCACTACCTGTACGTGATCATGCCCGTGCGGGTGGCGATGTCCTAGCTGATTGGTCCTCCGGCGCCTTCAACTTAGAAACCACCGCAACTACGCTCACTTAGACCTCACGCCCGGCCCGGGCGTGAACGTGTTCATTGGCGCCAACGGCCAGGGCAAGACCAACCTGCTCGAGGCGGTGGCGATGCTGGCCCTGTCATCTTCCCCTCGCGCGCGTCGTGAAATCGAGGTGGTCGGACCGGTGGCTCAGGCCACCCGGATTGAGGCCGAGGTCGAAACGGGCGGTGTGGTGGTCGAGCTCGCGATAGCGCTTTCAATCGAAGGCGACCGGGCTCACCGCGTCATCGAAGTCGACGGCGCACGGAGACGCGCGTTCGACCTGCCAGGGCACTTCCGCGTGACTCTTTTCTGGCCGGACGACCTTGGCCTCGTGAAGGCCGGACCCGAGCTTCGACGGCGTTTCCTGAACCAGATGCTTGTGCAGGTCGAGCCAGGTTACGCGCGTGCCCTGGCCGGCCTTAAACGTGTCCTCGAGCAGAGAAACAGCTTGCTCAAAAGGATGGCCTCAGGCGAGGGTGGCGGCGACGTCCTCGAGGCCTGGAACGAAGAGCTGGTCAGGATCGGCGGAGAGGTCTCAAAAGCGCGCGCGCGCGCAGTTCGCGAGCTGCAGCCGGAAGCGGCTCGATGCCATGCGGAAATCGCGTCAGGCGAGCTCCTCGAGATCGAGTACCTGGGCCCGCCTGCAGATATGGCCGAAGCTGTGCAAAACTCCCTTGCCGAGGACCTCAGGCGCGGAGCCACCAGCATCGGGCCGCATCGAGACGACTTGCGGGTCATGCTCGACGGCCGCGAGGCGAGGGCGTACGGCTCACAGGGTCAACAGAGGACGGCTGTGGTCAGCCTGAAGCTGGCCGAAGCCGCACTGGTCGCCGGGCGGACTGGCGAGCGGCCCGTGCTCTTGCTGGACGACGTCCTGTCCGAGCTTGACGGGGAGCGGAGGGCGGCGCTCCTGCGGCAGGTGGCTGGAGCCGGCCAAGTCATCATCACGTCGGTCGAAGCTGGGCCGTTTCCGCCCGACCTCATCTCCAGCGCGCGGGTCTGGAGCGTGGTCGGAGGCGAGATCGAGGCCTGT
>Ga0193719_10000482_pt1 | contig 15051 bp, 16 predicted proteins | sample U2a2metaG_FD_160103 | JGI IMG/M metagenome (GOLD analysis project Ga0193719, IMG submission 160103) | Soil microbial communities from a riparian zone of the East river system, Colorado, United States - U2a2 | ecosystem: Environmental > Terrestrial > Soil > Riparian zone | place: USA: East... | reverse complement strand
CGAGGCTGATCCCGCCGTCGGGCAGGCGCAGGCAGATCAGCTCCGACAGGGCGGGGGCCGGGTCGGCGTGGCAGATGGTGCGGGCAAGAGAGAGGATGTGCATGTTCGTGTAGTCGCCGGAGAACACCACCGCCGCATTGGCGGCGCCCTCCGCCACCGTACGGGTCGCTGGAGCCAGCGTCGTCCACGTTGCGTTCCGGTTGGAGTAGAGCATCGCCGCCACATCCGCGATCGACGCTCGGACCCGGCGCCATGCGATGTCGTCCTCAAGCCCGGCGAAGATCAACGATCCCCTTCCGAAGCCGTGCGCAGAGGCGATGATCCTGCGCCGCTCAGCATTGTGCTCGGCGTTGTCAAGGTCCGGGTTGCGGGCCAGCGCTAGACCTCGAGCCAGATGCGAAGGCTTGGGCGGGTCGCCGATCAGGTAGCTCTGGAACGGCGGCGAGTCGATCTCGGCTCGCAGCCAGGCCAGGATCACCTGGTCGTCCGACGCTGTACCGAGGTCCTCCATTTGTGTCGCAACAGAGTAGGGCAGCCGTCCTTCTGGCTGGCGCAAAGAAGGCTGAGCCGCGCCCGCAAGCGTGCTTGCGCCAAACTTATGCGTCGATGAGCGCCGCGCACAAGTGGGTCTATCACTTCACCGAGGGTTCCGCCAAGATGCGCGACCTTCTCGGCGGCAAAGGCGCCGGGGCCGCGGAGATGACCCGCGCCGGCATGCCAGTGCCGCCCGGCTTCACGATCACCACCGAGGCCTGCCGCGAGTACTACGCCCGCGGCCGCAAGCTCCCTGACGGCCTCTGGGACCAGGTCACGAAAGCGCTGGTCGTGCTCGAGAAGAGAGCAGGCAAGCGTTTCGGCGACCCGAAGAACCCACTCCTGGTCAGCGTGCGCTCAGGCGCGAAGTTTTCGATGCCGGGCATGATGGACACAGTCCTCAATCTCGGCCTCAACGAGGAGACTGCGCGAGGCCTCGCCAAGCTCACCAAGAACGAGCGCTTCGCGCTCGACTCGCGGCGCCGCTTCATTCAGATGTTCGGCAAGACCGTGATGGGGATCGACGGCGACCGCTTCGAGCACGCCTTGCAAGAGGCAAAAAAGCGGGCGAAAGTCAAAACCGACCCCGAGCTCTCAGTCGCACAGCTGCAGGAGCTCGTCGGCAGGTTCCTCGCCACATATAAGGACGCGACCCATCACCCGTTCCCGACCGACCCGGTCGATCAGCTTCGCGCCGCCATCGAAGCCGTCTTTCGTTCCTGGAACACCGAGCGCGCCAAGACCTACCGGCGCATGGAGCGCATCCCTGACGACCTCGGTACTGCTGTCAACGTGCAGATGATGGTCTTCGGCAACATGGGCCGGACCTCCGGCACCGGCGTCGCGTTCACGCGGAACCCGATCACAGGCAAGAAGGAGCTATACGGCGACTACCTCGCCAACGCGCAGGGAGAGGACGTGGTTGCCGGAGTCCGCGACACCGAGCCGATCAAAGCCCTGAAGCGCCGGCTGCCTAAGGTCTACGCGGAGTTCATTGGCTACGCGGGCAAGCTGGAAAAGCACTACAAGGACGTTCAAGACCTCGAGTTCACCGTGGAGCGCGGCAAGCTGTACATGCTCCAGACACGCTCCGCCAAGCGCACGGGCGAGGCGGCGGTGAACATCGCCGTCGACATGGTCGGCGAGCGATTGATCAATCGGAAGGAGGCGGTGGCGCGCGTCGAGCCGCGCCAGCTAGAGCAGCTGCTGTTCCCACGAGTCGACCCGGCGGGCAAGGCTCAGCCGCTGACCCGCGGCGTGCCTGCATCGCCGGGGGCGGCGACAGGCCAGGCCGTCTTCGATGCCGACACCGCTGCCGAATGGGGCAAGAAGGGCAAGGCCGTGATCCTCGTCCGCGTTGAGACCAACCCGAACGACGTGCACGGGATGGTCGAGGCGAAGGGCATCCTCACGCAGACCGGCGGCACCGCCAGCCACGCGGCACTCGTTGCACGCGGCATGGGCAGGCCTTGCATCGTCGGAGCGAGCGAAGTCATCGTGAACCTCAGATCCCGCTCATTCACGGTCGCCGGCAAGACCGTCAAAGAAGGCGACGAGATAACCATCGACGGCATCACGGGCGACGTCTACATGGGCAGCGTGCCCACCATAGAGGCCAAGCCCCTGAGCAAGCACCGGGCCGCCAATGCGATCCTGGGCTGGGCGGACGGTTTCCGGCGCCTTGAAGTGTGGGCCAACGCTGACTATCCACGCGACGCCAACAAGGCGCGCGAGAACGGCGCGCAGGGCGTGGGGCTGTGCCGAACGGAGCACATGTTCATGGAGCAGGAAAGGCTGCCCATCGTGCAGGCGATGATCATGGCGACGACGACCGAGGACCGCGAGGTTCAGCTGGCCAAGCTGTTGCCGATCCAGCGCGGCGACTTCAAAGGGATCCTCAGCGAGATGGCGGGCCTGCCGGTCGTCATCAGGCTCATCGACCCGCCCCTCCACGAGTTCTTGCCCAACATGGACGACCTCATTCGCGAGACGGCGACGCTGACGGCGACCGGCAAGACGCCTAGCCGGCTGAAGCGCCTGGAAAAGGTGCTGGCCAGGGTGGAAGAGCTGCACGAGGCCAACCCGATGCTCGGCTTGCGAGGAGTGCGGCTGTCGATCCTGTTCCCCGAGATCACCCGCATGCAGGTGCGGGCGATCATGGAGGCGGCCTGCGACCTCCGCAAGAAGAAGGTTGACGCGCGACCCGAGATCATGATCCCGCTGGTCGGCACGCTCGCAGAGCTGCATGCGGTGCACACCGAGCTGAAGACGGTAGTCGACAAGGTGCAGAAGGAAAAGGGTGTTCGCGTGCCGCACAAGTTCGGCACGATGATCGAGATCCCTCGCGCGGCTCTTAACGCAGGCGCGATTGCGACGGAGGCGGAGTTCTTCTCGTTTGGGACGAACGATCTCACCCAGATGACATTCGGCTACTCGCGGGATGACGCCGAGCGCCATTTCATAGTCAAGTACCTGGAGCGGAAGATCCTGCCTCGGAACCCGTTTGAGACGATCGACGAGGACGGAGTTGGGCGGCTGATGGCGATTGCTGTGGCCGAAGGTCGCAAGACGCGACCAAAGCTGGAGGTCGGCATCTGCGGAGAGCACGGTGGAGACCCAGAGTCGATCCACCTGTGCCATCGGCTGGGCCTCGACTACGTGTCATGCAGCCCGTTCCGCGTCCCCGTCGCCCGTCTGGCCGCTGCTCAAGCGGCGATCGGCGGGGATTACGATCGCTAGCTTCTAGGTCGGCCCCCCGCAGTATTGAGGCGGGGCAGCTGGGCCGCAGATCATGAAGTAGTAGCCCAGCGAAACGACATGGTGATGGCCGCCCGAGGTGTAGCCGACGTCAACGCCCATCCAGCCGCCTCCGCCCGTTTCCGTGCCGCGCCCGAAACCGAGCACCAGCTCGGTGTAGGGAGCCGAACGGTCGGTTTTGGGGTGCTGACAGCGGTCGTTCACCGAATATTCATGCACCGGGTGCAGCGGGTCAGGAACCTGAGGCGGAAAACCGTCAACGCTGATCATCGGAGTGCTGCCTTCGCTCCGCTTGAACTGGCGAACGAAAGCGCCCAGATATTGGAAACCACTTCCAAAAGTCTTCGTCGGGGCGACCGAGCCGTCGAGAACCGCGGGGTCGCCGCTTTGCGTAAGACACAATTCAAGTCCCACCGACCACGTCGGCCCGCCAATGATCGGATCAAATCCCACGGCCACGATGGAGCCAGGATCTCCCGAGGATCCCAAAATGCCCTGTCCATCGAGGTGATGCGCCGGTCCTCCCCCGAGGTAATTCGCAAAGGCAACGCTCCCAGTGGCCAGGACGACCACCACCAACACGACGATTACGAGTCGCCTCCGTGTCATCGTCGATGTTGCTGGTGAATAGGATTTGGCTCATCGAAGCGTGCTCCCTTCAGTGCAAACGAGGAGCACAAGGCCGAGGTCGCAGGTGGAGTCAGGTTACGGCTTGATCTCCACATAGCTGGTATTGCCCGGCAAAACCACCAGCAGGATGGGCAACAGGGCTGCGACCGCAAAGATGATGATCAACGCGATCACCAGCCGTTCCCACGGGAAACGCCGCTCCAATTCCCGCCGATCGCTTTCTGTGACGGTTTGGTCGCTCATAGCATCTTCTCCCAGTGAAAGTTTGCTCCACTTCCCCGGCTTTTGCGCGCTCTGGTTAGCAGGCTGTGCACCCGGACCACGACTGCCACGTCGGGTAGATGAGAACCTGCTGCTGATTGTTTATGTGCCACCACCACGCGGAATAGGGGTACAGGTACCAGGACTCGCTTGCCCATCCGGGCCAGTTCGGATAGCCGTTGCCTGAACAGTAGTTGACTCCCCCGCCGTAGCCGATGATCGTGGTTACGTAGCAGTTCGGTCCCCAGGTCACTTGCACACCAGCGCGTGCGTCATAGCAGTAGGCAAACTTCATGCTGCTCGCGGCGAGCGCGAGGCCCGTCCAGGAATAATAGGTCTGCACATATGTGTAGATGCCGCTGCATCCAGTCCAGGCGCTAGCGCTCTGGACGAATATGTTCGAGGCGGTGTTGGCCTGGGTGTCTGTTTCGGTCGACTCCACGTAGCAACCCACGTGCCCGGTGAGCTGTATGCACGTGCTGTCAGGCTGCACTTGGTGAGCCAGAACTTTGTGATGTGTGACAGTGGGTGATGCCGCCGAAACTCCGATGCTGGCAGCAACCGGCAACACGCACAGCGCGAGAGCGAGAACAAGAGTCCGGATCGGTCTCACGGCTTGACCTCCACAGGGCAGGGATGACCTGGAAACTTTGGGCATCATCTGATGGTGGTCGAGTCGGCGCAACGCTTTGTGAACCAGCGGTTCACAAGGTCAATCCCCTGGCCGAAGCCCGAGGCGCTCTAACGCCATCACCATCACGAAGAGCTCGTCGACGGACTTGTTCGCGACGTGGGCGGCAGCGATGAGTGCCGCCGCGGGCACGCGCGCCTCGCCACGTTCCCATGCATAGACAGCACGCCGGCTAAGTGAGTACCAGCCCAGCTCGCGGCGGACCTCGTCAGCGAAGACTTTCATAGGAGGGCGCAACCTTCTGGCAATGGCTATCGCCATCGCGATCTGACCGTCGATGGCCTGGGTTGAAACGTTGACCGTGGGCTTGCCGGTTCGCAAGGTGAAAACCTGGCGATCCATGCCCGGAATCATTTCTGGTCAAGGTGCCTGCTACCTCACCGCAGCCTCACCGTTTCCTCAAGTTTCCCTGAGGAAAAGCGCCGGGCCCTTAGCCGCCTAGATTTCCGCCCGGCCCCGTGCGGCGGACAATAGAGAACGTGCCCACTTCAACGTCCGACGATGCCTTTGCCGAGGTCAAGGCCAAAGTCGACCTGGTCAAGGTCGTCCAGGAGCACGTCCGCCTGACCAAGCGCAACAAGGATCTCTGGGGCCTCTGCCCCTTCCATCAGGAGGACAGCCCAAGCTTCAAGGTCAACCCTCAGATGCAGTCCTGGTACTGCTTCGGCTGCGAACGCTCGGGCGACGTCTTCACCTTCGTGGAGCTCATCGAGAAGACCGACAAGCGCGGCGCCCTCCAGATGCTCGCCGAGCGGGCCGGGGTCGAACTCAAGAAGCTCAGCCCCGAGCAGAAGGAGCGCTCGGACTCACGCAAACGCCTGCTGGCGATGCTGAAGCTCGCGGCTCAGTACTACGAGTACGTGCTGTGGTCGACACCCGCGGGGGAGGTCGGCCGGCGCCTCCTGGGCGATCGCGACGTGGGGGAGGAGACGGCGCGGCGATTCCAGCTCGGCTACGCGCCTGCGGGTCGCGGCTTCGCCGAATACCTTCGAGCCAAGAAGCGGTCGCTGGCCGACGCTCAAGAGGCAGGTCTCATCCGGCGCGATGGCAGCGACTTCTTCGCGCAGCGCCTGGTCATCCCGATCCGTGATGAGCGCGGTCAGCCGCTCGCCTTCACTGCCAGGACTGTCCGCGCCGACGAGCCGCGCAAGTACATCAACTCGCCCGAGACGCCCGCCTACATAAAAGGAAGAGTGATCTTCGGCCTCGATCTGGCCAGGGACGAAATCGCAACTCGTGGCCACGCCGTCTTGATGGAGGGCCAGTTCGACGTCATCACGGCCCACCAGTTCGGGATCAACAACGCGGTGGCGAGCTCTGGCACAGCTCTCACCGACGACCAGGTCCGCCTCCTTAAGCGGTTCACCGACGAGCTGCTGCTGGTATTCGACTCGGACAGGGCAGGGCGTAGCGCCGCGTTCAAGGCTGTCGAGCTGGGAGCCGCGCACCAGATGCGCACGCGCGTCGCCACGATCACGGGCGCCAAGGACCCTGACGAGTTCCTGAGGGCGGCCGGGGCAGAGGCGGCGACGAGATGGGAGGAGCTGGCCGCCGGCGCTCCGTCTGGCTGGGAGTTCTGGATCAAGGACGCGCTCACCGGCCTGAACACAGGCAACCCGAATCACCTGGAGCAGGCCGCATCGCGTGCTCGGGAGGTGCTCGAGCGGATCCCCGACCTGGCAGTGCGGGAGAGCTATCGCGAGCGTGCGGCGGGGTGGATTGGGGTCCAACCCCACCTGCTGATTCCGCTCTCCCCTTCAAAGAGGGGGCCGGAAGCTGGCAAAAACGGTTTGGCGGCCCGCGTAGCGGGGAAGAAAGTCACTGTATCCAGATATCTGGTGCAGCTGCTTGCGGTCCGGCCTGTCGCCTTCGAGCGCGTGCGAACAAAGCTCACGCCAGACGAGTTGGACGAAGAGGACCGTGGTGTGTACGTACGAATGTTGGAGACTTATGAGCGCGGTGGTGCGTCCGGGCTCGAAGGTGAGCTGGCGGGCTATCCCGCCGAGGAGCAGGACCTGATCAGGAGGGCGTGGGCGGCGCCGCCGCCGAGTGTGGAAGACGAGCTTGCGGTGGAGCTGGCCGACAGGATCCGGCTCGACCGCATGAAGACTCGTGAGGGTGCAATAATCCGCGAGCTTTCCGAGGCGGAGAGAGGGCGGAACGTAGAAGGGGTGGCGAGGCTTGAAGCGGAGGCGAGGGAGCTCGCCCACGCTATCGGTGATTTGGAAAGGAGAATGTCATCATCGCGCGAGTAGCAAAAGCGCCGACCAAAACGGGGACCAGGGCCGGTAAGGCAGAGGCCAAACCGGAGCACAAGTTCGAAGACGAGCTGATGGCCGTGGCCGAGCAGCTCATCGTCAAGGGCAAGGAGCAGGGCTACCTCACGCCCGACGACATCCTTCAGGGCTTCCCCGAGATCGACGCGGAGCCGGACCAGATCTTCCGCATCTTCGCCGCATTCAAAGAGATCGGCATCGAGGTCACTGACGGCGAGAAGGATTTCGAAGAGGTCGAGCAGATCGACGACGAAATGCTCCTCGACATCGAGATGATGGACTCCGTTTCTCTTGACGACCCGGTGCGCATGTACCTCAAGGAGATCGGGCGCGTCAGCCTCCTCACCGCCAACGACGAGGTTGAGCTGGCGCAGGCAATCGAGGCGAAGCCGCTACACGATGCCCTCAAGGCGCTGAACGTGGTCGAGGAGATCGACAGCCGCCAGCGCTCAGTCGAAGGGATGCTGCCGGACGTTGCCGATCTGGGCAAGCTGCAGAACCTGCTCGACGCGGCGGCCGCCGAGCGCCGGCGCCAGGCCACCAACGGGGCTGCCAGGCCGCGGATCCGTGCCGAAGCCGTGGAGTCTTACCGCATCGCGCGATACCGCTTGACGGAAAGGTACGAGCGCGCCTATGAGGCCAAGCAGCGCCTGACCGAAGCCAACCTCCGGCTCGTGGTGTCGATCGCCAAGAAGTACATCGGCCGCGGCATGTCGTTCCTCGACCTCATCCAGGAAGGCAACATGGGCCTGATCCGTGCTGTCGAGAAGTTCGACTACCACAAGGGCTACAAGTTCTCGACGTATGCGACATGGTGGATCCGCCAGGCCATCACGCGGGCGATCGCCGACCAGGCGCGGACGATCCGCATCCCGGTCCACATGGTGGAGACCATCAACAAGCTGGTCCGCGTCTCGCGGCGCTTGCTCCAGGAGCTGGGGCGGGAGCCGAGCGATGAGGAGATCGGCGAGGAAATGGGGATCACCCCGGAGAAGGTCCGGGAGATCGTGAAGGTCTCGCAGGACCCTGTGTCGCTTGAAACTCCGATCGGCGAGGAGGAGGACTCCCACCTCGGCGACTTCGTCGAGGACCGTGAGGCGGTATCGCCGTCCGACGCTGCCTCGCTGACCATGCTCCACTCCGAGGTAGAGGACGTGCTCGACACCCTCACGCCGCGCGAGCGTCGCGTGCTGCAGCTGCGCTTCGGCCTGATCGACGGCCACCAGCGCACGCTGGAAGAGGTGGGCAAGCGGTTCGGCGTGACGCGAGAGCGCATCCGCCAGATCGAAGCCAAAGCGCTTCGCAAGCTCCGCCACCCCTCGCGCTCCAAAAAGCTCCGCGACTACCTGGAGTAGCTAGCAAACGTATCCTCCCCGCTTTGCGGGGAGGTGGCGCGAAGCGCCGGAGGGGGCGAGCTTACGCCCTTGAAACCAAACCCGCCCAACCTGCGTCTCTATTGACGACGGTGCCATGCAAGATCTGGCAATGAGGCGGGCGCGGACCGGTGAGCGAGACTTCGACGCTGTCATCGGGCCCCACCTGGAAGCCGGCTATCGCACAGCTCTCGCTATCCTGCGCGACCCTGACGAAGCGAACGACGCATTGCAGGAGTCTGCATTCAAAGCCTGGCGCAAGCTGGGCCAGCTGCACGAGGGCAAGTCTGCGCGACCATGGTTCCTCGCGATAGTCGCCAACCAGTGCCGCAGCGAGCGCCGCACGCAGTGGTGGTCGGTCCTCCGCGTGCCCGCTATCGACACAGGCCAGCACAGCGGCGAGCTGGGCGGCGCCCAAACCATGGACCTCGACCGCGAGCTGGCGAAACTGCCGCGCGACGACCGCCTCGCGCTCTTTCTTTACTTCTACCTCGACCTTCCGTTGGAGGAGGTCGGGACCGTCCTTGGCCTTAGCGCCGGCGGCGCCAAGACCCGCGTTTACCGTGCCACGAAGAAGCTTCGCCCCGGACTGGAGATGGACTGATGGACGAGATGCGCTCTGAGATTCGAGCGGCCTTTGACAGAGAGCAAGCAGTGCACCCGCCTGCCCCAGGCTTGCGGAGGAACGTTGTAGCGTCGGTGGTCGCGCAGCCCCGCCGTGAACCGAAGTTCCAATGGATTGCTGTCGCAGTCGCGGCGCTCCTGGGCATCCTGGTCGTCGCCGGCTTGATGTCGACGCGCTTTGCTCACCGCACGAGCGTGCCGGTGCCTGCTGCCACCCCAAAGTCGTTGCCAGTCGCGGACTACGGGCCGCCTCCAGCCGGGGTTCCTCTGGTTTACGTCCCGGATCCAAACCACGCGTCATGGCTGATCGGTTTTGACTGGACGGGTAAGCCACGGGGCACCGTGAAGCCGGCGCGACCTTTCGACCCCAATCGCAAATTGATCCAGGCTCCCGATGGCTCGGCCTTCCTGTATGCCGCCTTTAAGGGTGGAGTTGAGCAATTCTTCGATCGATTGGGCAACCCGATGAAAGACCAGGGTTCAGCCCACTATCAAGACCAAATGTGGGCAGAGGACAGCCGGCACCTTTGCACGCTCGACTCTGAGTCGCGGCAGTGGAGAGTGGGCCTCAGATTGGCCGGAGCCGCCCCGACATCCACCAGGGTCGTGGCGCTTGATCCGACCATTGCGCAATCGGGAATCCTCGCTGTCAGCTTCGCAGCGTGCAGCGTGCGAAATGACCGCGCAATTCTCACTTACAGCTACTCCGGGAGGGCTTCACAGTTCTGGATTGTTCGGATCTCAGATGGCACGATCCTTGCGCATCGAACCTACCCGGCAGACCAGCTGGCGAATATCACAGCGAGTATCGATGCCACGTGGATCGCCGAGAACTCTGGAAAGTCGTCGGGTCAGGTAGCCCCAGCAGCGCCGTCGACGGTCATTCGTCGGGTTTCAGATATGGCGGTGATTGCCACCCTCGACCCAACGATCGGCGTCCTCGGCTTCAACAGCAACGACTCGCTGGCGCTTGTGACGACAACGCCGTGGGCGTCTGGGATCACGACCAGCCTTGCGCTGATCAATTTGCAAAGTGGCGCCGTTCTGTGGCGCTCCGATGGCACGGAGGAGTTCGCCGGCTTCCTGGCTCAGCCGGATGGCACTGACATGGCCGTCATGCTGAAGGGTCCCGAAGTCACAGGTGTTGATCCACCTCTGAATCTGGTGATAGTACGCAGCGACGGAGGGGCGACGTCAATCCCCAGCCGCTTCGGGCAGATTTAGCACGGGGCCCCCGCCCGGGGGAAAATAGCCCACATGCCTGTCATCACCCTCGGACGCCAGTTCGGGGCCGGGGGGAAGACGGTGGGCGAGATGCTCGCTCGCAAGCTGAAGATCGACCTGCTCGACTCTCAGCTGATCGACACCGTCGCGCAGAGGCTCCAGCTCCCCAAGGAGGAAGTCGAGGCCGAGGACGAGCAGCCGGGCTCTCTGCTGCACCGGCTCCTCATGGCGCTCGGTTCCGCCAGTGGTGAGCCGATGGTCCAGCCGGAAGCGACCGCCTGGAACCCGCCCAACATCGATCCTGTCTTCGACACACGCCGGGCTGTTCTGGAGATCACCCAGCACGTGATCAATGAGGCGGCTCGAACAGGGAACGTGATCATCGTAGGTCGTGGCGGCGCGTACATCCTCCACGACTTTCCGGGTGCGCTCCACGTTTACCTGCGCGCCTCTGAAGCGATTCGAGTCGCCGCTGTGATGCACCGGTTCAAGATCACCGAGGAGGAGGCGCGGCGGCGGGTGAAGCAGACCGACGAGAACTGGACTGCCTACATCAAGCAGGTTTACGGCCACGACCGAAACCTGGCGTCGCACTATGACCTGGTCCTCGACACCGGCCGTCTGGGCTACGAGGCGACTGTGGATGCGATCATGGCGGCGTTGCGCGCCCGCAAGCCGCTAACGTAGCGGCGTGACCCATGCCCTAGGCTCTCGCACGTCCGGCGTGGACGGATCCAGCGAGGGCGGCCGCATCAACACGATCGACCTGCCCGGGGCCCTGGTTTTGTACGGCGTCGCCTTGCTCCAGGAGCTGCAGCGCAAAGGGCTCAAAACGAAGTTCTCGGTGACTCCTGTAAAGGAGGACGGCGTCTGGTGTCTGGAGCTCAGCTACACGGGCGATCCGCCCATGGGCGTACCCGACCGCTGGCACGGACACCGGGTGATCTTCCGCATGATCGAGGCGCCGAGTGCTTGAGTCCTTCGGGCCCGAAAGCAAGGTTCGAGACGTGCTGGCGCGACTGGGGGACAGGGGCAGGGAGCTGCTGCGGCAGCACGGCTACGACGTCGGCGAAGGCTTTGTCGACGTCCTGTCCCAGTACCAAACACTGGAGCATGCCGCGCGCATGGAGCGCCTCCGGGACCTCAAGAGCCTGGTTGACGAGTTGAATACCGCCCAGTAGCCCGGGGGCATTTCGGTACATAAGAATGTTCCCCTTTTCGGCGCGCAGGTGTAACATCCGCGCAACGAAACTGCAATCTGGTTCGTTATACAGGTCAAGGAACACGTCATTGCAAAAGTCGAAGCTGGAACCAGACAAGGGCAAGTGCGCCTGCGGACGGCGTCTGCAGGAGGCATCGGTCTACCTTTACCGATCCCACACCGATCGCTACCTGTTTCACCGGTGTGACTGCGGAACGGAGTGGACCGAGCACCAGACTGACATCGACCCGACGGAGCCTGTCAGCTCAGACGAGGTGATCGAGGTCCACAAGCAGCTGGCCAAGTTCGAAGGCTCGATCTCGGAGCTTCTTCAGCAGCACTCGGCCTGACAGCCGAGTCGGCCGGCCGTTCGGCCTATCGGCCGGCCCTATGTGTGGCATCCAAACAATTGATTGGCTCTATCGGTGGAACGCGCCTAGTCTGGCGTTACTCAAACAATGGACAACGCCAACGAAGCAGTTCTGTACGGCTCGGACGAGTCACGCGATTCCACCGCGATGATCGACCTGCTGAACGAGCTGGGCGTCAAGTTCGTGTACCGCTCGGTCAACCGAGACCCAACCGCCATGCGCGAGTGGGAGCAGCTGGACGGCGAGAGCGTGCCGTTGCTGCGTGTCGGCAAGAATTCGATCGTTCGCGGCTTTGACCGGATCAAGGTGCAGCAACTGATCGGCTGGGTGGGCTGCTAGCACTCCTAGCTTGTCGGGGCCAACGTTGGCCTGCCTCGGGACGGCCACCTGAACTCACCGCCTAGAATTCAACGGACCCGTTCCGGAGTAGCTCAACGGTAGAGCAGGCGGCTGTTAACCGCAAGGTTCAGGGTTCGAATCCCTGCTCCGGAGCCAATTTCGAAATTTGGATCCAGTCCTAAACGCGGCCGCAAGTTCAAGTCTTGTAGCAACCCCTGTAGCAACATTCATTAATTCATGAATGATCGACCATTCCAATGGAGACAGCTTCCCCATCCCGCCGCGAGTGCCGGCCATGCCGCTCGAACTCTCCAACAATTCCGCCACTCAGTCCTCGCAGATGTCGTCCTCCGAGGTTCACTGCAGTGACGGCGTCGAAGCAGAGCGTGAAGCTTCTAGTGGGGCCGCTGGTCAGATGGATGCGCGAAGGCGGCGACGCCTGGACTGTCAACCTTGCCTACTGGGACACGCGCCGCGAACTCATGGACATGGGAGAAACATTTGATGGACCGCCGGGGACGTTGCTGAGCAACATTGATACTGCGATGGATAGCTTCAGTCCGGACGCCGACCAAGGCGGCCACCAAATCGATGAGGCTCAACTTCGCCTCGAACTTGGCGAGGCCGTGAAGGGGCTACTGGAACTCCGATATCTGACGGACGAATGACCGTCGCTGCGTCAAGCTCTCGATTCCCGGTGGCGAGCGACCAGTTCGAATCGAGACCGAATGCCGAGCTTGTTGTAGGCATGCGCCAGATGAGTCTCGACGGTTCGAGCCCCAATGAACAGCCTGACGCCGATCTGTTTCGCAGTTAGTCCGGTGAGCGCGAGCATCACTACATCGCGCTCCCTCGCCGTCATGTCCGGAAAGTGAAGGTCAATACGTCGTCGAGATCGAATCGACTCAGGATGTTCTTCCGCGGCCTGGACAGTCGATGTCGCCTTGCTGATCTTGGTGTCGGGTGCTGTCGCGTGAACGCGATGAATCCCCGCCGCCGTCGCAACGATCAGCGACACATCGGAGCCGACCGCTCGCACTTCAAGATCACAAGCGATCTCCGGCAGAGATACCGTCTGCGACAAGGAGAAGTTGAGCCGAGCATCGGCCACCAGGAACTGCACGTTTGCGTTGTCCAGCGCCACGGCCAGCTCAGGCACCCCATCGCCGTTGAAATCGGCGGACGCGAGCGCGACAGGTGCGGTCTCGAGCTCGATCTGTGCGGATGTCGGGTGACGCGAAGCATCCTCGGCCCACACAAGCAGCTGTGGTGCACTGCGGCGACCGACGGCGAATTCTGGGCAGCCGTCAAGATCGAAATCCGCGACCGTAACCATGTCGGCACGGAAATCTAGAATCGGCCGGCTGCAGGAGCCCAACATCAAATAAACATTAAGTAAACGCAAGAAAGGCTATTAAGTACCGGGTAAGAATCAGTACAGGTACGGACGCGCGCTCTCGTAAAGCTCAACTACAGTTTCGAAATCGCGTCCGCGGTCAGCGGCTTTGGGGGGTGTAACGGGTTGCGAAGGCTCTGTATCTGCCTGCTCGTTTTGTCTGTCAACTTGTCGGCGACACCCGTCCAGGCCGCGCCTGCCGCGATTCGCTCTAACGGCCAGCCGGCCCTACAGGTGCAGGCTCAGACCGGCGAGCTCCCGGACAGACGCACGAAGAACTCGAAGACGTCACGGAACGCAAATGGCACCTACACCACCACCATCACGAATGGGCCCATTAACTACCGCGACGCGAACGGCAAGTGGCAGCCGATCGACTCGGTGCTCACTGCCTCAGCCAAATCTGGATACGCGTGGGCGAACCGGGCCAACTCATTCAAGGTCAATTTCAAAGATGCCCTTGGTCAGGGCTACCTAGGGATCGACGCCAGAGGGAAGACCTTCACGCTCAGTCTTGACGGGGCTGCGTCCGCCAAAGCAGCCGTGACTGGCTCGCGGGTCTCTTACCCGGCGGTATTGCCCGGGGTCGATCTTCGTTACGACGTCGGCGCAAATGGAGTTAAGGAAACCCTTGTTTTAGCCAACGCCGACGTGCCCAACCACTACCGGTTCACCCTGTCACCTCCGTCAGGCACGACGGTTCGCGCTGTGCGCTTGTCTGACGGATCGTGGGAGTTCTTCCTGCCGGCGCAGGACGACCCTGTTTTCAGCCTGGCTGCGCCTCATGCCTCAGACCGAACCGCGGACCTTCAGGCTTCCGACCCGGAAAACAACGCAACCCTCACTGTTGCCAAGGTCGGTTCCGACTTCAGCATAGATCTCTCTGTCGACGCCGCCTGGCTCAAGAACACGAACCGAGCCTTTCCGGTCGAGCTCGATCCGACTCTTTCGATCCAGCCGGATTCTCAGGACGCGTACTTCCACGGCAACGCTCCGACGGACACGGGCACTCACGACAACAACGGCATGATTCATATCGGGGACAGCAGCTCGCATTACGACTGGAGTGCAGTCCAGTTTGGATTGAGCTCAATTCCTGCTAATGCCCAGATCTCGAGCGCCAGCCTTGGGCTCTTCTACAACGGCTACTGCATCTCGCCACCCACCTCTTGCGGTGGGTCAACGCACACGATCGAGGCGCACCGAATGACGGCAGCCTGGTCGCCGTCTTCCCAGACTCAGCAGCTGGCCTACGACTCAACCGTTCTGTCCACCCTCACGATGACCCTGGATAGCAATCATCGGTGGCTCAGTTGGAACGTCACCGCCACCGTGCAGAATTGGTACAACAGTCTGCAGCCTAACTATGGGTTG
>Ga0193719_10000481_pt1 | contig 15089 bp, 10 predicted proteins | sample U2a2metaG_FD_160103 | JGI IMG/M metagenome (GOLD analysis project Ga0193719, IMG submission 160103) | Soil microbial communities from a riparian zone of the East river system, Colorado, United States - U2a2 | ecosystem: Environmental > Terrestrial > Soil > Riparian zone | place: USA: East... | reverse complement strand
CGGGAACTGGCGCTCCGCGTCGCTCTTGGTGCGAGCCGTTGGCGACTCGTTAGGCAACTGATGACTGAGGCGATGGTCGTGTCGTTGATCGGCGGAACCGCGGGGTTGGTGACCGCGAGCCTGCTGCTCGGTGTGCTGAACCGATGGGATTCGCCCTATGGTCATCTGGCAGTCAATGTCGATGCGCGTGTCTACTTCGTCGCACTGATCTTGACTCTGATCAGCGCGCTGTTTTTTGGAATAGTTCCGGCGCGCCAGGCATGGCAGAGCAGTCCCTTGCAGGCGATGAAGAGCGGGCCGGTGGATTCAATGCCGCTGCGCCGGTTTGCCTCGCGCGACCTGTTGCTGGGCGCACAAATTACAATCTGCATGCTGCTGGTAACGGCCTCGCTTGTCGCGGTGCGCGGCATGGTGCGCTTGCTGCACGCTCCACTGGGTTTCCAACCGCAGGACGTGATGTTGGCCGAGACGGACCTGAAGCTTGTGGAACCGGGCGGCGACGTGCCAATCGAGAAAAAGAAAGCAATGATTGAAGCGGTGCGGAACATTCCCGGTGTGGTGGCGGCGGGCGCGGTGAACCGAGTGCCTTTTAATGGCGGTCTGCGTGGGGTTCCGATTTTCCAGCCGGGGACCATCGAGTTCACCCTGAACAATTCTGTCCTGGCGCCCTACGTGTTTACCATATCGCCGGGATACTTGGAGGCTGCTGGTACTCGGCTTCTCGGTGGACGGGATTTCTCATGGCAGGACACCACCCAAACGCCGTATGTGGCGATCGTGAACGAAACCTTCGCGCGCAAGATGTGGGGCGAGACGTCGGCCATAGGACAGCGTTTCATCGTACGGGGCCACTTGACCGAAGTCGTGGGCGTGGTGGAGGACGGCAAATACCACAACATGCAAGAGTCGCCACAGCCAGTGGCGTATCTATCACTCTCGCAAAATGAACAGAACCAAATGATTTTCGTCGCGCGATCGCAGCGGGCACAGAATGAGATCGCGGCCACGCTTGAACGCACCCTGAACGGCCTCGAGCCAGATGCGCGAATCAAGGTGCAAAGCTGGCTCGAAATCCTAGGGGGGCTGAATGCGCTGTTCCCGGCCCGGGCAGCAAGCGTAGCACTCTGCATCATGGGCCTGTTGGCGGCTATGCTGGCGGTGACGGGCATCTTCGGCATGGCGGCGTACAACGTGAGCCGCCGGATGAAGGAGCTCGGCATCCGCGTAGCATTGGGCGCGCGCACGAAACATGTGATGAGCACAGCTGTGGGGCGGCCAATCACACTGCTTGTGGTCGGGTCGTTGCTTGGGCTGCTGTCAGGCGTCCTCGCCAGTCGCCTGCTAGGGCACATTGTGTATCAGGCGAACCCGCGAGATCCCGTGGTCGTGGTCGGCGCTGTGCTAACGATGGTGATGCTCGGCATTGTAGCTTCCGCCATTCCAGCGCTGCGAGCGCTTGCCGTCGATCCATCCAAAATCTTGCGGGAAGAGTGAGGCAGCTGAACGCGCTTCACGTTAGCGGCCACCGAGCAATGTGCAGGTGATTTACCCGTCCCTTTTGTTGCTGGCGAGTCTTATCCCTAAGTCGCGCAACTGTCGGGCATCAACTTCGGAAGGTGAATTCGACATCAAATCCATGCTGCGATTGTTTTTTGGGAAGGCTATTACGTCGCGAATACTTTGTTCGCCGGCGATCAGCATGACCAGGCGATCGAGTCCGAGTGCGATTCCACCATGCGGCGGGGCGCCGAGATGCAGTGCACGCAGTAGGTGACCAAACTGCGTTTGCCGATTTTCGGGGCTGATACCGAGAGTCTCGAACATTTTGTCCTGCAATTCCGGTTCGTAAATTCGGATACTGCCGCCACCGATCTCGACACCATTCAAAACGACGTCGTACGCTTCGGCACGAACTTCGGGAAACTTCTTTTCGTTAAACAGCGGCATGTCCTCCGCTTTCGGCCGCGTAAATGGATGATGCATGGCGTTCCATTTGTTTTCTTCCGGGCTCCATTCGAATAGCGGAAAATCTGTCACCCAAAGGAAATCCCACTCCGGCGCGCTCGGAGAGCGCGCCCTACCAAATAGATCTTGGATTTCGGCGATGCGCAGCCGTAATCGGCCAAGCACTTCACAGGCGATCTCCCATTTGTCTGCGGCGAAAAAAACGCAATCGCCTTCTTCGATATTGAGTCGCGATTGCAACACCTGCTTTTCGGTTTCAGAGAAAAATTTCACGATGGGCGACCTCCACTCGCCATTCTCAATTTTAATAAAGGCGAGTCCCTTCGCGCCGTACAGCTTTGCAACCTCAGTTAATTCGTCAGCTTGGCCAATCGTGATTCCTGCAAAGCCCTTCGCGTTGATTGCTTTCACTACGCCACCTGCATCGAGCGCGTTACGAAAAACTTTAAAACTGCTTTCGCGGAAGACTTCGCCTAGATCGACCAGTTCCATTCCAAAACGCCGATCTGGTTTATCGCTACCGTATCTACTGACCGCTTCCCGATAGGTAAGCCGATCGAAGGGCGTTTTGATCTCGATGTTGCGCGCTGCTTTAAAAATTGCCGCCAACATTCCTTCGGTAATCTCGAAAATGTCGTCGGGCGTTACGAACGACGCTTCAATATCTATCTGGGTAAACTCCGGTTGCCTGTCCGCGCGCAAATCTTCGTCACGAAAACATTTGGCGATCTGAAAGTACTTCTCCACGCCGGCTACCATGAGCAGTTGTTTGTATTGCTGAGGCGCCTGCGGTAGCGCGTAAAACTTTCCGGGTGTGATCCGGCTAGGCACCAAAAAATCGCGCGCGCCTTCCGGGGTGCTTTTGGAAAGGATTGGCGTTTCCACTTCCACATATCCCTGGCTGTCGAGATAATCGCGTGTCGCCTTTGCGACTCGATGACGCAGCCGCAGATTGCGTGCGAGACGTGGCCGCCGGAGATCGAAATACCGGTGCGTCATCCGCAAATCTTCATTCTGCGGATCAGCATCAACCGGGAACGGCAGCGTGTCGGCCCGATTCAAAATTCGCAGCTGATTTGGAATGATTTCGATTTCCCCAGTGGCGAGGTTTGGGTTTTCTGTACCCGGCAAGCGCGCAGCAACGCGACCCGAAACCTGAATTACGTCTTCGCTTCGCAATGTATGCGCCTGCTTCGCAAGCTGCGCATTTTCCTCAGGCCGAAAGACGACCTGGGTCAACCCCTCACGATCGCGCAGATCAATGAAAATCACCCCGCCGTGATCGCGCGTGACATTTACCCAGCCTGCAAGCGTGACTTCTTTGCCGATGTCTGTCTTGCGGAGTGAATTGCAATTGTGCGTGCGGTACATGCGATGCCGAGAATACGGCCTCACTCTGGGCGAAGTGGACAGCCGCGCAAGCGATAGGTTCTGGGGAGCGCGCGCGTCTCGCGTGCTGGCGAGCGCGTTCTCGCGATCGCGAACTTTTCTGGGTTGCGAAAACACGGGCCGCCAGGATGCGTTGGAAAGCTGTTTCGGCGCGACGCCGAAACCAACACGCGGGACGCGTGCGCTCCCCAGCATTCTGACTTCCTACCGCAACTTAGACTCCATATATGCAGCGAGATCTTCGTGTGGGATGAGCTGCTGCTCGCCGGTGGTCATGTCTTTTATTTTCAATTGTGGCCATTCGTCTCCGAACAACACCGCAACACGGGCGCCGAGCTGCTCGGCGGTTTGGAATTGCTTGCCGACCTTTTCGCTCGTCAGCGGGTAATCGACGCGGTAGCCGCGGTCGCGAAGTTGCTGAATTTGTCTCAGCGCGTCGGCACGGCGTTCTTCTTTCGCGATCACAATGTAGATGTCGATTTTCCTGTCGTTCGTAATTGCTTTCTGCATCGCTTCACGGGCTTGTGGGATTTCGTTGATCAATTCGCCGAGCACGACATCGCCCATGGCAAAACCGAGCGCGGGCATTGAGACGCCGCCGTCACTAAGTTGCGCGATTAAATTGTCGTAACGGCCGCCGCCGGCGATGGCGCGAAATTTTCCGGCGCGGTCGAACACCTCAAAGACGATGCCGGTATAGTAAGCAAGCCCGCGAACGATCCCGATATCGATCGCCACGAAATCCGCCAGTCCGCGTCCGCGCAGAGCATCTAACAATTTGCTGAGCTTCTGACTTTCTCCGCCGCTCTTCAGGGTCGCAAAGACAGGTTCGGCGAGGTCGCCCAGGTTTTCGGCGGTCTTCTCGCGCGGCTCGCGTCCAAATTTGTCAATGGCCTGCAGAAATTCGTCCCAGCCTTCCGCCGGCACATCTTTTTCACTGAGAAAATCTGTCCAGAATTCGCGGTCGCTGATTCGGACGACGAAATCTCTCTCTGTGAATCCGAATGCACGCAGGATGTCAATGCAGAGCGCGACCAACTCGATATCTGCCGCGAGATCCGATTCGCCGATGATGTCGCAATTCAACTGGAAATGCTCTCGCAGGCGGCCGCGCTGTTGTTTTTCGTATCGGAAGAATTGCCCGATGGAAAACCATTTGAGCGGTTTTTTAAATTCGCGTTCGTGCGCGGCAACCACGCGAGCCAGCGTAGGTGTGAGTTCTGGCCGCAGCGCGACTTCGCGCTCGCCTTTGTCTGTAAAATTAAAAAGCTGATCGACAATTTCCGCGCCGCTCTTTTTTTTGTAGAGCTCGGTGGCCTCGAGCACGGGGCCTTCCCATTCGACAAACGCGTAGCGACGCGCCACTTCGCGCCAGCGGGCGAAGATGTAATTGCGTTTTGCGCAGTCCTCGGGCAGAAAATCACGAAAACCGGGTAAAGCCTGCATAAAGATCACACTACTCTAAGAGCTATTCACAGATGGTGTAGCCGCGTCGCTGTGTCGAGGCGCTCTGGCGACATTGCCTTGGGCAACACGGCAAGGTCGATTACCCACTTGGAGGCGACCACACGAGGTCGAAGTTACGAAATCAAGGCGTAACTGAAAAAACTCCGGCGCTAAGGCGCCGGGGACATACATGATGCAGAACATCCGTTTAATGAAAGCAGAGGGACAAACATGAAACAAACCGGATTGAAGAAAATCTTGGGAACCGCAGCGATCTGCGCAGCTGCCGCTGGATTAGCACTCGCGCAGCAGACAACAACGACCACGACTACCGATCCTGTCACGGGCACGACCACAACTCAGCAGACAACAACCAGTTCTGTGGGTAATATCGTGACCTATACGCCGGATTCGGATTACTTCACATTCCGAACAGCGGCAAATGCGGCACCCGTGCGTTACTACTACACGAAGGACACGACTGTTTTAGACCCCGAAGGTCGGGTTGTAAATTGGTCGACCATTCGTCCGGACCTGCCGGCGACCATCTATTATACAACTATGGGCGACCGGGTCGTGGTGCGGAAAGTTGTGCTGAGCCAGCCTCCCACGGTTATCAAGCGCGAGGAAACGACTACGACCACGACGACAAGACCGTAACGCGAGAGTCGTTCCCGCCAAAAATCAAAAGCGCCCGCGCAAGGTTTCGCGGGCGCTTTTCTTTTAGCTCTGCCCCCTTGGAGCTCAAATTCCCGCCAGTCTGAAGAGCTTCGCCAGCAGCCGCTGGAAGGCGCAAGTTTCGCGTTGCCCCTTCTCGCGTAAATTTGCAGCGCATGGCTGCAGCAAGAAAACAGAAACCGGATTTGCAAAAGAAAGTGCACGAAGTGCCGCACAAGCCGGGTGTGTACTTGATGCGGGACCGGTTCAACCGCGTGATCTACGTCGGTAAGGCGCGCGACCTGCGAAAACGGGTAAGTTCGTACTTCCTGCCGTCTAAACTGGCCCAGGCCGATTTGAAAACGCGCGCCATGCTGGAGGCGACCTGGGATTTTGAGACGCATACCGTTCGCAGCGATGCCGAATCGGTTCTGCTAGAGGGCAAACTGATCAAGGAATACCGGCCGCGTTACAATGTTTCGTTCCGTGACGACAAACGTTTCCTCGTGGTCAGGGTCGATATGTCGGAGGAATGGCCGCGTTTTCGGCTGGCCCGCTTCAAAAAGGACGACGGCAGCCGCTACTTTGGCCCATACGCGCATGCTGGGGCGCTGCGGCAGACCTTGAATTTCATGCGCAAAAAATTTGGTGTGCTCACCTTTGGCCGGGGCGCGCCGACCGAGCGGGAACTGAAATCCTCGACCTATCAACTACCAGTGCGCTTGAGCGAAATTAACGCGGAGCAATACCGCGAGCGTGTCACGCAGGCGTGCGATTTTCTGGAGGGACATTCGCGGGAAATGATCTCGACGCTGGAAAGCGAAATGCATAAGGCGGCGGAGAAAATGGATTTCGAGAAAGCGGCCGAACTTCGCAACATGGTTGACGATTTGCGTAGCACGACAAGACCGACGCGCCGATTTACCCGCGGTAGCTTACCAAGCGCAATTGATCCCATGGCGGACGTGCACGCGCTGGCCGATGCGTTGCGACTGCCAGATATCCCGCGTGTGATGGAGTGTTTCGATATCTCGAACATTTCGACGACGCATGTCGTTGCGTCGATGGTTTGTTTCCGGGATGGCGTACCGGACAAGAACAATTATCGTCGCTATCGCGTGCGCACCGTCGAAGGGCAGGACGACTTTGCGAGTATGGCTGAGGTAGTCCGACGGCGCTATTCGCGGATCTTGTTGGAGGCGCGGGAGGCAAATCCCGATGCTGCGGAGTTTTCTCAGGAGAACGCGTTTGATGCCGCTCGTCGGCTCGAAACGCAAACGCTCAACGCTGAACGCTCAACTCCGATGAATCGCGAGCAGGCGTCCAACGTTGAATTGAGGGGGCAAAGATTTCCCGCACCCGTCCGCCTTCCTGACCTCATCATTGTCGATGGCGGAAAAGGCCAGCTTTCAGCCGCGTGTCGTGAATTGCAGCGATTAGGCGTGCACGATCTTCCCATCATCGGCCTGGCGAAAGAACGCGAAGAGATCTACCGGCCGGGCCGGGCGTTGCCGTTGCGACTTCCAATGGATTCGCCTGCTTTGCGGTTGCTTCAGCGCATTCGCGACGAGGCCCATCGGTTTGCCAACGCGTACCACCAGCTGCTCATGAAAAAACGCATCGAAGAGAGCATTCTCGATGATTGCCCGGGTGTAAGCCAGAACCGGAAGAATTTGTTGCTGCGGCGATTTGGGTCGGTGAATCGTCTCCGGAAGGCAAGTGTTGAGGAGATTGCTGCGACTGAAGGGATTGGCCGAAAGCTGGCCGAAGAGGTGCACCGATTTCTGCAAAGCCATTGATTTACGTGCAATGTTGCCGAAAGTCGCCGTCATTCCGAGTGAAGCGAAGCAGAGTCGAGGAATCCCGTGGAACGACCTGAGGGCAGTGTCACGAGATCCCTCGACTTCGCTCGGGATGACAGTCTGAGTGTTCTTGGGGAAGTTAACGCAGATTTTTTCGAATGAAGTCAATTTGGTTAGCTGTAGGCGATCTGTGGATCGCATTGTCCATCTTTGCGCTGTCAGCGACAACGCACGCACAAACGCTAATGCCGACGCCTGCGCTGAGTCCAAGTGCTTCGCTGGAAGAAGAAACAATCATCCCGACGTTCGAGACGCAAAAGCTGGCGCGCACGTACATTCTCGATGTTCCAGCTCCACGTGGACAGATTACGGACCGCAATGGGGCGCCGCTCGCGCAAAATCGGCTCAGTTACAATCTCGTCGTCAACTTCCCAACTCCTCCTGATTTTTCCGATGCGCAGGCGCTTAGCTTCACCAGGGAAAAAATAGGCAAGGCAAGCGACTTGATTGGCCGCAAGCTTCGGATTTCTGATGACGCGATCCTTCGTCACTATCGCAATCGGGGAATCATGCCGCTCGAGATCGCGCAGAATCTGAGCCAGGCGGAATATGAAAAAATCAAGGATCAGCTACCAGGTGGCATGACGCTGAGGCCTGTTTACGTGAGGATTTATCCGAACGGAAAAGTTGCTGGTCAGATTATTGGATACACGGGGAAAACCGGGCGAACTCCCGACGGGATTGTTGATAATCATGAAACGCTGTGGCCGGAAACGGAAGGCCGCGAGGGACTGGAGCAAACCTTTAATGGGATGCTCACAGGCAAGCACGGCGAATACAAACTCACATTCGACAAGGACGGCCGGAAGACTTCCGAGAAACTCATCACGCCGCCTGAGCCTGGTTACAACGTGGTCACCACTCTTGATTTGCACCTTCAGGAACTGGCGGAAAAAGCGTTGGAAGCAAAAGCAAAACGGGGCGCGGTGGTGATTATCGATCCCAACAACGGCGATATTCTCGCCCTGGCATCCTGGCCGACCTACGACCCCAACTTGTTCGTGCCATCCATCTCGGCCGAGCAACTCAAGGCATTGCAAGACGATCCAGACATACCGCTTTTGCCACGAGCGTATCGTTCGTCATATCCGCCTGGATCAACTTTTAAAATTGCGGTCGGCATTGCTGCACTGGAAAGCCATGCCGTTTATCCCGAGGACCAATACGAATGCGTGCCGGCAATTCAGATTGGCAACGTCACCTTCCACAACTGGAAAAAAAGCAATCGCGGCGCGCTAAACTTCGTGCAGGCGCTCACTGAATCGTGCGACACCTGGTTTTATCAGGTGGGCATCAAGACTGGTTCTGCGCCGATCATCGACTGGGCGTTGAAGCTGGGTTTTGGCGCGAAGTGTGGAATCCCGTTGCGTGGCGAGGCGGAGGGCCGCATTCCGAACGACCAATACATGAAGGCAACCCACGGCCGCAAACTGCTGAACGGCGACATCGCAAACATGTCGATCGGCCAGGGAGACATCCAGGTGACGCCGTTGCAAATGGCGCAAGCGATGGGGATCATCGCCAACGGGGGCACGTTTTACCAGACACGACTCGTTCAACAGGTGCAGACATTCGATGGCCAAATTGCGACCGCGTACCAGGTGCGCGCCAAACGCACACTCGACCTCTCGTCCGAGACGCTGGACCAGTTACGCACCGGAATGATCGATGTTGTGAATGGCGGGGGCGGCACCGCGCACCAGGCCAGCCTTGATAATGTTGAAGTCGCAGGTAAAACCGGCACCGCGCAATGGGGACCAAAACACAAAGAACGCACCGCAGCCTGGTTCTCGGGATTTTTGCCATCCGACCAAGCACGATATGCGTTTGCTGCTGTTTACGAGGGCGACGTCGGCAGCAAAGTCCATGGGGGTTCCGCTGCTGCGCCGATGATTGCGGATGTTTTCAAGGATATTTACCAGGGCGAAAAGGTAGTAAGTCATCAGCAGCGGCGCGCCCGCGAAGAACGGGAAGTCCGCCGCGCCGAACCGGTGGAGGAAGACGACGAGTCGGATTAGGGAGCGCGTGCGCCTCGCGCGCTGGCGATGGCGCCCTCGCCATCGCGAACTTTTTATTCCCGAAACAAATCCTGCGGCGGCCAAAAAGATTCGAGTCTGCGGCTGACGCGAAGTCCGGTTCGTTATGGCCGTTCGGCGATGGCGCCGAACAGTGCACGCGAGGCGCGTGCGCTTCCCAGTCACGCGTCTACCGTTTGCTTCGGCAGCTCCATTGTGTGTTGTCATCCTGAGCGAAGCGAAGGATCTCTCGCAAGGTAAATAGTCACACGCATCAACCTAAGTGTGCTCGTGTCTGCGATTGTGAGGTCCCTCTCCCGCGCCTGCGGGATCGGGATGACCAGTGCGGGTTTGGTACGCGCGATTTATCAGGCTGCAGCAGTTTGCTTCGGCAGCTCCATTGAAACTCGCTCGCTTCCCATCTCGCTCGCCGCTACCCATCGCGGCTTTACCTTCTATGTCGCTGCTCCCACCAGCTCCATTGTTCCCTTGAACTTCGGCGCTTCTTCTTCAATGCCGAAGTTGTCAGAATAAAGTTCCTCGATCTTCGCCATGTCGTCGCCGGTGAGCCGCGGACACTCGGGCGCCCTGGCGAATTCGATGAGCTGTTCTTCGTTGTAAATGTTCGGCAGCGTCGAAGCCACGCGATCATCCGCAAGGAGCCATTGCAACGCTGCCTGCCCCAGTGTGCGCTCTGAATTCTCGAGGAACCGCAATTGCTCAACCTTCTTAATCCCATTTAGCAGCCAGCTGCGCGGCCGATGACTGCGATGATCGGTCGGCGGAAACGTTGTTTCGGCGGTGTATTTGCCTTCCAGCATTCCAGACGAATGCGTCACGCGAATGAGGAACATCGTGTCTTTTCCCGCTTCAGTAGCGGAATCGTGAAAGGCCCGCCCCGGATGTTGCTCAAGCATGTTGTAGATGTGTTGCACGCTCGTGACGTCGCGCTCGCGAACGCAATTCATGCCTTCGTACAACCAGCCAATCGCCGGCCCCAGAGCGATCCCGTAGTAGCGAACTTTCCCGTCGGTCTTCAATTTCTCGAGGGTAGTCCAGAGTGCGTCGTCATAGACTTGCTCCATCCGAATGTTATGCAGTTGAAGAAGATCAATCCGATCTGTCTTCAATCGGTTCAGCGCTGCGTCTGTCGCGCGAATAACCGCATCCGGAGAAAAATCCTGCGGAATTTCGCGCTGCCCACGCCCGCGTGCTTCCCCGTGATGGACAAAATCGTAGCCGACCTTGGTTGCGATCACGATTTCATCCCGCTGGTTCGGGAACGCTTTAGCGATCAGGTCTTCACTCAACCCGTTTCCGTACGTATCAGCCGCGTCGAACAGCGTGACCCCGAGATCGAACGCCTTGTGCATCAGCGCGATCGCTTCGCCCTCGGTGAACTTTCCCCACCAACCAGTAGAAATCGTCCACAACCCGAAGCCGACCTCACTCACCATCAGATCAGTGTTCTTGTAAGTCCGAAAGCGCATACAGCTATATTTACCGCAGAGGGCGCAGAGGTCACGGAGAGAATTTAGAGTTTTCCCGCCTCTGTGCCCTCCGTGTTCTCTGTGGTAAAATTGCAGGCGTGGAACGCAAACCGGACGCTGCCCTGTTAATCGTCGCTCACGGCTCGACCGTTAACCCGGATTCGAGCGCGCCGACGCTGGCGCATGCGGCGGAGATTCGGCGTCGGAAAATTTTTGCAGATGTGGAGTGCGCGTTCTGGAAGGAAGAACCCAGCTTGCGAGACGCGTTGTTTTTGTTCGATCCCGAATCGATTCACGAGATTTATGTAGTTCCGAACTTTATCAGTGAAGGTTATTTCACTCAGACAGTGGTCCCGCGTGAGCTTGAGTTGAATGGCCAGATCACAAAACGATCGAACGGTCAGGTGTGGAAGTATTGCGAGCCAGTGGGAAATCATCCGATGATGACGGAGTTGCTGCTCAAGCGTGCGAGCGAGGTCGCACCAGACATAGATCCGGCCGAAAGCAGCCTGCTCATCGTCGCCCACGGAACCGATTTGAATGAAAACAGCGCCGTCGCCGCAAAACGCGAAGCGGAAAAGATCCGTGCGCTCGGAAAATTCGCTGCAGTGCTCAACGTTTATATGGAAGAGCCGCCGCTGGTCGCCGATTGGCGGAAATTGACGAAAACCCGGCCCGTAGTCGTGGTTCCGTTCTTTATTTCTGACGGATTGCACAGTTATGAAGACATTCCGCGGCTGCTGGGGATCAAGGAGGGACGGCTTCCCAGCCGTCGAAAACCGCCCGATGGGCGGCTTGGAAGCCGCCCCTCCTTGAAGGAAATTTTCCGCTGCAATCCTTACAAGATCGAAGGCCGCTGCTTATTCTATGCGCCATCGATCGGCACGGAAGCCGGTTTTGCCGATATCATCCTCGAGCAGGCCTTTACCGCAAAAAGTTGAAAATCGTGCTCGCGCTCGGTTTCTTTTGCGCCAGATTGCTTTCCCGCGAATGAAGGAGACGACGTGCAAGAAGCTTCAAGAGATCGGGGCGTTTGCGCTGGCTGGCGGGTGTACCCGAAAACGAATGACGCAATTCGTGGAGATGATTCGCGCTGCACGCGATTATCGCTGGGTCGGCGTTTACAAGATCATCAAGGACGAGTTCGTGATTCAGGCGGAAACCGGCAACGAGCCGCCAACCTACGCGCGATTTCCTGTTACGCAGGGCCTCTGCGGCGCCGCGCTGGAATCAGGCAAGCCGGTCATCGTGGGCGACGTGCACAAGGACCCGCGCTATCTGCCCACGTTTCATACCACTTGCTCGGAGATCGTCGTCCCCATGAGGAATGAGCACCGGCACGTTCTCGGCATGTTAGATGTGGAAAGTGACCATTTGAACGCGTTCGGCGATGAAGATCGACAATTTCTAGAGCGTGCAGGCGGCTTGATCGCGCATTGCCTGCACTAGGGAATGCGTGGCACAGACATCTTGTCTGACGCGTTTTCAGCGCCAGGGGGAACAACCACCGGTAGGGCGCGTCACTCCCGTGCGCGCCGCGGTTTGAACCCAGGCGGGGGCAGAGGACTGCCCGCCCTACGAAATCGGACGCGGACGATCGTTTCGCCGATAAGCAGCAAAAGCCACTGTGGAAGCGTGATGATGTGATGGTGTTCGAGCGATGAATTAGACACCAAAATGCAGGCGTGGCCGATGCAACGGCGCGCACGGAGTGACGCGCCCTACCACAAGCCCAGGCCAAGGGTGACATAGCACCTTGGTGCTGAGCGCGTATGCTGTCCCCGGTTGAGAGATATGCCGAACTCGATCGAGAAACTGCTCGAAAGCTCCTCTTCGGTGGCGCCGTTCTATTTCGGTCAGGTTCTCGTTCGACGAACAAACAGCGGATGCTTTGTGCTGTCGCATCGCGATGACGAAACGCTGGATCACTTGCAAGTATTTCGAAGCGCAGAAGACGCGATCGAGATCGCAAAATACGATGATGCAGGAAATTATCGTCCCCTTAAGACCGCGCCCAACCTGCGTCATGGCTGGCGATTGGAGCTAGACACGTTGGAACAACTGAGATGCGCGCTCGATTACTTTTATCCCGGCAGGCTCGCTGTGTTCGCTGCTTGGAAAAAGGGGAAACTGCAAACCACGCCATTGCGCGAGACTTTGGATCGGCAATCGGGGATGTATCGGGTCGCGGCAAAAACTTCCGATTCGCAGATCGATAATCTCGTCGCGGACTTCTGCCGATCTAATGGCGGCTGTCTGCGAACTATTTTATGGAAACGCGACGCAGATGGGACGGTTTCGTCCACGAAATTGCCGAATGAAAAGTTTGACCCGAGCTTTGATCAAGCGTCGGCTCAGCCGGGATCATCCACCTTCGCCAAAGCTTCGGCGGACAGGCCGGCTCCGGTTACAGTGCCTCTGCTTTGCCAGGAAGCGTGCAATCTGCTGATCGCCGAATGCCGGAAAATGGTGAAGGGCGATATTTCGATTGAGCTGTAGCCACCGCCCTGTGGGCGGTCCACTCCGGGAACGATCAGATAGCGCGATGCAGACGACGGCGCACAATGCCGTGGCTACAGGTCGCATTTGCGATGGTCGCAGACCGCCGCTACACAAGCCGAGTGATCATTCGCGCGCGCACAGTCGTGACGATGGATGAACCGCCCATCGAGAACGGCGCAGTCGTGGTGTCCGGAAACCAAATTGATGACTCGCCTTCCCGCTCGTCACCCTCTCGGGCTGCCCGTCTATGTCGCGCGGCTCCCGCCGGCTCCGTTGTCGATGTCGGAAAATTTGATGAGGTCAAGACGCGCAACGCCGGTGAAATTGTCGATCTTGGTGAGCAAGCGCTGTTGCCTGGACTAATCAACGCGCATTGTCACTTCGATTACACATGTTTGCGCGGCAAAATCCCGCCGCAAAGAACGTTTGCTGATTGGATCCGCGCAATCAACGCGGAGAAGGCAAGGCTTTCGCCAAAAGATTATCTCTCGTCGATCAACGAAGGTTTCGCGGAAGCCAAAAGATTCGGCACAACGACTATCGCCAATCTGACTGCGTTCCCAGATTTGATTTCGCAGATTCACGCAACGATTCGCACGTGGTGGTTTGCGGAGTTGATCGATGTGCGCGCACCAAAGCACGCAAACGAAATTGTCGATTTTGCAATTGAATCACTTGGTAGGGCGCGATCTGAGCCTGTCCTGAGCGCAGCTGAAGGAGGCGCGCCGTGGGGGCTTGCGCCGCACGCGTTATTCACCGCATCAAAAAATCTGTTTGAGTGCTGCGAGGAAATCGCGCGACGCGAGAATGTTTTGCTGACTACGCATTTGGCCGAGTCGCGGGAGGAGATGGAGATGTTTCGCGACGCCTCGGGACCGCTCTACGAATTCATGAAGGGGATCGGACGGCCAATGGATGACTGCGGGAATGAGACGCCGCTGGAGCGGTTCCTGGATTTGATTGGTAGGGACGGTTCCCCGAACCGCCCGCGGGCGATCGAGGTCAATCGCCCCTACCTGCCTTGGATCGTTGCGCATCTAAATGAACTGGCAGAGAGCGACTTCGAACTGCTGCAAAACGCCAAGGGACAATTCCACGTCGTGCATTGCCCGCGCAGTCACGACTATTTCAAGCACAATCAATTCCCTTTCCAACGGCTGCACTCTCTGGGATTCAACATTTGCCTGGGTACCGATAGTCTCGCGAGTAACGAGAACTTGAGCTTGTTCGCCGAGATGCGCGCGTTTCAGCGCAGCGAGCCCGGGATTTCGCCGGATGAAATTTTGAAAATGGTAACCGTGAATCCTGCAATGGCCTTGCATGGGGAAAAAATGATTGGACGAATTCGGCCAAGATTGCGTGCCGATCTCATTGCTATCCCCTGCGGTCAGGGAGGCGATCTATTCGGAGAAATCGTGGGGTTCGAAGGACAGGTCGATTCGGTCATGGTGAACGGAAAGCTGTAAGCATGCATCCGCGGCGCGTAGCGGCAGCCGTGCCGGCTGCAATCCGGTGCCCGCAGGCGGCACGCCTGCCACGACAGAGCTTGCTCATTGCCGCCCACGCCGTTAAACTCGGCGTATGGTCGCGCAGGGAATGCAGCAGACACAGAGTCTTGCTTTCCAGCAGGTTCTCTCGCCGCAGTTGCAGCAAAGCCTGCTCATTCTCCAGACGCCGTTGCTTGAGCTGCGCAATCTTGTTCAACAGGAAATGGAAACAAACCCGGTGCTCGAGGAATTGCCGGAGGAGGTCCGCACCAGTGA
>Ga0193719_10000480_pt1 | contig 15090 bp, 15 predicted proteins | sample U2a2metaG_FD_160103 | JGI IMG/M metagenome (GOLD analysis project Ga0193719, IMG submission 160103) | Soil microbial communities from a riparian zone of the East river system, Colorado, United States - U2a2 | ecosystem: Environmental > Terrestrial > Soil > Riparian zone | place: USA: East... | reverse complement strand
GCCGGAGACGTGTATCAATTCCCTGAAGTCACGCCTAGCATCGAAGACAAAGTGATGTTTCTTCGGATGCTCAACACGGGCATACAGTGGGGTGAGCGCAACGAAATCGAAGCGCAGATTGCGAAAGAGCTTCCTCATTATCTCTGGTGCTTGGAGAATATTCTGGAAACCCCGAAAGAAATCATTGAGCCCGGGCGCATGGGCCTGAAGTCCTACTTTGACCCGCAGCTTCGCAAGTGGTCTCTTCAGAACACAGATGCCTATTCGATTCTCGAATTGCTCGAACAGTGGATTAAACTTGATGACCACTGGCGCGACAATAGCGGTAACGAAACTGAGAATGACCGGTGGGTAGGCTCAGCGGCGGAGCTTATGACTCTGATGCATAGTCACGACCAACTCAAGCCGCTTCTCCACGGCGTCACTGCTAAGAGCTTGCCAAAGGCTCTGACAACTCTATCTAAGCTCTCACATTCCGGAGTCACATTAGATTCGGACGCACGCCGTCATTTTATCATATATAGAGGATTAGCTGAGCAAGAATGAAAAAAGCCTACGTCGATTTCGAAACTTTCTTTAGTGATGACATTTCTGTCGTGACCCAGGGTAACGATAACTACATCGCCGCAGCGGACGCCTACATAGTAGCCGCAGCGGTAGAGGGTGAAGAGATACATTGCGGCACTCTGAAGGAAATGGGTCCGCGCCTAGAGCAAATGGCTAACAACCCGACGCTAGAACCATGGGCGGCAAATTCTAACTTCGACCAAGGATGGTCCGAGAAGTATGGCTGGACCTTCCGCAATCCGTGGCAATGCGCGCTCGACTTGGCGGCGTTCCACCAAATGTCTAGGAATCTGGCAGGCTTCGCTAAGCAGACTACGGGCGCAGAGATGGATAAGGGCATTCGTGACCGGATGCGGGGTGTTCATTATGAGACATTACCGGCGGATGAGCAATTGAAGATGCAAGAGTATTGCGCAGGCGATATTGTCGAAATGGCCGCAGCGATTGATGCGGTAGCGCCTATGACTCCCATTGAAAAGCGGATTGCCGAATACACGCGACGCGCTAACCGGCGCGGGGTTCTGATTGACGTGGACAGGGTAAAGAAAGACCGGGACGTAATTGAAGAGGCGCAGCATGAGGCGTTCAAAGCAGTGCCATGGAATCAGGATGCGGCCCTCGGTTCGCCGGGCGCTCTCAAAGATTGGTGCATCGCGAACAATATCCCCGCCCCTACCAGCCGGGCCAAGACTAACGACTACTGCAATCAGCTTTTGAAACAACATCCGGCGCTCGCCGAAGTGATGGGTAATCTGCGGCTGCATAATAAAGCGAACACGATGTTCAAAAAAATCGACTCGCTTCTTGAACGTGTTCGCCCGGATGGCATTCTGCCGATGGACCTAATGTATTGTGGTGCCCCGCACACTCGTCGGTGGTCCAGCCGGGGGTTCAATATACAAAATTTAGAGAAGGTCGCGACAGATTTCAAAGGTCGGCAAGTTTATCCGCGAAATTGGATTATCCCCCGGCCAGGCAAAATCTTTCTGATTCTCGACTTTGCCCAAATCGAGCCACGCTGTCTGAATTGGCTTGCGGGCAATTATTCGATGCTTGAAGCGATGCGCTCCGGCTTCAGCTATTACGAAGCTTACGCCAAGATGGCTCGTGGTTGGAGCGGCACTCCGGGCACAATCAAAAAGGAACTGGGCAGCAAGGGTTATACTCTGCTGAAGAACGAGTGCCTTGGATGCGGTTACGGGATGGGCTGGACCCGATTCGTAAGCTACGCGGCAGAGCGCGGGGTGGTCGTGACCGACGACGAAGCTAAGGCTGTTATCAATGCGTTTCGTTCGAACAACAAGCCAATCGTGAAGCTCTGGCGGCAAATGGACGCGGTGATTCGTCAAGCCGCAGTGAATAAGTCTCGCAGCTTTGAGTTAGAAATGCCCACGGGGGACTTCCTGAAATACTTCGGGGTGCGCTCCAACAAAGGCGGCTATAAAGGGTTTGTGATTAAAGGCGACTTCGGAAAGCAGAGCATTCAGGAGCGGCTCTGGGGCGGAACGCTTACCGAAAATATATGCCAGAGAATGTCGCGTGACCTGATGGCGGAGGGTATATTGCGTTGTGAAGATGCGGGAATGCCGGTGCCGTTTACCGTGCATGACGAGCTAATCCTTGAAGTTGACAAAGATAATAAAGAGGAAGCGAAAACAGAAGCGATTAGACTTCTGACGATGGCTCCTGAGTGGGCGTCGGAGCTTCCTCTTGCAGTGGACGGCGGGTTCGCTGAATGCTACACCAAACTAGACTAAAAGTATGAAAAATAAGTGGTCAGAATCAGAGCTAGAAATTCTACGCTCCGGCAAATCAGTAACAGAAATCACTGCACGCTTGGAAGGGCGCAGCGAGGCTTCTGTTCGTGGCCAGCTTCAACGACTGAAGATTCCCGCTCCGGGCGAAGAGAAGAAGTCTGTAATCCCCGAGGCTGCGAAAAATCTTCCGCGCCCGGAATTCGGTCGGCTACCGCTCAAGTGCGTCGATTCTTCCGAATGGGTTCGGGTCGGCCTTGTGTCAGACACGCATCTTTGTTGCAAGGAAGAACGGCTGTCTGAGCTACACAATCAATACGACATTTTCCAGAAAGAAGGTATCACGACGGTCCTTCACGCAGGCAATCCGATTGATGGTTACGTGGCCCGGATTAACGGCGAATCGGTTTTCTCGACTACCATCGACGGACAAGCGAAGTATTTCGTTGATAATTACCCGGCTCGTCCAGGCATTACAACATACTATATTACCGGCGATGACCACGAGTCTTGGTTTTCTCCGGGGTTCAATATCGGAGCCTATATCCAGTTCGTCGCAGAGCAGGAAGGCCGAACTGACTTACGGTATATCGGTCATGTTGAGAGCGATGTTGAATTCAAAGTCGGCAGAGTCCCGACAATCGTCAAAGTAATGCACCCCGGCGGCGGGTCTGCTTACTCGCGCAGCTACACGCCTCAAAAAATTGTCGAGTCTTTCGAAGGCGGTGAGAAACCAGCCATCCTAATCATTGGACATTATCACGTCCACAACTTCATGTCTGAAAGAAATATTCATGTCGTGTCGATGCCCGGCTTCCAGGACCAGACCATATTCGCGCGGAAAAAACGGCTGAGGATGGAAGTCGGAGGCGCGATTCTGGAATTCAAAGTTAATCCGGACGACGGCGCAGTGACCCGGTGCCGAATCGAATTCAATCGCTACTTTACCCGGGGCTATTACAAAAAGTTCATCCGGTCGGATAACTATCTGTCGAAGGGCCATCTGGTCTTGAAAGGGAGGGCCGGTTCATGATTGATTTCCCAACAGTTTTCAAAGAGGTTTGCTGCGGCGACGGAGTCGCCCAAAATTTCTGTATGGTGATGCTCGCGCACGTCCATACACTCGATGACTTAATTGATAGGGATAAGGCACTCTCGCCAAGTGACGTGGCCGGGGAGGACTTTCGGTTTATCTACACCCTGGCAACCAATACTTTTTTCCAGAAGCATAAGGAAGTATTGATGCCGACACTCTTGATTGGCGGTATCGCGTGGCGAGATTCTGAAGACTGGAAGAACCGGCCTCATCCGCTAGATAAGCTTGCTTCTCAAGTCCTGAAGTCGCAGTATCAAGATATTTTCACGCTCGTCGCTTTTTTGTGCGGCGGACAAACTCACGCCATGGAAATGGCGCGGAAACACCGAAACTATAATTGGGACAGAGCATGAAAATCAGAGAGCTACTAAAAACTCCGGAGAAATGGACTCGGGGGACATTTGCCAAAGGTATCCGAGGTGACTCAGTCCACTTCGCTTCCAAACATGCGGTATGCTGGTGCTTGATGGGAGCCGTCTATCAATGCTATCCAACTAATATCATCGAAACTACAGAAAAGCTGGCTACGGCTCTCAAGTGTCCATTCCAAGAGCTAGCTGCATGGAACGACGCTCACTCACACGCCGAAGTGCTAGCACTCGTGGAGAAACTCGATTTATGAACCTAACAGCAGAACAAATAAATGCTCCGCAAGTCGGCAAGATTGAGCTACCGGCGGACAGCATACGCTCGAAGATTGTCGAGACTTACGAGCAATTCAAGCCGTCGTTGGAAGCGTACTACGACTACGCGCAGCGGACAGCGGCTCTCTCGGAAGCTTATCACGCGGCGCGTCTTCGCGAAGTGTTTAGCACAGTGCCCACGGAAGAAATTCTCGTTGCGACTTTGGACGCGCGTGAAACTCCTAAATCTCTGGACAATTTTTTGGCAACCTTCCGGCCAGGCAAGCCGGTCACGCGGATTGTGTTTGACCGGGTCAACGGGAAGTATCACCTATTCGTCTAACTCGAATGAAATTATACTTGGCAGGACCGATGCGCGGAATTCCTGAGTTTAACTTTCCGGCTTTCGATGCTCACGCGTCACATCTTCGTGGTTCAGGCCATGAAGTATTCAATCCGGCGGAGGAAGACCGTGCTCGGGGTTTTGACCCCTCTACGGATGCCGCGCAGGATACCTCTTTCTACATGGCCATAGATTTACCGGAAGTCTGTAAGGCCGACGCAGTCGCCGTCCTTGATGGATGGGAAAAATCTAAAGGGTGTGCAGTCGAACTGGCTGTCGCTCGAATGCTCGGAAAACCTATTTTAAGTGCCTACACTCTTCAGCCCCTCAATATGAAAAACATCGATTTTACAGTGAAAGACAGCGGTAAACGAACCTCCTTCGAATCCGGAATGGTTCGGGATATAACTGATGACAAAGTGGACTACACGCTTGCTCTGGACGGCCCCATGTTCAAACGACTCGCTGTTCATCTTACGAAGGGTGCTAAGAAATACAGTAAACGTAACTGGATGAAAGCCGCAGGGACCGCTGAGTTGGAGCGCTTCAAAGAGTCGGCGGCGCGCCATTTCTTTCAGTGGATGGCCGGGGACACGGATGAAGACCATGCTGCTGCCTGTTACTTTAATATAGGAGGATACGAGTATGTCAAGGAAAGACTCAACAATCCGGATAAAGTTGCATAATTTGTTACTGTGTAAGATATTAGAAGTGGAGATTTATGGATGAGCTAGACCATTCGAATAAGGAAAAAGAGATTGCTTTTCTTGAGCAAGCACTGATTAAGCTCACCGGAGAACCCGAAGTCCTGATTGTGGAAGATGATTCTGTAGATGAGCAAGTTCTTATCCGGGGTCTTAAAAATTTCTACTGCCGCATCACGGCTTGCAGGACCGGCGAGGAAGCGATTTCTTTAATCAAAAGGAAGCGCTTCGACTTCATTTTTCTCGACGTTAAACTTCCTGATGTTGACGGATTCCAAATTCTCAAAAACACCGAGCCCAATCGAAGAGGGTCTGCCGTAGTGATGCTGAGCTTTTCTAAACCTATTTCAGAGGAAGCTCTGAATCTCATGTTTGTAAAACGATGAACCTTCCACTGGACCCGATAGAGTTAGAAGAAAGATTGGCTGCAATTGAAGTAGCTCTACGGGGAGACCTGAAGGGCAACTCGGGCGCGCTCCAAAATCTGATTCGCTTGATGAACGACGTTTATCATGCTACAGAAGGTCTTCAGCACCGGCTAAGCGTTCTGGAAACTTGGAAGACATCCCGAGAAGAGCGCCTCATAGGGGCGACGTGGGTAATCAAATCTATGTGGGCTGCGGGCGGGCTCGTAATTGGATGGTTGCTAAAGCATTTCAAAATCGTATGAAAAAAATTATCCGGAATTTACTCGCGCTAGCGCTGGTCGCTGGTCTAGTCAGCGGTTGTGGCACTCTTATCCCCAAGTCGGTCGAATTCTTTCAGAGAAAAGTTCGGGCCGTGCCTGAAGTTTCCGAGTCCTCGAAAGAAACCCAACGACAGGCCGCAGATTACGTCGCGACCAAAACTGAAGAGACCAAAGTCGCCGCAATTGAAACTCACGCAGATACGAACGTTGTTAGCTTGGCTACGGACGCGAATATAGTGGCGGGTGCTCTCAGCGGTTCGCTCGGTCCGCCCGAAGACCCCTGGAAGAAAGAGGCGCTGCGCCTCGCGCTCAAGTTGAAGGAACAGCAAGCGGATTTTAACGAAAAGATGGTTGCCTACGCCAAGCACACTGACAAGGATGCTGGAAAGAAAATCGAGGGCACCGGCTTCATTCGTATTCCCTACTTCGTCTATATTGGTTGCATCGCTCTCGTGCTGTTCCTGATTTGGACTGGCCTAAAAATTTATGGCTCTATCAATCCTGCTGTTGGTCTTGGTGTTAATAGCGTGGGTCGCATCGGTTCGGCAGTCCTCTCGCGAGGCTTCTCGGAAGTTGTCAAAGGCGGGGAAGACTTCAAGGACGCGATAAAGAACAGTGAACTCACTGCCGAAGTGAAAGCCAAAATTCTCGATACATTCCAGCGTCATTCGATGCAGTCGCAATCGCAGGACGTTCAGAAGGTTGTTCAAACCTTGACTGTGCCAACGGTCGGCACTTAATTCGTGAAGCGAATACCTTCTATCCCATTTGCGATGCTTTTCGTCGCTGTCTTTATCATAGCATTGGGACTGTTACCACGATACAGCAAACCGTCGTTTAGACACTCGCTTCTACATGAGCGTCTGCAAGCGGAAACCGTCGGCGTCGTTACTTCTCACGGTGAAGGCTCCGGCGTCGTGGTCAAGCGGGACGGCAAGGTCTTGGACTGCGGCCCACGTAGTCAAGAATGTCTCATCTGTGGAAATTCATCAGCGCTTCCGATACAACGGCAAGCCAGCCGGGGAGCAGGTCTTTTCGGGGCATGTCATCTGCCGTCTTCCCGATACGGACGTTGCTCTGGTGTGGGTAGATGCCCCTCCTGACCGATTGACCGGCGGACATTGGGCTTCGTCCACTCCCGGGCCGGGGATACCTGTTCTTTGCGTTGGCAACATGTTAGGACGAGATTTAGACGGCTCGGTTTCTGCCGGTATCGTGTCGCAAAACGGTGTTTCACCTACGAACATGGAGTCTTGGCCTTGGAAGCTCGTTGACCAAGCGACAGTCGTTGCGGTGCCGGGTTCGTCCGGCGGGCCGGTGTTCGATGCTCGCGGCGATATAGTGGGTATAGCTGTAGGATGGCCGGGAATCTCTTCTATTACTTTTTTCGTGCCGCTGAGGGTGGTCTATAGTGCAGCGCAACAGGCGAACGTAACTTGGGCTATCTACGGTAGTCACGCGCCTATTGACAAAGTCCTGCAAGACGCCGTCACCAGCGCAGCCCCGCCTCCCGTGCCTCAAGACATTATCAGATTACTTTTCGGTTTTGACCCCGCAGAGCCGTCGAAATGAAATTCCTTTGGCTCTTGAAAAGGGTTCAAGTCGGCTCACCCGGCTGGATTCAATTAGTCGTGGCGGCGGGGATTTGTCCTTGTCAACGGACCTACCGTAGGATGACCCGAGCAGAGCGCATTCAGTTTGAAAAAGACTCACGATGCAAACAAAGATAATCGAAAAGAAAATCCCCCATCCGGACAAGCTCGGCCTCTGCTTCCCGAGCGGTCTCATTCAGATTGACCCTCGGCAACTCGAAGACGATTTTCTTACCACGGTAGTCCACGAGCTTTTACACCGCGAATTTCCAGACCTTAGCGAAGATGCCGTAGAGCGTGTTGGTGTAGCGATGGGAAAGTCACTTTGGAAACTCGGCTATCGGAGGATACGACAATGATAAATCTATGGGACAAGTTTCTGGTTTGGATTGGGGTGAGACACGAATCCTTTTGGTTTCTATCGCACGATGGCGAGACCCAGTTATCACTCGACGGAATCGCCTGCCGGACCTGCCAGAATCATTTCTGGGTAGTGGACGCCGCTATAGAGATGCCATCCTTCTGCTGTTACTGCGGCACCAAGTTTAAAAAAATCGAAATCATCGATAACAATACGTTCGATGACGTTGCGGACTCTTCAAACTGAGAAACTGTGGTGCGAGTATGAAAAAAGGGAGCTTCACACCCAATACCTTTAGAATAGAAGGAAAAATCGTTTGGATTAAACTGACTCAGGGAAAAGAAACCTGCATCGATTTAGAGGATTGGGAGTTGGTTCGGACTGCTCGTTGGTATGCCGCACGGGGGAAACGAACCTTCTATGCTGCTACAAGCAGTTCACAATCTGGGCGGGAAGGAAAACCCCGCCTACTCCACAAGCGTCTTCTTCACGACGAAAAATTTTCAGACCATGCAGATAGGAACGGTCTCAATAATTGTCGAAGTAATTTAAGAACCGCGTCCCGAAGTCAAAATGGCGCTAATCAATCGAAGCAACTTAATAATACCTCGGGATTCAGAGGCGTAGTTAAGCGGGATAATAAGTGGCGAGCTAGGCTAATGGTGTCAGGGGTGATGAAGAATCTCGGGTCTTTCGAGACCGCGAAGACTGCCGCTTCTGCTTATGACGCGGCTGCGAGAACTTACTTCGGTGACTTTGCGTATCAAAATTTTCCGGCTGCATCAGAAACCAAGTCGCAAGAAGAATCGCATCCCCCGTCCCATGGTCTAGCTTGCGTTGCAGGAAAGGCGTTGACCATGGGCAGGTCTTACTGGCAATTTCACGGGAGTCAAATTCCTTGTCCTGTGGCCATGAAAGAAGGTCACGGAACCAGCGCTGCCATACTACCGGAGCAATTTCAACGACTTCGACGCCTTTTGGAAGACTCAAAAAAAGCGCAGCGTCCATAACTCCGGCGGCGCGTCCGAAGCTGAACATGCTGGATACACCTTGATGTGGGAACGCATGGACTAATTCGATGACTCCGTGCGTAGCCTCAGAGGATGCCTCAGCAATGGCGCGGGCAATATCCTCCAAGGTCTTGAAGTCTCGCCAGACGTTGAACTTTCCCTGCCCCATCCTGCATACCGCACCGCTCTTTCCCGGGTCAACCGCTACTATCAATTGCGGGCTGTTTAGAAGGTTCTCGTTCATTACTTCTCTAATATAACCGCAAAGTTGACGCCTAGCCAGTCTGCGGCGATATTGGTCGGGAAGGGAAACAATCATTATGCCATTTACAGAACAAGAATTTTCGGCCTCGGTCGGCTATACGCCTGATTCGAGCGGTTTCACAGGTCCGACAGGCTCCACCGGTCCGGGTAACTTTACCGGCCCTACAGGCTATACAGGCCCTGCTGGCTCGGCTTCAGCTACGGGTGCGACTGGTCCGCGCGGCGCGACTGGTTACACCGGCGCAACCGGCTATACCGGATATACTGGACCCCAAAGCGTTTCAGGCCCTACCGGTTATACCGGCCCAACTGGTTATACCGGCCATGCAGGTTCAGCATCAGCCACTGGCGCAACTGGCCCGAGAGGGACTACAGGCGCAACCGGCCCAAGAGGGGCGACGGGCTATACAGGTTACACAGGTTCGACAGGTCCGTTTGGCCGTGGACCGACAGGCTATACCGGCCCGACAGGTCCAGCAGGGTCTGCTTCAGCTACTGGTGCAACCGGCCCTACCGGCCCGGCAGCTACCGGCGCTACAGGTTATACCGGTTCTACAGGTTATACTGGCCCGGGAGGGGCGACAGGCTATACAGGCTATACTGGCCCGGCGGGGTCCGCCTCCGCCACAGGCGCTACCGGACCAACCGGCTACACCGGCACTACAGGCTATACTGGACCGGCAGGGTCCGCCTCCGCCACGGGCGCTACCGGACCAACTGGTTACACTGGTCCGACTGGCTACACCGGACCTGCGGGCGCGGCTTCGGCCACTGGCGCGACCGGTCCGACTGGTCCTTCGGCGGGCTATGCTGCGGGAGTCAAGGTTTGGCGGGGATTGCTTTCTCAAGGCGGTGGTAACACTCCTTCGGCGATTGTTCTGGACAATACGCTCGGCGGAACGATTGTTTGGGCGCGGACTTCAGCCGGTATCTATACGGGCACGCTATCGGCTGCGTTCACTCTCAACAAAACTTTCCTGCTCATTGGGTCAGTCTCACTCGCTGGATTCGACGCCTGCTCGGCAGTTATAGTCAGGACATCTTCCAACGTGGTTACGATAACCACGCAGGCGGAGACATTGGTTACTCAATCGGACGTTCCGACAGACGGCGTTTTGGACCTGACATCTCTCGAAATCGTAGTTTACCCGTAAACTCGTATGCCTCTCGAAGACAACAGCGGAATCACTGACTGGCGCACGGGTATAGAGCGGATGCCGGGCATGATTGGCGGGCCGGTCGGTTATACGGGGCCGACAGGCTACACCGGTCCAGATGGTTCGGCGGGTTCTACTGGTCCAACAGGCTATACTGGTGTGGCTGGCACGACTGGTCCGACAGGCTATACCGGCCCAATTGGTCCGACAGGTTATACCGGACCAACAGGTCCGACAGGCTATACTGGCGCGTAACATGCCCCTCGAAGACAACAGCGGAATCACTGACTGGCGGACGGGCGTCGAATTATCGAACGGAGAAGGTATCCGGGCGAACTTCGGTGCTCGTGGACCTACCGGCTATATTGGACCAGCCCCGCTAGGGGCGACAGGCTACACCGGACCTAAAGGAGTGACCGGAGCAACCGGCTACACCGGACCAAAAGGCGCGACTGGTGCGACGGGCTATACTGGTGCGACTGGTTACACAGGACCGGAAGGAACTAATATCTTTCGGGATGTTAATCACGTCTGGCATTTGGGAGAAGCAGCAGGCAACAGCCGCGCTGATTCTTTTGGAGGAGGAGTGGGTTTCATATCTCTGGATGAAACGGGAGGGCAAGTCAATCAAGGGACAGGCAAGCATGGCTCTGCCGCCGATTTCCAGCCTGTAAGTCAAGCAGGCCATTTTCTAAAAGCATCCGCCGTTGAGGGGAGTATCCAATCTATAGCCCTATGGATTTACATTCGTAGTTACCCGGCAATAAACACTGTTAGTCATTTGGTAGGAACCATCGACGGGACCGGAGCCTACAAGCCTTATCTTTTATTACATACTGACGGGTTACTGTCTTTTGAGGACGACGGGATAGACCAAGATGATGGGGAGATAGCATCCATTACGCCGATGTCTCTTAATTCCTGGCATTTAATTTCAGCAGGCTATAATCCGGATTTGACTCAGGAAGTCCTAAGCATTGATGGAGCAAGTTTTCAGACTCGCGAGGCTAGTGTCTCCGAGGGCGGTAGCTTTCTTAGCGGCGCAAAAATCGCCTTGGGAGCAGTAGATACCGGGACAGGGGGGCTATTGGTCCTGGACGGTTTAATTGACGAATTTGCTACGTTTGGAGTTTTCCTAAATCAGACAGATACCACTGAGATGTGGAATTCTGGCGCGGGTAAGTTTTTCAGCCCGTAGAGCTTTTCCCGCCGCCGTGCGACAACTAAGGCATCTGCCAAGTTTCACATGGTCTCAACAATCCGAGAGTCGGGAACGGGGACAAGACCGACTTTAGCTGCACACGTCTCAAAAGCGCCTCCTTTGGAAACCGGGGCGCTTCTTCTTTTTATTCTTCCGCCATCTTCTCGTGGGCCTCTGCCTCTGAGTCAGCGATTTGTTTGATGCGGTCCCATCCAATCAACTTCGCTAGAGCGCGCTGATTAGCGGAATTTCGGTTCACAGTGAACGGAACGTCCGGCTCCGGCTCAGGCCGGTCTGGACCGATAACAGGAATTGTTCGGGCTTCTTCTTTCATTAGAATGGTTCTCCCCCGCCTCCAGTAGGCACAGCTTTTTCAGCTTCGCGTTGGGCGACGGTCTTACGTTGAAACTCTTTTACGATAGCCGCGCGCCCCTGTTCAGGCGTGAGTTTCTTATCCTCCACTAGATTATGGATGTCGTTAACCACTTCGGGACTCCTCTGTAGAGCACGTTTACGCTCAGGCGATAAATTCTGCCGTATCTTCTCCCAGACAATCGACTGAAGTTCACGGGGCAGGATATGCAGGTCGTGCGCAGCCTTCTCATAGGCATCTTGATAGACTACATAGCTTCCATTGTAACCGCTCGCTTTATGCTTCACGCCGTCAAATCCGAAGATGGTAGCCGTATCAGTCCCGCCAGTAGGTAGCATTAGCGCCGCTGCCATTGCGTGAGTGTCGATGGTCGTCCAGTTAGGGCTATCCGGTGCGATATGGTTGTTGTAGAAGCTTCGGACCTTGTGATTGTTCCCTAGCTTCTCATGGACATTGGCGAATGAGGGGTCACGGTAAATAGATATTACGTCAGCTAAATCATTAAAAGGTTTCCCCCATCCTGTCCGCCCGCCTACAGGCTCTAGGGTGTGGTCATGGGTTGGTAGGTCGCCCTGAAGCTCGTTATGCGAACGGATGAATGGTCCAGCCTGAGAGTCGGTCATTTCAGACAGCTTGGTTCCGTCTTTGACAGCGGCGATTTGGTCCTCCCAGAACTTCCGGTCCTTGGCTGATTTGATTTTCTCGAACTTCTCGTTTAAAAATTTACGGTCGGCTTCAGTGAAGGAGGGATTATCCTCTATCGTCTGTAAACAAGCTCTGGTTAACGTGACGTTATTGAACCAGTTCATCTGCGGAGATAGCTTAGCATTGATAGCAGCGACGGTGTGCCAGTTCATTCCGAAATCTTTTCCCCATTCTTTCGACATGGTGTGCGCGTAGTCATACCACTTCCCCCATTTGGCGCGTTCATCAGGTGTCGCTTTATCATACCAGAATTTAAGATTCTGGCTCATACGATTTGAAATCTCGCGGAGCGCCGCGCCGGAGTCGGTCGCGTCAACGTCCTTTAAGCCAGGCAAAGTTTTGAAGTGGTCAACGACCTTACTGGCCCAATCCTTCATGTCGGGCGAATCAATGACATGCTGAAGAGACAGCTTGTCCACTTCCTCCGGCTGGCGTTGACGATTCTTCTCGGATAACTTAGGCACGGCGGGCGTTATAGTGCTCTCAATTTGTGGCTTTTCGATAGATGCCGCATGCTCTTTATTCAGAGCGTCTAAACGCTCACTGACCGGAGCCATGTCGGTAGGTGCTTCGCCGGTGCCGCCGGTAGAGATAAATCCGTTACCCTCTGGTCCCTTGGCGTATTCGCTCAGGTCGCCGATACCTGCCTGGTTATATTTCTTGCCGCCGAATTCGGCCAGCGCTTTGTCGCCGGTTACGTGAACAACGTCCAGCCAAATTTTACCGGTGTCGCCCTTGCGGTCGTCCCAGACGCCTAGGGCATTGTCCTTATTATTGAGCAGAGCCCAGTTATTCTTGATGAAATCGGAGAAGGTCTGCTTGGTGAAATCCTCGGGCGTGATTTGTTTCGATAGGTCTGGCCAGAGCGACACAGCGTATCCGTTCTTCCGCTCCTGCCCTTTGGCTACACTGAAGGTGACTCCGGGCGATGCGCTGCCAGACTCTTGCTTGGTGTTGAGTATGGAAGAAACGCGGGAGCCGTAGCGCGCCACTTTCTTCTCGTCCACATCAGAAGGACTGAAGAGGGCCACACCTTTGGTCATCACTGATTCTTTCATCTCGGGAGTGATGGGGAGGGAGTGAATGGTAGTAACTTGAGGATTCTCGGCGAATGCCTTCGCTTTTGCCCGGGCATCGTTCTCTCCTTCAAACTCTTTAATTAAAGTCCCGTGGGCATCAATCACAGCCCAACCGTGGTCGGTAGGCACTACTTCTCTTCCTGAGACTAGATTTTTATTGGTCGCCCCAATTTCCCGGTCCATCACTCTAGCTCCGAATTTCTTCCCGAACTTATTGGCGTAGTCCACAAGGATTTTGTCGTAGAAACCTTCCATCCCCTCGCCGCCGACTTTTAGGTCGATACCGGAAAGGGAACGCCAAATATTTTCGGGCTGGTTATTCGCTGCGAAGTTGTTCCTCTTTCCTTCGCCCGCGATAATCTTTTCAGCTACATCTTTTCCTACGCTATCAGATAATTTGTCGGCAGAGAGTTTCTCTCCCAAAGGAATTCCCTCGCCGCCCTTGTGGGCAGTAACCTTGAAAGTCCCGTCAGGATTTTTCTGGTAGGATAATGAGGTTATCTGCTCACTCAAATCATACCGTTCGGCCTGTTGCTCGCCAGTAGTCCAGCCAAGCCAGTCTTTGCCTTCCTCAGCGGCTTGACGCACCATCCTGCGGAAAACCATCTCGTGCCAAGTGGACTTGAAAGGAGCGTCGGGGACGCCGGGGGATTTTCGAACTCCTAAGTCTTGGGTCTTTACCCGTTCAAAAGCTTTCGCCCGAGCGTCTTCTTCGGAATGCGCTAGGAAGCTTCCTACGCGTTCTCCGGTAGGTAAATCGAAAGTGTAGGAATCTCCTAAACCGCCCGCTACCACATGACTATACGCAAGTTTTAATTCTTCCGGTTTGAAATCAGGCAGAGCATACCCCTCTTTCCGTCCCTTCTGATGCCAGTCACTTTGAATCTCTTCTAGGAACAAGCCCGGCCTGCCTTCGGAGTCGGTTCGGTCATTCATCCGCGTGTGCGCTACGACGTTGGGTTCGTCCCAGTGTCCAGATTTAAACTGTTGTGCTGCTTGAAAGCGGCGCAGACGTAAAACAAATCTGGGAATCCTGGCGAGATGCGCTTCCGCTTCTGCTTGGGTTTTAAAAGCGTGAGACCTAGAATTTGGCGTGACAGCAAAGTATGAAGTGTGACCATCATCATAGGTGAGGGGCTCCACCCGATACTCGGAATTCGCAATTCGGGAAGGTTTGTTAGGCAACTGGAAAAGCATCTCCCGATAATTCTCGCCGCCGGGAAGCTGGTAGTTCTCGAATTTGGTAGGCTCCGCGCTAGGTTCCATCTGTTTCAAATCGTCCAGAGCGTCTGACCTATCTACGTAACTGTCCTCGCCCACATACCCACCAGTCTTCGAGTTTTTAATCCGCCAATCCCCGGCTTCTTGCTGTTCAAGGTCGTAAGTATAATCTGCTCTCCCTCCTAGAGTTACTTCCTTAACTTTCACCTGATTAGCCTTTAGATAGTCCTGAACTTCCTGCTTGCTTACCCGGCCCTTGCCCTTCAGGTAATCATCCAAGCCGGTCCATTTTAGTTCTTCAGCCTTTACGCCGTTCTGCGTATTGCGTAGGATAGCAGAGAGTTGAGCGGCG
>Ga0193719_10000478_pt1 | contig 15114 bp, 17 predicted proteins | sample U2a2metaG_FD_160103 | JGI IMG/M metagenome (GOLD analysis project Ga0193719, IMG submission 160103) | Soil microbial communities from a riparian zone of the East river system, Colorado, United States - U2a2 | ecosystem: Environmental > Terrestrial > Soil > Riparian zone | place: USA: East... | reverse complement strand
GGCGTATCTGCATAGGAAAATGTGGAGAATCGTTGGTTGAGAGTTGAGATTCAACTCGGCGCTGCGCGCCAACGCTCTAAAGGTTTAACACTTCAACGATTCAATGCTTCGTTTTATGGAAATCAATCCTCAGCTCGTGAAACAACTGCGCGAAAAAACCAACGCCGGTTTTATGGATTGCAAGCGCGCCCTGGCCGAGAGTGGCGGAGACCTCGAAAAAGCGGAGGCAATTTTACGAATGAAAGGCATCGCCGGCGCCGGGAAAAAAGCCTCACGCGCGACGAAGGAGGGTATTGTGGCTTCTTACATTCATTTGCAAGGGAAAGTCGGCGTGCTCGTGGAAGTGAATTGCGAGACCGACTTTGTGGCCAGGAACGAGAATTTCCGCGATTTCGTAAAAGACATCACATTACACATTGCCGCGGCGCATCCGCTTTACGTAAGCCGGGAACAGGTGCCGTCGAAGACGATCGAAGCGGAGCGCGCCATTTACGAGGCGCAGGTGAAAGGCAAACCCGCGAACGTGGTCAGTAAGATTGTTGAAGGCAAGCTCGACAAGTTTTACAGCACCGTCTGTTTGCTCGAACAGGGTTTTATCAAAAATCCCGATCAAACGATCAAGGAACTCCTGAACGCAAAAATCGCGGAGCTTGGCGAGAACATTTTGATTCGCCGTTTTACTCGCTACCTGGTGGGAGAGCCGATTTCTGCGGAAGTTTAGCGGGCTTCCAAGTTGAAATTGTGGCGGCAGTCTATGACCGTCGCTTGGTAGATTGAGGTCGATGCTCGCGAAGCGCCGCTACCAAGAATTTAATGGGTCTGAGAACTTACAAAGCGAAGCGCGATTTCAGGCGCACGTCTGAGCCGAAAGGCGGCAAGCCGAAACCCAAGGGTGTGAAAGGCGCGTCGCGCTTTGTCATTCAAAAACACGATGCCAGCCGTTTGCACTATGACTTCCGCCTACAGATGGAAGGCGTTTTGAAATCCTGGGCCGTGCCGAAAGGACTTCCCTGGGCCCAAGGTGAAAAACATCTCGCGGTGGAAGTCGAAGATCATCCTATCGAATACGAAAGCTTCGAGGGCGTTATCCCAGAGGGAAATTATGGCGGTGGTACGGTCATGGTCTGGGACTACGGCACATATTACGTTTACGGAGAACGGCCTTCTCAATCGCTGCGCGAGGGCAAATTACATCTGGTGCTCGACGGAAAAAAAGCGAAGGGGGAATGGACGCTCATTCGGATTCGCAGCGATTCGCAGAAAAACCAATGGCTGCTTCTGAAAACCGGCGCAAGCGCGCGTCCGCCTTCCAAAAAGCTCGAAGATCAATCGGCAAAGACCGGCCGCACAATGAAACAGATCGCAAGAGATCGCGATGCCGAATGGGAGTCTGACCGCGACAAACCTACGAAGGAATCTACATCTGGCGCAAAATCGATACTGCGCACACGCATCAAGGCCGCACTTAAAAAAAAAGGGATAGGGGGCGATCCTGCCCCTGCAGGGCGTCTCCGACCTAATAAACCAACTTCAGATTACGCGGAAAAGCTCGCCGATTTACCGAGTGCTAAACCACGCTTCATTCAACCAATGAAGCCGCGATTGGTGGAGAAGCCTCCATCGGGTGGCGATTGGAGTTACGAGTTGAAGTTCGATGGCATCCGCGCGTGCGCCGTCAAAGACGACGGCAAAGTCAATCTCACCTCGCGTAACGGGAATGAACTGCGCAGTCGCTTTCGCGAAATTGCCAATGCAATCAAGGAATTGCCGATCGACGAATGCGTGATCGATGGCGAAGTAGTCGCACTCGACGAGGAAGGCCGCTCCTCGTTTCAGTTGCTCCAGGCGTTGGAAATGGAGGGCCGCAAATCGCCGGTGCGCTTTTATGTGTTCGATCTGCTTCAGCTCAATGGGAAAAGTCTCCTTCACCTTCCGCTCGTGCAGCGCAAGGAGTTGCTGGCAAAAATTTGTGAAGACGTCCCGGACCCGCTCCGCTACTCGGGCGAGATCGGCGGCGATGCAAAATCATTATTGGTGGAAGTGAAACGCCGCGGCCTCGAAGGGTTAATCGGCAAACTGCGCAGTTCCGTTTATGAACCGGGGCGGCGCAGCGGCACCTGGATCAAGCTCAAATGTGTGAACGAGCAGGAATTCGTCATCGGCGGATACACGCCGCCAGCCGGATCCCGCAAACATTTTGGCGCGATCCTTGTCGGTTATTACACGGACAATCGCTTGATGTTCGCCGGTAAAGTAGGAACCGGATTTACCGCGAAATCATTGTCGATCTTACACGACAAATTCCGAGCTGAAGAGCGCGACGATTGCCCGTTTGTAGACCTCCCCTTGAAACAAAACGGAAAATGGGTGCAAGGAATCACCCCGTCTGAAATGCGAAAATTCACATGGATCAATCCAGTCTTCGTTTGTGAGATTAAATTCGCTGAATGGACGCGTGACGGAAAATTGCGCCAGCCGGTTTTCCTGGGCTTGCGTGAAGATAAAAATCCCAAAGACGTTGTTCGGGAAGCATGAATTCCGGATTCCGCTTGTTCCGCGGTGAGCCGCAAATATGGTGAGGCGATGAAAGTGAAAGTCGTCGTGATGCCGAAGGCCGCGGTGCTCGATCCACAAGGTAACGCGGTGCGCGATGCGATGCGACATCTTGGAATGCCGGAGGTGCGCAGCGTCAGGATCGGAAAATATATGGAGATCGACCTCGATGGAAAAAATGGCGAACTCGAATCGCGCCTGCACGGCCTTTGCCGCGATTTGCTGTCGAATCCGGTGATCGAAGACTACGAGCTACAGAAGGACGAGTCGGCAAAACCAAAAAGGAACAAGTGAAATTCGCCGTCATCCAGTTTCCCGGTTCAAATTGCGATCAGGATTGTGTCGCCGCGATTAACAGCCTTGAAGGCTTGCGTGCTGAATATGTCTGGCATAAGGAGACATCACTTGATGATTTTGACGCCATCGTACTCCCGGGCGGATTTGCATATGGAGATTATCTCCGTTGCGGCGCTATCGCCCGCTTTTCGCCGATTATGCGAGCAGTGGTAAATGACGCGCGCGCGGGCAAGCTCGTGCTCGGCACGTGCAACGGATTCCAAATTTTGTGCGAAGCCGGTCTCTTACCCGGGGCGCTGGTGCGGAATCGTTCTCTTCGGTTCGTGTGTGACATGGTCACTACGCGCGTAGAAGTGGATGATTCGCCGTTCACCCATGGGTGCCCTAAAGGAACGCTTCTCCACTTGCCCGTTGCACATGGCGAAGGCTGTTTCTTCGCGGACGCGGAAACACTGCGCGAGCTCAACGCAAAGCGACAGGTGATTTTGCGCTACTCGGACAGCCGTGGCTGCGCTGTTCCCGAAGCGAATCCGAACGGTTCAACTGAAAACATCGCCGGCATCTGCAATCGCGAGGGAAACATCTTCGGCTTGATGCCTCATCCGGACCGCGCCTCCGATGCACGGCTTGGCAGCATAGATGGCGCGAGGATTTTCCGGTCAATGATGCAAACAATAAGCGCGAATCGAGCGATGACTGCTTCGGACCGAGTAAAGCAAGTCGCGTGAGCCTGTTCATTACCGGGACAGACACCGGCGCGGGCAAAACGCACACCGCGGTCCAGCTCTTGCGTTTGTTGCGCACCTCTGGGACGCACTGTGCCGGAATGAAGCCGATCTGTTGCGGAGATCGTCGGGATGCAGAGCTTCTGCTGGCTGCCGGCAGTAAAGGGCTGAGGATCGAGGAGATAAACCCAGTCTGGCTCAAAACAGCGGCCGCGCCGCTTGTGGGCAGCCTGATGGAGGGGGTGAATGTCGACATCGAACGCATTCTGGCTGCTTTTCGCGGGCTTCAGAATCAAGTTGAGCACGTCATCGTTGAAGGAGTCGGTGGTTGGCTCGTGCCGATTCGGTCCGATTATTTTGTGAGCGATCTGGCCGTCGAGATGTCCTTACCAGTGCTGGTAGTAGCGCAGAACCGGCTGGGGTGCCTTAATCACACAGCGCTGACCGTGCGGAGCATTGCTGAGCACGGACTTCGTTGTCTCGGCGTTGTGTTAAATGGCGGCCCTGAGGCGAGCGATATCGCTTCCGTGACCAACCTCGACATTTTAAAGAAGATCGTCGATGTCCCACTATTTACTGAATTAACTGAAAATCTGATCGAATTTCCTGCTGACTGGCGATTGATGATCGATTCAACGCGTACGGCTTAACGTGTCGACATGAATACACCAGTGTAAATAAGATTTACATTAGGAGTGGGTCGTTTCGACTCGCTCCCTGTGGGAAACAAGATGGCATCTCCATTGCTTAAGATCAGGGCAACAACCTCTTACTTCCTATGCTTTTACAAAAAACCTTACACATGAGTCAGCCGGTGGCAGAATGCAAAGCCCGTCTTGCCAGCATCCAATCGTATCGGCGGCAGTTCCTTATGGTTACAAGGGCAACCGTGACTTCATCTAAGACCGTTGATTTTAGCTTTCGCGGTCCGCTTGGTTTTGAGGCTCACACCGTCCTTCTGTCGGTCGAGAGCGACTCGCCCGATCAGTATACGTTTGAGTCCGTGGGCGGGAATATCAACCTGATGGGAATCGTTGACTTCGCTGAGATCCGGCCAAGCTGCACGGAGGTCACGCTTGCAGTTCACTACGAGATCAGGAACAAGTTGTTTGCCTGGCTCGACCGGCGCTTGGGTTTTGTCGATACGTTTGTGACTGCCGAACTGCGCAGCATCCGCGCGCACTTCGAAGGAATCGCCGCGAGCTATCTTGAGCGTGCGCCGGTTTTGCCGATGTTTCAGACGGCTGCAGCTTGAACAAAATAGTTTAATTCGGAGAGCTACGAAGTCGGCACTTTCGTGGCTCTTTTGCTATAGGCGAGCGTTTACGCTATTCGCGCCGCGTGTTTTTTGTCGAGCCGAAGAATTTGGCCGGGCTGGAGCTTGATTGCTGCCTTGGGGTCGCGAATCTTCACTCGATCCAGCTCCACGCTTCCTTGTTTAATCAGCCGCGATGCCTCACTACGGGATTTTTGGACGTTGAATGCCTCGCGATAAACACTCGAAACGAGCGAGACGGCGTCAAATTTGCTCAGTGCCGTCGTTGAAAACGTCGGCAGGTCGCTATGTTCCAAATCACGTTTGCTAAAGCGGGTGTCCCATTGATCGAGCGTTTTTCGCGCAACGGCGGTTGAGTGATATGTCTGCACGATTTCGAGCGCCAGTTGCTTTTTGGCGTCAAGCGGATGTGCCCCGGCTGGCGGTGCCTGCCCAATAAGCAATGGATAATAGCGCGCCATCAGTTCGTCCGAAATGCTCATCAATTTCCCGAACATATCTGAGGCGGACTCGTTGATTGCAACGAAATTGCCGATGCTTTTGCTCATTTTCCTGGACCCATCCAAACCCTCGAGAATGGGGAGAAGAAAAACGACTTGCTGCGGCAAGCCTTCCTCTTTTTGAAACTCGCGCCCCACCAGGATATTGAAAAGCTGATCGGTCCCACCAAGCTCGACATCCGCTTTCACCATAACCGAGTCCCAGCCTTGCATGATCGGGTACTGAATTTCGTGGGCACGAATCGATTGCTGATTATTGATCCGGGCCCGGAAATCTTCGCGTTGCAACATCTGTTGCAGCGTCACGCGACTATTCAGGCGAATGACGTCTTCGAACGACATCGTTCGAAACCAATCGCCGTTGCAGACGGTTTCGGTGCGGGCCGGATCGAGAATCTTGAATGCCTGCTCACGGTAGGTTGTGGCATTTGCCATTACTTCCTTATGGGTCAATTGCGGCCGCGTGGCCGAGCGGCCGCTCGGGTCGCCAATCATCCCTGTGAAATCACCGATGATGAGGATCGCTTGATGACCCAGATCTTGAAACTGCCTTAGTTTTCGCAAAACGATGCTGTGGCCGAGATGAATGTCCGACGTGGTTGGGTCGACCCCGAGCTTTACCCGCAGCGGCCGTCCGAACGCGAGTTTCTTGCGCAGTTCATTCTCGCTGATGATCTGCGCAGCGCCTTGTTTTAGAAATGCGAGAGCTTCATCCGGTTGCATGATTCCACAGAATAGTGCACCGGTTCAGTGCGCTACTTGTTTTTGTTCAGCAACTCGCGCACCTGCTCAATCGTAAGCGGAGCATTTTTGCGGTTAAGCGCCTTTTGACTTTTCCCCTGATCGAGGAAAGGCCGGTTCCCAGCGAAAGCACGGCTGCCTGCTGCTTTGTCAGCTTGAGGCGCATCGCGGACACCGCGCGCAGTTCGAGTTGAATAAGCCGGCTGCGAACCTCCGATTGGCTGCTGCGACGAAGTATCGAAGGCGGTGCGAGTGCCGCGGAAAGATTGAGAATTGACTTGCCGCGTCGAAAAGTCGCGCGTGCCAGAGAAACTCTTCAAGCTGGATTTTCTCTGGACGTAAAATGCGCCTACGGTCGCCCGTTTATTTATAGATGCGCCGTCGGCGATGAATTTTTTGGTCTGCGCGGTACTTTGCAAAGTCATGTCTGGCCTGAGGAGGCGTTCGACGAGTTTGCTTTCTTGATCCTGAGCATGGGCAAAAGAGAAAGCAGCTAGGAGCAATAAGGAAGCGGTAACAACTTTTCCCACATCGCCGAGGCTGCCCAAACCCAACCCATTTTGTAAAGCAAATTGTAGACGTTCGCGTCGAGCTCTTCAGGAATCACAAACGACGCGATCGTCCTTTAAGTTAGCAGAAGATCGGCTTTTTGTTGTTTTTCACGATTTACCGCGAAATGATGGACACATGTCTGATCATATTTACAAAAAAATTGAGCTCGTTGGTTCCTCGCCGAACGGATTTGAGGAAGCGGTCAAAAATGCGCTGGCACGCGCCGAGAAAACAGTCCGTAACATGCGCTGGTTTGAGGTGACCGAAACCCGCGGATATATCGACGACGGCAAAGTTGATCATTGGCAGGTGACGCTGAAGATCGGTTTCACCCTTGAGCCTTGAGGTGGATCGCAGGTTCCCTCGCTAGTGGATTAACGGCTTAATCCTATTTGCAACACCGACCGAGGAGTAATCGATCTGACCTAATCTTCTTGAGCCGCCTGATACAACTTCGTGGCGCCGTAAATCAAGACGGCCGGTCTCAAAGCGACTACGAGAAGCCGAAATAGCCCGCCAAGAATTCGACCAGTCGGCAGGCGATTTAAAATATATCCGGCTATAAATGCGTATAAGAGTGACTGTGCCGGTTTCTCGCGGACATAATCCTCAGTTTGACTGAGAACCGCCTCGAACTGCTCTTTCGCCCAAGGCAATGCGCGTTCCGGGAACTCTTCGAGTCTTTGTGCAGATGATTGGTCCATATCCCTTAATGATTCGTATTCTGATCATTCCTTGCGCGCATCGACTTGCTCACCGCAATAGTAACCAAATCGAACTCGCGCCCGCGCCCGGAGGGAAATCGGGCAGAAGGGGTTGTCGATGAAACGTTGCGGCGCGGCGCTCTGCCCTGAGGCAATAACGAGCCATTACTTCGAGTGCGTGTTCGTGTAAAACGGAGCAATTTGTCGAAAGGAGGATGCGGCTGTCTCGCTCTGCCAGTTCGAGCGCGTTAACGAGCAATTTCTCAAAATCGTTTTCAACATGGAACGTCTTTCCGCCGGGTGCGCGTGAAAACGTCGGAGGGTCGAGAATGATCATATCAAATTTCTCGCCCTTGCGCGCGAGCCGCGGGAGTACCGTTATCAGATCGTCCGCGATAAAGCGATGATCGATCGTCGCCAGACTATTAAGAGCAAAATTCTCTCGACCTCGCGCGAGCGATTTTTTGGAAAGATCAACATTGACCGTAGTTGCTCCGACGCACGCGGCGCTAACTGAGAACGAGCAGGTATAGGCAAAACAATTCAAAAGCCGTTTCGGAGCGGTGTGACGCACGTAGCGCCGATTTTCTCTTTGATCGACAAACAACCCCACGGAGTAGCCGCCCCCGAAGTCGATTCCAAATCTCAGATGCCGTTCCGTCGCGATCGTCTGTAAATTCTCACCTGCATCACCAAAAATGAGATGCGGCGCTTCGCGCTCTTCGTTTTTACGGGGCGCGAATCGGGCGAAAATACGTCCGACCTCAAAGCGCACAGCGGTCGCCCACACGTGTAGTTCCTGGGTCAAACGCTCGCGAGCCAGAACTCGTTTGAACGAGATGAGGACGTCGCGCCCGAAGCGTTCCACCCAGCCGTCTTCAATCGTGCAGAGCCGATGCGCATCGGTCCCCTCCGCTTCGAAATCGCGAAGCAAGCTCGCATCAATCCATTCAGTTTTTGTTTTCATCGGCCGCAGTGAATTTTAACGGCATACTTGCGAATCCGACAGTGCGCAACGGATCGGTTGCCGCCCAGCCCGGGCGCGCTACACTCCCGCATCGTAGAGCGTTGTCGGGTGCACAACTCGACTGCTAACCTATGCAACAAGTTACGGTTCGCGTTCCGGCGAGCACTTCTAATCTCGGCCCCGGCTTTGACTGTCTCGGTGTGGCGTTGCGTATTTACAACGACGTAATCGTGATACGCGGCGCGAAATCTCGGCTGCCGGCTGTCGCCCGCGCAGCAGCGGATTTGTTTTTTCAACGAACGCGCTGTGCGCCATTTTCATTTTCCGTTTCGATCAAAGGCGACGTTCCATCTTCACGTGGTTTGGGTGGCAGTGTCACGGCGCGTCTTGGCGTTCTGCTTGCGATGAATTTTTTGAGCGGCAATCGCCTCGATCAATTGTCGATCTTTCAATTATGCGCGCAGTTGGAAGGACATCCCGATAACGCGGCCCCGGCGGTTTTCGGCGGATTCACGGTTGTGCGAGAGGAAAATGTTCAACGCTTCCACGTTTCAGCGGGATTATCTTTCGTTCTTTTGATTCCCAATTTCGAAGTTGAAACATCAGCGGCGCGAAAGATTCTGCCGTCGCAAATTACGCGTGCGGCTGCGATCAAAAATTCTGCAAATGCATCCGCAATCACGGCCGCGTTCGCGTCGGGAAATTATCAGAATCTGCGTGGCGCCTTTCGCGATCACTTGCATCAGCCGTATCGGGAAAAACTGATTCCGTTCCTGCCCCACGTCATCACCGCCGCCGAAAAAGCTGGCGCGCTCGGCGCTTTCCTTAGCGGCAGCGGATCAACAATCGCCGCCGTCACCTTAACGAATCCGGGGAAGATTGCGGAAGCGATGCATCGCAAGGTTGAGAAGCACACCGCCCGAACTGTTATTGTCTCTGCCGATAACCGCGGCGCCCGTCTTGTCCAATCACCGATCAGCGGTCACTAATCACCATTTTCATCATGGGTCGCCGCCTTGAGAATCTAGAACAGTTCGGGATCGACGTCGTCCTCGAGCGGCGACACGGTTTTCGCGCCCGTACCTTGCGCGGGATTCTCTATTCTCTCTCTTTTATTTACGAACGTCTTGTTCAACTCCGGCTTTATCTCTACCGCAAACGCGTTCTCCGCGAGCGCGCGCTCGGTTGTCTGGTCATCAGTATCGGGAACCTGACGGTCGGCGGCACGGGAAAGACCCCGATCGTCGAAAAATTCGCGCGCGCGCTCCAATCCGGTGGTCGCCGGGTCGCGATCCTGAGCCGCGGTTACAAGAGTGTTCCGCGGAAACGCAGTTGGCTCGATCGAATCAAGAAAAAACATGTCGATCCGCCGCGTGTCGTTTCCGATGGAAAATCGTTGCTGCTCGATTCGTTAACTGCCGGCGATGAACCGTACATGCTGGCACATAACTTGAGAGACGTGATCGTCCTCGTAGACAAAGACCGCGTAAAAAGCGGTCGCTTCGCAATCGACAAATGGAACATCGATACATTGTTGCTCGATGATGGCTTGCAATATCTGCATCTTAAACATCGGCTCGACATGGTTCTAGTGGATCGACAAGCGCCATTCGGTAACGAATTCCTGCTCCCCCGCGGCACTTTGCGCGAGTCGCCTCGCAATCTGCGGCGCGCAAGCTACATCTTCATCACCAAAAATACGGGCGAACCTAATAACGCGCTCATTCAACGCATCCGGCGTTACAATCGCACCGCCGAGATCATCGAATGCGCGCATAACCCGCTCTATCTTCAGAATGTTTATACCGGCGAACGATTGCCACTCGAACGCCTGCGCGACACATTCATCGGCTCAATCTGCGGAATCGCAGTGCCGGAAAGTTTTGAGGGCGGGCTCAAAGCGTTGGGCGCACATGTCGATCTTGCGAAACAATACATCGACCATCATTACTACACCGAAGCGGAGTTGCGGAGTTTTATCGGACGTTGCATCCGGCGCGATTTGGCCATGATCGTGACGACGGAGAAGGACGCGGTGCGCATGCCGCGCTTGCCGGAAGCCGAAGTGAAAGTGCCGATCTATTTCTTGCGCGTCGAGATCGAGATTCTGAGCGGCCACGAAAGCTGGGAACATTGCGTCGCGCGCATTTGTAAACCGCAGCCCATGCTCTCACCGGAACGGTTCTTTGCGTGATTTGTCATTCCGAGCGAAGTCGAGGAATCTCTTACCGTTATGCCCGAGAAAGCCGAACTAGTCGTCGAAAATCGCAAGATTCAGGTTTCGAATCTCGACAAGGTGCTTTATCCGAAGGTCGGGTTCACCAAAGGGCAGGTGATTGACTACTATATTCGTGTCGCCCCGGTACTCTTACCGCATCTGAAAGATCGGCCGCTTACCATGAAGCGCTATCCCAACGGTGTGGAGGGCGAATTCTTCTATGAAAAGAATTGCCCGTCGCACCGGCCGAAGTGGGTGAAAACGGCCAAGGTCTGGAGCGAAGGCAATAACCGGATGATGAATTATTGCCTCGCGCAAGATTTGCCGACGCTCGTCTGGGCGGCGAACCTCGCTGATCTCGAATTGCACACGTCGCTCGCGCGCAAACGCGATGTCGCGCGCCCGACCATGATGGTGTTTGATCTCGACCCTGGCGCGCCCGCCGACATCGTCCGATGCTGCCAGGTCGGCCTTTGGCTACGCGATCTGCTTGCGAAAATGAAATTGAAATCGTTTGCCAAGACAAGCGGCTCAAAAGGTCTGCAAGTTTATGTGCCACTGAATACGTCGGTCACGTTCGATCAAACGAAAGATTTATCGCGCGCTCTCGCTCAGCATCTCGAACACGAACATGCCGATCTTGTCACGTCGAATATGTCGAAAGCGCTGCGCAAAGGAAAAGTGTTCGTCGATTGGAGCCAGAACGACGAGCACAAAACCACGATCTGCGTCTATTCACTGCGTGCCAAGAAAGAACCGACCGTTTCCACTCCTGTCACTTGGGATGAAGTTGAGAACTGCCTAAAAAAGAAAAAGGCGGACCTTATGAAGTTCCGCTCCGACAAAACTCTCGGCCGCGTCGAAAAGTTAGGCGACCTCTTCGCGTCGGTCGAAAAACTCAAACAAAAGCTGCCGACGAGGTGGAAGCTATGATGTAATCATTACGGCAAAGATTATAGCGCATGAACAGTCACGTATGGTTTGATGCGATCGGATGGGCGGGAGCAGCCGCACTTCTTGTCGCTTATGCGATGGTTTCCTCTAAGAAATTGGAAGGAGACTCAAGTGCTTATCAATTCCTCAATATCGTCGGCAGCATTTTTTTGGCTGTTAATACGATTTCTTACGGAGCTTATCCTTCCTCTTTCGTGAATATGATTTGGATAGGAATAGCAGTTTTTTCGATCGCAACTAGAAAGCGATCTCCTTCTCGTTAGGTCGCCACGACGATGATTAGCAGTTGTGCCATATGCGCAAAGTGAATCTGAAAGATATTCCGGAGCAGGAGCGGAAATCACCGAAGGGCAAGTTCCATAAGTTCGTGAAGAATGTGTCCGTCGCGCTCGGGCGCGAACCGGAGTCGCTCGATTTGGCGAAGCGGCATCCGTTTGATCTGGCGCTGGTCCGAATCCCGAAAGGCAAATTGTATTGCCCGTACCACGCGCACTCGGCCGAATCGGAACTTTATCTCGTCATTTCCGGTCGCGGTAGTGTCCGAGACAAAGATGGATCGACAATTGTAACTGAGGGCGATGCGTTTTTCTTCCAGCCGGGTGAAGCGCATCAGCTCACCAACACCGGTGACGAAGATTTCGTTTACTATGTCGTTGCCGATAATCCGCGTAGTGGAGGCACTGGAGATTCCTGTTTTTATCCCGACAGCGGCAAATGGGCGGTAGTGAAAGAGGGATTAGAAGAAGTAATCGTGAAAGGAAAAGAGACCGACTATTTCGACGGCGAAGAATAAAATGAATTAGGGAAGCAGAAAAACAGGAAATGGAGTCTGGAAACGAGGAAGTTATGAGGATTGCTTAAACTTTCCTGCGTTCCTACTTCCTGATTCAATCCCTTTTTTTCTGCGATCGGCGCGTACTCCGGCGCTAAATTGAGAACTATGGAACCGAAGAAAGAAGATTATCCGTACAAGACTTATCTGAACGTTCTGCACGGGCCGCTGGAAGTGATCGATGTGCAAAAGCTCGTCGATGCGTGCACGGACAAATGGTGGAACCAGACGCTTTGCAAAGTGAACGATTCAGTGGTGCGGCTCGGGGTCGTCGAAGGCGAATACCATTGGCATTCCCATAAAGACCTGGATGAATTCTTTTACGTGGTTGCAGGGCGTTTTCTGATCGATCTCGAGGATCGCACCGTCGATCTTACGCCGCGCCAGGGATTCGTCGTTGCCAAAGGCGTGCGGCATCGCACACGCGCGCCGGAACGCACCGTAATCCTGATGGTAGAACGCGAGGATATTATTCCGACTGGCGATTAGACGAGCCGCGAGTGAATCAAGGAAACCGGTAAGAGATATCTTCGACATCGCTCGACGTGACAAAATGCGAAAAGTAAATCTGAAGGACATCGAAGATTGGGAATGGAAATCGCCGGGTGGAAAGTACGCCGCATCCTTCAAGGGAATTTCGGAAGCACTCGGGCGCGATCCAAACTCATTCGATTTAGCGAAGCGACATCCGTTTGATCTGGAATTGACACGCGTGCCACCCGGCAAGCCGAATTTCCCGTATCATTCGCATTCGGCGCAATGGGAACTCTACCTTGTCATCACCGGCAAAGGCAGCGTCCGCCACGAGAACGGCACGACGGAAGTGGGCGCTGGCGACGCCTTCATTTTTGCGCCTAACGAGCCGCACCAAATCACAAGTTCCGGCGAGGAAGACCTTGCCTATTACATCATCGCCGACAATCCGATCGGTGAATCTGCCTATTTTCCGGACAGCGGGAAATGGAAGGTCAATCGACGTTCGGCGGCTGATCGCATTGTGCTAAAAGGTAAAGAGACCGATTATTTCGACGGCGAAGAGTAGATGTTTTCTGTAGAGGCAGCCGTGTCGGCTGCACACTGGAGAATGCGGGCGACACGCCCGCCGCTACAGTAAAGCAGGTGAAAATAATTTCCGGCGGACAAACAGGAGTTGATCGCGCGGCGCTTGATGCCGCGCTGAAGCATGGAATCGATTGCGGCGGCTGGTGTCCGGCCGGACGTCTCGATGAATTTGGTCGGATTCCGGATCGCTATCCGGTGAAAGAACTGGCGAAGGGGAGTTTTGCCGAACGCACCTTGCAAAATGTGAAAGATTCGGACGGGACGGTGATTCTTTACTTTAAGAAACTGGGCGGCGGAACTGATTACACTGTGCAGTGTTGCATCGAGCAGCAGCGACCCTATAAATTGATCGACGCTGGCAAAGTTTCCGCCAAAGACGCGGTGAAATTGATTTTCGATTTTGTGTGCGAATACAAGATCGATGTCCTCAATATCGCCGGCCCACGCGAGAGCGAATGGGCTGAGGGTTATCATTACGCTCTCCGCGTGTTGGATATTTTCCTGGCGTTGTAGCGGCGGTTGTGTCAACCGCCGAACTTGAAAATAGGCGCTTGGCACAAGCGCCTCTACAACCCTATTCGTATCTCAGCGCTTTGACCGGGTCGAGACGCGCCGCAAAGTAAGCGGGAATTAACGCCGCAAACGCGCAGATGAGAAACGCGCTGATGCAGATGATGGCAACGTCCCTCGGGATGACTTCGGCCGGAATCGCGGAAAATTGATAGACCTCGCGCGGGAAAATCTCGATGTGCAATGTCGATGCCAGCCAATGGCTGAATTCGTTCCGGTAACGAATCAAGGTCATGCCGAGCCCCAAACCGGTGAGCGTCCCGAAAAGGCCGACGATTGTCCCCTGGCCGAGAAACACCCAGATGATTTGCGCGATGTTTGCCCCAAGCGCCTTCATGATTCCGATCTCGCGCCGCTTTTGCACTGTCACTGTGATGAGCGTGCTCATAATTCCAAAGGCCGCGACCACCACGATGAAGAACAAAAGGAAAAACATGACCGTGCGCTCGAGCCGCACTGCTTCGAAATACTGCCGGTTCATGTCGATCCAGGTCTGCGCGAATTCGGGCGGTTCGAGAAATTGTTCAATCGCTTGTTTTACACGCTCGGCGCTGTACGGGTTATCCGTTTTAATCGTGATGCCGTGTAATGCGTCCCCTAGACCATATAACTCTTGTCCAACATAAATCGGAACGAGCAAAAACTCAGAGTCGTGCAGATAATGACCGGTTTCGAAAATGCCGGTGACGGTTAGTTCCTTCGGCAGGATCACATCGCGCAATTGGTCGATCGCCTTTTTCTCTTCGTCGCCCTTGGCGTTCTCCAATTTCTTAATACCATCCAGAATCTGGCCGAGATTACCCGGCGAATAAATCGTGAGTTTGTCGCCGACATGAGCTTGCAATTTCCGCGCGAGCTCAACACCGAGCACGGTCGATTCTCCATCCAGATCGAGCTTGCCGTATTTGATGAATTTTCTCAGCGGAACTACTTTCTCCTCCTGCGCCGGATCCACACCGCGAATCATCGGCGCGAGCCGCCGGTTTTGAAATTCGACGATCACCGGCCCTTGAATGTAAGGAGCGGTCGCAACCACACCGGGTGTGTTGTCGATTTTTGATTTGAGTGACCGCCAATCGCGCAAAATATCTTCAGTGCTCACGAGAATGTGCGCATCGAAGTCGATTACTTTTTGGCGCAGCTCGCGGTCAAACCCGGTCATC
>Ga0193719_10000477_pt1 | contig 15142 bp, 17 predicted proteins | sample U2a2metaG_FD_160103 | JGI IMG/M metagenome (GOLD analysis project Ga0193719, IMG submission 160103) | Soil microbial communities from a riparian zone of the East river system, Colorado, United States - U2a2 | ecosystem: Environmental > Terrestrial > Soil > Riparian zone | place: USA: East... | reverse complement strand
GTTGATCCTCCAGGACAGGTTGGAATATGGGGAACAGAGGTTACAGTAGATTTCGATATTTGCATTGCTGATGGTGCCTGCATTGAAGCCTGTCCCGTAAATGTATTTGAATGGCTAGATACACCAGGACATCCCGCTTCAGAAAAAAAACCATTCATGATTAGAGAAAAAGACTGCATTTTCTGTATGGCCTGTGAAAATGTCTGTCCTCCACAGTGTGTAAAGATATTTCAAAAGGGTCAGTAGTGTAATCCAATATCAACTTAAACTGAGGGTCAATGTTTAATACTGTAGCTACCGGCGGCACATTTGACATATTGCATAAAGGACACTATACGCTTCTCCTAAAGGCATTCGAAGTAGGAAAGCAAGTAATAATTGGTATAAGTAGTGACGAGTATGCAACTATCAAAAAAAAAAGGTTACTAACGAGTATTCGGTTAGACTAAAAAATTTGAAAAAATTCATCCAAGATAAATTCAATAAATCCAACTATTCGATTTATGAATTAAATGACTTCTATGGTCCCACGGTATTGACTAGAGATGTACAGGCTATCATTACTACCGAAGTGTCTAAAGTAAATTGTATCAAGATTAATGAATTAAGAAAATCAAAAAGTATGCTTCAATTAGAGATAATTATTGTGCCTCTGGTTGAGGATCAAGAAGGCAGAGTAATATCATCAACAAGAATACGAGAGGGTGAAATAGACAGAAATGGAAACAAATTAACTTTCTAATTCCTAGCATTAACATATACTCACAATTAATCCCTAAATAAGGATTGGTTATTTCGCCTCTCTCTTACTATACTTTATAAAATCAAACTAAACTCATCTACATTAATTGATAGTCTATGAAGCGTTGTGTACAACGTTCAATATATTTTCTTGACCAAAGGTCTTAATAACAACCATCGTGCCAAATATTAGTTCTCCTACAAATTCCTTCAATTTTACAGCATTTATGTTATCTTTCATAAGAACAGCATGACATGACTTATCTTTTAACATTAAAACAATCTCATTATCTATGATTTTTATCACTTCAACAACAAAATGTACACTATCTTTATCTGGTAACAACATGCTACCCAGTTTTTCAGTTTCGTAAGAGTCAAGACACTCAAATCTTGTAACTTTATCCAAATTCTCAATTATCCTCACTATACATAAAATCAGAAACCAAGTCTTTAGCTTTTTCTCTCCGTTTCTGAAACATCGAAATAAATGCAGTTGAGTGGCTCGATAGATCATGTTTACACTCGCCGCAGAGCAGATTACCGCTTCTACATTTTAGTTCCCTCTCATTGGATTCCATGGGCGTATCAAACAAATACTTGAGATATGAAAAAACAGAACATATTCCAGGATTTCCACCCAATTTTTTCTGAAGCAAAGTTGTTGGCTGTCCTCCCGTGAATGCATTGGAAACTTTTTCTTCTATTATTTTTGGTTCATCAGTGGTGAATAGGGCAGTTTCAGGATCTGACGATGACATCTTTCCTGTTGTTTGTAAACTGGGTAAAAATTTACTATGTATTTGTGCAGGTTTGTAAAATCCAATTTTTTCTGCGATGTCTCGCGTTAATCTCCAATACGGGTCTTGGTCAATAGCGGCAGGTATCAGCACTGGTGTGGGTTTTCCTTCAATTATGGTAGGGAGAAAACACGGTACTGCCTGTAGAGGAGGAAAACCGATCATTCCAATATTGGTTGAATTAGTAAAACCAAAGATACTCTTTGCAGTTGAAAAAGTAATCCTTTTTGCTATTTCTAATGAGTTCGAATAAAGCTGTTTTATGTGTCTTGTATTAACTATAATTTTTGTTCTTTTCTTTTTGAAACCTATTGCGATAATGTCCAAGATATTCTCATATACATTTTTCTTAATTTCGTCCATTGTCTTGTTCGCAAACAAGAATTTTTCATCATCAGTTATCTGGAATAAAAGATTAGAATCAAATTTATCTTGGAAATGCTTGGTTAGAAACCAGGGCATCAGATGGCCAAGGTGAACCATCCCAGATGGTCCTCTTCCAGTATACAAATAAAACTTTTCATCATTTTCATACTTGTTGAGTATCCAATCAAGATCTCTGTGAGAAAAAAAGAATTTGTGCTTTAGCAATGGATGCAATTCGCCTGTAAATGATTCAATTTTTTTAAGTATTTCGTCAGTTATTTCCTGAGTTCCAAATTTTTTTATTAACCGAACATAATCTACGGATCCCTCTACTTTCCAAGGAGTTACTTCAAAATCATCGGAATAATCTTTATTGAATGAACTACTCATTTTATTATATATACATGATTCGAGAGCTTTAAACGTTTAAAAAGTATTCCATCAATGTCTGATCCATATTTAAATGACGGTGTCAAACCTGCATAAAATAGAGAAAAAAATTATTCTAACACTTGTAAAACACAATAAAATGGATATTGAAAAATTAGCGACCATAACAAACCTTACATTAGATAATGTAAGACGCGGAATTGAATGGTTAAAGTATAAAGGAATAGTCTTAGTATCAATTCAAAAGGAATCAACAATACAACTCATTTCAAAAGCACCAGAGCTTACATCTTTGGACGATAAATCACCAGTTATAGATCATTTATCATTACCAGAAAGAAGAATAATCCACGAGATAAAAAAAACAGGTCAAAAAAGCACGAAGATTGGCAAACTTGCCAAACTCTGTCAAATGTCAAATATTGAATTTAGTGTTGGAATACAAAATGCTGTTAGGAACGGTTGGTTGACTAAGGAATCTGATAGTCTAAAGATAACAAATAGCTCCGAAAGGCTTTCGCTTGAAGAAACCCTTTTAGAAAAAATCTCAAAATTAAAAAAGATCAAACTCTCAGAATTATCAAATAAAGAATTACTAGGGTTTAATCTCTTAAAGAAACGTCCAGGGTATGTCAAAGAAACTATAGAAAAATCCTTCGTAATTTCTCTTACAAACGAGGGTAAAAAAATAGCGTCAAGCATTAGTAGCGAGGACGAAAATGAAATAGGAACAATTACTTCTGAAATACTAAATACTGGAAAATGGAAAAATGAGAGATTTGCGGAAATAGATGTCACTTCACCTGTTCGTACTTACAGCATTGGAAGGACACATCCTCTAACCGAGGTAATTAATGAAATTAGAGAAATTTTTGTTTCGATGGGATTTTCTGAAATTGAAGGATCAACAATTCAATCTTGCTTTTGGAACTTTGATGTACTATTTACTCCGCAAGACCATCCGGCAAGGGATATGCAGGATACATTCTATCTATCAAATTTGACAGTCGAAGACATAGATCCTATTATTAGTAATAAAGTATCAAACTTTCACAAGACAGAATGGAATTATGATTGGAATTTAGAAAAATCAAAGAAAACAGTCCTCCGTACTCATACTACTCCGGTTACTATAAAATATCTTTCAGAAAATAAGTTGAATTATGGGAGGATTTTTTCAATAGGGCGAGTTTTTAGGAATGAAAAAATGTCGTACAAGCATTTAATGGAGTTTCATCAAATTGAAGGAATTGTAATAGGTGAAACAATAAATTTACGGGATTTGATGGGTTTACAAAAACAATTTTATTCCAAACTTGGGTTAGACAAGGTGAAGTTTTGGCCAACATATTTTCCATATACCGAACCTTCATTGCAATCAATGGTGTATATAGATAAACTCGGAAAGTGGGTCGAGTTATTTGGTATGGGAATGTTCAGACCTGAGGTAACTCAATCTGTAGGCATTTTTAATAATGTGCTTGCATGGGGTGGTGGTCTTGAACGTATTGCTATGATTAGATATGGATTAAGCGATGTACGTGAACTCTACGATAATAAACTATCATGGTTAAGGATGCAACCAATATGCCCGTTATAGAATTTCCACTTGAAGATATCAGCAGGTTATTTGCTGGTTACGATTTAGATTACATTATAGACATGCTACCATTTATAGGACTAGATCTAGAGTACAGAGATGACAATTATATTAGATTAGAATATAGTCCAAATCGTCCAGATTTTTCTACTTTTTATGGGATCGCCAGGGCATTAAACGGCTTGCTTGGCAAAGAACTAGGAATACCAAAATTTCAGGTTATCGAAAACAAGAAAAATGTGATTAGTGTGGATAGATCGGTATCAAACGTACGGCAATTTATTGTGGGCATAGTTGCTAGAGGTCATAAGTTGAATAACAAAACAATAAAGCAAATTGTCTCTATGCAAGAAGATCTGCATAATGGAATAGGAAGAAGAAGATTGAAGGCGTCGATAGGATTTCATAATTTAGACAGTATTGAGTTTCCGCTGGATTACACTACATCATCAGATAATCTGAGTTTCACTCCCCTAGATCATCCTTCTACGTTGACATTGACTGAAATATTGAACAAAACTGAATCAGGCAAAAAATTTGGAGAACTCCTAGAAAGATCAATTCACCCCATTTTAAAAGACTCTAGGAATACTGTGATATCTTTTCCTCCCATAATAAATAGCGAATTTACAAGAATTAAAGAAGGAGTTGATAATTTGTTTGTCGAAGTTACGGGTGTAGACAAAAAAACTGTTGACAACGTTCTGGCAAATATAATTGCAATGCTAGCCGAGATTGGATTTAAGTTGGAAAATGTCGCTATAAAACAGGATAGTAATAATAGTTTCTCTTACAATTCAAACACAAATACTATTTTAGAGAACGTTAAACCAGCCTACATCAATAAGGTACTGGGTCTATCATTGTCAAACGAAGAGATAGTAAATTGTCTACGAAAAAGTAGGTTTGATGCAAACGTTATTGATTCAAGTAGGATTAATTGTATGGTTCCAAGCTATAGAATTGATATATTTAGTCCCATAGATATTGTAGAGGAAGTAGCAATCGGATACGGACTTTATAACTTGGAGCCCTCTCTGCCAGAATATACACTTAATGGTAACAAAAGCAGGCAAAATTACTTTTTTGACAAGATTCGTCAGGCCATGATTGGGATGGGACTGATAGAAAATATTAACTTCATTTTAAGTAACAAAGATATTCACTACAAAAGAATGAGAATAGATAAATTTGATTTCTTTAAAGTGAATAATTCTAAGAGTGATGAACACGATGTATTAAGGAGATCACTCTTACCATCTTTACTATTTTCGTTGTCGAAAAATATTCATGAAGAGTATCCTCAAAAATTGTTTGAAATAGGAGAGGTATTTGTACCTGAAAAAGACAGTTTTGAAAGGTGGAATTTATGTTGTGTCAGTGCTTTTAATGGAGTCACGTATAGTGAAATAAAAGCAATACTCCAAACGCTTATGGAAATTAGTTTTAAGGCTAAATTCGAAACAAGGCCATCAGAAAATTCATCATTCATTAAAGGAAGAAGTGCAGAAATAGCTCATAAGGAAAAAGTCATTGGACAAATAGGAGAAATTTCACCTTTACTAATAGATAGTTTTAAAATAAAGATGCCTGTTGCTGCTTTTGAACTCGACCTTACAGAATTATTACAAATCTAACCAGAATATTTATAATAAATTAATGCGATGTTTTTTTTTATTACTCCGTCAAAGAATAAATTGAACAAGTATATACTATGCTTTTATATGCCTTTTGGTGTGTTCCAAAGGTTCCTTGCTACTTACCGGTTTCGCGATGAAATGTCTTTGTTCCTTTAAAGGGTACACTTTGCTATTTTTTATGCCATAAAATAAGTCTGCCACAAACTCCAATTAACTCCAATTAACTCCAATAAACCCGAAATAATTCTCATATTTTATTAGTAGGACAGGTGAACTATGGTAGAGTTCCGACAAAGCCCGAATTAATTTACAAGTTCCGTTGCACTACGGTAAACGCCGGTATAAAACCTCTTAAAGTTTGAACTATTATTCTACAATAGTTCAAGGGGCTTTTCATTATTCAAGTCAACGATCAGTCAAACCAGACCAACTGATTCTCCGACATTCTAAATAACTCAATGCAACATTTGTTTTAACGATTACAATTCAAAAATCAGCCGGTAGCCAAACAAATTTACCACTGGTTATAGAACAAACATATGCTTATTTTGCTCAATATTTAATATCACGGTTTCAAACTGAAGATTCATGTCAATAATCTGTTGTAGGACAACAGTTATTCATTCATTCATTCATTCTTTGTTCGTATGCTTTAACTTGTTCCCTGACCTTTTGACGCAACCAATCAATGGGAATAGGTTTTTCGATGAATAAATCTATAATTCCCTCCTTCGTGTACTTTTGAAATACTTCATCTTCTTTAACTTCGTAAGCGCTAACTAGTATCGTTCTAACATTTGAATTGAGCAATTTGATCTTTTTTAGTAGGTCTAATCCATTCAGATTTGGCATTCTCAAGTCAGAAATAACGAGAGCATAATCTTTTTTATTTTCAATAAAATGCTCCAAGGCAGTTACGGGATTGTTAAAACAAACAACTGAGATTCCATTAATTTTGCCATATATGGCGTCTTGATACAGCTGGGTGATATCAAGCTCGTCGTCTACGATACTAACAATCCTGTTGTTAGTGGACATTTAGTTTTCCCCTAAACTCCTGCGTCTCAATACGCTAATCTGAGTTCGTGATCGCCCTGAACTAAATAAAGATTCTGATTTTGAATGTAACTTTTTCACTGTTCATGATTCGAAAATAACGTTCAATCCAGTTATAGGATGTGTGGAATCTAGTTTACGAGCCCTAATAATGTTGTTTCAATTTTCTCAAGTAAGACCGGCTTCGCCAACACTGCAATCTTTTTGTCTCTAAAGAAAGGGTTATTGAATATTTCTCTATAAAGTGGTAGATATCCTGTTATGAGCAGTACTGAAGACGAAGGATGTTTAGTTAAAATTTTAATCGCTGCATCTACACCATTCGTGCTTCCAAAAAGCCTGTAGTCAATCAAGGAAGCATCTGGCACAAATTTATCAAAATCTGACATGACGTTATCAGCATTCAGAGAACTAGATATAACATCATAACCTCTATTGATCAGATAATCCATAAAGAGGGTTAGAATATCCTCTTCGTCTTCTATCATCATAATTTTTAATTTTCTGTGGTTTTGCGGAACCATTAGGATCATCTGATTAAGTCACATCAAGGATCCTCTGCTCAACATTTTATAAAAAAGTTCGAGTTACATAGAGTTATTGAAAACTGATGGGCCAATTTGAAAAAGGCCCACCAGCCACGCGCGTGTTCTTGGCACTTGTCGACACTTGTAATATTATACTCAACAAATTATAAAACGATTTTCTGGACTCGGACTAGAGAACTGGTCTCCATATTCTTCTTTGCTAATTTATCATTGAATAAACTTGTTCCAAAAGTTCCTTTCTGCTTACCCCTTTGGTGACTCCTAATTTACGTATAAAACCTATTTAAAATATAAAATTCATAATTGTACAATGGAGAGTATGAAATGCGACCATTGTAAGAAAAATATCCACTCTCTAAATCAATGTTTAGATATTTTCGTATGTAATGATTGCTATCATAAACTAGTTTCTAAAGTATACTATGCAAATGCTATGGAAGCATAAAATATTCTTCAATTTACTTACGCACTCATTTCGAATATTTTTACGGTTAAACTCGCAAAATCAAAAACATCATTAGGTATTTGCAGAAGTTTACTTTTATCTCAATTACCACTTTAAGATCACGTTACCAAACTCAAAGAGAAAGACTTTTAGATAGAATAGAAAAAGAGAAAGATGAAGATATTAAAGCAGAACTAAGGGAAGGAAATGTAATAAAGGACTACTGTTAATTTAGTATTATAATGTCTGAACCGGCAGTCCTAAATTGGGACAGAATTATACACAAGAATGTGCGATCTAAGGACTTTAAAGACGTTGGAAATGTTTTCGCTATTGCTGGAGATGACGTAACAGTAAAGTTGTGGAGTCGCGAGTACAATATTCCAAAAACCTGCGTAGAAGGGTTCAAGAGAAGCGAAGTATTTCTGAACATTAATTTTAGCGAATTGTCAAAATATGAAGTCAAATTCTGATCGCCAAAGACCAGGATATTAAACGAGAGTTAAAGAAAGGTAATACTGTAGAGATAATAGACTAGAAGATTCATTATTATATTATTAAAACACTGGTGGGTCATGAACATGCTAATGGTAAATGTCGACCCACCAGGAATGAAGCGTAGTTTACGGGTTTATGTAATTCTAATGGTCAACATATTATAAAATGGTTTGATGGGCCCTTAATGGTTGCGAAAACGGGCCCATAGGTCGTGAGTCTTGCATAGTTGCGGTGTTTGCGTATAATATTATAAATCCAATAAATTAAAAAAGTTCAATTAATGGAGCATTAAGAGACTGGCAAAAATTAATAATTAAAAAAATATTTTTAACTAGGTTAACCACCTAGTAATTTCCGTTATCATTATTTTCGCCGTTGTCAGTTGAGTTGCTAGAACCCTTTGATGACTCTTCAGATGATCCGCTGGACGACTGATTTTGCCCTTCAGGAATCAAGTCTTTTAATGTCTGGCACGATTGTTTTCCTTCTTTCATGGATGAACAAAGTTGTAGATCCTGCATTTTAGTATCATTTGGCACCATTGCTGTTACTGGTACCTTCGTTGGGCTTCCGCCTTCCCCCTGTTGAATTGCTACATCCACTGTAATGCTCTTATTCTCTTGGCCTTCTTTTGCTTTCTCTCCACCCTTTGCTTTTAGAGTGAAATTCAATGGGATCTCAATCTGTGATTGAGACGATGACTGACTTCCTGTTTCCGGTTCTTGCTGTGCTAAACTCATCATTGGATACGAGACAACCAATGAAAGAGCAAATGTCGCTACCGCAATTAGTGTTTGCATATACATTGAATCAATCTAGGACTTTAAACTTTATAATGGTTTAGCGAAATGCACCTAGTTTACCTGCAATAAAGACGCTTGGTGATTCAATTAACCAACCCAGTGGGCCCAATAATGGCCGACCAGAATGAAAACGTAGTGTACTTTGTGGCGCTTGCAACATAATAATTCAACAAATTATAAAAAAGTTAGAGTTTGATTGTAAGCATTATTAGAAAACTGGTGGACCCCAAATGGTAGAATGGTTAAAGCTGGGATCCACCATACTGTCAAATGTTTGCTTCGTGAATTATACTGCTTGATATTATTTAAAGAAACTGGTGAGCCAAAGGAAATAGGAAAACCTAGCCCACCAGTTGATGCAGTTTGGAGTTGATTTGATTTACTATATATGGACAACTAACAATAAATAATTTAACGGAACTAAGTTCCGCATAGGCAATGATAGAAGAAAGGCCCACCCGCCTGAAAGCCCCTAGTCTGAGTTAGGGTATCAATATTGCTCAACAAATTATAAAACAGTTCAATAAGTGGATGTCCTGAAGTATTAATAGTTATTTTATCCTGTAGTTTTCAGAATGAGTTTTCGCGATGTTGACAATTCCAATCGGTCAACCAAATTCTTAAGTAAAAAAATGATGTTAGTAATAATAATAGTCGTAGTTGCAGGTTTCGTGTTTGGTGTGTGGTTCTTTTCTATTTCTGAATCAGACAATGCGATTCAGAATAGTGAAAACTATCTGCCACCAAATTGTTATTCAGTAAATGGAAAGCAGACATGTCCTATAAAATAAACATTGCACCTGAAAATAAAAGCAGTTTGAGTGCACTGTCAAACCTGATGGGAGGTTAAAGCGGTGGAATCCAGACGATAGCCATCCCATCAGATCGAATGAATGACGTAAAATAATATTGTCAAATCTGAATTAAGAAAAGGGAATACGGTTACAGTGATAAAATAGAAGATTCATTATTATATTATTAAAACACTGGTGGGTCGTTTAGGAAGTGATAGAAAATTGACCCACCAGAATGAACCTAGTTTGTGGAATTAAGTTGATTTACTATATGGACAACTAATAATAAATAATTTAACGGAACTAAGTTCCGCAATCAGGCCTAGGCATCAGGCAAATGAGTTAAGATATGATTCTTAAACTAGAAGAAACTGCAAAAGGTATAGGATAAGCGTTCATGTATATGTTAATGATCAGCAAACAGTAATTGAAGAAGCATTCAGGACTTATTTATAAAATCTATTTAATTTATAAAGTTCATAATTATACAATGGAGAGTATGAGATGTGAATATTGCAGAAAAAATATCGATTCTCTAAACCAAATTCTAGATATGTTAGTATGCAATGAGTGCCATCATAGACTAATTTCTAAAATATACTATCCAAATGCTATAGAAGCTTAATTCACCTATTCAAGGGCTGTTCAATAAAATTAAAATAAACTCTTTACTGTTCTATTTACAGTGGCGTCTAATGAAATAAGTGATAAGTAAATGGCCTTCTGTTACGACTTTTCAAAGTGGTTTATCTTTACGCTCTCCACTGTTTTAGCAGTTAATATAATAGGACTAGTTTTACTATTGAAATGATACTCTACAAAGATAATGGAAAAATTAGAGTTTCTTTTAATCGTGGCTATACCTGCATTCATAAAGAATGGAAATATACCTAATGATAAATGAATATAATTAAAACCGTTTTACTAATTGCTAGTCTAGCCTTTGCTATTAAATCAATCCTATTATTATTTATTTGATATTGTAACCTTTCAAGTGTCTAATTAGAATTAAGAGAAAGCATGCAAAAAAATAAAATAATTTAGAATCAAGACAGAATCATAGTTTAGTTATTCCTATATTCTTATAACTTTCTACGCGAACTTTCTACCTGAGTCCTTTTATAATATGTTGAGCCAAAAAAGGCAAGTATCTAAACACATGCAACTGGTGGGCTTGATTGTTTCTTGTTCATTCAGTCAAAACTCATTCCACCAGTTGCTAATTTAATTCTTATGTTCAAAATTCTAATCAATTTATTTTTCCTTGATCTAGAATTTTTACAAAATACTTATTTTTACATTCGGGACAGATCAGAAAAGCAGTAACGTACAAAGCAGTTTTAATTTCAATATCCTCTGACAGCGGTTGTCCAGGTGGATGAAATTTCAATATTTCATTATTACACATGACATTACTTACAGGCAAAGGGTTTCGGTTATCACAATAAATACATCGAAATTGCATTGAATCGAAACGTCTGTGTATTTTCTGCTCCACCTCAATAGAAAAGACCTCATTCATAATTCAACTTATTTCGCGACTTTTATTTAATATTATAACCTTTTAGACTTAATCTTAATGCATCTAACAAATCATCATAACTAGTTTGTTCTTTATCTAAAGATACCGTCCTATTCACACCCCTTGATACAAATGATAAGGATCTGTAAGTACGGATGTAATAGCCAACTAGGAGAATTCGATAAGAAGGAAAACAAGTATCTAGAGACTGACGGCACATTGCATACAAGGGAAAGATGTGAGCAATTAAAAAAAAATCAAACACACAAGGAGATCACTCTTCAAGAAGTAATCAAGAAACTGGAGAGTATTGGGATTATCATAAACGTGGAGCGCTTGATGAAACAATGAATTCAATATTAGATTCTATATATGAATCTCATTGTAAACATTGCGGGGAATGGAATGAATTTGATAGTCATGTATGTTCGGAATGTGGTAAAGAAACAACATGATGTCTAATACAGAAACCCAATTTACACATTGTTATCTTCGTTGTAACAAGGACTTTCTGCTATTTCATCATCTTTCTGTTCATGTTCACACTTTTGTTTACTATTAAGACAGAAGTGTCCATCACCAACCTGGTCATAACAATAATCTTTATCTGAGTCAGCCCATACCATGATTAATGAACTGGTAAATATTGCTAATGTTGATATCAAAACCATAAGCAATGATACAATTAGTTTTGATTCCATGCTTATTATGGGCATTCAATACTATAAGGTCTAATGGATAAATTCTTATGTTTATTTCTATCCAAGATATTGTATAGTACAAGACTTTAGCACGCGTACTTAAACACATAAGAAACTGCAAAAGGAATTAGAATTGATGTACATGTTTACGCAAATGATCAACAAGTAGCAGTAACACAAGCATTCGAAACTTATGAGTATGCAAGACGAACAGCAGAAGAACATAATATTCCTCTAGCACCGATTGAAATAGGAGATATTAAAAAGAAATGAGAATAGACGATAATCTGAATATATGTTGTGGATTATGTGGTAATAAATTAAGTTTTTTTGAAATTATTTACTACCAAGGGAATTATTGCATTCAGTCTGCAAGGAAGAGGAGTGAAATAAGTAAGTAAATGAACATAAAATTAGATAAAAACTAATTAAAACTCAACATAATTTAGGTTATATTGTATCTTTCTAAAATTAAAAACTTTTTATTCACGTTATGTTGCACTCTAAACAAACAACTGGTTGGATTTTGTGTTTAGGCGAATCGAACAAGAAACGACCAATGATCCAACCAGTCGAACGCCTGCAAGCGTTATACTATTATCTTCAACAAATTATAAAACTATTACTTTTAGGTAATAGAATATCCTCTTATGTTATGCTTAGGTAATAGAATATCCTTTTAGACTTAATCTTAAAGCATCCAGAATATCTGAGTAAGAAGTTGCCTCTTTGTCTAGAGAATATTCATTTGCTTGTGTGAGCGTATGATGAACAAGAAGCCCCACCAGCCCAATGAGGGAGTTAAGAAAGTAAAAATTAACAATTGATAAGAGGAAGTTAATTTGATTTTATAATCAAGAAACAACCCCACCAATTGTTTAATTATAATTTAGGTGTCCAACAAACTATAAAACGCCTTGCGAAGAAAGTTATCAGAATTTCTGAGTTAGTAGAGTTCTCTTTATCCAAACTCTGAATTGTTTTATCAAAGATCATTGTTTCTCTTAATCGTATTTTGACCAAAAGGAATGGATAAAAAGATCCCGCTATAACCTGGAAAATAAATGAAAATAAATGACTATCCTAATTCCTCTGTTTGTGTCTTCTCTTCACTACATACATGACGATTGATCAGGCATTTGGCTAACTTGATATTATTCCAGGCGTTCTCGGATTCTTAGGCTCTACGACTAAATGATACACTATGATAAATTATATATAATTTGTAAACGATCCGGTCGAAAATAAAACAAGGGTAATTACACCTCGCTTGTCATAATTATACTATGGTAAGAACAATAAAACCAGACGTTGCTCCAGGTGAATTTAAATGTAGAGTATGCGAGACGATGTGGTCAAGTTTTATGGAGAATAATATTCCATGTGCAAGTACATCAATAAGAAATGGATTGCACGACTTTGATTTTGCTAACCCCATTCTAGCACAACCAAAGTAGAAGAAATTTTTTTATTTTTATTTAATATTATAATCTTTTATCTCGTTACTACAAACCTGATATAAAATCCAATCTAGAATTCTTAATTCACTATGTAATGGATCGGCTTCTGTTGCAGAATCCATTTGGTTTATTTTATCTATAATTTCATTCATTTTTGATTCTATAATTTCACAAATAAAAATATCCGGATTATTCATATCTTCTAGAACCCAGTTTATTAAGTCAATTCTTTTTTGAAGATCTCGTTTGTATGTAGAGTCATCTTTTTCCACTTCAATCCATCTTTTAGATTCTTCAATTTCTTTTTGTAATGTTTGTTGTATGGTCATAGAATCAATTAGCAGTATGAGGATTTAATCTAGCAAGTGCTTTGTAGAGAGGATGGAAAATGGCAATGGATAATAAGATTCCTGTCGATAGGAGGTAAAATGAAAAGCGACTTTTTAACGGATTTTTGGAAGGGCTTTATTGTTGCACTTGGTGTTTCTGGGGCTATCTTCCTATTTATAGAGTTAACAAGGTAAATCGAAGACCTTAACTAATCCTATATTTCAAAAGTAGTAGATAACAAAGTCAAAAGAACACTATTTCAAAAACATATGCAAAAATTAAAAGATAGAATTGATGAAGAAATAGAAGATATTAAAGCAAAATTTAGAAAAGGAAATATTGTAACCATAATAGAAGATGCGTTAGACTATTAGTAAATAAACTGGTGGGTTGTTTAGGGTGTGATAGAAGATTAACCCACCAGTATCTGTTGTCTCAGCCATCAACGGATATGGATAAAGGAGGCGAGATGAGAAGGTGAACTAATCCCCAGATCCTCCAGTTCTAGTTTCCGTTCTTGGTAATAGAATTTCTGCTAGAAAATTATTAAGATTTCAGGATCTAATTTAAGCAAAACATAAGAACTGGTGGGCCGTCGAATCGTAGTGATGATTGAGCCAGTTGAACCCCAGTTGACTTGACGCCTCAATTAGATAACGTCCAACAAAAAATATGAGAGCAATAGTGGTGGGTCCAATTGAAAGATAAAGTACATGGAGGCTGGACCCATCAGGATTCCACATAAGGGAAAGGGTATATCTTCCAGTTACCCATCATAATATTTGTTATACAAATAGTAAAGAATTTGAAATCGAATCTCTGGATGTTCCATTAATAATATCCTAATCTTCTGTCTCTAAATCCCTTATCTCTTCATTTATCGAAAATTTAATTTCAAGTCCCTTATTCGGTTCTAACTCGTATTCATACATTTTCATTCAAGTTTAAGGGGATCAATTCAACATTCTCGCCACGGCAAATAATTCATGATGTGCAACATATATCTTTATTTTCACATTTGCAATTTACGGGTTCTTTCAGACACATAGGACAAATTATAGCACCACATCCTACGCATGTATTATCTTCTCTGTTACAAGCCCAATGACTACATGTATTGGTGTTCAAATTTACTTCTATTATTGTAACCTATGATATAAGATTCTTGAACGAGTATAGGAGTTGAGTAACCTACTTTTAGCACTGATATCGTCACGCATCCCTTCCGGTTGAAAGACTAAAAAAGAAGCAATTATCAATTCAGAACTTTGATCTTTCCTAGAGATACATTATACTACTATTTGGATTTGGTTCATATTGAAAATTATGGACTCATATGATTAGTATGTACATGTACAACATAAAACTATACAGTTAAGATTAAGGAAAAGGTAAAAGGTAATCCTATTATCTTGAGCAGATTAGAATGATGTTTGTCCTCTAATATT
>Ga0193719_10000476_pt1 | contig 15152 bp, 13 predicted proteins | sample U2a2metaG_FD_160103 | JGI IMG/M metagenome (GOLD analysis project Ga0193719, IMG submission 160103) | Soil microbial communities from a riparian zone of the East river system, Colorado, United States - U2a2 | ecosystem: Environmental > Terrestrial > Soil > Riparian zone | place: USA: East... | reverse complement strand
GAACAGTAGTCGTTGGTTCCCCACAGACCGTTTTCTGGGTCCACATGGGCGTCAAGCCAGTCGAACCACGCATCGAGCGCAGCTTGCGCTTTCGGGTGACGCTCCACGTCTCTCAGGTATATCAGCAGCTGTCCTACGAAGAGGATATTGTTACCTTCAAACCAAGCATTCCTCAGATCCCGCCGGTCCATCCATTCCCGCAGGTACTCCAAATCGCAAAAACGATGAGCCGCCCTAATTGGATGTTTCAAAGGGATGCCGAAGTGTTGGCAGGTTGGCACCGCGGCGCAAGTTAGATGAAAAAGCAGATGCTCCCGACCATGCATCACGCTTGTTGGCGGCTCGAAGTTTATCAACTCCGGCCCGATCATGAGACCGGTCTGTGGGTCCTGGCACTCAGCAATGAATGCGCGTGTCTTTTCTGACATTATATCGTCGACACCAAGATAGAACCGTCCGAGGGCGGCGTAGCAAGTTCCATAAAGAGTCACAGAGCCACCGGGAACGGATCGCGTGCCGGATGTCTCGGGATCTTGCAAACTTCGCAGAAACCTAAGAGCAGCGGCATTCCAGTGCGCACTCATCGAATTCTCTTGCGGTAGCGCATGTAACGCAGCGTCATCACGTCCACGTTTGATTCAGGGTACTCTCCACGGCCCCTCGAAGGATACTTCTCCCCCGTTATGGACAGACACCACTACCGGGGCGAGCTGGGTTCCACTGCTCATCCCTTAACGGAAGTCTTTGAGTTAGGAAAGCGGTTCCAAACCGGCTGTGCCGCCGCTTGACAATCAAGTCTCATCAGTGGTTTGGGTCCGTAGTCGGTTCTCGTAGCTGGGTGAGGCGGAATCTTGCAAAGCCCCATTGCCTTCTCAAGCCGTGTGCGGATCATTTTGCCTATTTCCGACGAATTGCAACTGAATATCCGAATGCTACGAGATCTTCGACCGTGAGGCCCCGTCCTCGAAAGCACTCCGGAAAGCGGGAGACCAAACTTAGTCCACTCTCCTCTGTATTTAAGTTCCGTGCGACAATTTCACAATCGTTTCGTTGCCAGGGCTGTTCGAATTGACGGACCCGCCAGCGCTTTAGGTATTGAAGCGTTGTGCGTCTTTTTCCCAAATCCCAGATGCCAAGTTCATCGAGCTTTCTTTGAACGAATTTCTCGGAAAAAAGGAATTGAGGAGCGAACCGGGCAAATTATTTTCGTGAAAACCACATTGAGCCTCTCGTTCTCTTTTATGAAGATGTTGTCGCTTCCAACCGCGATGCCGCCGGACGCATATTGGAATTTTTGGGAGTGCCGTTTGCGCACGATTTCGAAATCGCACCGCCAACAGTACAAAAGCAAGCTATCCAACTGTCAGAGGAATGGACGGCGGCCTATCTCGAGCTCAAAGAAAAAATAGGATGGACAAGCTTGCCCGCATTATTCGACGCATCCGAACCTGAACGTGGATAGCTGCGTCTCCATTGCGATGTCTGGTACGCTCAGTGTCCGTTTCAAGCTTGTGTCGAAACCGACACAAGCTGAACGCGCCCGTTCTCAATCGCGATGGACGAATTGGCGCGCCACGCTGGTCAACGAGGCGACCGCTGACAAGTAAATTCGAGCTGGTCATCGCGCCAGGCGTGACAGCCGGGACCCCTGTCGCTAGTAACGGCGTTGCTCCTGGAGGCTGGAGGCTGAGACTGGAAGCTGACACTCATTTCTCCGCTTCGAGTACCTCTTGTAGCTGCTCATCAAACCAAATAATGTACTTAAATACTCGAAAACACCGTATTTACGTTTAATGTAAGCCAGTAACTGCCTTCGTGAGCTTATATGGTAGTATGGACGAGGCCTAGCTCTCGTGTACGCTTCCCAGGCGGGCTGCTTTTCCATGGCGGACAGCAGTTCGTAATCTACCATATCTTCTGATTTCGACTCTTGTAGCTGACGCCATTTCGAACGGGGAACCTGGGAGTGAGAAATTTTCTTCCCAGCCGCTCCGAGACAATGCTTGCACGACGCCAATGGGTGGGGCGACTCAAGAAAAGCCCGGAGTTTTTCACCAAAGGATGGAGAATCGACGATCTTAATTCCATCGATTTGCGGCGAACGGAACTTGGTGTTCAAGACTCTGGGAAGAAAGACAGACTGCGGACATTTGAAAAAGAACCCTTTTTCGATGTTGTGGCAATTTACTATAAGACAAGTCCGATAGAGTCTTTTAATTAAACTTGTGTCCTTTGTGCCAACTTCGGAATATGATTCACGGAATTCGTCTACTATGGCCATGGTGAGCCTTGTCCCGTGTCGTCGAGCCTTCTTGTAACATGTTCTCACCTGCTTTGGGGTCATCTCTTTGCCTGGATATACGCTAACCATGACTCTATTCACCGCTTTCCAGAATTCGTCGGACATTTTCCATAGGAGTAGTCCGTTGGTAATCACCTCAACGCGGTCAGATATTCCAGATTCACGCACGACGGCTATGATGGAAAGGATGTTGGGATGAAGCAGGGGCTCGCCACCGAGCAAACGCGCATACTTGGTGTGATAGTATTTCGCCATCGTCGTCAGATCCGAGCTAAGCGTCTCTGGGTCGACAAAGTCTTTCGACAAGAGGGGCGAGAGGTGAGTACAGGCACGACATGATAGGTTGCAATGCTGTGCAACAGTAATTTCACAGTGGTAATTATTAATGACAGACATGTGGTGTCTCCCGTACGAGTTAACGCGCTGGCGGCGCCGAGTTGGCACCTGGGTGAAGGTACCTAAACAGTGGGAGCGTGCAATTCCGGCGAATTCGGAGTGCCCGACTGCTGGATACAGTCCGGATCCGCGCAATCTCAACCGCGCGCTCGAGATCACCCGATGAAAGCGGAATCATGGGAAATTCCTTTTAGCGGGAAGTGCGGGGTGACACGAGCAAAAACTCACTACTCTTTGAACTCGGCCGCGTGCTCATGCATCTCGATCGCGTTGCCAGCCTAATCGTAAACGCAAATCACAGCATCATGTGCGCGGCTCGCCATACCACAAGCGACCGAATGCCAGCGCATTTGCAGATTGCATCCGGGTTTAGATTTGACTCCTTTTTCCCTTTTCCTCTACCTTGCGCCTCTTGACATCGACCGCGTTGAACTCCCGGCGAGGACCGTGAATGCTTCTCGAAATCCAATATACAGCGCCGCAGAGCGTGACTGACGCGGTGGGCTCCCTCGGGCGCACGGAAGATGTGCGCTTCTCGCCGAGCAATCGGCGTCTTGCCGTAGCGTCATTTATCCGAAACCGAATCGTCGTCTTCGACATCGACATCGCGTCATCTTTGGGCGCAACGCAAATCGCGCTCACGGGCGGCGTGGAGCTGTCGTCACCGGCTCTGCGGTTGCCACATGGGTTGGACTTCATCGATGACAACACACTGATCGTCACGAGTCGCGGAAGTGAAGGCCGTGTGGATGGTCCGACGGCAAACGTCGCTCTATTCAAGCTGCCGCCTGGGGAAGAGATCGTTCGGACCCACGAAGTGCTACCGATCGCAAGGTGGCCCGCGAACGGGGCAACTCTCTTGAATACGCCAGGTTCAGTGGCTGTCACCCACGTCGAGGAAGACGTGGGTGAGGTTCTGATCTGCAACAATTACGGACATACCGTCACCAGGCATCTGTTGGATCGCGCCGCGGATGGTGCGATGAGGAACAGTGAGATCCTGCTGAACAAATACCTCTACGGCCCGGATGGCGTGAGCCTCAGTCCGGACAGGCGATGGATTGCCGTGAGTAACCACACCACCCACAACGTGCTGCTGTATGAGAATTCACCGGACTTGAACTCGGACGCCAAGCCGGATGGCATACTGCGCTGCATTTACTATCCGCATGGTTTGCGCTTCAGCGCAGATGGTCGCCATCTCTTCGTCGCCGACGCCGGAGCGCCCTACCTGCATATCTACGCGCAGGATCCCGACCAGTGGCGCGGCGTGCGCCATCCGGTCGCCACCGTAAGGATTATGGATGAGGCGGTGTTCCAGAGGGGGCGGTGCAATCCCGAGAACGGCGGACCCAAGGGACTCGACATCGACGCGTGTTCCAATATCCTGGTGGTCACCTCGGAGTGTCAGCCACTCGCCTTCTTCGATGTGCCCCTTCTGTTGCAGCACGCGTTCGCAGGCGGTTCGGAGCGCGAGAAGAGGATTCTGAGCATCAGTCACGAACTCAGCCTCATGCAAGAGATCCGTATGATGGCAAAGAGGGCAATGGAGGCAAACGCCCTGCGGAACATGGAGACAAACGCCTTGCGGAACACCATGTCGTGGCGCATCACCGCACCGTTGCGGCGCCTCAAGTCCATCTTCCGCCGGGTTAAGAATCTCGTTTTGCGCAGTATTCGGCGATGAAATCCACAGTTTATTTTTTCAAATTCTTTGACCAAGTTCCGTGTGGGAGTAGCCACCTCGTATTCGGCCTCAAGCTCGCCTCCGTGCTTTAAGAGCACGGAGGGTTTGACGGAGGAATTACCTGTGAGCCATTTGATCAATTCCAACAGCAGCAGCGGCGCACCAGTCCGACTGGCATCGTGCCCTATAAACAAAACCTTTTTGCCGTCCTTCACAAGGTCGGTTGTTCAATTTCGAGCGGCTGATTGTGTTTGCTGGCGCATCGTTGCACCGCTTCAATCACATGCTTCGACGTGATTTGCTCCATGCAGGCGCGCTGTCCGGGACAATCGTCGTATCTCCAGCAGGGTGAACAGGACGTCTGGCCTGTGAGATTTTCATTGCACGGATAGCCAGATTGGGAAGGAAGTTCGCGACCGCCATAGACAATCGCCGCCCGGCAATCAACAGCCCGGGCGAGATGCATGAGAAAACCGACCAAGCCCACGAAGAGAACCGAGTTGGCCAGTATGGCCGCTGTCCCACGAATGGAAAGGTGCCCTCGGAGATCGTAAGTGCCTTCGAGCTTGGGATCATCCTTGCCGCCCACTTGAACAAAATTAAAACGATTTTTCAAGGCATCCACCACTTCTTGGAACCGCTCGGGATACCATTCCTTGGTCCACATGAAATACTTCGATGATTGCCCCGTGCTTTGAATGGCGATCTGGTTTTCAAGCAGGTGGCCCTTTTGCATTTCACTGTCGGTCAGATACAGGTAAGGACGAAGATCAACAGATCCTGAGATACCGGCCTGCTCGCACATGATCGCCAGCAGGTGTTTGGTTGGCGGCGTGTCTCTTCGCTCTTCAGGAATGTGAGACGCGTAGGTCGGGCTGATCGTGCGGCCTCCGAATCGAGTAATGAACCAACGCTCGTCGTCGTCTGAGTCCGGACTAACTACTCTTTGAATGTCCGGGTTCCCCGCGAAAAATTCGGGGGCATAAGTTGATACCCAGACTCGTGGTTTTCCTCTCTGACGAAACTCCCTTGCCAAAGTGGTGAGAAGAAGCTGATCTCCGAGTCCTCCGAGTCCTTCTCTAAATGAAAGGATGGTCGAGGGCTTTCCATGTCTCGCCAGAACGCTTAGCCCCCATAGCTTTCGCCGCCAACTAGAAATCATGAAATTTGTGCTTGAACCAAGGTGATGATCGGGGTGAACCAAAAGTAAGCGATGACCGCTTGCTTGCTCATGGGCAATCCCCTTTTCCGGCTGAAACAAACCGACCATTCAGAATCGTTTCAGTTGGTTGGCGTGTAAGGTATCTATAGCGTAGCCCTACCTCTTTTTCGAGATTTTGGCACCTCCGGTCAGTTTTAACCTAAATTGCCATTCCAGTATGCAATCGGTGTTCTTTCGATTCGAACCACAGATCTACCAAGCGCACGCCACTCAAGAAGGAATTTAACAACTCCCGGATGTGTATCGTCGCAATCATGCCACAGGAAAACACCTTTCCCTCGGCACAATTCATAGCAGCGTTCCGAGTCATTTCTACAGTAGTCATAGGTGTGGGAGCCATCAATGAAAAACAATGTGGCTCCGGCGGCTTCTCTGAAATTCCAGACTGCCGTGTCAGCGAAGTGTTGCCGAATTCGCGTTTCATAAAGGGTTCCACGATATTCCCGCCCGACTTGACGTTTGGCTATCAGGTGAAAATCATCTTTTTTCTTTTCAATCGCGTTGCCATGTTCCGGAATAAAACCCAAAGGCAAATCCACGGAATGGATGATGGCTTCAGGGAGATTCATCGCCAGGAGCTTGGTCGTGTGCCCCATGAAAGTGCCGATTTCCAAAACGCTTTTTGGCGCGGTTGCCACGACAATTGCCAGCAGCACCATTGCTTGTTCGGAAGGAAGCATCCCGTCTTCATATCGCTGGATTGTAAGATGTATCTCGGGTTTAGCTGTTCCAAGCAGGTCGCCTAAAGATACAACAGGGATTGTAATTGCTCCTTGAATTTGCCGAGATAAAGAGAGGCCGAGTCTCCGTTTAAGTCGATTTAGCATATTTGGATTTCCAGCAAAGCCGATCTCCGAGTCCGAAAGGATGGTCGAGGGCTTTCCATGTCTCGCCAAGAGTTGTGGCCGCACAGCTTTCGTCTCCAGACAGAAGCCGTGAAATTATAGCTGACGATCAATTCCCGCCTTTGGAAGTTGAGCGGACTCAGCTTTTGGGAGGTCTTTGAAGGCTGATGCGGCTGATTCAAGCTCGTCGGGAAACGCGACGAGATCGAGGTAATCCAATCTGTTGCCTCCGACGGGTTCATGTCAGCCAATCAGAAAGATCTTTCCCTGCTTGACCTGGTAGAAATATCTGATGCCTCCGGCCCAAGCGGCAGGGATGGAAAGGGACACTGCAATGAGGCTGTCCTCCGCACAAGCATCCCTGTAGAACACGACATTATGCCGTTGAGAGAACTTTTTCTTGGCGGTGATCACTTTAATCGAGTAGTGGTCCAACTTAAAATTGGGGTAATCGCGCCCATTCGTCCGCGGTTCATCCAAAAGACTCCAAGCGTGGTGTATAGATCACCGCGAATGATTGTTGCAAATATGAGATGAGTGTTGACTCGTCGACGTTGCTTTTGAACACGAAGTCGAGATCTAGTTCCTCAGCAAGCCGTTTAATATCGTGCAACTACTCGGGATCTGCTCCGTTACCGACCCAGAAAAGTCGCGGTCGCTGAACTTTCGGTATTGAAGCTATTGCCTTCTATTTAAAATCATGACTTTTGGAAGTATTACTCGAATAACGCTGGATCGAGCATGCGCCTGCCCCTTTTCTGAAAAACAACACCGTACCCAAAGCACCAGTATGGTCGCTAAAGGCTAAATGCATTTCGCGAACTCCAGCTTCTTGGAGAATCTGAAATAAAAGGATTCAATGAATAAGAATTCATCTGCATTGTTGGCACTGATGATTTGTAAGATTCGAGATTGCTTTCAGGCGAAGGCTTCTTGCGTTGAAAACTTCGCGCCAGTCGGTTTTGTATTGCGCGTTTAATACCTGCCAAATGGTCTCGGCCTCCACGCGAAACCGCTTTTCTTCCAGGCTCATAATTTGAACTGCCTGCGTCCACCGGAAAACAAGATTGCGAATATGTATCCGTCAAAAAGAATTTTCACGATTCAAATAGAACACCTTCATTGGCGACTATTGCCGAAGCAATAGTTGATCCACTTAAAACCTTTCCATAAGACCGGCGGAGTCAGGCTGCGCGCCAGGTTTTTTACCAGTGAAACCAAGCAATGCACCTTGCCGTCCAATGCTATTTTTTCCGCCAAATCTTTGCGTGGTTGAAATGGGTCTGATACTTGAATTCCTTTGGCAACCGCAGTTCGATAATGACTCCGCATTTCATATGTAATTTCCGTCCCGTCTGCAAAAGTGCCAAAGCTATATGGCCACTGATATGTTTCCATGTAGCCGTTTTCCATTAAATGACGGCGGTACTCGTTAAACAGAGATTTTAAGTCGGGTCGATTTTCAAGACTAAACCGATTGGTATAGTAAGAGATCAAGTCGGGCTGGTCTAACTTGTAGGCGCTAAAATGAAAAAAATAGAGAGGACCGCCGTTGCATTTCCAGGTGTTCTGTTCAAAAGAAAGATACCGACTATGCATGTTCCAATAAGCCACATTGTAGCCGGTATCTCTTTCAATGTAAAAATTCGGAAATAAAGTGATGGCTAAATCTATGAAACGCTGATCCACGAAGTATCCGCTAGCAGGCTCGATGATGCATTTTGTTTTCAGTTTCTGCTGCCACCATTTGAGAAATGACTCACTCGTTTGGCTTTTGCGGATACCGAGAAAACCCAAGTTGAAAACTCCGCCTGTAAGAACGTGCGTATCGTTGGGCTTCAATCCATCCTCTGGATAGTCTGTATCAAGATGAGGAGTGATCAAGAAATCGTGTTCATCCAGCGCGTCAAAAAGTTTGTCAAGCGAACCGGTTACAAGAATATCCGGGTCAAGATAAAGCAGTTTTTCAAATCCTTTTTGGACAAATAGGTGTTCCAACAGAAAGGGTTTGACTGCGGTTGAGAATTCGGTCAGCTCATATTTGAAAGCCATTTCAGTGACGTTTGGAACAGCGATGTTGCTTAGGGAAAGAATTCCAAACGGCTCGTCAGCAGGCTTAAGAAAATCTTTCCAATCGTCAATTATCAGAGCATAGTACCGGATGTCCGGATGTTGTTTCCGAAGAGACAGAAATAATGTTCGTGCGAAGCTGATATAATTCTTCGCGAGAATCGTGCAAACACCTGCTGTTGGCGAGATCATGTTCGTGGCATTTTAGAATTGCGGGCTTCATCGAGCATCGAGGAATTAAAAATTGCGTGGGCTATGGATCGACAACGCCGGAGGATGATGCCTTGTAGAGATAGAAGCACGCAGAATCGCCGTCATTACTTCTATTTAATTGCTCGGCTTGCTGCCTGAAAGCAGTAATCTGCTCTTTCGAAAACATGCTGTTCCTAGGATCAACCGCATAGGAGCGACTATCTCTCAACGGAATATCGACTACATACTGCTCGCTACCCCAAAACTGAAATTCCGTGGAATCAAATGCTGCTCCTACGACGTGAAATCCACTGTTTGCCGCCAGTGAGTGGATACTTCTAAGTGTGTGCACAAATAGATGTCGCGGCGCGTCAAGTTGGACCCAATTTGCGCCATACTTTCTGTAAGAAAAAGACGAAGCGACGGGAGTTCGGATAAGAAGAAACCGGTCGTGTTTGAGCAGCCGGTAGAACTGCTTCATGGCGGCCAATGGCTCTTCCATGTGTTCAAAGGTATGGTGAAGCATGACAAAGTCGAATTGTCCATCCATTTGCCGTACGTCCGCCTTGAGAATTCGTAAGCCGGGTTTGTAGTCTATGTTTTTCTCAATAAAAGGATCAATGCCAGTTAGATTGGAAAATCCGTCCTCGCTCATGCTTAGAAGTAAATTTCCCGAGTTGCATCCCACGTCTAGGATGTCGGAAGCGAAATCCAAGTTACATCTTTTTAGCCAGGTGTAGTGGTCGGGCTTACCGAAAATTTCAGCCACCGGCCTGCCGTATCTTCGGGCGAGCAACATCCCGAGCATGTTGCCGCCATACAAACAATGTTTCGCTCTTTGATGTTTCAAGAAACGTTTCAAAGGCCCCTCACGTCCTTTGTCAATTGCGCCGGCATAATATTGTGGCGGATAGTATTGTGACAAATCTGCTGGCGTCTCTTTAATTTGAACACAGCCACAAGAGGCGCATTCAAAGTATTCAAACCTATCCCGCAACCCAAAGTTCATTTCCCTGGCGACGAATACCTTATTCGAAGATTTATTTTGGCAGACTGCGCAATTGAGCTCTTTCATGCGGTTCAAAAAGCATGAAAGACCTGATTTTCTTTCGAATTGAGCTGGCAAAAGGTTGTCGGACTATTTGAAGGAGCATTTTCCCCTCGAAGCGCGTCTTCGATCAGGTTTAAAGCCCCTGTCCAAGGGTCATTTCCAGGATTCTCTACGTACTCTTTGAGAAAGTCGTTCTGCCTATTTCGAAGTTCAATCGTTCGGTTCCCGTTTGATATGATATCCGAAACGAGATTTCTCAATTCCATCAGGCTGTGGGCCATTCCACCCATCGCTGCTAAAGGTTTGCTATGGTCAATGTGCTCGACGCCTTCCGGCAGATAGGAGATCACCAGTTTGCGCGTGAATAAAGGCGTCGAGGACCGCACCATCATAGCTTATCGCGTTGAGTCCCGCACAATCCGTCGTACAGGACCCTCCGGCCCGATGTTCTCCTCGCCGCTTTGTCACTTACCTCCAACCCCATCCGCTCTCCCGCTCCGTTTGGCAAGTCCGTTCCACGCTTTCGCTAACGCAAAACGCACAGCATCCTTACGTCGGCCATGCAACCAAAGCCATTCTTCTGTCCTCGCACTGGCTCGTAACTCGACCCGACGTGCCAGGCGACGCGCGAACCAGCCGACATTCGGCCAGGGTGCGGGTGCGGCGAGAGCTCTCAAAATCAAATGGCGCAAACGACTGAGACTCAAACTATTTGCCACCTTAACAAGGTGTCCAAAGGAGTTTCCGCCCTCCCCTTCAGAGGCGTAAAAGTGCCAGACGATAGCCCGTGATGAGCGGTTCCAGGACTTCGCCAATTGAGCGTTGAATGTCGATGGCAGGAGCTTCATTTTCACGCCGCTAAGCACGATTGCACTGTTGAAGGACGGTTGATCGCGCAGCCGTCCGTTAGCCGACACACCGGCTAACCACAGTTCATGCCACGTCGCAAAAAACTCGTGCACCCGCGAGCATGGCTCGAAGAAAAAAAAACCGCTATTGACATAGGTACGAAAATTACTAGGCCAACCCATCCCTTCGAAGACCTGTCGATCCTCGGTCCAGATTTGCTCGGAAAGGGTTGCGCCGTTATGATTGGCCACCGCGCCAAGCTCGGAAACCAAGTGGTGCAAGTCCGCCAATGAGCCGCGCACCAGTGTGTCAGCATCAATACAGAGGATAGTCCCCTCCACATACCGACAAAGTTGTGTCTTGATCCAGCGATTTCGAAAGGTCGCCTCGCCGTCTGGAGTCGGCACAGCAATAAATTCATCACAAACGTCCAGCATCCGGTGCTTTTTTGCCCTAAGGGTGATTGCGGATTTCTCATCGCATACTGTTAGGATCCCAAGTCCAGGATTGCTAATCTGCACCGAGAGCATGGAAACCAGCGCCATGTCTGCATAAGCGTCATACCCGTCGCTGGTGACGACGTAAAAACGCGAAATGGAAACTCCGCGTTAACCGCTCCGCGTGCTGCATTACTCGCCATGCGCGCTTCCTTCAATATCTGACGAGCCTCCATGGTCCCTTCATCAGAACTCCTAGCACTCGCATGAGCAAAACGCAGCGCATGGAGATTAGATTGGCGTCCAGAAAGTTTGTCGCAATCGCTTATAAATCGGCGTCAACGCATGCCAAAGTGACGTCGCCGCGAGACGCTGCCGAAGCCTGCCGTAAACGCGATTTCTGCGCATCTGCCAAGGTGAGCACGACACCTCGTAAACTTGGCAATAGCCCGTGTGGTTTGAAGTGAAGATCACACTGCGCCCCGTCGGTGTCGTGAGCGGATGCGCGTGAGCGTCCTGGTTGTCGTAAGAGCTGTCATGCCGGCACAGAACAGTCATGCTGTGTTCGGCTGGATCCAGCATCGCGATCGTGCCGTCGTGACAATCTACGAACATCCGTTTTCCGTCGAGGGCGCCAGTCGCATGCCAGAATTGGATTCCATAGCTGGTCTCGTGCAACAGCCGACCGTCCCATGTGCGCGCCGCGACGAACGCTTCCCCCACGCGCCAGCCATGATATACGATGCTCTGGCCGTCCAACGCCCAGTTCTCGTGTGTACGCCATTCAGTTACCGGCTGCTCCGACAATGGGCGGTACGAACCGTCGGTCTCCAAACACCAAATGCGGTTCGGCAATGGCTGGCCGTCCTCATTGAAACCTTCCAGATTGAAAATCATCCGACCTGTCCCGGTTGGATCAAACTGCACGTGCGTCACCCAAAACGGAATCTCCGCCGCAATGCGGCTCATGCCTTTTTCAACGTCCACAAAATACAAACGGGTGACTAACCCTTCCCGCTTCATGCGCGCCGGCACCTTTTCCAGTTGTTCCCATTGTGTCCGGCAACCATCCGCGAAAGCACGCGGGTCGCTGCATGGAATGCAGAATGTTTTTCCATCCGGGGAGAGATGCGTGTATGCACCATACCATTGAGACGGAAGCGCGCAGACCGGTCGCTCGCTTTGCAAGTCTGCGACGTAAACAACGTCGTCACGCACATAGAAAATCCGGTTTCGCGAAACATCCAAACACGGCGAGGCTTTGCTCAGCCCACGCAACCCGCCTTGCGGATAAACGTAGCTGCGCAGCAAACCGTTTTGGTTGTTGCTGAGCCGGCGGATCGCTCCATCACGTCGGTCGATCGCGTAGAGATTCGGATGCCCGTCTCGGTCGGACAGAATCGCGAGCCAGCGATCATCCTGCGTCACACTGAAGCTGGTGAAGTACAAATGCTGGTTCGTGCACGGCGCGTTCGTCCACTGGATGACCATCGCGCCCGTGTCAGGATCCCGGTAAGTCGCTCGCTCGTTCGTTTTCACAAAGCTGCAATTCCAAAACCAGTCGGCGTTCTGTGCCGCCTGCGCCATCTACGACATCGCGGTGTGCGTCTGCAATCCAGATTGTTCGCCCGTTGGAATCAATCGCTGAGACGCAGCCCTGACTCCAGCCGGCTTTGCTGAGATTGTCAGCGGCTATCTCCCAATATTTCATGCGCACGACGAGCGAGCAGCTTTGTTTTCACGCCTTCAGAGCAGCCAAACCCTGAACGATTTCCTTCTGTGCATCTTCAATAATAGCCATCAACTCGGCAGGCGTGCGCTTGTCGGAGAGATCGGGGGCGTTCTGGTTCGTCGCTTTGAGGTCGTAATCGACGGCACTCAGGTCGCTTTCATCAGTTATTGCGATGGAATTCTGATCATTTCGTCGCATGGCGTCAACCTCTAAGCCGAAGATCGGCGGACGCATTCAATTTTTCCGCTGCAAAATGGTGATGCGCCCGGCTAAGAAATCGATCTTGTGCGGATAGATCCATACTGGCACACGTGCCGTCTGAGCATCAAAGACGATCCCGTAGGGAAATTTCCCTGCTAGAAGATCGCTGTAATATTTGCGTACGATTTCACTCGGCACGCGGTAATCCGACGAATAGACGCTGATGTAATTCGGATCGCGTTTCTGCAAGGCGGCGGCGGTAAACAGTCCTTCGTCGGGATTGCTTTCTCTCTCCGCAACGTAAGGTTGCACCCATTCGGGAAAAATCTTACGGAACAACTCGACTCGGCCGTGCATATAAGGCAAGCGTAAATCAGTGATCTCCCCCGCTATTGCGTCCAGCCGATCGGTCTGGCCAACATAAATTTCCCGTGCATCGAAATTCGGCAGTTTTGACCAATGCGGACTGCTGCTGCTCGATTCGATGATGCTCCCATGCGGGACATTTTTGATCATCCAAAGCTGCGCCGTCAGCCGCGGATCACCGTTGAAACGTTTTCCGACGAGGTAACTGCAAATGCAGTTGTAAATTAGTAAGGGCAGGAGTAACGCGATCACACACCTGCGGCACCATTTTCGTCTTTCGACCGTCTGCAACGCTGGACCAATCATCAAGATGAGGAAAGGAATCGCTGGTAAGACGAAGCGCGTTACTGTTCGCGGGAAGGCACCCATTTTTGAAATATAGAGAAGGAATACTGCACCGCTCAGAATGTATCCGCGGGTCGCGGCATTGGTGAGGTCGCGCCGTGTCAGGATGAGCAGGCAGCTTAAAATCGCGAGCGTGATGATCAAAACAGCGCCCGGAATGCCGACAATCTCGGGAATCCTGCCAAGAGCGGCCAGATAAGCGGTGCGATCCGGTTGGCCCCCGTAGCGTGGCGTGACGATGTAGTTGTAGGTGAAATCGAGCCAGAATTTTCGCGGCTCATAAAGCGCGGTCGGGCATCCGAGGACAAATCCAACTGGGGCCATGACCAATCCAATCCAAAGTTGTCGACTAAGAATTATTCTTCGAACGCTCTCATGTCTCGTAACGAAGAGGTGCGCGACAACCAGCGCAATTCCGACAGCTAGCCCGTTGTATTTGGTCGCCGTTGCGATGCCGGTCAAGAAGCCAGCTATCCCGTAATTCCACGCGTTGGGAGCGAATGTGACCTGTTGAGCGAACCAGAATGCTGCCAGCATCCAAAATAGGAGCGGCGAATCGGCGGTGAGGAAATGCGCGTACGCGATGAATCCGGCACTTGTAGCTAAGACAAACCCGATCACAGCGGCAGAAAATCTTCCGTAAAAACGACAACCAATATTGTAAGCGAGTGCGACTGTGCCGAGGTAAAGAGCGGTGGTCAGTAGTCGTGATCCGACCAACTTTGCCGAATTCGCGATCTTCGTTTTTTCCGTCGGCACTTGCGCGATTTTCAACACTGCTGTTACCGGCCAGACGACGAATGCATGGTTCAAAAAAGTGTGAAACGGCGGCTTCATGTAGTCGGCCGGCCGTAGCGCGCTCAAACCACGCAGCGCCATTTCACGCAGCGCCATTTGATCGGGATTCCAGCATTCGACCCGCCCCCACGTAATGCCCAGCAGGCAAAAAAGGAACGCGAGCGACAGCGCCCCGACCAACAGCGGATCAATGCCTCGAATTCTTCTACGTTGCTCGGCTGATTCGGATACGGAAAATGTCACGCGGGCTTACTTGATTTTCGATGATCCCAGAGCCTCTCCGCGTTACAAGCGAAATCCCCTAACCCGCAAAAGCCTACTGTCCGAACCTGTCTTGGCTTTGCCGTTGACGAATACTTGTCGAATCTCGGCAAACCCCTGCTCATGGTGCCGGTCGAAATCATCTCGAACAATTCCTCAATTCCTGCGATGCCGAACAGACCGGATTGGGCGTCCGCGATCTCGCCTTCCAACTGACGCGTCTGCTGAACCAGGCTGAAACCGTTGCTATGAAGGCAGTGGAGAAGACTGCCAATCTTCCCTGTTCGTAGCCGCGCACAGCAAGTTTTTTCTTCCGGCGAAACCTGAACAATGGAATGCTGGCCGCTGTTCATGGTACTAGAACCCGTTACCGGCCGGTTTGAGGATTTGTGTTTTGT
>Ga0193719_10000475_pt1 | contig 15175 bp, 15 predicted proteins | sample U2a2metaG_FD_160103 | JGI IMG/M metagenome (GOLD analysis project Ga0193719, IMG submission 160103) | Soil microbial communities from a riparian zone of the East river system, Colorado, United States - U2a2 | ecosystem: Environmental > Terrestrial > Soil > Riparian zone | place: USA: East... | reverse complement strand
GGCCAACATGCCGATCGGTATCGCATTAGTTGATCCTGAAACGCGCCGTTTCCTGCATGTAAACGATGCCTTTGCGCAAATGGCGTTGCAGATTGGCCAGCTTCCAGGTGGGACTGACATTGCGACGGCGACCTACGATCAGATCAAAATCGTACCGCCAACAGTAATCGAGAATGTGCTCGCGACCGGCCGGCCTTATCAATTGATCGAAGAACCATTCCGAGATCGCGCTGGCGCAACACGTTTTTGCAATGTCAACCTTCTGCGCCTGCTCGATTCGCACCAGGACATTCAGGGCGTGCTCTACCTCGTGGAAGAAAAAACGCGGGATATGACCCTGCGCAACGAACTGCTGAGCGCGAACGCCGCCAAAGATCAATTTCTCGCGCTCCTTTCCCACGAACTACGCAATCCCCTTTCGCCCGTGATCGCGATGGTTGCGGAATTGGAAGCACACGTGGCTGATTCAGCCGAGGTGCGTCAGGCGCTCGACGTTATTCGGCGAAATGTGGAACTGGAGGCACGCTTAATCGACGATCTGCTCGACATCACCCGCATCGCCAAAGGAAAACTCCAGCTCAGTCTCGAACCGGTTAGCGTGCACAACGTCTTGCAGCGCGCACTTGAAATCTGCCACGAGGAAATTTCGCAAAAAGCGCTCGAGATCGAGTTGAATTTAAACGCTCATGACCATTTCGTGCAGGGCGATCCGGCGCGCTTGCAGCAGGTTTTCTGGAACCTGATCAAGAACAGCGTGAAGTTTACTGACGAGGGCGGACGAATATCCCTTGCCACGTCAAACCCGCAGCCTGGACAAATCGAAATAAATGTTAGCGATAGCGGCATCGGTATCGAGCCGGACAAGGTCTTGAAAATTTTCACCGCCTTTGAGCAGGGCCAAAGCTCCATCACGCGGAAATTCGGCGGTTTGGGACTGGGCCTCGCCATTTCCAAGGCTATGGTCCTCGCTCATGGCGGAATCATTTCTGCATCGAGTCCCGGGCCGAACCGCGGTGCTACTTTCAGCGTCCGCCTCGGCACAATCGCCGAGCCCGCAGCGAAGGATGGCGAGTCACCCCCGAATGGCGCGCAACCGGTATCGCGGCCAATGCCGGCAGCCCGCCCGCCCCGTCTACTCGTGGTGGACGATCATGAGGATACCTGCACTGGTCTGAAGATGATTCTGGAACGGCGCGGTTACGATATCACCGTCGCCTACACCGCCGATCAGGCTGCTGAAAAAGCGCGGCAGGAAAATTTCGATCTCTTGATCAGCGACATCGGTTTGCCCGATCGCAGCGGCTACGAACTAATGAAGGAAATGCGTGGCCGTGGCATGCCCGGTATTGCTCTGAGCGGCTTTGGGATGGAACACGACGTCAATCGCGCCCGTGCTGCCGGATTCTCCGAACACCTAACCAAGCCGATCAACTTCGAGAGGCTGGAGGAAGTGATTCAGCAACTGCTCAGCAACAGCGTCGAAAAACAATAGTCCAATCAAGCAGGAGTTGATGGAGCGTCGCTCGCGGCTTTACGCTCGGAAGCGTCCTTTAATTCACGCGACAGCTTTTCCACCCGCTGACGCATGATTTTCCCCGGCTTGAATTTCACCGTTGCTCGTGCCGGAATAACGAAGCTGCTCCCCGGCTCGTTCGGGTTTCGGCCAACGCGAGGTTTCGTCAAGCGTGGTTGAAAGACCCCGAAATTTCGCAACTCCACCGCCACATTATTGGCAAGGCTGTCCGTAATGTGATCCAGCGTGCGCTGGACGACGTCAAAAACCTGGTGCTGAACCATGCCGGTCTGGTTGCTGATCGCCACGACAATGTCCCTTTTGGTTAACTTCGCCATAATATCAATATACCACAAATAAATCGCGCTGGCGCTTGAATTTGCGTGGGCGAAGCCGAAAATTTGTCATTATTCTGCTCGAGGGCTCGCTTGGAGACATAGCCTATTCGTCCTGAAAAACTTACGGCGGTAACGGTCGTCCCAATAGACGACTCTTGAAATAGTCAAATGGGGTCACCTCGGAAAAGGCTTTCCGAAGCGATTTAAGCTGTCCCTGCGCCACGCCCAGCTTGGTGAAAACCGCGTTCCACTCCAGTTCCAGGCGGCCGGCATCGTCATTTGAAAGTTCGCGCACAGCGCGCAGAGAAGAACCGCGTTTTAAGACATTCATCGCCCGGCCCGACAGGTCGTTTAGCAAATTCAATTCGCGAAGAACGTGCTCGCTTTCCTGCAACAAATTCGCTCGCACTTCCCTAAATTGCCGTTCCTGTTCCGCCGAAATGATCGGCTTAGCCTTGTCTAGGCCGTAGGTGACGAGGTCGTGCAATTTCTTCCAGCTCTCAAGCTGAAGCGAAATCAGACGCAGTTTCGTTTCGGTTTCTACGTCTTTCATTGCATCGGCGTAACTGCGGCTACCTCGAGGGTTTCATCGAACTTTTGCAGATTATCGAGCAGCAGATGGGCCAATGGCCGATCGACCGATTGCTCCTGGCTGATGATCCCCTCTTCAAAATAAAAGCGGCCCTGCCGCCATCGAAAAATTTCCGCCAGAGCTCCTTCGCCTTCCAGCGTTCCGTAGACGGCATGCCGAACCTCCCCCTGATGAACGTAGATCTCGCTGTTACCGCGTCCCGATTTAAAGGTAAAGCGTCCGCTGCGTTGAACCATGCAGGTCATTTGCAAAACATCGGCGGCCGAAAATTGGTTCAAATTTCCAATTAGAGAATGGCACGGGTCGATCCCTTCCGCCGAAGCGCCCGAATGACTATCAAGACCATTTAGAAAACTCCGCACCTCGGCGCGCAGCCGCCTGGTGGACGCAGCGCCGTTCGCCAGCGGGATGTGCTGTCGTTGAGCATTGAGGATTGAATCTGCTGATGGACGCTCCCAGGGGACGCACAAAAGCTTTAATGATGGAAAATGTTGTCGAGCCACGGTCGCAGTCTCAACCGCGGATTCCGGTTCTCCTTCGATGATGAAGCCATCAAAACTCTCCGCGATTAATATCGCGACCGCTTCAGAAAGACTCCGGACAACACGCATCTCGGTCCAATCCGTCAGATCGAGAATCGATAGCAACCGGTCCTCGAAGACTGGATTTGGATTCAAAATCAGGACGCGAGTTTCCACAGAAAACACAGGAAATTGCTCGTTGGAAAGCAGGAATCCTGCCCTTCTACCGTTGGCAGCGGTAGTTAACGCACCCAGGCCCGCTTCGGCGGCGGTGCAGGAAACGCGTCTGGCGCCACCTCGTGCGCAGTGCGGAAATGAATTTTTCCGACTTGGGAAAGCATTTGCGGCCCATGCTTTTCGATAATCGCGGATGCGGTGCTTTTTATTTCACCTGAGACTCCGCGGCCAAGCTTCAGCCCAAGCTCCTTCCCTTTGCGCTCCAACCAATCGATAAACGCTTCGCGCGCCAGGATTGAGGCTGCCGCCACCGCGATGTCCGATTCCGCGCGCGGCCGCTGCTCGATCCGAATCTTCCGGCCATGGCGCAAGAGGGCATTTTCAATAACACGCGCATCGGCAAATTTGTCAGAGAGCGATCGCGGACAATCCGGTTTTCGCGAAAGAAGATTTTCGATGACCCGGGCATGTCCCCAACCGAGGAGACTGTTGAGATTGCCGAATTTCTGATAGAGCTCGTTGTAACGCGCCGGCCCGATCGCAACCACCTCGGTTCCCTCGCGCGCAATCCGCCGAATTTCTTTGGCCAACGCATGAATCCTTGCGTCCGATCCGATCCGCTTACTGTCCTGCACCCCGAGATCGAGGAGTTGGCGCGCGCTTTTACCATCGACAAAGACACCCGCGATCACCAGCGGTCCGAAAAAATCGCCCTTCCCGCTTTCGTCCACGCCAAAATGCGGCTCAAACATTTCCGGCGAATGCACCTCTTCGTAGCCGAGCCGAGCTTCACCGAAAACCTCCGGTTCGAGAACGAACTTTGCGAAATCCTCCACCCCGCGCCCTTGCACCAAAATCTTTGGACCTTTCTCATAAACGGCCACGCTCAGCTTTTGCTTTTGCGCAAAAAAAATCGTGTACGGCTTCGGCGCAAAGGTGAACCCGCGTTCACGCAAAAGCCCGCGCAGCTTCTCCGCTTGCTCGCTCGTTAACGGATGCGTGTAGGAATTCACAAAGCGTCTGGCGTTGAATAGACCGTCATCCCGGGCGAAGTCGAGGGATCCCGTCGCGCAACCACCGGCTTGAACTCAAAAAACACGATCTCATTTCGCCGCGCCCTCTCAATCTGGTTCCACAAAAGCAAACGCGATCTCCCCTGGCGCCAGACCCGCGATCCTTACGCCATTCTCGTTTCCGAAATCATGCTCCAGCAGACCCAGGCTGCTACCGTCATCCCTTACTATAATAGGTGGCTGCGCCGGTTTCCCACCATCCGCTCGCTTGCCGTCGCGACTGAATCGGAGGTTCTGCGCGCCTGGGAAGGCCTCGGTTATTATGCGCGAGCGCGAAATCTTCACCGTTGCGCCAAGACCATCTTCGGAAAATTGAGCGGGAGATTTCCGAACGGTCCCGATGCGTTGCGGTCGTTACCCGGAATCGGCCGGTACACGGCAAACGCAATCGCAGTTTTCGCATTCAACAAATCGCTGCCCATCGTCGAAGCCAACACCGCTCGCGTTCTCACCCGCCTCTTCAATATTCGCGCGCCAATTGATTCTACCCATGGTCGGCAAGAATTGTGGAAACTTTCGGCAAAGCTCGTTCCCCAAAACAGGGCGCGCGATTTCCAAAACGCGATGATGGATCTCGGCACCCTTATTTGCACCGCGCACAATCCGCGTTGCCAAATTTGTCCGGTGAAAAAGTTTTGTCGCGCCCGCGATCCAGCGTCGCTTCCGCGAAAACGAAAACGCGCCGCAATTGTTCGGCTCACTGAATCACACAGTTTGTCTACAAAACAGGGCGCGGTGCTGCTTGAGCGATGCCATCACCGTTGGCGCGGGATGTGGATGTTACCGCCACTCAAACTTGACCGCTTAAAGCCGTCGAGTTTGCGCCGACCGGTTTATGTCTCGGCGTTTCCTTTCACGCACCATCGGGTGAACCTCCGCATCTTTCGACAGCCTGCACGCGAGATCTACACCCCCAGTCAGCGATGGTTTCCCACGGAAGCGCTCCATGCCATCCCCATCCCCTCGCCCCATCGTCGTGCCATCAACGCTCTTCTTGCTTGATTGGACGATTGCCCTTTTTTCTGCCAAACCATTCTCATGCGAGCGATTGAAACGCTGCCTGATGCGCACGGCCACTTCGGCGTTTACGGCGGGATGTTCGTGCCAGAAACGCTCATGACGGCGTTGCACGAACTCGCTGCCGAATATGAGCGCGCCAAAAATGATCCGCAGTTCCAAAATCAGCTTGCCCAGTTGCTCCGCGATTTCGCCGGCCGGCCCACCCCTCTTTATTTCGCAGAGCGACTAACCAAAAAACTCGGCGCCGGGAAAATTTATTTAAAGCGCGAAGATTTGCTCCACACCGGCGCGCACAAAATCAACAATGCGCTCGGCCAGATCCTGCTCGCGCAACGAATGGGAAAAAAACGTATCATCGCCGAGACCGGCGCGGGGCAGCACGGCGTCGCCACCGCGACAGTGGCTGCGCGCTTCGGTTGCGAGTGCGTCATTTACATGGGCGCGGTGGACATGGAACGCCAGGCCCTCAACGTCGCGCGCATGAAATTTCTCGGTGCGGAAGTCGTTACCGTCACCGCGGGACAGGCCACCCTCAAGGAAGCGATCAGCGAAGCGATGCGCGATTGGGTCACGAACGTGCGCGGCACTCATTATATATTAGGCAGCGCCCTCGGTTCCCATCCTTATCCGATGATGGTGCGCGATTTTCAACGCGTCATCGGCGAGGAAACGCGGAAGCAAGTTTTCGAACGCGAACAGCGTCTGCCCGATTTGCTCGTCGCCTGCGTCGGTGGCGGCAGCAACGCCCTTGGTTTGTTTCATCCGTTCCTGAGCGATGCGAGCGTGCGCATGGTTGGAGTCGAAGCCGGTGGCGAAGGAATTCGATCCGGCAAACACGCGGCGCGATTTCAAGGAGGAAGGCTGGGGGTTCTTCAAGGAACAAAAACATTTCTGCTGGCAAACGAAGATGGCCAGATCGAATTGACGCATTCGGTTTCGGCGGGACTCGATTACGCCGCAGTCGGTCCGGAACATTCGTATCTGCGCGATTTGGGCCGCGTCGAATATACCTACGCGACCGATGACGAAGCGCTCGCTGGTTTCAAACTGTTGTCGGAAACGGAAGGAATCATTCCTGCGCTGGAAAGCGCGCACGCAATCGCCTACCTCGCCCAAGCTGCATCGAAGATGTCGCGCGACGAAATCATTGTCGTCAATTTATCGGGTCGCGGCGACAAAGATGTCGATCAAGCGGCCAAACATTTGTTGTTGGGTTAGTGGTGCTGCGCTTCGATTTCCTCTAGCGTTTCGCGAGCCGCCGGTTCGTTAGGCACAATTTGTAACGTGGCGCGTAAATGCGCTTTGGCTTCGTCATATCTTCCAAGCCTTGCGAGAAGGATTCCGAGATTGCGATGAATCCCTGGCTGATTTGGCTCTAACTCCAACGCTTTTTCATACTGGGCAATCGCTTCCTCATAACGTCGCATTGCCTCGGCCGGAATTTCGCGCGCGCCGTTGCTGAGGTTATTGCCAACGATCGTTAACGCATTTGCGAGATTCGTGCGGATCGTGGCAACCGACGCAGTTTGCCCAGTGGAAGGTTTCGCCTCTTTTAATCGCAACGCTTCACGGTACTCCCGGATTCCTTGGTCGAATTGCTCCGCGCGACAATAAGCCAAACCAAGCAGGTTGTGATCCTCCGGTAATTCCGGTTTCAATTCGACCGCGCGTCGCAAATGTTCGATCGCGTCGGAATATTTTTCCTGCCGAAAAAAATGTTGGCCAAGCCGCGCATGCGCTTGCCAGGCGTCCGGATTTTTCGCGAGATTGTCTCGCCAAAGCGATTCTTCGTTGTGAAGGACCTGCGTCCGCTGCCATGCGCAAACTCCCATCACTCCGATCGACAGAATGCTAATCACGGCGATCGCAGTCTTAAGTTCGCCGTGCCTGCAATTGGCAAGCATCGTCACGCCTGCGCAAACAAGCGCGATGAGCGAAACGTCGGCAAAATATTGAAGATGGTCCGCAACCAGCGTCCCACTGCGAAGGTAAGCCATTCGAACGAGCCCAATCACTGGCAAGAGCGCGACCACAAAACATCCGGCGGCAACAAAAACGCCGCGCAGACCGCGGTTTCGGAAAAACCAAAGCAGGCCAATCAGCAAAACCAGCGCAATCAACGGCAGCCACTCCGACAGATCTGGCGAATCGAAGCGCCAACGCGGATAGATCGCCATCAGACGCGCTGGCAGAAAAACTTTGCCCGCGTACCACCAAACCGCCATTCCCGCGTTTACGAAACGCCGCGCAATCGAACCGATTATGATTTGTTCTTCGCCAATCCCGCGATTTTGAAACCAGATCGTGATCAAGCTGAACACCGCGGCCATAACGAAGAATGGCCACGTGCGAATTGCCTCGCGGCGCAACGTCGCGAAATCGCGAGCCCGCCACCAGAGGCACAGCACTAACACCATCGGCATGAATACGACTTGCGTTTTCGATAGCAGCGCCAGCGCGAAAAACATCAGTGACAAAATATACCAAGTGCGGCTGCGCGGTTTCTCGTCGATTTCAACGAAACACAAGATCGACAACAACGTGAAAAACATCGCGAGAACATTTTTCAGTTCGGAAATCCACGCGACCGATTCCACGTGGACCGGATGAATGCCGAAAATCAGTCCGGCGAACCACGCGCCCGGAATTTGCAAGCGACGCAAAACCAGCCAGACCAGCACCGCATCGGCCGCTTGAAGCAAAATATTGAGCGCGTGATAACCGAGAGGGTTGTCCCCGAACAAATGGTGCTCGATCCAGAACGCCGTGTTCGTGATTGGAAAGTAATCTGCCGTTCGCCCGCCCGACCAAATCTCGATCAAACCTGAAAACGTCCGAAGCAACGGATTGGAAGTAATGAGTTGTTCGTCATCCCACACGAAACCAGCACGCAACGCCGGCAAATAGACAAGCAACACCGCGCCAACGATTATCGCGGCCGCCGCCACCAACCGCCAACGACTGGACTCGTCGCGTTTCAGCTCCGCTTGCATGAATCGGAAAATTAGAGAGTTCGCTCGATTGTTTCTATTTGTCATTTCACGGCTCTTTGTGAAGGCTAAATGACTGTGCGCAGCATGACTGGCTACGGCCGCGGCGAAGCCGATTGCGAGGGCGTTAAGCTGAGCGTGGAACTGAGCACGGTAAATCGTAAACAAAGTGAGATTGCGATTAACCTGCCCCGCGATCTCACCGAGCTTGAAGCGCGAATTCGTCAGGCGATTAACGCGCGCATTTCCCGCGGTCGCACCAATGTGCTGATCGCGCATCATGCCAGCGCGGACGGAACGCGGCGTCTTGCTCTCGATGTTGGGCTGGCACGCTCTTATCATGACGCCATGCGCGCATTGCAAAAAAAACTGGGCGCACCCGGTCAAATCACTATCGATACGATTTTGCAGGCGCCCGGCGTGATGCGACCCCCGGAGGAAGCAATTGAGGCCCAACGCGCCTGGCCCGCGGTGGAACGCGCCCTCGAATCCGCTCTCAATCATCTGATTAAAATGCGCGAGCGCGAAGGCAGGCATCTGGCGAAAGATTTGATCCGTCGCTTAAAGGCCATTCGACAATTGCTGAAAGATATTCGCGGGCTTCATCCCGCCGTTGTTAAAAAATTCCGGGCGGCGCTGACTGAACGAATTGAAAAGACCGGTTTGCCGATCAACAAGGATGACGAGCGGCTGGCTAAGGAAATTTTCCTTTTCGCCGACCGCTCCGACATCTCGGAAGAACTGACGCGAGCGGAAAGTCACCTCGCGCAGTTCGCCCAACATTTGCGCAAAGAAGAGCCGGTCGGGCGCGCGCTCGAATTCATCGTTCAGGAAATTTTTCGCGAGTTCAACACTCTTGGGGCAAAGGCGAATGACGCCGAGATCGCGCAGCGAGTAGTGGCGTGCAAGACCGAGCTGGAGAAAATTCGCGAGCAGGTGCAAAACCTTGAGTAATAAATTTTCGCTGTGGCACCGGCATCCTGCCGGTGAAGGAATGGAGCCGAAGCCCCTGCCACGGTCTGCCGCTTCACATAAATGAATTCCAACAAATTTTCGCGCTACGGAATCTTATTTGTCATCTCCGCCCCATCGGGCGCGGGTAAAACCACGCTGTGCGACGCACTTCGGCAAACACCCGATTTCGTTTATTCCGTTTCCTGCACCACCCGTCCGCCGCGCGCAGGCGAAATCGACGGCGAAGATTACCGCTTTCTTTCCGAAGATGATTTTCTCGCGCGAATAAAGGCGGGCGAGTTTCTCGAACACGCTAAAGTGCACGAGCATTACTACGGTACGCTGCGACTCCCTTTGATCGATAATTTGAAAAAGGGCGTGGATGTTTTGATCGACATCGATACCCAGGGGGCGGCCGCCATTCGCAACTGCGGCGATCCCTTTGTCCAGGACGCATTGGCTGACGTTTTTATCATGCCGCCTAATCTGGAAGAATTGCGCCGCCGTCTAACCAAACGCCGCACCGAAACGGCGCAGCAAATCGAGGCCCGTTTGAAAACGGCTGCGCGCGAGATGAAGCACTGGCGCGATTACCGCTACACCATCATCAGCAAATCGATGGAGGAAGATTTGCTGAAATTTCGTCAGATTATGGGCGCGGAAAGAATCTTGAGTCGCAGACTGATTTTGCAGTGAATGTTCGTTCGCTCGTCATCCCGAGCGCAAGCGAGGAACCCCGCCTATAACTCATGGATCACGCAAATCAGCTTGCGTTATAACGCCGCGGTTGAGAGATCCCTCGGTCCGAGCCGGACTGGCATTGTCTGCGCGGCTCGGGATGACAGCATGAAGATACGCGCGATATTTGCTGGGTAACGCACCATGGCACCCAATCCAAAATCGAAAACGAGGAATCAAAAATCGATCGTGCTCGGCGTGACCGGGTCGATCGCCGCCTACAAATCGGCCGAGCTGGCCAGCTTGCTGGTGAAACAGAGTCACAATGTTTTTGTGGTGATGACAAATGACGCAACCGAATTCATCACCCCGTTGACCTTACAAACGCTTTCGAAGAATCCGGTAATGACGAGTTTCTTTGACGAAAAAGAAAATTGGCGACCCGGTCATATCGAGCTCGCGGATAATGCCGATTTGCTTTTGATCGCACCCGCGACCGCAAACGTCATGGCCGAACTCGCCCACGGTTTGGCAAATCATCCGCTGACCGCCATCGCGCTGGCCACGCGCGCACCGATTCTAATCGCGCCGGCGATGAACGGAAAAATGTGGGAGAACGCCGCAACCCAGGAGAACGTGGAGAAATTGAAAGCACGCGGGGTGGAATTCATCGGCCCGGAGGCCGGGATGCTCGCCTGCGGCTACGAAGGCCTCGGCCGTCTTTGGAAAGTGGAGGACATTGCGTTCCGCGCCGAATTTCTTCTGCACCGGCACGATCGATTGATCGCGTGAAGTTTGTCATCACGGCCGGACCGACGCGCGAGCCGATCGATCCCGTTCGTTTCCTGAGCAATCGTTCTTCGGGAAAAATGGGATATGCCATCGCCGCGGCTGCGATGGAAGCAAATCACGAAGTCGTTCTCATTTCCGCGCCGGTAAATCTTGTGCCGCCCGCCGGTGCGAAATTGGTGACCGTGATCACGAGCGACGAAATGCACGACGCGGTCCATGAGGCCGTGCGCGATCGCGAAGTCCTGGTGATGTGCGCCGCGGTCTCGGATTACAAACCGGCGCGCGTGGCCGAGCAGAAAATCAAAAAGCGCGACGAAAAATTTTCGCTCGAGCTCGTTCCGGCACGCGACATTTTGAAATCGCTTCCACCATCTCGAAATTTCTTCGTCGTTGGTTTCGCCGCAGAAACAAATGACGTGGAAGAACATGCTCGCGCGAAACTTGCTACAAAAAATTGCGACATGATGGTGGCAAACGATTTGAGTGATCCCAACATTGGGATGGAAAGTGATGAAAATGCGGTGACGATTTTTTCACGCAACGGTGAAACCGAAAGAATTTCGCGCGCTTCCAAGAAAATTGTCGCGCGCGAACTCGTGAAAATAATTTGCGCAAACGCGAAAAAAGTTTTGACAAAAAAAATCTGAGGATGAATGAACCGTAAGTGAAGTTTCTCAAACCCTTCACAGACCCACCGCGATTGCGGATTGAAAGGGGGGAATAGTCGATGCCAGCAAAAAGAAAGAAAGCGGCCAAGAAAAAATCAGCGAAGAAAAAGAAGCACTAACTCATTAGTGCGCTTCACGGCTCCGAAAAGTTTTCGGAGCCAAAACCCAAACTTCAACCCGGGGGGAGAATTCGATTTCTCCTCCCGTTTTTTTTATGCGCGAATGTTGTAGCTGCCGCTGTCCCCAGCGGCAGAATTTACGAAGCGCTGCCGCCAGCGACGGCGGCAGCTACAACCGTCCAGACAAAATCGAATTCGAATTCCTTGTGCACTTCGTCCTCTTTGTGCGAGCTAATCCCTCATGACCCATTATCTCGACGCCGCCGTTAAAGCGGCTTGCGCCGCCGGCGAAATGCTGCGGCACAACTTCGAGAAACCAATGCAGGTGAATCAATCGACCAAGCACGACATCAAACTCGAAATCGATGTCCGGGCCCAGGAATTGATCACGCAATTGTTGCTCAAAGAATTTCCGCAACACGCGCTCTACGGCGAAGAAGGAGTCGGCGGCGATCAAGCGAGCGAATTTCAATGGGTGGTCGATCCGCTCGATGGAACGGTGAATTACTATTACGGCATTCCGCATTTTTGCGTCTCAATTGCGCTGCGCTGCCAGGCCGAGATCATCGTCGGCGTCATTTTTGATCCGATCCGCAACGAACTTTGGACCGCGCAAAAAGGAGCGACCCCGAAATTAAACGACCGCGAATTCCGCGTGAGCGAGCGCGCGGATCTGGCGGAGGCGATCGTTTCAGTTGGGCTTTCCAAAACAGGGATCACGATCGCAGCCGGGATTCCGTTGCTGCAAACGATGGTGCACCGCGCGCGCAAATGCCGCCTCCTTGGCAGTGCCGCGCTCGACATGGCCTACGTCGCGTGCGGCCGATTCGACGCCTACATCGAACAGGGCATTAGTCTTTGGGATGTGGCCGCCGGTTGGATTCTGGTGGAAACGGCCGGTGGTTCAGTGGAGATGAAACCGCGCACCGACATGCCCGATCGTTACAGCATCATCGCATCCAACGGCGTGATCGATTTGAAACTGTGAGCGCGTTTCGCTGTGGTATCGGTTATGACGCGCATCGCCTAGTCAGCGGGCGGAAATTAATTCTCGGCGGCGTCAAAATCCCGCATCCACGCGGGCTGGAAGGTCATTCCGATGCCGACGTTCTTTCCCACGCCGTCGCCGACGCCATTCTTGGCGCGCTCGGAGCGGGCGACATCGGAAAACATTTTCCGAACACGGAAGAATCGATTCGCGGAATTAGCAGTATTGAAATTTTGCGTCACGCTGCGACAATCGCCGCGCAAAAAAATGCGCGAGTGGTGAATGTCGATGCCACGGTGCTGGCGGAAGCGCCGAAAATTTCTCCGCATATTGCCGCGATGCAGGAGAAAATCGCGGACGCGCTCGGGGTCAAAGCGAACGCGATCAGCATCAAGGCGACGACGAACGAAGGACTCGGGGCCATCGGGCGCAGCGAAGGGATGGCGGCGATCGCAGTGGCGAGTGTGGAGGTAACGTGATCGTCATTCCGAGCGGAGCGAAGCGGAGTCGAGGAATTCCGCCGCGAAGAATTAAAGGAAACTTTCACGGGGTCCCTCCCAGCTTTCGCGTGAAGCTACAGCGTGGCAGGCGACTTCGCTGGGCATGACCGTTCGGCAAGTATGATCCGTTTCTTCAATACCTACTCCCGCGCTTTGGAGGAGTTCGCGCCGCGCGATCCGCCCAATGTTTCGATCTACACCTGCGGGCCCACGGTTTACAGCCATGCCCACATCGGAAATTTTCGGGCCTACATTTTCGAGGATTTATTGCAGCGGCATCTCGAAGCGCGCGGCTTCCACGTCCGTCGAGTTATGAACATTACGGACGTCGACGACAAAACCATTCGGGGCGCGCGGGCAGCGAAAGTTTCGCTGAACGATTTCACCGACCCGTTCAAGCGCGGATTTTTTGAAGATCTCGAAACTTTGCGCATCAAACGCGCCGACGAATATCCCGGCGCAACCGAACCGCGTTACCTGGCGCGCATGATTGAGATGATTTCCGAATTGATCAAACGCGATCTCGCCTACCAGGCCGAAGACAAATCAGTGTACTTTCGGATCAACAAATTTCCCGATTACGGAAAGCTGGCGCATTTGAATTTGGAAGAATTGCGGCCAACCGGACGCGTTCGCAACGATGAGTACGAGAAGGAAAACATCGGCGACTTTGCGCTTTGGAAAGCCTGGGACGAAGCCGACGGCGACGTGGGTTGGGATTCGCCCTGGGGTCGTGGTCGCCCCGGCTGGCACATCGAGTGCAGCGCAATGGCAACCTCGTTGCTGGGCGATCAGATCGATATTCACTGCGGTGGGGTCGATAATATTTTTCCACATCACGAGGCGGAAATTGCGCAAAGCGAAGGCGTGACCGGAAAAAAATTCGTGCGCTACTGGATGCATTGCGCGCACCTGCTGGTCGACAACCAAAAAATGTCGAAATCGCTCGGCAACTTTTACACCCTGCGCGATGTCACCGCCAAAGGATACAGCGGACGCGAAGTCCGCTACGCCTTATTACGAGTGCATTACCGCGTGCAATTGAATTTCACGTTCGAAGGAATGGAGGAGTCACGGCAGGCGCTGCTGCGGGTTGATGAATGGCTGCGGCGTTTGCGCGAAACGAGCGCGAGCGCTTCGCCAGGAAAGGGTGCAGGACCCGTCCCGACCGACGATTTTCAATCCGCGCTCGATGACGATCTTAATATTTCCGGCGCGCTTGGTGTTTTGTTTGAAGCCATTCGCGAAACCAATCGGGCGATGGACGCGAATGAACTCGGGGCCGACGAAGCAAAAGCATGGCTGCAATGGTGGGAGGAAATCAATCAGGTACTGGCGCTCGAAGCCAGGGAATCGATGGCATCGCCACCGGAGATTGAAACGCTGGCCGAAGCGCGTCGTCTCGCCAGACTTGCCAACGACTGGCAAAAAAGCGATGAATTGCGGCGGGAGTTAAACGCCCGCGGTTGGGAAGTGCGGGATACCAAAGACGGACAAAAAATTACCCGCCGTGTCGGCATTAAGCCCTGAAGAAGCATTCGCGCCCGCCGAGTTCATTGCGCTCGAGCACACCACTCACGCTAAACTTTTCGAGAATCAGCGCTTCATTTGGGATGCGCTCAAACAAATCGCGAGCTATCTGCAATTTCGTTTGAAACCGGCGGTGTTGGGACAGTTGATGGGAAAACCGTTCATCAGCAATACCGTCTTTATTGGCAGCGGCACCATCGTCGAACAAGGGGCCGTCATAAAGGGGCCGGCTTGGATCGGGGAGAAGTGCCATGTGCGCAGCGGTTGTTACGTACGCGAAAACGTCATCGTGGGCGACGGCGTGGTGATGGGGAACTCGTGCGAGTTCAAGAATTGCATCCTGTGCGATGAAGCGCAGGTACCTCACTTTAATTATGTGGGCGATTCCATTTTAGGATTTCGCGCGCATTTGGGGGCGGGCGTGATTTTATCGAATGTAAAACTCGATCATCGCGAAATTTCTGTCGTTGCCGCCGACTACACCATCCCGACCGGACTGACCAAATTCGGCGCCATTATTGGCGACCGGACCGAGATCGGTTGCAATGCGGTGCTTAATCCCGGTACCGTCATCGGCCGAGATTGCATCATTTATCCCGGGGCAAACATTCGCGGCGTGGTGCCGCGCGCACACATCGTAAAGTTGCGGCAGGATTTGCAGACAATGAGCAGGCGCGATCTGCGCTGATGCCGCGATTACGATTACGAGCAGGAGTAGCAAT
>Ga0193719_10000474_pt1 | contig 15179 bp, 17 predicted proteins | sample U2a2metaG_FD_160103 | JGI IMG/M metagenome (GOLD analysis project Ga0193719, IMG submission 160103) | Soil microbial communities from a riparian zone of the East river system, Colorado, United States - U2a2 | ecosystem: Environmental > Terrestrial > Soil > Riparian zone | place: USA: East... | reverse complement strand
GAATCGAAAATCTCTTCACCAAGTTTCTTGAGCTCTTCAACGCTGATTGTTCGAATCGATTTCGCGATGGCTTTCCGCCGCTCGTTATCGATAGCTTCAGCGTCCTCGAATTTTTCAAATGGCATAAGACTCCTTTATGCGGATTTCAGTGAGTCAGAACTAAATCGATTATGTTCGAGCTAACGCATAGGGCAAAAAAGAGCAAACAGACAGCCACCTGATGAACATGGTGCCGTCGACGCAGAGCCACCAATTGAGCGAACGTTGCTCATTTTGAAATCCCTCGAACGAAAGGGCGAAAAGCCACTCGCAGTGCTAGCTTAAGCAAGCGGTATTGTGAAGTAATCTTTGGATCGAAAGTCACCAACTGCATGAACAAGACGAAAATCGTCATTGCCGGTGGCGGATTTGCCGGACTAAGCGCGGCGATGTACCTGGACAAAACGCTGGCTCGCCGCGCCGAAGCTGAAGTCATGCTGATCAGTCGCGAGAATTTCATCCTCTTTACGCCGATGCTGCATGAGGTCGCAGCCGGAGATCTTTATCCGGGCGACATCGTCAATCCGCTCCGGCGAATTCTTCGTCACGTGAAGGTTGTCGAAGCCGACGTGCAGGCTATTGATCTGAACCTGCGGCGCGTCCATTGCGTCGGGGGCGTTGCGGACCACGAGCTTGAATTCGAGTTTGATCATCTGCTTCTGACACTCGGTTCGGAAACAAACTTCTTCAATATGGACGGCGTCCGCGACTGGGCGGTGACCATGAAAAATCTGGCGGACGCGTCACTCTTGCGTAACCGCATGGTCGCGCTTCTTGAAGAGGCTGTGTTCCAGACCGATGACGAAGCGCGCCGGGAGTTACTCACGTTTGTCACAGCCGGTGGCGGTTTTTCGGGCACCGAAACAACGGGCGCCGTTAACGACTTCGTGCGGGAAACCGTGCGCTATTACCCGCAGTTGAGCGAGCAATTGATTCGAGTTGTGGTCGTTCATCCGGGAAATTTCCTGTTGCCGGAGTTAGGCGAAGAACTCGGGCGCTACGCCGAACGCAAATTGCGCCAACGCAAGGTGGAAGTGATCAAGGGCGCACGCGTGGCGAGCTACGATGGGCTGGTCGTCACGTTAAGCGATGGCACATCGATTCCTGCCAGGACTCTTATCTGGACAGCGGGTGTGAAACCAAGTCCGGTCATTGCACCATTAGCTTGCGAGAAGGAACGTGGTCGACTCCTGGTTAGTGAGTACCTGGCGGTGACGGGTGTTCCTGGCTTATGGGCGGCAGGCGATTGCGCAGCCGTGCCTATCCTAGACACCGAAAACTTTCATCCACCAACGGCGCAGCACGGCCTACGGGAAGGAGTGACGGTTGCGAAGAACATCGAATCTACGATTCTCGATCGGCCGCTCAAGCCGTTCCGTTTTAAAATGCTGGGACAGTTGGCGAGCATTGGTCATCACACCGGAGTAGCGATGGTGTTTGGGGTCAAGTTTTCCGGTTTTATCGCCTGGTGGTTCTGGCGATCAGTGTATCTAATGAAGCTTCCACGCCTGGCTAAGAAGTTGCGAGTCATGGCGAGTTGGACACTTGATCTTTTCTTCGGCCAGGAAATCGAGCAGATGATCACGCTGCGCGATGTCGAAGAGCTAAGCAACCAGTGGGCTCGAATCCGCGCGCGCGCAAAGCAATCAAAGGCCGTCCCTTCTTCTTCTGTGCTCGCCAATTCAGGTCACGATCAGGCAAAATGAACGTCGATGAAACCGTGGTGGGGACTTCCACAGGCTGTGGTGCAGACCTATTTCATTGTAGTCGCAGAATCATTGGTGATTGTCGGCATCGCCTATGCGCGCGATGAGCCGCCCCCATCGCCTGTGCGACCGTGGGCACCGCCGGCGCTTCCGAGATACGAGGGAGAACTTCGTCAATACCAACCGACTGAAGCTGAACGACGCTATTTGCCGGCCATCGATCCGCGCAAAACCTACAATCTCGCCGAGCTGATCGACATCGCGCAGCGCAGTAACCCGGAAACACGCGTAGCGTGGGAGCGCGCACGGATGGCAGCTGCTGCCGTCGGTCTGACAGAGAGCGCTTATTACCCGTACATCGTCGCGGCTGCAGTTGGAGGATACGATCGGGCCTTTATTCCGTTTCCGCAGTTACGGACGAAGCTTCAACCGCCGCCGACCAACGGTAACCTGCCTAACGTGGAGATCGTTGGCGGAGGTACGTTAGTCACTGAGTCGTTGTTGGCACGGGCCGAGCTGAACGCAAAGTGGTTGCTGATCGACTTCGGCGAACGCAACGCGATCAGGGCAGCAGCGCGGGAGAAATTGATGATGGCGAATGTCGGCTTCAACGGAACGCACCAAAAAATCGTCTTTGATGTGACCGACCGCTTTTACCAACTCGGCACTACGCGACAAAAGGTGATGGTCACTCAGAGCGCGCTGGAAGCGGCGAAAACTGTGGAGCAGGCGGCACAGGCGCGATTCGACACCGGGCTCGCCACGAAACCTGAATTGCTCCAGGCCCAACAGCAGAGTGCGCAATCCAATTTTGATCTTCAGGCCAGTCTTGGCGCGGAGAGCGACGCCCGAGTAGCTCTAATCGAAAGCATCGGCCTTCTGCCGACTGTGACGCTCAAGGTGGCGGACCTGCCAGCAAAAAGTCGTGCGGATGCTCAGACTGAAGATTCTGTTGGTGATTTGATCACGAAAGCTTTGGCGCAAAGGCCGGATCTCGTTGCAAAACTAGCCAACGTTCGTTCAAAGGAATATGAGATCCGCAAGGTCCGCGCTGAGTATTATCCAAAGGTCACGCTCGACACACACTTTACCGAAACGGACCTACAGGTCAGCGTGGCCAAATCGGATTACTTCGGGGGCACCCGGCCGACCTTTGGCGCGTTTCTAACCATGAACGTGCCGATCTTCGATGGGTTCGCGCGCCGGCACAAACTCGATATGGCCGAGGCCGACTTGCATCAAGCGGAGAACGAACTTGCTGGAGCCCGCGACTCGGCTGCGCGAGATGTGTGGAAGGCATACACCGGTTATAGAACAGCGCTCAAAAAGCAGGACGCGGCTGAAAAGTTAGTCACCGCGTCGAAGAGCGCATTCGACGCGGTGCTCGATTCCTACAAGCAAGGGCTGAGCACATACACCGAGGTTGTTACAGCGGAACGAAATCTAACCGCGGCGCTTGCGACCAGTCACGACACGCAGGCGGTAATTTACACCACTCAAGCGGCCCTGGCACTGAGCGTCGGAGATCTTGCCCGCCCGGCGCCACCACTCGTTAGGAAGCCACGAAGATGAAACTGGATTTTGGGCAAGTCGCCCCGGGCAGCAGCAACAATCCTCCACGAGTCCGGCGCGATTGGTCTCGGCCGGTCGTCCTTGTTGGGTTGCTCCTGCTCATAGGGGCATTGGTGTTCGTGGTTCGACCGTTGAGTCACCGCTCACCTACGATCGATATCCTCGGTTCCTATTTTCCAGCGTGGATGATTTGCATTATAAGCGGGCTGACGCTGACGCTTGTTGCGCACTGGATCGTGCAAATGTGCCATCTGAAGCCATATCTCGGTCCGGCGCCGCTCGTTTATTCTTGCCTGATGATCATCTTCACGTTTGCGACCTGGATCCTTTTTTATCAAAACTAAAATGCATCAAGCAGCCCGTTCTTCAGACGAGAATGTCGCAGGCGTTACTGCCTTAGCGGATGAAGCTGTCGAGCGCCGCAAGTTCATTCGCAAGATTACGTCGCTGATCATCGTTGCGGGCGCGGTGCTGATCACACTCTATGTCTGGGGAATTATCGAACGACATCCCCGGACCGATGATGCCACAGCGCGCGCCAACGTGGTGGGCATTGCGCCGCGTGTGGCGGGTCAAATCCTCAAGCTCAATGTGCAGGACAATCAAGCGGTGAAAAAAGGCGACGTGCTTTTCGAAATCGACCCGGAGGATTACAGACTCGTCCTGGAAAAGGCCAAAGCTGATTTGGCCGCTCTGGATCGACAGATTGCACAAGCCCGTAGCACGTTGCAGCGCCTGGAACCGCTCCTGCCCAAGCACTTTGCCACCGCCGAAAACGTCGATGAAGCCCGAACTAAAGTAACGACCCTAGAGGCTCAGCGCGAAGGTGCGATCGCGACCATCAATCTCGAAGAACTCCATCTCTCCTACTGCAAGGTCATCGCACCTTTCGACGGACGTGTCATCAATCTCAACATTTCGGCCGGCGCCCACGTCACCGCCGGGGTTCCCGTCTTCTCGTTGCTTGACACTACCAAATGGTACGTGATCGCGAATTTTCGAGAGGCGGAGATTCGACATATGGCTCCGGGCAGCGAAGCGATTGTTTACCTGTCGTCTGCGCCTAACCAGCGCTTCCGTGGAAAAGTCCAGGGAATCGGATGGGCAGTTAAGCCCGAGGGCGAGCTCGACCTACCACCTTCCGGTGTGCCTTATATAAAACGCGAACTGAACTGGGTGCGGGTGGCACAGCGCTTCCCCGTAAGGATCGAAGTAGAGAATCCGGACCAGGAGCTATTCCGCATGGGCGCGTCCGCAGTGGCGGTTATCAAAGGTCCGCCGACGAAATGAACTCGATGAGTTCAAGTGCGGTGCAACCCGCCATACTGCCGTTCGGTTCTCTCGGATGGTTCAAACGCGAGCTGGCATCGACGGGTCTGCGCGAAACCCGGACAGCCATCATGGTTGGTGGCACAGTTTTGTGCGTGATCATTTCCATGGCACTGCAGGTGCCGGAAGTGACGCTCAGCGCTTATATGGTCTTCTTCATTTCACAGAAGAACAAGCACCTCACGATACTCGTTGGACTGCTCGGGTTAATCGGCGCCACCATTGGCATTGGCGAAACTCTTCTGCTGTACAAGTTCACCTACGGCCATCCAGAACTGCGCATCCCGGGAATGGCAATGGCGCTCTTTCTTGGAATGTGGTTGTCGCGCGTTTTTGTGCTCGGGCCAGTCGGATTCCTCATTGGCTTTGTCGCCTCGTACGGGCAATCAGTCGCCGAACAGGCTCCTTCACCTGAACTGCTGGTCCGAGGAGTTCTTTGGGTCTGGGTCGCCATCGCCTACGGCGTCGCGGTGACTGTCGTGCTGAACTCCCTGTTTCTGCCGGACGCGGCGAGCGCTGGCGCAGAACCGCCGAAACCAAAAAGTCTTTTTGTGCCGGACGCGTTCACCAATCCCGCACACGTGCACTTCGCGCTCAAGGTTACCTTCGCTGCAATGTTTTGTTATATCTTTTATTCGGCGATCGATTGGACAGGAATCCACACCGCGTTCATTACCTGCACGTTCATTGCACTGGAAAGCACCGGTGCAACGCTGCACAAGGGTGTGCTCAGGATCGGCGGCTGCGTGATCGGCGGAGCACTTGCGCTCTTCACCATCGTTTTTCTAATGCCGCACATGGTAACCATCGCGTCGCTCGTCGTCGTCGTCGCCTGTGCCTCTGCCATCGCCGGCTGGGTTGCCACTGGGAGCGAAATGATTTCTTATGCGGGCCTACAGATCGCATTCGCTTTCTTCTACAGCATCTTCCAAGGTTACGCGCCCGACACAGATCTCGATAACGTCCGCGATCGCGTCGTTGGAATTCTTTTCGGTCTCATCGTCACCGGAGTCGTATTCGCTTACATCTGGCCCGAGCATACGATCGATCGATTGCGGGACGCCCTGCGAGCGGCGCTTCGACAATTGGCGCAGCTGCTCGAAATTCCTCGCCCCGAAACTTCGATTGAAACCGGAAAAGCGGAGGCTCACTCTCTCATAGCGGGAACTTCAAGGAGTTTCGACCAGGCGAAGCGCTATGTTGAGCTAACCACGTTCGAGTTCGAAGAATCTCCGAATCGCGATCGAACCTCATTAGGCAATCTGGAAGAAACGCTTTCACGTGCCGAGGATGTGTTTGGTGTCGCAACTTCACTCGTGAGCGACGAAGCGTTGGCGAGCTGGCAACAGCTTCCGACGGCTGCGCAAATCGCGGAGAGCAACTTACGAGACGTCGCAGCGAAGCGAGTTGAGCGCGCCGCAGACAAGGACGTTGTCGAGAATACTGACACTGAGTTTTCTAGAGCGTTGCATGTGTGGAATGAAACAGCTCAGCAATCGCATTCGGAAAACAGCCGTAAAGCCCTCGTGTCTCAGATTGCGGCGGAAGTCCAGCATCTTGGCTGAAATCATGGGTGCTGCGCTCAACGCATTGCGGCAATTTGTCGCCGGGTTTGCCGCCGCGTCGCTTCTTTTCGGATGGTGCGGATGCGCCTCTCATCTGGCGACGGTAAAAACAAAACCGGCACGTCTACCGCAAGCATTACCTCTGGAAGAGCCGCTTGAGTCCGCCACAAACTACCTGAGGGCAGCAGAACACGAGCAGCCATTGCCTGCACTAGGCCATGACCTGCTGGCTACCAAAATTTCGTACGGAGTGTTGGAGCGACACCCGAAAAACGAATCCGCGCGAAGCATCTATAACTTCGCCGTAGCTCGTGTCGTCCAGGATGTCGATCGAACAGACCTTGAGCCGTGGCGGCATCCTGTCACTATCGCGACGGATGAAGGGCGTTATACCCTCGTCTCTCCCAAGCCAGTCGATGCGGAACATGATCCGAGTCGATACGACTTATTTCCGACCGACACGTTGAAGATCGGCGGGAAATTCTTCGAGACCTACTCGACTGTGAGTGGCCTTGGCGCACCGATTGCAGTAGTTGGGCGCACAGAAAGCCCGCGCTTTCGTCAGCAATACAAGCTTCGCCGCATTTACGCGCCGATCACCGCGATCGTCCGCTTCTCCGGCCGGAAAGCGAGCCTGGAGTTCATGGATCCGCTAAACGCCGAAAGAATCACACTGAACAGGCAAACCTTTCCTCTTGCCGCTGATTTTGATGCGCCTACGGCACTCCTGATTGCTCGCGAACGCCCAGAACGTCTTGGGCTCTCGCGTGTCATGAACCCGGAAGCCTATGCAGATACAGCGATGCTGACCCGGTTGCAGCAATTCGATCCCGCGCGAACACCCGTGATTTTCGTTCACGGCTTGCAAGAGACCGGAGCGAGCTGGGCACCAATGATCGACTCCCTCCGTCATGACCCAGCGATAAGGAAGCATTATCAGTTCTGGTACTTCAGTTATCCGAGCGGTTATCCTTATCCCTACGCAGCCGCGCTCTTCCGCCAGGATCTCGATGGGATCGACCGCGCCTTCCCCAATCACAAGCGCATCGTCCTCATCGGTCACAGCATGGGCGGATTGATTTGTCGATTAACGATCACGGATGCCGGCGACAAGATTTGGCGCGATTTTTTTGCGACGGCACCGGCCAAAACTCCACTCGCGAGCAACACACGCAAGCTTTTGGAAGAAGCACTTATTTTTAATCATCGGCCCGACGTTCAACGGGTGATATTCATTTCCACTCCGCACCGAGGCAGCGAGCTGGCCTCGAACTGGATCGGGCGCATCGGCGCTGCACTCGTCAGAACTCCAAAACGTTTCATGTCGATCTACGCATCAACCAAACCGCTCCTTATCTCCGATCCTGCCGCCAGACCGTTAAACCGGATGCCGAATAGCGTGGATACGCTTGAGCCTAACGATCGCTTCGTGCAAGCGGTGAACAAGCTGCCGATCACGCCGGGTATTCCTTATCACTCGATCATGGGAGACCGTGGCCGGGGCGACACTCCCAATAGTTCCGATGGCGTAGTTCCGTACTGGAGCTCTCATCTCCAAGGCGCGCAGTCGGAATTAATCGTGAATTCAGATCACGGCGCGCAATACAATCCGCAAGCAATTCGCGAAGTTGAACGAATTCTTAAAGTGAATCTCGCCGTATCCCGGTAGCAACAAATGAGGCGAATTCTTTTCCGATTTTTCGTTTTGTTTGCGATCTCAAGCCAAGTTGCGTGGAGCGCGGAAACGCCCGCTTTGATTGATCGGCCAGCAGGCGGTGCCGGGCCGACTCAAATTTCCACCGAAATATGGGCCGTCGATATCAGCAGCATCGACAGCGCACAGCAAAGCTTCACGGCTGACATCGCTGTCATCCTTCGCTGGAAGGACGCTCGTCTTGCACACACGGGAACGGGAGCGGCGCACTACGCGCTCGATCAAATCTGGACTCCACGAGTGGGTATCGCGAATGAAACCAGTTCCGTTGTTCGCAAGCTGCCGGAGTCAGTCGAAGTCGACGCTGAGGGCACGGTCGTCTATCGCCAGCGTTATGTTGGCGCCTTCACCCAGCCCTTGCATCTACAATCCTTCCCCTTCGATAAGCAAACGTTCCGCTTGCATCTCGTCGCCGTGAGATACAGCCCTGCAGAGGTCAAGTTCGTACCGGATCAAAAGTGGATCGAAGCCGGTCTCAAACAGGGCGGCGGAATCTCGCCATCGATCACTCTGCCCGATTGGACCATTAACAAATGGGATATCAAAACACTCAATTACTCGCTTGTACCGGGCATCGAGTATTCGGGTTACATCTTCGAGTTCACCGCTTCGCGCAACGTACAGCACTACATCTTGAAAGTGATCCTTCCCCTCATTCTCATCGTGATGATGTCGTGGATCGTTTTCTGGATTGATCCGCGCGAGACCAGCTCGCAGATCAGTGTCGCGATTACCTCGATGCTGACCCTTATTGCTTATCGCTTTGCCATTGACAGCCAACTACCTCGACTAGCTTACACAACGCGCCTCGATGCCTTTATTTTAACCAGCACCTTACTTGTTTTCTTTTGCCTGATCGAGGTGTTGGTGACGACAATCTTGCATAACAACCAGCGAACGGCACCGGCCAAGAAAATCGATCGTTATTGCCGCATTATTTTCCCGGTGATTTTCGCTCTCGCGACAATTGGCATCTTTTTCCATGCGCGTGACTAACTCAAAATGGAGCACCGGAATTTGAATCTCGAGTCGGTTGTGCCAACGATTAAGAAAGCATCCGTATGGGTGAACACTTGGGGTATCGTGACTTTTGTTTGCGGGATTCTGGCCGTGATTCTTCCTCTGACGTTCTCTTTTGGAATCGCGCTTATCATTGGTTGCCTTGTCTCGGTTGCAGCGATCGCGCATTTGTTTTTTTGCATTCCAGACGCGCAGCCTTGATGGTTTTCTCAAACCGAACGCAGCCGACAAGTGAGGCGAGGCTCCGCTAAATGATCTGACGTGACTTGCCTGGAAACGGATGTAATCGGAAGATCAAACACAATTGATAGAAAGAAACCATTATGCCCAAAAAAGATAAATCTACAGATTCGGTCTACAGAGTAACGGAAGTAATCGGTACAAGCGCACAATCATGGGAGGATGCGGCAAAGAATGCGGTTGGGACCGCCGCGGGTACCCTGCGCGATCTGCGCATTGCCGAAGTGGTGAAGATGGATGTGAAAGTCGAAGACGGCAAAGTGATCGAGTTCCGAACGCGATTACAATTGTCCTTTAAGTACCAAAGCTAGTCCGAACGTAGAACGGCCAGGGTCGCACCTAATCGTGCTTTCCGATCACCAAGCACAGATCTAATTGGATCATCATGATCCTGCAGATCTACACCATCATTCACACGCTCATCAGTCTCGTCCGGTCCGAAGACAGCCGACAACTAAGGCGACGCAGAGATCAGCAATCTCCTCGCCGAGCTGAAGCCGGAAATTGTCTCGCTAGATTGAGCGATAGCGTTCTTGCGATAATTAAGCCGGCTAAAGTCTCCGACGAAACGAGTAGCCCCTCGCCGGTCACTGCATCGTAGAACCGTTGGTTGTATCGTTTCTCCAAGCGATCGTAGACAAGAGGCAACCTGAAGTATTCAACCCTTCCATCTCGAAGGAGGGCGCAAGGAGCGACTCTTAAGGAGCACGACAAAATCTCACCGATGCGCCGTCGTCACCAGGCAAAGCGGCGACGATTGTGAAGACATGAAAATGGTTGTGTTACTTCGCTGTTTGCCATTTGTCCTGTTACTAACAATGACGAGGCTCGCTCTAGGGGCTTCCTCGGACGAGAACTCGCACTACGTATCGTTAGGCCCGCGAAACGGTTATTACATTGTTGCACCCGGTTCGCACTTGTTTGATCAACTAGGTCTGTATGAAGCGCCGATCGTCGATACGTCCGATCCCTTGCAACACGGCTACGGGTCGGATGCGCTTGCCTTCCAATTCAATCGAAACGGCGTATTGATTGCGCCACCGGCTTACATCGCGCAGGAAGAACCGAACGACTTTTATATGCGTCAAATCGGGACGTTAACTCGTGGCCGTTCGACCACGCGCGACGTCGAAGCTCTCTTTGGCCATGGCCACAGTCGCGCAAATCGCGCGGACGGTTTTATGTGGTATTACGCCCTGCCGGTTTATAATCCATTCGAGGACCGGGGCGGCGACCGCTGAGTTCTTCCAGCACCGTGGAAACGGCCGCGACGGGCTGTATGCAGTTCACCACTTGAAATAAACGTGGCGTGACATTGAGCGCGGAAACGGATGTAATCGGAAGACGATGATACTGCAAATCTACACCATCGTTCACACGCTCATCAGTCTCATCGCGATTTTCACGGGCCTAATCGTGTTATTCGGTATGATCGGCGGTAAACGTCTCGATGGCTGGACCAAATGGTTTCTGGTCACAGCAGTCGCGACGACGATCACGGGATTCTTTTTCCCGTTCCATGGTTTTACGCCGGCCATCGGTCTCGGCATCATATCGCTGCCGTTCCTCGCACTTACGATCTTTGCGCGTTACCCGAAATATCTCGCGGGGGCGTGGCGCTGGATCTACGTCATCGGCGCCGTGATTTGCCTCTACTTCAATTTGTTTGTGTTGGTCGTGCAGGCGTTTGAAAAAATCACGGCGCTGCATGCGCTGGCCCCGACGCAGAGCGAGCCTCCATTCAAACTTGCACAGCTCGTCGTCCTCCTGGTCTCCGCTCTGCTCGCAATCGTTGCTGCGATCCGGTTCCATCCCGAGCCGCGCGTCGCTACCAGCTGAACGACAAGATCGACATCGTAACCTGATGGAAAACAAAATTCGCGGCCTCCATCACGTGACTGCGATTGCCAGCGATCCGCAGCGCAATCTTGATTTCTATGTCGGACTGCTCGGTCTGCGGTTCGTCAAACGCACGGTTAACTTCGACGATCCGGGAAGTTATCATTTTTATTTCGGCGACAACCGCGGCGCGCCGGGAACGATTCTCACATTTTTTCCGTGGCCGGGCGCGCGGCGCGGAATTCGCGGCACCGGCCAGATTGAAGCGACCGCCTTCGCGATTTTGCAGGACTCGATTGGTTACTGGCTCGAACGTTGCAAGCAGCAGCACGTGACTGCCGAGAGGATCTCTCGATTTGGCGAAGAAGCAATTCGATTCAGTGATCCGGATGGACTTCTACTCGAGTTAATTGCTTCGAATTCTCTGCCGACGGTTGAGCCGTGGCCTGATAGTCCGGTTCCACTGGAGCACGCGCTTCACGGTTTTCACAGTGTGTCGGCCGCCTTGGAAGGTTACGAAAGAACAGCCCGATTGCTTACGGACAGTTTCGGCTATCGTTTGATCGCGGAATCGGGAAACCGATTTCGCTTTGCATCACCGGACGACTCAGCGCCCGGCAGAATCATTGATTTGCTTTGCTTGCCGGACACTGGCGTGGGCCGGGTCGCGGCGGGATCGGTACATCACATTGCGTTCCGGGCGAAGGATGAAGCCGAACAGCTCGAGTGGCGCCAGCATCTCGTCGAGCTCGGCTACAACGTCACGCCAGTGATCGATCGGACCTATTTTCATTCTATTTATTTCCGAGAGGCCGGTGGCATTCTCTTCGAGATTGCGACCGAGCCGCCCGGTTTTACTCTGGACGAAAAACTGGAAGAACTCGGCACACATTTGCGGCTTCCGTCGTGGATGGAATCTGCGCGCTCGCAGATCGAAGAAATTCTGCCACGAATCCAAGTGCCGACTGAACCGAGGTAGATGAATTATAGCCGCTGTAGCCACGCCCTGTGGGCCGTCTTCCCCAATATGGTAAACAAAACTCATGTAGACCGGCCATAGGCCGGTTACTACAACAACCGCTATTTAAGTGATGAGGCCGCAGCCGGACTTTATTCACGAGTTTATTTCGGGCAGCCCCAATCGCACGCTGTTGCTTTTGCACGGCACCGGTGGCAACGAGCGCGATCTCATCCCGCTTGGACGCGAGCTCGATCCCACGGCCGCGTTGCTTAGCCCACGAGGCAAGGTGCTTGAAAATGGGATGCCGCGATTCTTTCGCCGGCTAGCTGAAGGCGTATTCGATCTGGAGGATTTGAAGAATCGCACGAACGAGCTGGCGGACTTTGTGGCGGCGGCGGCTCAACATTATGGATTTGCCCCGGAGAAAGTCGTTGCAGCCGGTTATTCCAACGGCGCCAACATCGCCGCGAGCATGCTGTTGCTCCGGCCTGAAGTATTATCGACTGCGATTCTCTTTCGCGCGATGGTGCCGCTTGTTCCTGATGAGCAGCCAAAACATTCCTCCATGCGTGTATGGATTGGCGCAGGAACAAACGATCCAATTATTCCGACATCTGAGACGAAACGCCTGGCTGAACTTTTGCGCAAGGCAGGTGCAGACGTCACGATTCGCCATTTCCAAGCTGGCCACGAGCTGACGATGGCGGATGTTGAAGCCGCCAGGGATTGGTTGACCGTCCTTCGCTGAAGTTTCGGAGGGCGTTACCATAGGTGCTTACGAGCAAAAGCGTGGCCCGAACCGGATTTGAGGTAACGCTCGAAAGCTCCTGCTTTGGCCCGATCAGTAAACGTTACCCAACGGTACATTGGATGACGAAGGCAACCAGCGCGCCTAGCAGAATTTGAGATTCATTCCTGTGCCTTTCTTCTCATTTCTGTCTTCTACCTCCGCTAATCTTGTTCACCCAAAGTCTGTGCGAACGTTTTGCCGTACGGATAAAAGAGTTCCTTCTTGCCTTGCTGCCACGCCGCTTTGAGTTCGGGCGTTGTGATGTCCCAGTCCGGCCGGCATTTCTTGAGAATGGCACGCAGGTCCTGGCGGAGCTCTTCCGTCGTCGCGCGGCCGAAGAACCAATAACCCATGTAGATCTTATAAATGATCAGACCGGGCTCGAGCACAATCGTGTGCGGGATCATGGGATTGTGAACCGGATCGGTGTATTCGGCTATGTCGAGATCCTTTTGAATCACCCGGCGCGTGTCGGAAAGAAAAGGCCAATGAGCACCGACTCCGGTACGATATTCATTCGTCTCGGTAATGTTATCAGTCGTAATCGTAACTAATCGGCAATAGCCCACCTCCAGCTCGCGGTGAAGTTGAACCAGCAGTTCTGACTGCCGGCGATCTTTTGGACAGAAACCGCCGCGGCCCAAAACGAGAACCATGGGATCTTGTCCTTGCAGCTCGGAAAGTTTCCGGCGTTTCCCAGTATGATCAGTGAGTTCGTAGTCTGGGAAGGCACTCCCTGGAACAATGTCAGCTCTCATGGAGACGTATTGTTTGGCTCCGCTCTAGAAGTCCTGCGCCGTAGGGCGGATGACGATCTCGTCGACCTCCACCTCGGGCGGTTGCTCGATGGCGTAAGCGATCGCACGTGCGATCGAATCGGCAGGAATGGCCATCGTCGCCTTGTAGAACTCGCGCAAATTTTTCCTGGCCGCCACAGGCGCAATAGGCATGATTCCGGCGTCATTCACCATGACATCGACGCGGCCGAAACTGTCGACAGCTCTTTGGATGAGTGCTTCCACTTCAGCGCGCTTCGTGACGTCCACGGCGAAGCCGATAGCCTTACCGCCTGTGGCCGAAATCTCTTTGCGACTGCGTCAATCCGGTCCTTACGCCGCGCTCCGAGTGCGACTTTCGCTCCTTGTCGCGCAAGAAGCTTCGCGGTGCTCTCTCCAATGCCGCTGCTGGCCCCGGTTATCACTACGACCTTGTCTGCAATATTTGGCGTTCTCATTTTCTATTCCTCCTTATTCGCGGACACTTCGAAGATTACATCCAGCTCGACAGGCGTGCCGAGCGGAAGACTTGCGACTCCATACACCGAGCGGCACGGGTTCTTCTCTTTTCCAAAAATTTGTTGCAACAAATCGGAAGCGGCATCAGCGACCTTGGGTTGATCGCGAATATCTCCCGAAGTCGCGATCGACACGCCGAGCCGAACGATTCGCGTCACCTTATCGAGAGATCCTAAATGTTCGCGCGCGACTGCTAGCGCATTGACCGTCGCCAGGTACGCAGCTCTGCGCCCCGTTTCCACATCGAGCTCCGCGCCGACGCGTCCGATGAATTTCGCTGTGCGGCCTTCAGTGGGAAGCATACCGGTGAGAAAAAGCAGATTGCCCGTCTGCACCGCTTCCACATAGGTGCCGAATGGCTCAGGCGGCGACGGCAGTTTGATGCCGAGCTTGATCAATCGCTGCTCGGCGCTAGCCGACTGAGAGTCTTCACAGTTTACCATTTGCCAATGTGCGCACCGCCATCTACGTGCAGCACCTCCCCTGTAATCTGGCGCGCTTCAGTTAGATAAACTACGGCACTGGCAATATCCTCGACGGAGGTGATTGAGCCCATCGGCGAACCCCTTTTCAGAGAATCCTTCGGAGCCGCAGCGTGAAGCGGTGAGTCCACGACCCCGGGAGCTACGGCGTTGAATCGAATATGCTCTTTCGCGTATTCCATCGCCAGGCTTCGCGTAGCGGCGTTCAGACCACCTTTCGTGATCATAGAAAGGGAAGCGGGTTCGCCAGCAATTGGATTATCGGCCAGCGCGGCGCTGATGCACACGATGCTGCCACCGCTCTTTTGTGCCTGCATTTGTTTAACTGCAAGCTGCGTGATGTAAATGAAACCCGCGAGGTTGGTCGAGACGAGCGCATGAAAGTCATCTGCTGTGTACTCGGTGAACGGCTTCGCCAAGAAAATGCCGGCGTTCGCGACCACAGCATCAATCGAGCCGAATCTATTGATTGCGAGCTCCGCAACTTTCTGCGCCGTTTCAAATTGACCTATGTCGCCGTCGATTAAGGCGAGGTGATCGGAAGCCGGAAGTTCTTTCGATTTCGTCGCGCTCCGCGCGGTCCCTAGCACATCGTAGCCGCGCGCGAGAAACGCTTGGACTACGCCC
>Ga0193719_10000473_pt1 | contig 15179 bp, 16 predicted proteins | sample U2a2metaG_FD_160103 | JGI IMG/M metagenome (GOLD analysis project Ga0193719, IMG submission 160103) | Soil microbial communities from a riparian zone of the East river system, Colorado, United States - U2a2 | ecosystem: Environmental > Terrestrial > Soil > Riparian zone | place: USA: East... | reverse complement strand
TGCTCAAGCCACTCCCCACAAAAGTAAGCGACATCCGAGATCGAACATTCGTCGCCTTAAATGTAACTGATTCGCAGCAGGATGCGCTCAATGTCTTCCGCAAATATGACCGTACGGCGTTACCGGTGGTTGATTCCAGCGGCATCCTCGTCGGGATCGTCACCATCGACGACATGCTCGACGTCGCCGAAGCAGAAGCGACCGAGGATATCCAAAAATTCGGCGGCATGGAAGCACTGGACGAGCCCTATATGCGCATTCCCCTCTGGCGAATGGTGCGAAAACGGGCCGGCTGGCTCGTGATTCTGTTCCTGGGCGAAATGTTGACCGCCACCGCAATGGCAAATTATCAGGAAGAACTGGCGAAGGCGCTCGTGCTCGCGTTGTTCCTGCCGCTTATCATTTCGAGCGGCGGCAACTCCGGATCGCAAGCTTCGACATTGATGATTCGCGCCATGGCGCTGGGAGAAGTGACCCTTCGCGATTGGTGGCGGGTGATGAGTCGCGAATTGCAGACCGGGCTTTCATTGGGCATAATCCTGGGAGTAATCGGTACAGCACGGGTCGCGATCTGGTCAATCGTTGGGGACCATTACTTCCATAGACAATTGTATGGTCCGCATTGGCCTCTCGTCGCGCTCACCGTGGGCGTTGCGCTCGTCGGCGTCGTGCTTTGGGGAACACTTTCCGGCTCCATGCTTCCCTTTATTTTGCGACGCCTCGGTGCCGATCCGGCAACTTCGTCTGCCCCGTTTGTTGCTACTCTTGTCGATGTTACCGGACTTATTATTTATTTCAGCATCGCGTTGGTAATCATGCGCGGTGCAATGCTCTAACCGTAATCGCCGATCGCCGTCTTGGCTCCGGCGAGAAATGGGCTGGCCGGGGTCACCGACCCCGGCTACAACTGAGGCAATCATGCTCTCGATCCAAAAAATCCTCGGACGCGACCAAAAGTTTTACGATTTGCTGGAGGCAAGCGCGCAGCAAGCGGACGCGAGCGTGCATCATTTGATCGCGCTTTTGGAGCGACTCGAGCAAAAAGAATCGCCGCAGAGTCTGGAGGAATTCGTGCGCAGCCGGCGCAAAGACAAGCAAATCACCCAGGAGCTGACCGAGCAGCTTTGTAAAACGTTTATCACTCCGCTGGAGCGTGAAGACATTCAGGCGCTTTCGGCCGCGCTTTATAAAATCCCGAAGACGGTGGAGAAAATAGGCGAGCGCGTCTTGATTCGGCCGGAAGATTTGCAGGGTCGCAGTTTCCGCAAACAAGTGGAGCTCCTTGATCAAGCGGCCGAGACCGTGCTCGCGATGGTGAAACAACTGCGCAAGGGAACTGACGCGGCGACGGCGCGCGAAATGAACGCCAAACTCCAGTCGATCGAGGGCGAAGCCGACAAACTGGAGCTCGATCTATTGCGCGATCTTTACCAGGGCGATTACAAGACAAAGCAGGTGATTTTTCTGCGCGATCTGTTCGAGTTGATGGAAAAGGTAGTCGACCGCTGCCGGGATGCGGGAAATATCGTCCTCGAAGTGGCGCTGAAGTACTCGTAGCCGACTGCGGCTGATGCTTACTTTTTTTTCTGTCGTCGTTGCGGCGATCATTTTTGAATACAGCAACGGCTTTCACGACGCCGCGAATGCGATCGCTACCGTGGTATCGACGCGCGTTCTGACGCCACGCAGAGCCATTGCGATGGCGGCTTTTTTCAATCTCACCGGTGCGCTCCTTGGCGGCGCGGTTGCATCAACAATCGGCAAGGGACTGGTGGATACCAACATTGTCACAATGCCAACGGTGCTTTGCGCGCTCATTGCCGCATTCGCATGGAACATCGCCACATGGTGGTTCGGCTTGCCATCCAGTTCGAGTCACTCACTCATCGGCGGGCTTTGCGGAGCGGCGCTGGCCGCCGCACATGGTAATTGGTCGGTCATAAAATGGAACGCGGGCCTGTGGCCGAAAGTCATTGTGCCCATGATCACGTCCCCACTCGCAGGTTTCATTTTCGGCGCGCTGCTGATGTTTTTGCTCTTCATGATGCTGCATCGTTTCACGCCGCGCTTTGTGCAATCGCTTTTCGGCAAACTGCAAATCTTCAGCGCAGCGTGGATGGCGCACAGCCACGGCACGAATGACGCCCAGAAAACAATGGGCATCATCACGCTCGCGCTATTTACTGGCACGAAAGCCGGGAGCTTCGATCATCTGCCTGGCTGGCTAGACTTTCTGAAAACGCCGGTTTTCGTGCTGCCCACTTGGGTTATCAGTCTCTGCGCCGTGACCATGGCGGTGGGAACGGCCGCGGGCGGTTGGCGCATCGTTCGAACGCTCGGTCACCGGATGGTGAAATTGCAACCGGTGCATGGATTTGCGGCAGAGACGACTGCCGCATTGATCATTCAAGGCGCGAGCTACTATGGCATTCCGCTCTCTACCACTCACGTGATCTCCACTTCGATCATGGGCGTGGGCGCGGTGAAACGTTTCAGCGGCATGAAATGGATCGTCGTCGAGCGGATTATCTGGGCCTGGATTTTTACGATCCCGTGTTCTGGAGGCTTAGCCTACCTGCTTTTCCGAAGCTTGAACTTTTTTATTGCGCCGTAGGCCGAGGTTGTCGTGTCTTGCGCGCGGATCGTCAGGCCCTGCGCCGCGATGGTTACTTTCCGGGAAGGGTTATAGCGTAGGTGATAAATCCGCAAATGACGACCATCAAAATCATGGCGAGGATGAATATGCCGTCAGCGATGCGCTCTCTTCGATGCATTCGGCGCTTCGAGCGCGTTCGTAGCGCGGAATAGGAAATCAGACAGGACAAGAGAAATAAAAACGCATCAGCGGCAAGGAGATCGTCAGCCACGGTGTCTGCCTTTCCGAAAGTGATGACGACGCGGATAAGGCCGATGACAGTTAGGCACACGCCGACCATCGCAGACGAAACGGTAAAAATGTGAATGCTGATATCTTCTTCAAGATGGTTTTCTGGAGTCCTTTGTGGCATAAAATAATCTTCCGCGTAGCCTAACGAGAATTATGCCGAATCATTCGGCGTGTGCACTTCATAGCAAGTGCGCGCGGCCAGAGGCGAACTACTTAGTCGCGACCCACTCGTTGCGCGCGCGTGAATCGGCTACGGCCTGAACAACGCGCATGTAGCGAACGCCCTCTTCGAAATTCGGGCGCGGCCGGATACTGCCCTTGGATTTTACCGCCGCCAGAAAATCTTCTTCAACGCGCCATTCGCCTTCCAGCTCCGGCGGAAGATCGACCACGTGCAGGGCGCGATCGCCGAGTTTGCCGACCTGCACAACGTCGGAACCAAAATTGTACGTGAGCGTGCCGGCGCTGCCGTAAATTTCCAGTCGATCACCCGGAGCCATGGCATCGACACCGCTGAATTCAAGCACGCCTTCCGCGCCATTGTCGAACGCGCAAAGGACAGTCAACAAATCGGGAATGATCACCTCATAGCCCTGGCGCAACGGGTGCACCATTTTGCCGCGTGCGAAAACGCCGTTGATGTCTCCAAGCCAGCGTTGTAACACTTCGACGTAAATCCCCAGCGTAAGCACGTTCAGTCCGCTGATCTCGATCCTTTGGCGCCAATGCGGCGGGGCGTTCGGATCCAGATAATTGCTAGTAAAGCTTTGCAGGCGCACGTGATGCAGACGGCCAATGTAATTTTCAGCAAGGATCTTTTTCACCAGCAAATCAGCGCGCATGCCCATGGGGGGCGGACAAAGCATCGTTACCAGCTCGGGATATCGCTTCGATGCTGCGAGCATTTCCTCGGCTTCGGCCAGATCCATCGACATCCGTGCCTGACAAAAAACGTGTTTGCCCGCTTCAAGCGCCGAGATCGTTACCGCCGAATGCATGTACGGCGGCGTGCCGATCCAAATAATATCGAGGTCAGGCAAAGCGAGTAGATCGGCCCAGTTCTGCATCGGCGTGGCCGATTGACAATTTTCGCGGCAAAAATTTTCGGAACTTTCGTACGTTGAATTAGAGACGGCCATGATCTCGACTTCAGGATGTTTTTTTAACGCTGGCAAGTGACGGGCGCGAACAATGCTGCCCCCTCCTACAATTCCGATCCGGAGTTTCTGATTATTTTTTGTCGTCATGTATCAAATGCGCCGTCGATCTTGCGAAACCGGAGGCCTCTTGCGCGAGATAAATTTGACCGCACCGCGGGCCGTCCGTTCAATCCAACCGCGAACGGCAGGGACGGACCCCTGAGTCATCCGAGATGGAACGTTGTGGCGCGTGCCCGGCGGCCGCGCGTTCCCCGCCGGCCAAGCTTCTTCATAATTGTTCTCCATTGTGCTTATTGGTGTCCATTCGTAATTAACATTCACTTGACCGGCGCGTCTGTGCGCGGCAGCTTACGCGCCTCTTTTAGAGTTACATCATGTCAAGAATTTGCAGCATCACAGGATCAAGAGCGGCGCGCGGTAGCGTCATTCACCGGCGTGGTCTGGCCAAGAAAAAGGGCGGGGTTGGCCGCCACATCACGAAGAATGTGCCGCGCGTTTTCGCGCCCAATTTGCATGAGCACCGCATCTGGGTGCCGGAGTTAAAGAAGTTTGTGCGTATTCGCGTGACCACGCGCGGTCTGAAGACGATCAACAAAAATGGCGCGTATCGCGCTTTGAAAAAAGCTGGCGTTATCTAGCCCTGAACAAGAGCTACCTGATTTTCGATCTAAGGGTCGTCGATGGAACTCACCCTTCTTAAATCGAAAATCCATCGCGCCACCGTGACCGGTGCGAGTGTGGATTACGAAGGCAGTCTGACGATTTCATCTGATCTGGCTGAATTGGTTGGGCTGCTTGAGTACGTAAAAATCCTCGTCGGAAATCTGAACAACGGCGAACGTTTCGAAACCTACGCGATTTACGGGGAGCCGCAGCGCGGAATTATCGAACTGAACGGCGCCACCGCCCACCTCGGAAAAATTGGCGACCGCCTCACCATTATGAGCTTTGCCCGCCTCGCGCTGGAGGAAGCTGCAATTCATCGGCCGCGGATTCTTGTATTGGACGAAAAGAACGAAATCGTCCGCTACGAGGAAGGCGATTCGATGCCATCGTTGAAGGTCGTCAGTGGCGAGTAGAGTGTCGAGGGGCTCACCAAGGCGAGCGCCAGAGTTTGATCTGCGACCGGAACAGCCGCTACTTCAGCAGATTTCACTTTTCCTCGGGGGATGTCCAGCGACCCATCGTTGAACTCGATCACGTAGCCTTCGTTAATCAACCAGCGAAGGTCGGAAGCAAAGGCGAGTTTGCGAGAGTCCGCTCCTTCGCTCGCAACATCAGTAATCAATTTTTCAAAAATTTCTTTGCGATTAATCCCCGGCACTGCCGCCAGGGCTCCAAGGATCGCATTCACCGATGAAGATACTTCAGCTTGCGCGTGGACAAAGGGTCGGACCCGGATTGGCGAGACGAATAACATGCCACGGCGGTGCCGGAAGACATTGAGGCCAGCTTGTCGAAATCGGCTGGCCAATTCCTGCATTATGTTCGATGGCGATCGGGCCTCGCGCGCCCAGGCATCTTCAACCGCATGATTGAGCACGCGATCGGGCAAACGCCGGCTTAAAACTCCGCCGATGATCACTTCCTCTACGCCATGCAACAAGCCCGGTAAATAATTCGAACGAAAATGCCGTTCCGCTTCTGCTGCGGACGAGAATGTCGAGGGCGTTTCTTCGCGCGACGTTGTATATGTCGTCACTGTTCGCGCTCCTTCTTTCCATCGCTCGATCAATGCCAGGTCGTTCACGATTTCGATCTGCCGCTGATAATCGGCAAAGCTCATTCGACGGCTGAAGCGCTGTTCATAAAGGCTGCGAAGTTGCGGTTGATAATTGTGGTGATTGGTCGGGCCAAGCAGGGTCCCGCTCAATCGACATCGTGCGACGTTTGAGAAATTTCCCTTGATCGGATCGGATTGCGTGATGTCGATCTTGTAGAAATCCTCGTGGGCGAATCGAAATGCATTCCGCTCAAGAAATTCCTGATCAAGAGATACGGCTCCATTCTCACCTATTTGGTAAAGCGGCGATTCCGCCTTTGCCGCCAAACGAACCTCGTAGCGTTCCGGTTTTTCCAGGAACAGACGCGCGAGCGCAAAAAGCGAATAGGCAACTGAGCCCGACTTAATCTGTGCCACTACATTCTCGAACGCCGGCGAGTACGGCAGAAAACGAATCGTAATTTCCAGCGGCAATTCCGTGACGGGAGCATGCCGATCTTGTGAAGGGCGATCTTTGGCTTCGTGAGGACGATACTCACGCCCGCCCGTCTTCTTTCGCAATCCGCCTTGCTTCTCTTTATCGGGCGCGGATGTTCGCCGCGGCGAATCCGTCCGTCGCCGGATTGGATGCTCGCCACCGCGAATCCGTCCGTCGACGGATTGGATGTTGGCTGTGCGGCGTTTTCCGCCGCCGTCTCGTTTATCGCGCGGAGAATGCTGCCGACCGCGTGGTCCCCTTCCCTCCTCTTCGCCCGTGTAATGCTCGTAGTTCCTCGCCTCAGCGGGTTCTTTCACCCACGCGGGCAGCAACTTCAAATCGAGAAAATCAACAGGCTCGACAGTGGAAGAGGACATCGCTTCCATCTACTCGAACAATAAAAGAAGTAAACCCGAAGGTGTAGCGGCGGTTGGCCGCAGCCGCAACGGTTCAGATCTGCGCGTGAACACACACGCCTCTACAATTCCTGAAATTGATTGACAAGCTCTCTAATTCATTTACTTGCCATGCTGTGCCCGGATGGTGCCGGCAATTGCCGGGATTTTCCACACGCGATCAACACCAACAGAACAAATTTTATGGCGGAAAAATCAATCGAAGAAAAGGTTAAGGACATCATTGTCGAGCAACTCGGCGTCAACCCAGAGCAGGTCACGCCGCAGGCCTCTTTTATTGAGGATTTGGGCGCGGACTCGCTGGACATTGTCGAGTTGGTGATGGCGTTTGAAGAAGAATTTTCCGTCGAAGTCCCGGACGAAGACGCCGAAAAGCTGCAGACGGTCGGCGACGTCATTAAGTATATCGAAGAGCGCGCCAAGCCGCAGTAAGTTGGACATAGATGTCGAGTCCCGTAGCTGAAGAAGACTCGACCTATGCGGCCCATGACCCGTGCCTCCTATTCGGCTATGGCTCGGAATAACCTCTGCTGTTGCGAAGCCCCATAAGGCGTTCACACTAGAGAACGTGGACCTGACGCTTCTCGAGCGGCCGCTGTTTTACATCGGCGGCCACTACGTCACGTTTCTCGGGCTGATTGCGTTCGTAGCTTTTCTGGCAGCCGGGTTCATCGTGGCGCGCATATTACAGAGCCCTGCGATCCGCCGTTTTCTGAGCCGGTTCAAGATCGACAATAACCTGATCGCGATTCTCACCACGCTCCTGAGCCTGGCGGCGCTGATCTTCTTCATCGTCAGCGCGATCAACGCAGCCGGAATTCCACTTTACTGGAACGCCCCGTTGCCGGGTGTGACGCTGAGCCTTTTACAAATTTTTCTCCTGATCGCGCTGCTCATCGGCGTTTTCTGGCTCTCGTCCCGGACGAAACGTTTCCTCTTCAATCGGTTCCTGAGTAGAAGCGGCCTCGACCGCGCTTTGCAGCACGCGATTGCGCAAATCGTCGGCTACATCGTGCTAATCGTCGGGATTTTGATCGTCTTGGATAATGCCGGCATCCATCTCGGGGCGCTGACGGTCTTTGCGGGCGCGGTGGGCGTAGGTGTCGGTTTCGGTCTGCAAAACATCGCCAGCAATTTCATCAGCGGTCTAGTCATTCTGGCCGAGCGACCGATTACTCTCGGAGATCGCGTCGAGGTAGCGGGAATCGCCGGTCAAGTGGAACGCATTCGCGCACGGAGCACAGTGATTCGCACGAACGACAACATCATGATGATAGTGCCAAATACGAAATTCATCGATTCACCCGTGACCAACTGGACCTATACCGATCGGCGGGTGCGATTCCGCATCCCCGTCGGCGTCGCCTATGGCAGCGATATCGCAAAAGTGCGCGACACTCTGCTGGCTGTGGGACGTGAAAATCCCAACACGTTACAAGAACCGGCTCCGAGCGTTTTTCTTAAAAAATTCGGTGACAACTCAATCGATTTCGAGCTCGTGGTCTGGAGCAGTGAAATGAGCGCGCGGCCGAGCCGTTATCGCAGCGATCTCAACTTTGCCATCGTTGAGAAATTTCGTGAGGCTGAAATCGAACTGCCGTTTCCTCAGCGCGATCTCTACATCCGCAGCGGCACGCTTAAAGTGGAAAATGTCACAGAGCAAGAAACAACAAAACGCCGCGAATCAGCGGACGTTTCTTCCGATCTGCGGAACGCGGACTAGATTGAATCACTCCGCTTCTAAATGCCCTATAATTCTTCTTAGGCGGGGTTGCTAAGCTGCCTAACAAGGTCTGTCGAGGACCATGAAGATTCTCGATGAGGCCACGCTAGGACCTGACCGTATATCTGACGTCGTCATCTAGCCTACGCTTCTCGCGTTGGCGATCGCGCCAAAGCACGCTTCACCACTTCTATCAATTTAGCAGCAGCAATGGGCTTCTCGAGAAAGGCGAAAGCCCCCAGACGCAGCGCCTGAGCTTCGACATCAGGCTCCCCAAATGCCGTGATGATGATAACCGGCAATTCCGGCAGGGCACTGGCCAGCGCCAAAACGCCGCGCCCACTGAACATTGGCATCCGCAGATCGGTGATAACCAAGTCGAATCGCTTTTCAGAGTCCGCAAGTTCGTTCACAACCACGAGTGGATCAGACACGGCGGTGACTTGCATGCCTTCACCGGCAAGCACTCTAGTCATCGCCCGCAGCATCCCACGATCGTCATCTACAACCAAAACACATTTGTCCTGCAACTCGTCCATAATTTTTTCAAAGAATAGCACCGTGCCACACGGCAAATCGCCCAGGTCCAATGATCTTTCGCACCAACAAATTCAACCATCCCGCGGTGATTACCAGCCGGTAGCGGAAGTGCGACATTTGGAACAAGAAAATCGTCATATCATGCGCCAACAGCCAACGGAAGTTGAATGCTAAAAGTGCTGCCTTTCCCCCGCGCCGTAGCGCAATCAATCTTCCCGCCATGTTCATTGACCACCCGCTGGGCATATGCGAGACCGAGGCCGGTGCCATCGCTCTTCGTAGTAAAGAATGGAACGAAAAGATTTCGAGCTTCTTCGTCGGTCATGCCACGACCGTTATCGCTGATGGATACCAAGGCTTCCGTGCCATTCCTTTGGGCGCTGACCGTCAGGTTTCCTCCATCGGGCATCGCATCCAATGCATTACGGATCAAGTTTAAAAAGGCTTCCCAGAGTTGCTCGGCATCAACACAAACCGGTGGCAAGTTCGGATCAAGCGTGCTCCTCAAGTACACGTGCTTTTGATCGAGCAACGGCTGCACGAAATTAAGTTTTTCCTCAAGAAAGCCCTTGAGCGAAACCACAGCACGCTCGGACTGCGGCATTCGCGCGAATCGGAGATACTCCTGCAGCACTTGACCGATTCGCAATACCTGCGAACTCATCTCGCGCAGGAGCACCTGGCATTCGGCAGCCGAACGGCCGTTGGAATTTGCAAAAACGCTAAGTTCCTGCTCGATCAAGTCAAGGTTGAGCGAAATTGAACCGAGCGGGTTACGAATTTCATGGGCAACCTGGGCAGCCATGGAGCCGACCACCGCAAGACGCTCCGCCTGGAGCTTAGCGTGTTCCAGCCGCTTGCGTTCTTCGATCTCCGCCCGCAGCGCAGCGGTTCGGCGCTCCACTGTTTGCTCCAGATGGTAGTGAGAGCTGCGAAACGCCGTCAGCAACCAGACAACGACGAAAAAGAACACAAAAAGCATGATGGCGTTCCAAACGGGAATCAACGGATGCTGATACATCGGCCCGCCGAACACGTCGCTGAGGAACCACGCGCCAGCACAGAGTGCTCCCACCGCGAATCCCACCGAGCGCCCGGCCATCCATCCCGCGAGGCACGTGGGCAGCAAGTAAAGAGCCGATATTGCCCACTCGCGGCCCGTCAAATAATCCACGAGGCCGAGAACAGTTGCCAGCGTCACAGCAGCGGCAGTCGCAACCACCTTCGATCGCACACAAAACTCTGCTCTTGGATTCACCTGGAACTCAGTACTGCAAAACTTTGACAAGACGGCTCGGAATTTCGTTCACGGCTCGGTTTGTTTCCGGCGTGACCAACGCGGCAAAAATCGACATGTTCGACAAGGGACGACATGACCTTCAGCTGCGCAAGCTTGAGAAAAGTTCAGGGCCAGTAAATTCGTATTCTCGCTTGTCGGCGGATCTAATCGGCCAACCTTTACCTCTTTTTCTATGGCGCATCGCAACACTATCCCTTTCCCACAGGACGTGGTGAAAGTTGTTACGCGCGCTGAGCTGCAGAGTTGCGGCGCATGGAAACGGGCGTTTCAGAACAAGTGCAAAAATCATCGTTACTACGAGATCGTCGAAGAGACGTTGGAAGGCGATTTTGAACATCATTGCCTGCTGCTCGAGGATCAGGCCGGCACAATTCGGGCAATCCAGCCTGTATTTCTTGTCCGGCAGAATCTTGTCGAAGGCGTGCCGGGTAAAATTCGCTTCGCCGCCGATGTAATTCGCAAAATTTTACCGCGCTTTCTAACCGTCCGCGTCTTGATGGTTGGCTGCGCGGCCGGTACGGGCGACCTCGGCGCGTGCGATGAGAAGGACGAATCGTGGGTAGCGCAAACACTGCAGGCGAGCCTCCGGACCTATGCCCGCCAAAACAAAGCTTCCCTAGTCGTTTTGAAGGATTTTCCGGCAGGCTATCGCTCGGCACTCGAAACGTTTCCCTTAAATGGTTATGTGCGGATTCCGAGTATGCCGATGACACGCCTGACGCTTCATTATGACAACTGGGACGAATATTTTCGCACGCTCAGCAAAGCGACCCGGAAAGATTTGCGCAGAAAATTCCGGAAAGCCGAACGCGCGCCGAAGATCGACATGGAGGTCGTGAAAGACATCGCGCCTTTCGTCGATGAAATTTATCCGCTGTATCTTCAGGTGCATGAGCGCTCGCCGCTGAAGTTCGAAACGCTGACGAAAGATTATTTTCGCGCCGTCAGCCAGCGGATGTCGGAGCGAACGCGTTTCTTCATTTGGCGGCAGAGCGGTAAAATTGTCGCATTCAGTTTTTGCCTCATCTGCGATGACAAGATTTATGACGAATGCATTGGGCTGGATTACAGCGTCGCGCTTGATCTGCACCTGTATTTCTACACACTGCGCGACATCATTTCCTGGTCTTTGCAACAACGATTGAAATTTTACTACAGCAATCCGTTAAATTATGAACCCAAGTTGCATCTCGATTGCGAGCTCGTGCCACTCGACCTTTATGTGATGCATACCAGCAATCTGCTCAATCCGATATTTCGTCGCATCATCAAATATCTGGGACCAACCCGGCATGATCCTGTTTTGCCGCGGTTTCCAAACGCCGACGAACTATGAAGTCGTCCGCCGTCAGGTCGTAGGGCGCGTCATTGTCATTCCGATCGAAGTGGAGGAATCTCTTACCGTTGCGTTTTGCTTCGCCGGTTCGTCTGCGAACGATAAGAGATGTCTCGACTCCGCTCGACATGACAAACGACATGAGAAATAAACCATTGCTGGGTCGATCATCCGGTTTTGGCAATCCATGGCTGCAACTGGCGTTGAGCGTGCTGTGTGTGTTCGTGTCGGAGCTTCTTTTGAAACGTGGCGCCACAGACGTTGCGGAGCCCGACAGCGCATTTTCCTGGACAGGAATCAATGGTTTGGCATCGCCGCTGGTGTGGTGGGCAATTCTTCTCATTATCGCCAGCTTCGTCAGCTGGCTTTATGTGCTTAGATATATTCCACTCGCCATCGCTTTTCCTATTTCGCGGGTGGTCGATATCCTTGTCCCGCTCGGCTGTTGGATTTTTCTGGGCGAATTGATCTCCACGCTACGCTGGTGCGGTATTGCGCTGGTCGTTATCGGATTAGTGCTCGTCGCGAAACCAGTCGCACAGATAGAGGAACGCCTGTGAGTTTTCTCGCCTTCTTCTTCATTGTTGTTTCTCTGCTGAGCTTTGTCGTGGCTCAGCTCATCCTGAAGAGAGCGATGGAGGCCACAACAACGGCTGGCTTTCGTAACCTGCGGTTTGTCTCGAAGTTTGCCGGGGGCATTGCTCTGATGACCATCTCGTTTTTCCTAACGCTCGGATTGTTGCAGCGATTCGACCTGAGTTATCTTTATCCATTCCAGGGTTTGAGCGTGATCTTCATCACGTTGATGGCAGCGGTCGTACTGAAGGAAAAGCTAAACACGCGACTCATGGTTGGCGCGCTGCTGATCAGCGCGGGGATCGTGCTGGTTTCAATGAGCTAGCGATAATTATAGGGCAACCGCTTCGGTTGCCGCCATTAGGTTTAGCAAGCGGAGGGCTTGCCCTACAACAGCAGCGGCCAGAGCTTTTCGAGCGCAGCCGAATTGATTCTGCGAATCTCGCCGGCAGCTTGTAACCGAATTTTGGGATGATCGAACGCCGCCGCGAAGCGCTGTTTGAAACGCGCGTAATTCGGCGATGAGTAGGCGCCACAAATATCGCCGCCAACGATCCGGGAAGATTCCCGCAATTTCCCCAAGGCCCATTGAAGATCGGTAATCGCGAAGCGGCCACTCTCCCAGTTCGTGACCGCCTCTTCCGCACAGAGACAATCCAGGTCGATCGTCACATAAGTATTCGTTCCACCGAGGCTTCTTAAAAATTGCTCGAAGCGCTCGCGCCAATTGTCACGGAGGATGGCGCCCCGACGTTGTCGATCTTCCATCGAACGGTCGTCTGCCCAGGGATGGACTTCCAGAGTGCCCGCACGTTCCGCATGACGGTTGCCGAAGATTTGGTGAGGCCACCAGCATTCAAAATTCCCGCAACCCCAAACGCTTACGTGGCGCACGTGAGGAAGCTCCAGCGCGCGATTGACCCAACCACCGCATCCCCATTTCGGTGGGCGCACGTCCCAATCCGGATGATTGTCGAACGAAACAACGACGATGGGCCGGGCAACGCGGCGCAACCGGAGCGCCGTCAGATAATGAAAATCGCCCGAGCCGTAAAGCAGAAACGGCGACGCGAGGTGTGGTTCGTGGTCGCGATAAAACTCGGCGACCAAGCGCGACGGCGCAGAGAAGCGCAATTGTGGTCCCCAATTGCGCACGTCAACAACCGGCAGGCCCAAGGGCTCGTCTTGCCACGCATCATCCAGGTTGAGATGCAGACCACTGGAAGAAAAGTGCATAGTCCGAAATTATTTACCGCGGGTTACGCGGATTTAAGCCGAAATCCAGGTTTCCGGCTTTTCTGTTCCGATCCGTGTCATTCGCAATATCGCGGTTCGGTTTCTGATAAGAGTAAGAGATTTCTCGACTCCGCTCGAAATGACAGATGCGGCTGATCAAAGATTACTTGCGCGTTTGCGGAGAGAATTGGGCGTCGCTCGCCTTGGCGAAGCGCAGATTTTCCTCGGCATCTTTGTAACCAGGGTCAAGGCGCAACGCTTCACTGAATTGAACAATGGCCTGTGAGATCTGCCCCTGCCTGAGGTACACGTTACCCAAACTGTTGTAACCGACCGCCAACTTGGGGTTGGAGTGAACCGCCGCGAGGTACTGCGTTTTGGCCGCATCGAGGTCGCCTTTCGCAAAAAGCGCATCGGCAAGACGAATCCGGGCATCCGCGTGATCCGGTTTGAGTTGTACAACCTGTCGAAGCTCCTCGATTGCGTCATCATTTTTGCCTTCTGAGGCTAGATAAGCCGCATAATTGTAATGGGCGTCCGGAGAGTCCGGCTTCAGACGCGCGGCCGCTTCGTAGTGGGGCCCTGCTTCATCTCCACGTCCGAGGCGCTGGAGCAAATTAGCGTAACCGAGATGAAATTCGCCGTTATCTGGTTGCACTCGCAATGCTTCCTCCATTTGCGGCGCTGCCGCATCAAATTTCGATTGGTTCGTCAACACAAGAGCAAGGTTCATATGCAATTTCGCATCTGCGGGGTTGAATCCGAGTGCGAGCTTATATTGTTCTTCTGCCTGCTCCCAATGGCCTTCTTTTTGCAGCGCCAGTCCATAATCAAAATGCTGTTTGGAGCCGGACGGCACGTCCGCTACGACCCACGCGTGCCGTTGTAATTCCGAGATTGCGAGGTGAGTTTGCCAAAACCAGAGCGCGCTCAGCGGCAGAACAAACACGGCCGCCCATTTTAAGCCGTGCCAGGCCCAACTGGGGAGAATACCGCTCAGCGATACATCCGTGGTTCCGCCGGCGAGCCCAAGGGATTGGCGCGTGGAGCGCTCGCGAACTTTCCAGATAAATCCATCGTAATAAAAATGGAGCAGCGTAGAAGCGGTGACCACGCCGGTGAGAATGCGTTTGACGGTGTCTATTCCGAGATGCGCATTAAAATAAGAGAGCGAGCCATAGGCGAAAACCAAGCCGACGTAGAGCCCCATCAACGAGCCGCTCCGTCGAAACACGAAGCGCATGAATCCGCCGATGTTGCTGTCTTTCTCCACGCGGTTGCGATTGTAGATCCAGACGAGCGAGAGGTATTGCACGTCGTGGAACACTTCGAATAGCGCGATGCCGACTAGAATATTCGCGACGAGATTATTGCAGTACCACCAAAACGCTATGCTCGTGATCAGCAAGGCTGCTTTTACGGGGTTGGGCCGTTTCCCTATGATCCACATCCGCCCAAAATGCAGGACAAAAAGGACCGAAACTGCGATGGCCGCGAAAAGAATCAGCTGCTGCCCGTGATGCACCAGTGATGGCCGGATAAAGGGCCCGCCACACATGTAATATATATCGAGCGTATCGCTCAGCCGGTATGGCGAAAGCGCCACCGCGGTGGCGAACCAGATTACGCATGTCGCGAAATCAAGCCGGCGTGTGAGAGCGTCGAAGGTTCCCGTTTTCGCGTCATAGATGCGGCAGAACCCATAGGTTTGCATCAGTCCGTGCCAGACGCCCCAGAAGAAAACTACAAGCAAGATTCCTTTGAGGTCCCACCAGAAAAAAGCCATGCAGACCGCGAGCAGAAA
>Ga0193719_10000472_pt1 | contig 15180 bp, 14 predicted proteins | sample U2a2metaG_FD_160103 | JGI IMG/M metagenome (GOLD analysis project Ga0193719, IMG submission 160103) | Soil microbial communities from a riparian zone of the East river system, Colorado, United States - U2a2 | ecosystem: Environmental > Terrestrial > Soil > Riparian zone | place: USA: East... | reverse complement strand
GTTCAGGCATTCAATCCGCGATCAGCTGACTACGCGAGCATCCTTCCAATGGGGACTTTGAATGTGTCATCGTGGTCCTTGAGTGCATCCAACAGCTCCACCCCGGTGAACTTTCGCGCGTCATAGGTACAGAGCGCCACCACCGGAAACCGCGGTACGATCAGCCGCTCGAACCCGATCTCCAATTTGATCATTTGCTTCGCCGATACGTTCAGGCGAAGGCCCCACATGTCGCCAACGACGCGGAACGACTCGACACCCTCATCCTCCGCCTTTTTCATCGCCGTCTCGAAGAAACGGCACTGGGCCGCCGGAGTTTTCTGGTGCTCGCTCACGATCAGGCGGCCAGCCTTGATATCCGAATCCAACGAAGAGCGCCTTCGCTTCATCGCCTTCAGGACGACCCGTTGCACGGGTGACGGAGCCACCAGGAAGCAGACACTTTTCTTGCGCAGGCCTTCGAGCAGAAACGGAACCACGAGATCGAGGCGGCCGGCGTCACTTCCGTAAATGCCACACAGGTGATTCCCGTGTATAGTTGCGAGCGGCTCGTCTCTCGAGTCATGCACTTTCATTGAACCCCCCTTCCCGTCCGTCGGGAGTTGCGCAGCAGCGGGCTGTTCCATGAACGCCAATAGGTCTGCGCGACGAAATCGTCGCTCGCGGCGCAGGCCGAGGCGAAGGCAAGGCAGCACGCCGGCATTCGTCCACCGGCGGAGCGATGTCTCGCTCACGTTCAGAAGCTGAGCGGCTTCGCTGATATCAAGTAGCTCGACGGTGTCACTCAATCAAGGCCGCCCAGGAGGTTACGCTGTGCTTGATAATGCCAGAGCCGCGCCACCTGCGGCTCGGATTGACGATTTACGCGAGTGCTCTCTCGAGAGGATAGCGAAAGATGTCGCGGTGTCCCTTCAGAGCATTTAGCAACTCGACTCCGGAGAATCTCCGTGCGTCATAAATACAAATCGTCACAACGGGATAGTTTCGAGCGATGAGGCGGTCGTAGTCGGCTTCGTACTCGACCAACGACTCGGCGCTCGCCTTCGAACGCATGCCCCACAGATCACCGATGATGCGAAAGGACTGGGCGCCCGCAGCGACTTTTTCGTCGAGGAGCGCACGAAAGTATTTGTTCTGCGCCCGCGGACCAAGGTGATACTCCGAGTGAATCAGATGCCCGGCGTCGATGTCGGACTGAAGAGATGGGCGCTTTTGTTTCAGCTGCTTGAGAATCTCGTTGCGGGCCCGGACAGGTCCCACCAGAAAGCAGACGCTCCCCTCATTGAGCCCGTCAAGGAGAAAGGGCACGGCGAGCGTGAGGCGGCCGAGATCGGTATCGTATATCCCACAGAGATGGCTGCCGTGAGTAACCGTCACTGGTCCCTCTGACAGACTGGCGACTTTGCCGGCGCCATTGTCCCCGACGGGTTCAAGGCTGGCACCGACGACATCCGCGAAGCGCGCTGCCAACTCCGATGTCTGACCCTCGAGAAATCCAAGGAGATCCTGGCGCCGGAACCTCCGTTCTCGCCGCCGTCCAACTCGAAGACAGGCGAGGCGTCCGGAGTTGGTCCATCGCCTCAGCGAAGCCTCGCTGACGTTCAAGAATGCAGCGGCTTGCCCGATATCGAGCAGCTCGTTCGGGTCGGCTATCTCCCGAGGCCTCAGGGGTTTACCCAATTGGCACCCCGTTCAAGTCGTGATAAGCTCCCTGCCCGACGCCCCAAGAGGTTGAACCTCTACCGTCAGTAGTTGCTCGGGCGTTGCCTAGCAAAGTACAGCAAAGTATAATAAAGGCAAGGTTCGTAACGGTCATGCTCAAATGAACGGGGCCGTGGTCATGCGCAGTTATCCCGTTCCGGTACGCAAAGCGTCCGGTGGAGTTGTGAGAGCTGTGCGAAGCGTTTTCTCACTATGGAAAAGTCATTGCGTGTACTGATGCTGGAAAACAGCGAGGCCGACGCCGAGCTGATAAAGCACGAGTTGAGCCGCGCGGGCCTGGAGCCCGTAACCAAGCGCGTCGACTCCGAGGAAGCGTTCGCTTCCGCTCTTTGTGAATTCGCTCCTGAATTAGTTCTCTCGGATCACTCCCTCGCGCAATTCGACGCGCGTGCCGCCGTCCGCGTTTTGCGCAAGCTCCGGCCCGCGACACCCCTCATCGTCGTCAGCGGTTCCCTCAACGGCGATCAAACCGTTGCCTGTGTTCGCGCCGGAGTGGAGGATGTGATCCTCAAGGCCAATCTCAGTCGCCTCCCGGGCTCGATCTCACATGCGGTCGCAATCCGTCGCCCTCTGCACAAGCTGACTCCCCGCCAGATCGAGGTGCTGCGCATGGTCGCAGATGGACATCGGACGCGCGAGATAGCCACCAGGTTGAAGCTGAGTGTCAAGACAGTCGAGAGTCATCGCGGCGAAGTAATGAAACGCCTGGAGATGCACGATGTGGTCAGCCTCGTTCGCTACGCGCTCCGCGTTGGACTAATATCGACGGACTAGAAGGAGAGCGGACTTTCGACGCACCGCCTCGGTTCTCGGGATTAGCAAGAACTTGAGGATCGCCTGCGGCCACAGTTGAGCTCGGCGAATCAACACTTGCGACTTGTGTCTGGTTATCTACTTTAAACACCTGGCTCAGCACGTGTCCCCCTGCCCGACGCCATGTCCCAACACAGTCCTCGCTCTCTCAAGTACGAGTACCAGCTTTACGTAGAGAACGAGATCGAGAATTACAAAGAGTCGGTGTCTCGCTCCGCCATTCTGAAGATTGGCGACGAAGCGGCCGCCGCCCTGCGCGCCGGTGAGCAGTTCGCAATGGACGAGATTCTCCTCTGGGCGGAAGTCGATCGCATAATCCGGAAGCGCCTCCGCATTCCAGCGTACGACACGTGGCGGAAAAAGCGCCTCAAGCTCCTCGAGGAATACCGACGCCCCGAGCACTGGGGAATTCCGGCGGATGGAATGCTCGCCCGCGAGATTCACCCTCCCGCTGAATCGAAAGTGCTCGTCGCGGGGGGCGAGATAGATCGCACGGCGCTCTATCTCGCCGCGCACGGCTGTGATGTCACTGCCGTCGACCGCGAAGTGATCCCGCTCGAGCGTGTGATGAATGCCGCTCACGCTGCCGGCCTCGGCGACCGGATCCAAAGTTATGTCGCCGACATCACCGATTGGTCACCCGACGTGCCGCTCGGCGCCCTCGTCTGCACGCCAGAGGCGTTCGTCGGGCTTTCCCTCGAGGAGCGCGGTCGAGCGTTCGAGCTTCTTCAGAGCGCAACGCGGGACGGAGGCGTTCATCTGGTCGGAACGATCGTGCGAGGCCAGCGGGGTGTCTCCGTCGCGGAGTTGCGCCGCCAGTACAAGGGCTGGTCCATCTCAGTCGAAGACGATTCCAGCTCCTCCAAGAGCTTCATCGCGCGAAAGATCGCGAGCTAACTGGCCGTGTCGCAAAGACACAGGTGTCCTCCAAGCGCGTGTCATTTCGCGACACTTCGTTCCGCTCAAATCTAGCTCTCAGTTGGAAGCCGTTGACTGGCAATCACTTGCGCGCGGCGCCCTGCTTGGCATGTCCGGTGCTTTCTATAGGGCCGAACAACAAGTAGCACTCAATCAAAGTGAGAGCAGAATGAAGAAGGATCGTAAGGAAGTCGCGTCATCGGAGCCCATCGGCATCATCATCTCCAGAGGAGACAAGACCGAGCCCACACCGGTTTTCTCTGCTTATATCTGGGGCCCGGTTCCCGACGCCGCTCAGGATTCAGCGACACGCGCCGCATAGAGTCGACGATACTATAAGATGGCCCACCAGCCCCGCGCTCTTCGCGGGGCTTTTTTGCATCCAAAGGCAACTGCAACTTACGATTACCAGCCGGGGGCTTTGCGCGGGTCAGCCAGGGGCCGCGGGCTGGTTCACGATTTTTGTCGTGCTATCGCAGAACAATTTTCAAGGATAATGCGCCCGCAGCCCACATCTGCGCTTCTGACAGCCCTTGGCCGGTAGTCGTAAGTTGCCGTTTACCGAACCTCAGCGCCAAGAAAGTGTCAGCCGGTACGTAGCTTGCCCGACTCCTCCTCGTGGAACAGTCAGCTCCCAACTGGGAGGGCGAGCGTCACGCGCTCCTGTCGCAGCGCATCTCCGACATTGGTCTCGAGATCCGCGGAACGCTGCTCGAGAAGCTGGTCAACCAGCTTTATGAGGAGCTCGCGGCAAAGGGGCTCGATTTCCGGCCGCCGGTCTATCTGAGCGACCAGTGGGGGTGTCCGGATGGAACGCCCCTCATTGGCGTTCCATTCTATCTGGCCGACGCCCGGCTCAGCAGGATCGAGGAGGATTACTCGTCGGCGCTCGAAAACGCCGAGGAATCGATGCGCTATCTGCGGCACGAGGCGGGGCATGCGTTCAATTACGCGTATCGTCTATATGACCGGCCCGACTGGCGAAAGATGTACGGCCCCTACTCTCGCCCATACCGTGAGCGTTACCGCGCCGATCCCTTTTCCCACGAGTTCGTCCGGCACATCCACGGCTGGTATGCGCAGAAGCATCCCGACGAGGATTTTGCGGAGACATTCGCGGTATGGCTCACACCGGGTCTGGACTGGCGGCGCGCCTACGAGGGATGGGGAGCGCTCGCGAAGCTCGAGTACGTGGACAAAGTGCTGAAGGAGATTGCGCACCAGATTCCGGAGGTTCCGGAGCCATCGGAGGATGATCTGCCCGTGACGGCAATGCAGTACACGGTCGCCGAGCACTACAAGGAAAACGAGGAGACCATTCCCCTCCGCGATCAGCGGATCTTCGACGGGGACCTGAGCACGATCTTCGTCACCGTCGAGCATGCTCCCGGCGCCGCGTTGGCCGCTGACTTCATCTCCCGGCACCAGCGTGAGATCGTCACTCGCATTTCGTACTGGACCGGGGAGAACGCGTCGGTGGTGCGCCAGTTCGTGGATTTTCTGGCCGAGCGTGCGGGGGTACTGGGTCTCAGGCTGGGTGGGCTGGAGGCCGCGACGTTGATCGAGCTCACGGCGTTCGGAACCGCGGTGATGATGAACTACCGTCACACCAACGCGATCGACGGAACCGAATCCGCAGGGGACTCGTGAAGATCACGGTCCTTCACAGCAAGGATGCTCTCGACCCGCCGGTCGACCCTCTACTCGGGCAGCTTGAAGCTGCGCTCGCCGAAAACGGCCACACCACGCGGAGGTTGGCGGTCGACGACGCGGTGCAACCTTTGATCGACGAGCTTACGGAAGAGCAGCCGGAGCTCGTGTTCAATCTTGCCGAGTCATTCAGGGGCAAGAGTGCGCTCGAGTCGAACGTCGCGGCGCTACTCAATCTTCTGGATCTGCGCTACACGGGGTCGAGTCCCGCCGGGCTCATTCTCGCCGGCGACAAAACGCTGACGAAGAAGGTGCTGGCGTTTCACGGGATCCAGAGCGCGAAGTTCGCGACGATGTACCGCGGTCAGGTCGACTGGTCTGGCGACATCAAGTTCCCGCTACTCGTAAAGCCGCCACAGGAAGATGCATCGCTCGGCATCACCCAGAAGTCGGTGGTCAACGATGTGAAGGAGCTGCTGGATGTAATCAGCAGCACGCAGCAGGAGTATCAATCACCGGTTCTGGTCGAGGAGTTCATCGATGGACGGGAATTCTACGTCGGCGTCATCGGCAACAGCAAAGTGGAAGCACTGCCGATAATCGAGCTCGATTTCTCGAAGTTTCCGGCCGGACTTCCGAAGATCGCCAGCTGGGAAGCCAAGTGGGGCGACGACGGCGACGAGAAAGGAGCGCAGTTCGAAGGGACGAAGTCGATTTTCCCGACCGATCTTTCGGAGGAGCTGACGAACAAGATCCAGCAGGTCGCGATCGATTCCTTCCAGGCGCTTCGCTTGCGTGACTACGCGCGCGTCGATCTGCGCGTCACGGCCGCGGAAGAGGTTTACGTGATCGAGGCGAATCCGAACTGCTACCTCGAGCAAAACAGCGAGTTCGCGCGCTCGGCCCAGAAAGCCGGGCTGGAATACCCGGCGTTGATCTCGCGAATCGTTGAATTGGCGAGCGCGCGTTATTCGCGATGATCGACCCCAAAACAAAAAAGCCGGCTCACGCCGGCTTTTCCGTTTTGTTTGTCTCGAAGCGAACTACCTGCGCTTACTACGCGCGGCCTTGCGTGCTGCCTTGTTCCGCGCGCGTGTGCGAGCGCCCTTGCGCGCCGATGCGCTGCGGGCCGCCTTGCTTCCTTTGCGAGGGGCCTTCTTCTTCGCTGCTGCCATGTTGTCTCTCCACGATGAAGTAGAACTCTCACCAACTCCCTGGTGGAACCGGCGAGTCCTGCATCGCGTCCTGACCGGCACGCGAGCCACCAACCGAACCGACTGCGTGGACGAGCTCGCATCGCTGCTCGTAACTCGTCGCGAATATAGAATGCAAGAGATGTGCGTGCAATGCTTTTTGTCGTCGATTTCTCCGACGTGGTCATCACTTCCAAAAACGCTTCGCAACTGGCAGGTTAAAACTCCTCGCGTGAAAAAACTTCTTCTCGATTCTCAACGGAGTAGCAGCTCTTGAAAGCGCTGGTAAAGGAATCCGCGGCACCCGGTTTCAAATTGAAGGACGTCGAGGAGCCCAGGATTCGTGAAGACGAAGTTCTCATTCGTGTCCGGCGCGCGGGAGTCTGCGGCACCGACGTGCACATCTACGACTGGGACGCATGGGCGAAGGGTCGATGCAAGCCGCCCTTCGTCGTCGGGCACGAGTTCGCCGGCGATGTGGTTCAGGTCGGCCGGCTCGTCACCGATGTGAAGGAAGGAGACCGCGTCACTGCGGAGGGGCACATAGTCGACGGTCGCTGCCTGCTCTGCAGAACTGGGAACGCGCACGTCTGTCCCTTCACCAAAATCATCGGCGTCGATCGCGACGGTTGTTTCGCCGATTACATCTCGATGCCGGCGACGAACGTGTGGCACCTGGATGACAACATCTCCTACGACGTCGGGGGAATCCACGACCCGATGGGAAACGCATTTCACACCGTGCTAACGGCGGAGATTCCGGGCGCGGTGGTGCTCATCACCGGCTGCGGCCCGATCGGAATCTTCGCGGTCGGAATCTGCAGGGCGGCGGGCGCATCGCGAATCATCGCGACCGACATCAACGACACGAGGTTGGCACTGGCGAAGAGCATGGGGGCCAACGACGCTGTACACCCGGAGGAGGCCGAGAAGATTGTGAAGGGGGCGACCGACGGGCTCGGCGCCGATGTCGTGCTCGAGATGTCGGGAGTGCCGGCGGCGATTCACCAGGCGTTCGCTCTGGTGAGGGTCGGCGGACGCGTGCAGATGCTGGGGATCCCGTCAAAGAAGGTGGACTTCGACCTGGCTACTGAAGTCATCTTCAAGGGTCTGACGATTTACGGAGTGGTCGGCCGCCGCATGTACGAGACGTGGCACCAGATGACGCGATTCCTGCGGTCTGGTGAGTTCGATCCGACGCCCGTCATCACGCACCGCTTTCCCCTCAGCGAGGCGGATGCGGCGATCGCCGCGATCAAGGCCGGCGAGGCCGGCAAAGTGATTTTCGAGATCGCCTGAACCTATTGAATCACCGAGAGGCTCAAGTGGCGCTGAACAAGAACTTCGATTCCGAGCTCAAGGCCGCCATCGAGAAGCTGAGGCAGGATCGCGTCTACAAACGTCTCAACTATCTGGCGTCGCCGCAGGGCGCGCGCGTTCAGATGGAAGGACGCGGAGAGGTGGTGATCCTTTCATCGAACAACTACCTCGGACTGTGCAACGATCCGGCGGTGGTGGCGGCGGGAATCGATGGCCTGAAAAAATTTGGCGCCGGCACGGGAAGTGTCCGATTCATTTGCGGCACGTTCACGATTCATCGCGATCTGGAGCAGGCGATCGCCGATCTCGTGGGCACCGAGGCGTCACTCAGTTACGTCTCGGCCTGGAACGCCAACGAGGGTCTCACGGCGACGATCGTCGAGCAGAACGATTTCGTCGTATCGGACGCGCTCAACCATGCCTCGATCATCGACTCGATCAGACTCGCGAAGGCGATCACGAAGTGCACGACCGCCGTGTATCAGCATTCCGATCTCGACGACCTGAGGTCGAAGCTCGAGAGCGCGAAGAGCGCGCGCCGCCGCATCATCTGGACCGACGGTGTGTTCTCGATGGAAGGAAGCATCTGCAAGCTTCCCGAGATCCTGGAGCTGGCGGAGGACTACGATGCGATCGTGGGGGTGGATGATTCACACGGAACCGGCGTCCTCGGGGCGAACGGTCGCGGCACGGCCGAGCATTTCGGAGTTCTCGGCGAGGTCGACATCATCACGTCGACGCTGGGGAAGGCGCTGGGCGGTGCGGCGGGCGGATTCGTGGCGGGTCCGGCGTCGCTATGCGATCTACTTACGCAGCGGTCACGACCTCAACTGTTCTCGAATGCCCTGCCGCCGACCGTTGCCGCCAGCGCGCTCGGAGCAATCGGTCAACTGGAGCACCATCCCGAGCTGGTGAAGAAGCTCCACGACAACACGCGCTATTTCCGCGGCGCGATCTCCGAGGCCGGGTTCAAGCCATTGCCTGGAGAGACCCCGATCGTCCCTATAATCGTGGGGGAGACGGCGACGGCCATCAAAATGAGTGACATGTTGCTGGATGAAGGCGTCTTTGTGACAGGGTTCGGCTTCCCGGTCGTTCCCCAAGGGCAGGCGCGTGTGCGCTGTCAGCTCAGCGCTGCCCATTCACGCGACGATCTGGACCAGGCCATCTCGGCCTTCAAGACCGTCGGGACGAAGCTAGGCATAATCTAGAGGACGCCTTAATGCAGAAGCTCAGAGCAGTCGCTGTGGCACTGGTCGCAACGATCGTCGTTTCCGCGAGCGCGAACGCGCAGGAGATGAAGAACTTCGACAACTCGTGGTTCTGGGGATTCAAGTCCGGGGTCAACACCTTCTCGGTGCCCGGCCACGGCAACACGTCGACGGTCGATCTCGGCGTAGACTGGGTCATCACGAGGACGAGGGGCGGCCTTTACGTATCGGCTAACCAATCCGTTTTCGAGCGCGATCTCGAATTCTTCGACGCAACCTCCAGTACCGGCCAGCGCACCGTTCGCGTCAACGACATGCGACGCATTACGCTCGCGGCCCTCGGATTTCCCAAGCACTTTGGCGGAATCACTCCTTACGCCGGTGTCGGATTCATGATCGCCGTACTAGGCGATGCGCGGGTCTTCGTCGACAGCGCGAACACTTTCCCAACCAATGCATTCCTCGACGAGGTCGAGAACGAGCGCAGTCGCAGCTCGGCAATTGGTATGGCGGGTGTGCAGATTCAGACCAAGCGCGCGGCGATCTTCGCCCAGGAAACGCTGGTCCCGAGCAACAACACGTTCCTGTTCAGGAGCGTGCTCAACTTCTTCGAGTTCGGAATCCGCATCAACTTCGGTAGCTCCATCGACCGGGATTAGCAGCTATTGGCGCACCTGGCGATCGGACGAACGGCCCCTTCGGGGGCCGTTCTTTTTTACTGCAACTGCAACTGAGAACTGCCAGGCTGCCCGCTTCCAGCTGAAAGCTTCCTGCGGCGAGCCGCAAACGTCGGGACGCCACGAACTGGCGTGATGGCAGAGGCAGTTGCCTTTGCCCTGACCCACGCCGGTAACGTCCCGACGTAGTGAGGCTGGTGGCGGGCAGCTTCAAGCGGGCAGCAGGCAGCCTGGCAGTTCTGAGTTTTCTCAGTTGTAGTTGATCCTACCCCGACACCCTACCTTTCGACACGTAGCGATTCCCGCGAACGATCCACCGCAGCGGCCAGTCGGCGGAGCGCGTGATCCCGACGCGGGTCGTGACATCGACGTCGTCGTCGGCGACGCGCTCTCCCTCGCGGATAACCAGTGGCTTCCGGTGCAGGCCCTTTCCGTTCATCGCACCGGTGATGCCGAGAGCGGTGCACAGTTTTCCCGGCCCGTTGGTGAGATCGGCGGTGTGACTGATATGCGGGCGGCGCTTGTGCATCAGCGCGATCCCATCGAGCGGCTCCAGCGCGCGAACCAGCACCGCACTCGGCAATCCCTCCGAGCGCGTGACGGCGTTGAAGCACCAGTACATACCGTAGATGAAATAGACGTACGCGATGCCGGGCGGTCCGTAGAGGTGCTCGGTCCGCGCTGTGCGTCCGACGGCAGCGTGGCAGGCGAGGTCGTGCTCGCCGAGATACGCCTCGGTCTCGACGATGATTCCGCTGGCGATTCCGTTGTCCGTCTCGCATTCGAGGACGGTACCGAGCATCTCTCGCGCGACGATCTCGGTCTCGCGCTCGTAGAAGCTGTGCATCAGGATGCGGCCCCGGCGGAACCGCGAGCGAGGCCTCGAGCCCAGAAGACTCGCTGTGGAGTCTTCCGTGCCCGAGTCTTTTTGCCTGCTCACACTATTCGCTAGCCGTCCTGCTGCGGCTCTTGCGAGGGGCGCGGCGGGGAGAAGGCTTCTCGCTGTCTTCGTCCGATGCCGCCGCGGACTTGCGAGGGCGCCGAGGCTTCTTGTCATCGCTCGCTCCACGCTTCCGCACACTACGCGGCTTCAGGTCGCTGTCCGAAAGCGCGTCTTCGCCGGTGAGAGGAAGATCAGGAATTGACTCGGTGAAGACCGGCTCGGGAGCAGGTCTCGAGGTCTCGACCACGCCGACAGAAAGAAGATCGGGGGGCACGATACCGACGCGCGCACCGATCGGTCCCCGCCCACGTCCGCGTGCAGGGCCACCAGCGCGTGCACCCATGCCGGTCGGGGCCGAGGGCGCCACCGGAACGATCGGTTTCGGCGGTTCGGCGGCCGCGAGCTGCTCGCTGACGGAAGTCGATGGTGCTGCTGGAGCGACTTCGTAGTCGCTGCCACGCCGACGGAGATCGATGATGTCGGCGTCGTGAGCATCCTGGAGAATGCGGGTGAAGTTCCGCTCGCTCAGGCTCTCGCTGTCGCGTCCGAGCAGCTCGCGCGCGGTGGCGCGCACCTGACTCGCGCGAATGGGTGCGTCGCCATTGACGCCAACCGACCGGCGAACAAGGTCGAACGCCTCCTCTCGCCGGAGACGAAGTCCGCTGGAACCGATGCCATCAGCGGCAGCAGCAGGCACATCGACTCGGGCTGCCTCGGGCTGTGGCAATGGCGGAAACTCCGGCTCCGAGGGAGAAGTCGGGGGTGCCGCAGCGGCGGCCGTACGCTGTCCGCGCACTTCGCGGTCTCGGCCCCGGCCTCCTCGTCGTCCGCGACGCGAGCGCTCAACAGGCTCGCCTTCCGCGGGTGGGGCCAGCCGCGGAACATGGGGCTCCGCGCTCTCCTGACCTGCGGGCAAGGTGCGAGTAGCACCCGGAGGACCGACTTCGAGCTGCCCGTTCTCAAGCTTGGTGAGAGTCAGCAGTCCGCGGTGAGCGGCCTCGGTCACAAAGCGAGAGAACTTGGACATGCCGAGGTTCTTCTCGTCAAAAGAGCTGTCTATCTGCTGCATCACCTGCTTGAGGCGGTCGGCGCGCATGACGTCGCCATTCCGCTTCATGCGAGTGATGGCTTCCGTGACGAGCTCCCACGGATCCTTCTTTACGACTTCCTCCTCACCGCTCTTCACCAGGCCGGCGAGGGCGTTGTAGCTGTAGTACTCGTCGCAGTTCATGACGAGGAGGTCGCTCGAGGATTCACGGATACCTACTCCGATGACGTACTTGCCGTACTCCTTGAGCTTGGTGACGAGACTGGCAAAATCGGAATCGCCCGACAGGAGAATGAAGATGCCGATCTCGGGCCTGGTGAAAACCAGCTCCATTGCATCGACGGCGAGGCGAATGTCAGTGGCGTTCTTTTTGGCGGAGCCGTAAGCGGTCGCCATAATCATGTCGATCGATGATTCCGCCAGCGGCACTATGTACTGCGGATAGCGGCGCCAATCGGCGTAAGCGCGCTGAACCGAGACTTTGCCTTTTACGATGTCGGAGGAGAGGAGGTTTTTCAGCTCCGTCTGAAGCTCGGAGCGGATGCCCATCGTGACGTTGTCGAAGTCGATGAGCAGCGCGGCATTGGGCGCGTGGTGGGGATTGGATAATGCCGTTGGGGACATTGCCTGCGGGCCGCGGTGTACCGGGGCGATTGCCTGCGGCCCCCGGTGTACGGGGGCTACATGCCGGTGCGCGGCTGGCGCGGACCGATGTGGTCGAGAACTCATTTTTTTTGGGAATTACCTGTGCGAGGCTGCGTGCCTGCGATTATTTGCCGCGACGGCTGCACGCCGTGTCAATCCTGCGACGGATGCCGCAGGCGGTGCGTCTTCAGGTCCATGCGAGCGCGTCAACCCTCAGTTGACCGGTCGCTGGATCCTCGAAGTCGCGCCGTACGGGTATAATTTATACCCAAACCCCCATGAATCAACTGCGTTTTCGCACGCGACTGGTCCTGATCCTGTCGCTGTTCGCGATCGTTCCGGCATTCTTGCTCACGTTATTGTGGAGCGGAACGGTCAGCACTGCCCTGCCCTTCGTAACCGGACGACCGGCCTGGGACAGCGTGGCGGCGAGCGGCGAGAAGGCGATAGCGGCTGCGCGCCAGGCGCCCCTAACGCCCTCGCAGCGCCGCGCCATCGATACGCACGAACGCGAGCTCCGCATCTCCGTGGAGCAGGCGCGGAGATACAGTTTTCTCGCCGGCCGCACCGTCCGCATCATCGCCATCGCGGGCATTCTCGCGCTTCTGATTCTGACAGGAGCAGCGTCGCGGGTGGCGGGACATCTGAGCCGGCAATTGAGCCGCCCACTCGACGAGCTCGTGCGCTGGACCGAGCTGATTGGTCATGGTGAGCCGCTACCTCCTCCTCCCGAGCGCACAATCGTGTCCAGTGGCCGGAACGGCGATGACGGGACGACGATCGAGGTCACGACCAGCAGGGTGCGCGGTGCGCCCGAGTTCGAGACACTGAGACGCAGCATGCGGGAAATGGTGTCGGAGCTGGAGCACGGACGCCGCCAGGCGGTCGAGGCAGAGCGGCTGCACGCATTCAGGGAAAGCGCGCGGAGAGTGGCGCACGAGATCAAGAATCCACTCACGCCCATCCGGTTCGCGCTTGCGCGTCTGCGCGGCCAAGCCCCCCAGGCGCTACAGGAAGATGTCGACGTCATCGCCATGGAATCGGAGCGGCTCGATCGCATGGCGAGGAGCTTCGCCGAGTTTGGACGGCTGCCCGAGGGTCCACCCTCGGAGGTGGACATGGGAGAGCTCGTTCGCTACACCGCGCGCAGCAGCGTGCCGCCGGGGATTGCTCTCAATCTCCAGATAGACGAGAATCTTCCGCGGGTGTACGGCCACAACGGAGCGTTGGCCGGTGCCCTGAGCAACGTACTTCTGAATGCAGTCGATGCTTCCGGGAACAACGGGCACATCACCGTGAAGGCCTGTGGTGTGAAGCTCGGAGGTCGGGATGCGGTGCGCATCTCGGTGGCCGATGACGGCAAGGGAATCGCTTCCGAGAATCTCCAGACAATCTGGGAGCCGTACGTCACCAACAAGCCGGGCGGGACCGGACTCGGTTTGGCAATCGCGCGGCAGGCGGTTTGGGCGCACGATGGAACCGTGAACGCGACGAGCACGTTGGGCAAGGGAACAGAGATACAGTTTACGATACCCGCGAACGGCGCTCGCGCCGAGGATTGATTGCAATGGGAGTAGAAATAATCGTTCCGCTTGGTGCCTTCGCGACTGCCATCATCCTCGCCGTTGGGGTTCCGCTCGCGAGAGCATATTCGCGGAAGATGGACGCCGAGTCCAAGAATCCACGCATCCCAAGCGAGGTTACCGGGCGACTCGAGCGAATTGAGCAGTCGCTCGAAGCGGTTGCGATCGAAGTCGAGCGAATCACCGAGGGCCAGCGCTTCACCACGAAGCTGCTTTCGGAAGGGAGAGGCGGCGGCGATGCACGGCAGGTTCCGTCGTCTTCCGCTTCGCCGCCGGATCGCGCGACGTAGGTGCCCATAGTCCTCATCGCCGACGATGAGCCGAACATTCGGCGCATGGTCGGTGCGCTGCTCTCGGGTGAGGGCTACGAAGTAGTGGAGACGCCGAGCGGCGCTGAAGCCGTCACCCGGGTCAAAGAGGGAGAGCCGGACGTCGCGCTCGTCGATCTCATGATGCCGGGCGAGCTCGACGGAATGGCCACACTCGGCCGCTTGCGCGATGTCGCACCCGATCTCCCCGTGATAATGATGAGCGGGCGAGCCGGCCTTGCCGATGCGGTGAAGGCGACCAAGCTCGGTGCCTTCAACTTTCTGGAAAAGCCGCTCACCCCCGAAGGGGTTCTGCTGGCGGTCTCGTCCGCATTGGAGCTGCGACAGACGCGCCGCGTCGCGCGCGCATTGCGTGCCGAATTGGGGTTCGGCGGACAGATGGTCGGCAAGAGCAGCGCGATGAACACGGTGCGGCAGATGATCGCGCGTGTCGCGCCTACGGACGCGCGGGTTCTCATCACCGGAGAATCGGGCACGGGAAAGGAGCTGGTTGCAAGCGCGATCCACGACGCGAGCGCGCGACGCGAAAAGCCGTTCGTACGCGTGAACTGCGCGGCGATTCCACGCGATCTCGTCGAGAGCGAGATGTTCGGCCACGAGCGCGGGGCCTTCACCGGCGCCACTCAAACCCGCATCGGGCGGTTCGAGCTGGCGCATCACGGAACTCTGTTCCTCGATGAGGTGGGCGACCTCGGTCCGGACGCACAGGCAAAGCTGCTGCGCGCGATCGAGGCCAAGGAAATCCAGCGCGTCGGCGGCAACAGAGTCATTCGCACCGATGTGCGCATCATTTCGGCGACGAACCACGATCTTCAGCGCGCGGTGCGGGCCGGAACGTTCCGCGAGGATCTCTACTTCAGGCTGCAGGTGATCCCGCTGGCGATTCCTCCGCTGCGAGATCGCGGCGACGACATTTTCGAGCTGGTCGAGCACTTCTCGGAGCAGTTCCTGCAGCGAAGCGGCCAGGCGAAGCCACGGTGGAGGAGCGACGCGCTCCAGCTGCTTCGCGATTACCCCTGGCCCGGCAACGTGCGTGAGCTCGCCAACATCGTCGAACGACTGGCGATTCTGCATCCGGGCGCGGAGATCACCGGCCAGCAGGTGGAGGATGTGCTCATCGTGGATCGC
>Ga0193719_10000471_pt1 | contig 15184 bp, 16 predicted proteins | sample U2a2metaG_FD_160103 | JGI IMG/M metagenome (GOLD analysis project Ga0193719, IMG submission 160103) | Soil microbial communities from a riparian zone of the East river system, Colorado, United States - U2a2 | ecosystem: Environmental > Terrestrial > Soil > Riparian zone | place: USA: East... | reverse complement strand
CTAATTGACACGAATGTTTTCGGTCGCCGCGGCGACCTTTGGAGTGCGGCGGTGTTCCGCCGCTTTTTCATTTCTCGTCGCGGTTCGGCTTCTTGTCCGGGTACTCGGCGCGCACAGTGAGCGCGATCCCGCCGCGCGCGGAGAATTGCGCAGTCACGATTGCTTCGCGCGGGGCACATGCTTTCACGAAATCGTCGAGGATACGGTTCGTGACCGCTTCGTTGAACGCGCGCTCGTTCCGATAGGACGCCAGATAAAATTTTAGGGACTTGCTCTCGACGCAGAGACGGTCGGGCACGTAATCGATATCGATTCGCGCGAAGTCGGGCTGGCCGGTTACCGGACAAACAGATGTGAAATCATCGGTTTCAAAATGGATCCAGTAATTCCGGCGTGGCGCTGGATTTGGGAAAGTCTCGAGTCGCGCCTCAGAGGGCGAGCCGGGAATCTTTGCTTCAGTTCGTCCGAGAAGCGTGAGGTTGGATGTTTTGGCTTTTGCCATCGCGACATCAAAGTTCGCTCGGAGGCGATTGAGGTCAATCGCCGCTACCTTGTTGAAATGCGCGGAGATCGTCAGCGGCGTCCGGATATTTCGCGGCGAGCTTTTCGACGTCGCCGAGTTCCAAGTCAACTCGTTCTACCCCTGGCCATTCTGTGCTCGCGCCTAGGAACCAACGCCGGCGCCCGATCACACGCGCAGTGTGAAATGTATTTCCGGGAATCAAAAGCTGCACGCATTGCCCTCCGCGCAGGTCAGGTCCGACTACAACATGCTCGGATAGTCCGTTTTCGTGCAGCATTAGCAGTTCGATCGGATCACCGAGGTAGTAGTGATAAAGCTGATCGTTACGGATGCGGTGCAGGCGCACCGGCGCGTCCGGCGTGACCATGAAATAGAGCGCAGACCCGGCTGGCCGGCCATCAACAAACGGCGGCGGGAGCCCACCAGGTGCGATGTGTTTCTTACTGATGAAACTCACACGCACGAACCCACACGTAGCGTGCGGCTCCAGTTTTAGTAAGGCGCGAATCTCTTCGGCTGTGAGATCATCTGTCATTTGTTTTTCTTGAACGTCGAATATCCAACTCCGAAAGTATTTGCGAGCAAGCATCGAACGTCCAACGCCGAAGTTGAATCGTCTGAATGGACATCAAACCTCAAACTTCAAAAATCAAAAATCGTGTCGGTGTGATCGATGTGATTGCGCAAGATGCGAAAACAAACGAGGTCGTCCTCGTGATGAATGAGCCTAACGAGTGGGACGGCTCCGATGAACAGTTGCTGGCATTGCAGGAGCGGTTCAACGCTTATGTTTCATTTTTACTCGACGGCGAAATGGCGGAGGCGAATCCGGAACTTGCTGGCAAATCCGCGCGCATTGAGTTGCGTTGCGCGCATGTGCCCGATACCCGCGCGCTCGAGTTGCTCGGGTTCATTCACGATCAGCTGGCGTTTCAGGACATTAAATTGGAAGTGGTCGTGAGGAATGAGCAATCAAATGACGAAATCCGAATGACGAATGTCGAAGGAATGACGAAGTCCGAATGACATGCTTTGTGACTTAAGGCTTGGACGATTCCAATCGCGCGAAGAAATCCTCGAAGAGCGAGTCGTAAATCTTCCCTCGCTCCGGATGATACTGGACCGCCAGCGCGAATGGGTAATTGCGCAGCTGCATCTGCTCGACAATACCGTCGGTGGCGGACCAGCTCTCAACTACGAAATTATCCGCGACACGATCGATCGCCTGGTGATGCGAGCTGTTTACTTTCTCGAATCGATGCGTCGTGTTCGTGTCGTGCTTCAGCGGCTGAACATCGCTGTCTTTTTGACCGGGAAGATTATGCCCGGGAATGTCGAGCTTTAGTGTGCCGCCGAGTGCGACATTCAGGATCTGCATGCCTCGGCAAATGGCGAGCACCGGCAGACCGCGCTCGATTGATCGGGAGATCGCCTCAAATTCCCAGCGGTCTCGCACAGGATCGATGTCCTTGTCGATCAACCTGGGATCGACATTTGCCTGGCGCAGAAACTCCGGCGCGACGTCGGAGCCGCCTGTCAGCAACAGCCCATCCATTTGATCCATCGGGACGTCGCGTTGACGCGCATCGAAAACATGAATCTCAGGATGCCTGGCGAAAAACGGTTGAAACCATTTTTCGTCCTTTGGACGCATCCAGGTGGCCAGATTTGGCATCGGGTGAATTTGCGACTTCGCAATGACCATGTAAAGAGCACTTCCATGTCAGGCGTAGAGGTTTCCAGCACGTTGAACGAGGAACTGGAAAGACTGGCTGCCAAAAGCAAGGCTCGAGCGATCGCGGTAGCCGTGCATGATCTGGAGACCGGCTTCCGATTTTCCTTGCTGGGAGATCGCTGGTTTCATGCGGCGAGCACCATCAAGGTGGCGATGCTTCTGGCAATTTTCCGCGCGGCAGACGAGGGCCGGCTCCAGCTGGATGACTCGCTGCACGTCCGAAATCGCTTCTTCAGCGTGGCCGACGGCTCGCTTTTTCACCTCAGTCCTGACCGGGACGCAACGCCGGAGCTATATCAGACAGTTGGACGAACCGCCAAAATTTCGGCTCTTGCGCACGCAATGATTTCTGGGAGCAGCAATCTTGCTACGAATCTGCTGCTCGACTTTGTGGGTGTGGAATATGCGCGAAAGGTTCTACGGGACGCAGAAGTTCATGGGGTAGAGCTGCGGCGAGGTGTTGAAGACCATGCGGCGTACGAGCGAGGCATAAACAACGAAGCGACTGCCAATGGCTTGGTAACGTTACTGTCCGCGGTCCGCGGCGATTTTATTACCGACGAAAGCAAACAAGAAGTGATCCGGATTCTGCTGGAGCAACGATTCAATTCAATGATTCCTGCGCGTCTTCCAGCACACGCGGCGGTGGCGCATAAGACCGGCGAAATTTCGACTGCCTGCCATGACGTCGGGATCGTATATCTGCCTGAACGTCAACCGTACATCGCTGTTATCTTGACTGAATTCGAGCCGGACAGAAATGGTCGACGCGAGACAGTGGCGGCGATTTCCGAAGTAATTTACCGCTCTGTCGTGGGAAGGGACGGGAACCCAAATGCGAGTTGAAGTGTTACGGGCGATTGACGGCTTGGATTTGCCCGAAGAATACCGCGCGTTCCTGCGGCCGGGCGAAACCGAAACAGATTCGTCAGGCAACGTCCATCGGCTGCCACGTTTCTTTTACGAAGTTCGCAGTTGGCAGGAAGCGCAGGAACTTCGACTGGCGCCGCACTTCACGCTCGCCGAATTGATGCTGGTCGATTGCCGTGAAGCGAGGCTGCTCCTGAGCCAGTTTCCTCATTATGTACCATGCGCAATTGTTATACTTGCGAGATTGCTGGAGGATTTTCGCCATGAAGTAGGCGCGCCAGTGTTCATCGCCGCGAACGGCGGCTACCGGTCGCCGGCGCATCAGATTGGCGGCGCAAAAAGCATTCACGCCTGGGGCACAGCTGCCAACGTCTACCGAATCGGAGACACTTTTCTCACCGAGGCGAGATCGATCGAAAAATATCGCGCCATCGCGGCTTTGCTTAGCCCGGCTGTGTGTGTCCGGCCGTTCGGCTCCGAAGCCGGTGAAACCAACGACCATCTCCACGTCGATTTAGGCTTTGTAACAGTGACGCCGCGCGAGTGCAGCGAGGCGCTTTGAGCTCCTGTTACGCATATGAAGGATCTCGGAACAGAACGGGGCCGCTTTTATCGCGAACGCGTGATGGTCGCAACACCACCGCATGCCGTGATCGGGTTGGAAGCCGAGTTCAATCTTTTGGTCAATGGGCGCAGACGGCGTCCAGAGAAAGTGTTTGGCGATCCCAGTCGTCTGGTGCGCCGGCGAATGATTCCGCGAACCGGCAAATCGTTTCAATCGCCCGCTGGCGGCGCGATTTACTTCGACACCGGAGTGATAGAAGTCGCGACACCAATTGTTGAAATTGAGCCCGGCTGTTGTTATCGCGCGACGCGCTTGCTTTGGGAGCAAATCCGGTATTTACGAGGCGAGCTAGATCACTGGGCCAAACGAAACGGCTGCCAATGTCGCCTCCAGGGTTTTAGCGCGCACTACAATTTTTCATTTCCGAATGCGCGAAAATCAAAACTGCGCAATGCAACCAAGCTTGCGTATTTACTCGCGCACATTTTGCCAGTGCCCGTTATTTTGCTGGCCTCGAACCGGCAGAGCAGCGCCGTCGGTGTTCGTCCGCGCAGGACCCGAGTCGAAGTGACGGCTGACTTCACGCCGGATCCAGCGTTGATGTTGGCGACGTGCGCTTTCATCGCGGGCGCGGTACAGACGGTTCTGCGCTGGGAGGATTTTGGCCTTCGGCAATTGAACCGATATGGAGTTCCCCGGATGACGCCGTTTCGTCTGCGAAAACATTCTTCCCGCCGAGGTTGGCGGATTACGGTCGATTCGTTAGGCAAAAATCCATTCACCTCCGACATCAATGCGCCGCTTTGGAAATTGCGCGATGGCCGAATACTAAGCTTGCGTGCAATTGCGGCAGAAACTTTGAGCCCATTTCGCCGGCGAATCCGGCGGATTAGCGACTCGAGCACACTGGAGCATGTCGCTGCGATTTTCGATGGAGATGCGCGCTCACTTTTGGATTTCGCAGAACGGCCTCAGGCATATGACGACGTTGGCCGGACGATTGATTGGGGACGCCGCCGGATGCGCCGTTGGTCACGCTCCAAATATGAAAAAATCATTCATCGCATGATTGCACGCGAACCGGTCCGCGTTGGGCGAAAACGATATCGCGTGGACCGAATGAGTGGCTGGTATCAGGTGGAATTTCGGGAAGTGGGGACCAAGCGGCGTCGGACATTTAATCTCGACGAACTGGTGCAGTTGTCGGATGGGAAAAAGCTTCGTCCCGCCGCATCGCGTAAACGCAAAGCTGCTAGAAAGCGCCGCGCGTAACGGCTTGCAAGCCGCCGTTCATTGAAGTCGCCGACGCAAGAACCAGATGATGTAAAGAAAGGTTCCCAATGCGGCGGGAATCATAAAATAGCTTGCCTCGGTCCCGAGTTCGCCGCCCGTTGTCCAAGCGGGGCCTGGGAACGTCACGTCGAACAAGCGGCCCTCTGGTAATCGGCCAGCGTTCGGCGTGCCGATTATGAAGAACTGGCCAAAATCAAAAGCGGCATGCCAGCCGACTGCCCACCAAAGCGATCCTGTGATACGAACGCTGATGCAGATCATGAGGCCGAGGGCGAAAATCATTCCGATATCGATCACGTTCTCGTGCGGTTTCACCAGATGGAGGCCGGTAAACAGCGCGGTCGTGATCAGCGCTGCGGGCCAGAAACCAGCGCCACGCCAGAGGGACTGCAACGCGTAACCGCGGAAAAAATATTCCTCAGTGACACCGACAAGTAACATCCCGACCAGCCACAGGAGCGGCGATGAGATAAGATCGGTTCCTCGTAACGCGATGCCGTGAATGCGCATCCCGCCGGTAACGAGCATGCCTGCCGCAACAAAAGCGACTACTGCGAGACCTGCGACTACACCATTCCAAAATAGTCCGGCAAATGCTTCGTTAATCGGCAGGCCGTAACTGTCAATGCGACGGCGTTCGCAAAGTGCAAACACGCCAGTCACGATCAGAATCACAATCAGATCGAAACCGTCACCAAGAATGATCGACGTTGCGCTCAATGCGCTCCGATCGACATGCAGTTTCGCCTCGAGGAACGCGATCGCCGGTTGTTCCAGGAACTGCACAACCAGAAGAATTGCCGCGACGAAAATGAGAAATCGCCAGCCGTGGCGTAGGCCATTCGGGCCGATGAAGATCGATTTAACTTTACTCATTGGCACGCGCGGAGGCTGTCGCGAACGGCAGGGCGAGCTGCACCAGGTTCACGAGCACGCGTCCGGGTTCCTCGGCGTAAATCATGTGGGCAGAGTTCTCAAACCAAACCCATCGTTTACTGGGTGCCTGCAGCCGGTCGAACCAGCGCTGAACTGGCTCAGACGGCGTAGTGTAGTCGTGACGACCAGCGAAGATGAGCACGGGACAGCCGAGGCGTGTCAGCTTTGTGAAATCGGTGGCTGCCATTTCTGGCAGGAGCTTGGGCAACGAGAACGCGCTGCCGGCGTCGATTGCCTTGAAGTCGGCTTCGGAGTAATCCGGCGAAATTTTCTCGGCGTTCTCCCAAAAGTCGTAGCTGTCGCGACCGTAAGTCAGCCCGCCGTAATGCACGGACCATTTTCGCTCGACGTTGATCTTTTCGATCGGTAACGCGCCATTTGGCCCCGGATAAGGCGCAATGGCTTCGAGTTCCTTCACCGCCTGAGCGTCGCCAGCCTTGCGCGCGGTGTTTAGCACCCAGTCGTAGCAGATTCGCTCGCCCTCGCGCATGTTGATGATCTGGCCGACGCCAATGTAAGCGTAGAGCCAGTCGGGCCTGCGCGCTGCCAGGTTGAGTCCGAGGATCGTGCCCCATGAATGGCCGAGCGCGAAAATTTTCTTTTTGCCGTACGTTGCGCGCAGGTAGGCGACGAGTTCTTCTGTGTCCTGCAACATGCGTTCTGCGTGCATGGTCGGCGCGACTTTTTCCGGGTCGTTCAACTCGTAAGTCTTGCCGCTGCCGCGCTGATCCCACTCGACTACGGTGAAATAGTCGGTCCAAGGTCCCTCGAAAAGATAACGATTGGGCAGATCGGGTGCGGCCGGGCCGCCGTGTAGCACGAGGAGAATTGGGTTGCGTCGGTCGCGGCCGCGCACGGTGATCCATTGGCGAATGCTGCCAATTTCCACCGCCTTGGCTTCGTCGATTCCGTTCGGGGAAACGACCTTGCCAACTTCCGCAAGAATCGTGTGAGGGTTAGGTACCGCAGTGTATGCAGCAGGTGCTACCGCAATTGCCGCAAGCGCCAATGCCTCGGTGAAAATCCGGCTGAAAAGCTTCATGCTTAAACGTCTTGTTTCACAAACATCCAGAATGAGATGCCCGAGACGTTGCGTCTGGATTCAGCAAACTTCAGGCAGCAACTTTTCTCCCTGCCTCTTTGGAGATCGACAAGAATAACAGCAACAAGATTTCAACTCGGCGTGCCGCCGTGGAGAATCGGCTCCGTGGCGATTTCGTCGAGCGTGGGCTGCTGTGTTTGGAGGTACGTGCGGCCCTTGTAAAAGCACGCGACAACCACGAAGACGGCAGCGGCGCCAAACATAAACCAGGTGAAAAACGTAAAGTACTGATAAGCGCTAAGCTTGTGCGCGCCGCCTGCGCCCAAGATCCATTTATTGACCAAGGCGACGAAGCCTTCACCGCTGGCAATCGTGAGGAGCCAGAGCGCCATGACCGAGCTCTTCATTGTGTTTGGCGCTTGGGTGTAAGAAAACTCAAGGCCGGTGATGGAGACCATTGCTTCGCCGAGCGTGAGAATGGCGTAGGCGAGCAGTTGCCAATTGATGCTGGGCTTAAGTCCCAAATCGATCTGGCCCTGGATCCAAACGATCACCACAAAAGACAAACCGGTGAGAAAAAGACCGATCCCGATTTTCCGCAGCGGCGTAAGCGGGAAGACTTTGTCAATCGCCGGATAAATCACGTAGTTAACCAGCGGAATAAAAATCAGGATCAGGATCGGGTTTGCCGTCTGCACTTGGGCGGCAATCAAATCCATGCCGAGCCAGTGCAGGTTCATTTTCTCTGCTTGCAAAGTCCACTCGACGCCGTTGCTCATCCCCCACAAACCCCAGAAGGCTAAAATGAACACATAGACCATGGCGATGCGCGCGAGCGTGATGAGGCCTTCCTTACTGAATGTTTCTCGCAAGTAGGTGAGTCCTCCCGGCGGAACGTGCACGAATTTGTTGCGACCACCCCAAAAAAACAAAGTGGCGATCACCATTGTAATGCCGGGAATGCCAAAGGCCCACCCAGGGCCATACTTGGGATTTGCGAGCAGCCACGGACAGAGAATCGAGGAGATAAACGAACCGGCGTTGATCGAAAAATAGAACCAGCCAAACATCTTCGAGAGCAGATGTTTGTTGGATTCGCCAAACTGATCGCCCACGTTGGCCGACACGCATGGCTTAATTCCGCCCGCGCCCAAACAAATTAGAAACAATCCGATTGCGAGCATCGTTCGCTGGCCGATTGCAACCCCCCAGGAAGTGGCCAGGCACGCGAGAGTCAGGTTGCCCAGGCAGTAAACGATTGAGAGCGATAAGATTGTCCAATATTTGCCGAGAAAACCATCGGCGAGGATCGCGCCAAGGACCGGGAGCGCGTATACGCCCATCACAAAAACGTGGCTGTACATGTACGCTTGGTTTTCACTCATCGGCGCCAAAACGCCCGACCGATTCAAAAGGTAATGCGCCATGAAAACGGTCAGAACTGACTTCATGCCGTAGTAAGAGAAGCGCTCCGCCGCTTCGTTGCCGATGATGTAAGGCACGCCGGGCGGCATGCCGGTGAGATTCGGCGGCGAGGTTAAGTATCTGTGTTTAGCCATGTGATCTGCTTTGGCTAACGAGCTTCGTGGGGGACAACTTCGCCCGGACTGGCGGAGGCCGAAGGTTCGTCAGAATTTTTTTCTGTGGCGTGCGACCAGACTTTTTTTGCTGGATCGGGCTGTTCCCGCTGGACGTCCGGCATCTGGCCTAGAGGATGTTTTTCGCAGGATATGCAAAAGAGAAGCATGCCGAGCGTAACGCCGATAACGCCCTGGCGAAGGAAGCGAGCCATAATGCGCTGCCACAGTTATCAGTCTCTTGTGTCGCGCGCAAGGATGAAAGCGCGGTTGTAGCGGCGTTTGTGTCAAACGCATATGGCGCTCGCCGCGGCGAGCACCTACACAACGTGATTGAAAGACGCGGGCTTGGAGTTACTATCAAACGCGGTGGCCCGCACGGACAGAAACAACGCTTGGAACGAAGTCTTCGCTCTCGTTCTGCTTTTTGTCGGGACATTGCTGTTTTTTGCGCTGATTTCCTACACGCCAAAAGACATACCGTCGTGGATCTGGTTTAGCCGCGTTTCGCCGGCGAATCATCCTGCGCAAAATTTCATCGGACCCGTGGGTGCAATTGTGGCGGGCATTTGCTATCAAACCATTGGTGTTTTCGCTTCGCTGTTGTTGGCAGCAGTTCTACTCGGCTTCGGTGTAGCGAAATTGTTTCATCCTCGGTTACGTGTGACGCCCCGAATTCCATGGATTGTTTTGTTCATTCTGTCTGGTGCGTGCCTCGACCAGTTATGGGACATTGGTCACTTGCTCGGGTTGAAGGTGCCGGTGGACATTCAAGGGCCCGGCGGCTTGATCGGCTATCGCTTGGCCGACGAACATCGCGGCGTTCTCCGTGCCGCCCTTGGTCCAGTCGGCTCACTTGTTCTCGTGATGGGAATTTATGCGACCACGCTGATTTTGGTTACGGGACTCCGCCCGATCTATCTTATTCGCGAGACGGTTGCGGCCACGGGACGGTTCGGAGCGGGGCTGCAAGAATGGCAATTGCGCCGCAGACTGCGCAAAGCCAATCTCAAAGAAAAACTGGAGATCAGGGAGAAGCAACTGGCGAAGGAGCGGCGCATGTACGAAAAGGCGTTGAGAAAGAAAGGCATGCCTTTGTCTGAGCCGGTCGGCGCGACGATTTCGCCGGAGGAACTGGCAGATCGCCCAGAACCAAAGGTGGTCGATACAACCGCGCTACCGAGCGAGCACGTCCGGCCGGTTGGCCGGAAGCCATCTCTCGCAGAATTGCGCGCTAGCGATGAAAAAGCAAAAGCGGCTTCTAGCGTGACCAGCGGTGCTTCCAGCTGGGAAAATTACGTGTTGCCGGGGTTGGATCTACTCGATGAGCATAGTTTTGAAGGCCGCGCGGCCACAGATCCGTCTGAATTGGAGGAGGTCCGGCAAATCCTGATTGATACGCTGGGGCAATTCGGCATTGCCGTCGCGCCGGGCGATATCACAAAAGGCCCCACCATTACGCGCTACGAAGTGTATCCAGCGAAAGGTGTGCGTGTGGACAAAATTGTGAGCTTGGAGCGAGACCTCGCCCGAGCGACGCGCGCCGAGCGGATCAATATTCTCGCACCGATTCCTGGGAAAGACACGGTCGGCATCGAGCTGGCGAATACTCGGAAAGTTACAGTGAAACTGCGCGAAATGCTGCAATCACCCGATTGGGAAGAGGCAAAATCACATGCAAGAGTTCCGCTCGCGCTTGGCAAAGATGTTTACGGTAAAGCGATCATCGCTGATTTGGCGCAAATGCCGCATCTACTCGTGGCCGGTACCACTGGCAGCGGGAAGAGCGTTTGTATCAATGCGCTGATTGCCAGCATGCTCTTTCGCTTTACTCCGGAAGAACTGCGTTTCGTGATCATCGACCCAAAGATGGTCGAATTACAGGGATACAACTCGCTGCCGCATCTCGCCCTGCCAATCGTGACGGATCCGAAAAAAGTGCTGTTCGCCTTGCGTTCGTTGATCGACGAGATGGAACGACGTTACAAAATGTTTGCGCGCATGGGCGTGCGAAACATCGTCGGCTTCAACGCGCGACCGAAGAAAAAGGCTGGAGCCGCGGGCGCTGACCGCGGTGGCGAAGATGAAGCTTCCAGCGAGCGGCCGGGGTCAACGCCCCCGGCTACAGAAGAAATCCCCGACAAAATTCCTTACATCGTTGTGATCATCGACGAGCTGGCTGATCTGATGCAAACCGCGCCAGCGGACGTCGAGTCGGCGATTGCGCGGATCACGCAAATGGCGCGCGCAGCTGGCATTCATCTGATTGTCGCCACGCAAACGCCGCGCGCGGACGTGATCACCGGCGTAATTAAAGCGAACATTCCGAGTCGAATTGCGTTCCAAGTCGCCTCCAAGATCGACAGTCGCGTGATCCTCGATGAAAACGGAGCCGATCGTTTGCTCGGGCAAGGCGACATGCTTTATCTGCCGCCGAGCGCTTCGCGTCTGATTCGCGCGCAAGGCGTGCTGGTCACGGACGATGAAATTCATCGCCTGGTGGAATTCGTTTCGAAACAAAGCCCGCCCGCCTTCGACACCGCAATGCATGAGAAGCTGCAATCGACGGCCGCGCCGGAGGAAGAAGTGACCAGCGAAGATGAAGAGCTCGTCGAGAAATGTCTTGAAATCATTCGACAGGAAAAACGCGCCTCCACTTCGTTGCTTCAGCGCCGGCTCCGACTCGGTTACACGCGCGCCGCGCGCATCGTTGATATTCTGGAGCAGCGCGGTATTTTAGGTCCCGGCGAAGGCGCCAAACCACGCGAGATTCTGGTCGATCTCGATGCTGCCGTTTAGTCGGTTTTTTCGCGCTAATGACGATAGAAGGACTTGGCAAAAAATTTCAGGAAGCGAGGGGCGCGAGAAATCTCACGCTCGATGAAGCGGCGCGGATGACGAAGATTCGTCCCGCCCGGCTCGCGGAAATTGAGGCGGATGATTTTTCTCAATTTCCGAGTTTGGCGTACGCAAAGGGTTTCCTGCTCATCTATGGGAAATTTTTGGATGTCGATGTCACGCCGTATCTTGATGCGTTCGAAGATTCGGAGCGCGTGACGGTCGATGGCTACTCATACCTCCAAGAGAATCGCCCTGAGAAGCCAGTCAGTGCACCAGTTGTGCCGCGCCGTCCTGCTGCCGTTGGTCGCGGCTATCGTGTTTCGCCGACGCCACTGATTGTGGGGATCGCGGTGTTGGTAATTGGCTTTTTGCTAATGAAATTGGTTCTCAATGTGCAGCGACTCGCTCCGGCGCCGGGCCAGTCGACTGCGCAGGTGTCATCCAGCGCAGCGCCTGTTTCACCCGCACCGACTCAAGCGTCGGCAGGTAATGTTGCCGCCGCTCAATCGGTCGCGCCGACAGTGTCGCCTGTGGCGACGATCGCACCGAGTGCATTTGCCGCGACTTCACTAATGCCAGCTCAGCCGGAAGTGCGTCGGGCCAAGCCTGTGACTCGGGAAGACCTCGCCAAAGCGCAAGAGACGCCGAATACATCGTCAGCAGAATTAGGCGACCAGAATCGCGTCGCTGTCCGCCCGCTTAAAAGAACGTACGTGAGAGTGACCGTAGGCGATGAGAACGGCAAGCCCGCGTTCGAACGTTGGGTGTCGCCGACTGATGGCGCGGTTGAATTTCGCGGTAAGCACGTGTCGATTCGGGTTCTCGATCCCGAGGCCGTTACAATCACGAAAAACGGCAAAGCTCTGGAAGAAAATGACGCAGACGTGACGGTGAACTGAGGGTACTCGGAAGAGTCCTAAGAAAACGCCCAACGTCCAACGCCGAACGTCGAACGTCGAACGTCGAACGTCGAATGCTGAGATGAAAACAGAAGGGAACCGTGTCGCCTGGAAACCGAAGGTCGGCATGATCAGTCTCGGTTGCGCCAAAAATCTTGTCGATGCAGAGATCATGCTGGGAAGCGTTTTACAGCGAGGAATGGAAATCACATCGCGCCCAGAAGACGCCGATGTTCTGGTGGTAAACACCTGCGCCTTCATTGATTCAACGAAGGAAGAATCCATCGAAGCGATTCTGGAGGCGCATCAGCAGCGCGGCTTAAACAAACGACCAAATCAAAAACTGATCGTAAGCGGCTGCATGTCCCAGCGATTCGCAAAAGAATTACGCAAGGAGATGCCGGAGGTGGATGCGTTTATCGGACTCGATCAGGTCGCGCGGCTTGGGACGATTATAGAAGACGTTTTAAGAAAACGTCCAACGTCCAACCCTCAACGTCCAACGCTCAACGAAGGAGACAACGACAACGAGGTAGATCTTTCGTTTGCGAACATGCGTCCGACGTACATTCCAGACTACGACACGCCCCGGTTCCGACTGACACCTGCGCACTTCGCTTATGTGAAGATTGCTGAAGGCTGCAATCACCCTTGCAGTTTTTGTGTGATTCCGCAGATGCGGGGAAAACACCGCAGCCGCCAACCCGAATCGGTGCTGGCGGAAATTCGCGAACTCGTTAGCGAAGACGTGCGCGAGATTAACTTGATCAGCCAGGATACCACGTACTACGGCATGGATTTATGGCCGGAGAAAGCGGGACCGCGTCAGCCAGTCGATTCGACTCGCGGACCAACTCTCGCTGCGCTGCTCCGTGAAATTCAAAAGATCGAAGGCGAATTCTGGGTCCGCCTGCTTTATACGCACCCGGCGCATTGGAGTGATGAACTGATTGAGACAATCGCGCAGTGCGATAAGGTCGCCGGCTACATCGATATTCCACTGCAGCATATCGACGACTCAATGTTGAACCGGATGCGACGCGAAACGTCGCGCAGGCATATCGAAAGGTTAATCGAAAAACTGCGCACTGGTATTCCCGGCGTCACGTTGCGCACGACTTTCATCGTGGGGTTTCCCGGCGAAACGGACGCGGAATTTGCGACGCTTCTCGATTTCATTCGGCGAACTCGATTCGAACGGCTTGGTATCTTTAAATATTCTCAGGAAGACGGCTCGCGCGCAGCGAGAATGCCGGCACAAATTTCTGCGAAAGTGAAGAACGCACGTTATCGTGAGGCAATGTCAGTGCAGCAGCAGATTGCGCACGACATCGCTCGTGAAAAGATCGGAAGCGAACTGAAATTGCTGGTTGATCAGCCGCATATCGCCCGAAGCGCAGGCGATGCCCCGGATGTCGATGCGCGCGTTATTTTATCCAAGGCGGTGCCCGTCGGCGAGTTTGTTTGGCGCAGGATCACTGGAAGCCGGGGCTACGATCTCCTTGCGTAGAAGCCATCTCATTAACGAACCTGTCATGTCGAGCGAAGTCGAGAGATCCCGCGAAGTTGCCTTTAAGCTGTGTCACGGGATTCCTCGACTTCGCCCAGAATGACATGGAGCAAAATAGGTTTAAGAGATGACAAGCGGGCGTTTTTTGAGCAGACTTTTAAGTTGAATTTATTTCATGGCCGGCCCGAACCAATCCAAAAAAGAAAACGTTGGCATTGAGTTACCGCTTCCTGCTCCAGGAAGACCGCCGGATCCGAACATAAAACCGCGCGAAACGGCGCGAATCCAGTTGCCGGTTCGTGAGCCCATGGGCAAGACGCCTCTTCCCACCCCAATTCCGACGCCGATACCTGCGCCGGTCGCGCACGCGCCAGACTCCTCAGGTCTAAGAAAGGAAACAGCACGCGTTTCGGGTATGCCGGATTCGCCCGCGGCTCAGATGAAAAAGACCGAGCCTCTTATCGCCATGCCAGACGTCGCTGCACAGAATCCTTCAATCGCTCTGGCGCCTGGGAAGAAAAACTCAATGCTGCTGATATGGATACTGTTCGGCGTTTCTCTCCTGATTTTGATTATTCAGATTTGGACGTACCTTTCTTAAAGCCATGGAAAATTCTACCGTTATCAAGCTCGATGAATCCAATTTTGACCGCGAACTGACGCGAGACGACAAACCTGTCATCGTTGATTTCTGGGCGGAGTGGTGCGGTCCATGTAAGATGATCGCGCCGCTGCTGGACGAAATTGCGCGCGAAAAAGCGGGCGCGGTCAAAGTAGCGAAAGTGAACGTGGACGAAAGTCAGAGTCTCTCGTTCAAGTACAACATTCGGGCGATCCCGGCTCTTCTCTTTTTCAAGAACGGCCAACTCCGCGATCAAGTGACCGGAGTGACGAGTAAGAAAGATTTGTTAAATCGGCTCGACGCGCTGGCGTAGGAAAGTTTCGCGCTGCGAAAATTTTCCTGAACAGTGATTGCCGAACAGTGATTAGTCGGTGCTTTTTTACCGATCACGGATCACTGATCACTTCTGAAAAATGCGCCCGGCGGGGGTCGAACCCACAGCCTTTGGCTCCGGAGGCCAACGCTCTATCCAGTTGAGCTACGGGCGCGAGCAAACCCGACGATAACCCAATTTAATGATTTCGCGATTTGGTGATTTAACGTAGCGAAGCAGCGGACGCGGGAATTAATTCCGAAGCGCGCTGAACCCAAACAGAGCACCAACGAAAGGGTCTTACGCGGTCGGCAATACTGCCGCGCCCTCTTGAATCAGGGAGTCAAGCTTGTTCAGGTCAATCGGCTTTACCAGGTGATGCTGGAATCCTGCCTCGTAGCTTTTACGGATATCGTCTTCCATCCCGAAACCGGTGAGAGCGAACGCGAGGTGCGGTT
>Ga0193719_10000470_pt1 | contig 15216 bp, 10 predicted proteins | sample U2a2metaG_FD_160103 | JGI IMG/M metagenome (GOLD analysis project Ga0193719, IMG submission 160103) | Soil microbial communities from a riparian zone of the East river system, Colorado, United States - U2a2 | ecosystem: Environmental > Terrestrial > Soil > Riparian zone | place: USA: East... | reverse complement strand
GGCACGATCTGCGACCCTTGTGATGTCCACCAGAAATGATCGGCGGTCTCCTTGCTCCATTTCTGATCCAGAGCCAGCGCCGCGTACGGCTTGGCGGCGTCAGCGTACTCCTTTCTTGTGGAGTCGCCACATCCTGCCGCAAGCAGCAGGACTGCCAGCACGAGGACGGGACGGGTCTTCATCGGAATCTGCATGTGGCGTCCTGCCTGGGGCAAGAGGGATACTGATACTGACAGGCATTTCCCTCTTTTGCTTTTGAGGCTGTGCGGTTCACGGAGACTTGGTTTTGCGCAGTGTTTGTTTTCGCCGAGTATATGCCTCCGTGGCCGCGCGACGAGCCTTTTCCTGCCGGGCGTAATGGCCTGACAAGCGAAATCGTTACCCCGTTTTTTGTTCAGAGTCTTCGGGCGGCTTTGCCTCAGGAACTGGCAGACTCCTTACACATGTCTTTTGGCCGATCTGTAGTGAGTCGCTGATAGAGATTTGTTACGATCAGCGTTCCATACTTGTCCTAATACCGCGCGGAGACTTGCAGGCTATCAAGCACTTTGTTCTGTTCTACCGGAATCATTTTGGTCCAATGGAGGGCTATCGACTCTGTCGCAGTAATCAGAGGAGTCTTTGTCCGCCGCGTCTACCTTGGTGGGTGAGTTGTTAGGAGTGTTTGTCCGCTAGGTCTGATCGTCGTCGCGTAGAAGGATCGATCACCGTTCGCGCTTTTGCGCAAGAATTTGTACAAGAATCAGGCACCTCGACCCGTTCATTGCCGATTGAAATGGCGTCTTATTTACCGACTATGGGCCAACCATCGGGTGAGTGAGAAGTAATTCACGGACTCAATATCCGTTGCAAAGCCGGAAAATGGTGGTTCCCGAGTTTGCACCTCGGTGATCCCCTGCCCCGCTTCAAATAAATTCCCGAGATCGACTTACGAAAGGAAGACGCGCTTTAGACTTGTTGTCGCGTTGACGATCGTAGAGTAAAACGCCCTCATTCAGCACAAATTGCAGTGCAAGATGCGTCATAGCTTTTGGATTGGTTACCGAATTAGCTACGGATTTGATCGCGCCCTCCGGAACACCGCGCGTGTGACGTAAGTGCATCTGCTACTGATGCTTTGGTTCGCCAAGTTCCAGAAACCCTTGCTCAATACAGGTCGGCTACAACCACATTCCCTCATAAAACAACTGACTCTTAACTTATTTACAGCTAGGTAATTAGTCCGGCGCTACCGAATACGCTACGAAATTGTGGCGGTTGGCGTTCGACAAATTCTGTGCCAATCCGGGACAAAAATCCCTCACCTAAGCCACGCGCGGCTGGCTTCACGCATAAAGATCTAACCGGCGTGTCTTTCAAATGTTTAGCCTCCTCCCGTAAACGCCCGTGTCCGGTGACGTAGTCGAGTGTCTTACGGACCTTCATCCTTGTGATGATGTTTCGTTTTTTATAAACCAATCTGGAGAGAAAAGTATCATTCACTATTGGCCGAATCCTTATGGTTCTTACACGCGCCGTAACCGATCGGATTTTCGGATTCGACGTGTTCATTTCGTATTCGCGACACGACGGTATGGCGTACGCGCAGCAACTGGAAGAGCAGCTTCGGCGCATCGGATTTCGGTGCTTTCTCGACTCGAAGGAGATGCCGGCAGGTGAGACGCTGACAGCATCGTTGCGGAATGCATTGAAGCGAAGCAGCACGCTCATCCTCGTCGCGTCGCCAGGCGCGTTGCTGCACAGCGAGTACATGCCGAAGGAATTCGATTACTACATAGAAGCGCGCAAAAGTCCGAAGATCGTTCCGATCAGTATAGGGCGCACTCTCGACGACGCAGGGCCAGACCTGCCGCTTAGCCAGCGCGTGCGGGCTCGAGACGACGTTATCTGGATTTCTGAACGAGAGGAACAATTGGCTGATGGCCCGTCAGCCGAAGTGCTCAAGGCGCTCGTCGATTCGTTCCGCTTCACCCGCCGCAACGCCATCCGTAACCGCATCGTTTCCATTGTAAGCGTCGTCTTGGCGGCTCTGCTTGTCGTCGCGATCTGGATGGGGATTCAGGCCGAAAAGCAACGCCGCGTCGCCGTGACTGAACGCGACCATGCGCGAGCGACCTTGAGCCAGTCTGACTTTCTGCAAGCCCTTCGGTCGATCAATGACGACAGAGACGGCGATGCTGTGGCCCAACTGGTCCGCAGCTTGTCGCTAAGACCGAATAACGAGGCGGCACTCTGCCGCCTTACGGCGTTGCTAACCTACCGTACCTTCGGCTTACCGGTTGTGTGCTTGAAGCATGATGGGATAGTTCGATCCGCGCAGTTCAGTCCGAATGGAAAATGGATAGTGACGGCGTCGGACGACAGGACCGCGCGTGTTTGGGATGCGCACACCGGTAAGCCTCTCTCCGAGCCCTTGGAACACGACTACGAAGTCTTGTCCGCGCAGTTCAGTCCGGATGGAAAACGGATTGTAACTTCGTCGCGGGACAGGACGGCGCGCGTCTGGGATGCGCATACGGGGAAGCCTCTCACCGAGCCTTTGAAGCATGGTAACGACGTCCTTTCGGCGCAATTCAGTCCGGATGGGAAGATGATCGTGACGGCATCCCACGATCATACCGCGCGAGTTTGGGACGCGCAGAGCGGCAAGCCGCTCACCGAGCCCTTGGAACACGATGACGACGTCTTGTCGGCGCAGTTCAGTCTTGACGGGAAATTGATTGTGACAGCATCGGCGGACGAAACCGCGCGGGTCTGGGATGCGCGGACAGGAAAGGCGCTCACCGGGCCATTGAAACATGATGAGCAGGTTAATTCGGCCCATTTCAGCCCGGACGGAAAGCGAATCGTGACGGCGTCACAGGACCGAACTGTCCGGATCTGGGATGTGCAGACCGGCAGGCCGCTGACCGAACCGCTGAAGCATCATTGGGCGGCTGTTCTATCGGCGCAGTTCAGCGCCGACGGCAAACGAATCGTGACGGCATCCTTGGATGAAACCGCCTGGATTTGCGACGGCCAGAGTGGCAAGCCGCTGACCAAGCAGTTGAAGCATGATGTGGCGGTCTGGTCGGCGCAGTTCAGCCCGGATGGGAAACGAGTCGTGACAGCGTCCTTGGACAATACGGCGCGGGTTTGGGATGCGCAAACTGGCGAACCGCTGACAGAGCCGCTAAGACATAATGGCGTGCTCAGGTCGGCGCAATTCAGCCCTGACGGGAAGCGAGTTGTGACAGCGTCAGATGACCAAACCGCGCTCGTCTGGGATGTGCAGAGCGGCGAGGCACTGAGTGAGCCGTTGCGGCATGAAAGGTCTGTCGTGTCCGCCCACTTTAGTCCGGATGGAAAACGAATCGTGACAGCGTCACATGATAAGACCGCGCGCGTTTGGGACGCAGAGACTGGCAAACCACTGACGCCACCGTTGAGCCACGACGACGAGGTCTGGTCAGCATGCTTCAGTCCGGATGGGAAACGGATCGTGACAGCGTCGGGCGACAAGACCGCGCGGGTGTGGGACGCGCAGAGTGGCCAGTCGCTGACCGGGCCTTTGAAACATGATGGAGCAGTCATATCGGCGCAGTTCAGCCCGGATGGGAAACGAGTCGTGACAGCGTCCTTGGACACCACGGCGCGGGTTTGGGATGCGCGAACTGGCGAACCGCTGACAGAGCCGCTGAAGCATGAAGCCGCAGTTGAGTGGGCGCAGTTCAGTCCGGATGGCAAACGGATCGTGACGGCGTCCCACGATCACACCGCGCAAGTTTGGGATGCGCAGAGCGGGAAGCCGCTTACCGGGCCATTGAAGCATGATGGTGAGGTTGCCTCGGCCGAATTCAGTCCGGACGGCAATCGGATCGTGACCGCATCGTTATACGGCACTGCATGGGTTTGGGATGCGCGGACCGGTACGCTGCTGACGAAGCCATTGAAGCATGGAAACCGAGTTTACTCCGCGCGGTTCAGTCCGGAGGGCAAACGAATCATCACAGCATCACAAGACAAAACGGCGCGAATTTGGGATGCGCAGACCGGAAAGCCGCTCAGCGAGCCGTTGAAGCTTGATGGTCCGGTTTGGTCGGCGCGGTTCAGCGCGGATGGAAATCGAATCGTGACAGCCTCGTTCGACGAAACCGCGCTAGTTTGGGATGCGCAAAGCGGAAAGCCGCTGACCGATCCGTTGAAGCATGCCGACCGAGTTGTTGCGGGAGAGTTCAGCCCAGATGGGAAACGGGTGGTGACAGCATCTAGGGACGGCACTGCGCGGCTTTGGGATATTTCGCCTCCAAACGAGACGGCTCCTGAATGGTTGCTACGCCTTTCAGAAGCACTTGTAAGGCAACACTTAGATGACCGTGGCGTGTTTGAGCCGGTAGATGAGGAGCCGATCGCAGTGCTACGCGAAATTCGACAACAGTTGGACAGGGCTCCGGCCGATGACGCTTGGGCGAGTTGGGGTCGTTGGTTGCTGACAGAGCGCTTGACGCGCACTATCTCGCCGTTTTCCAAACTCACGGTTGAAGAATACATCGAAGACCGGATCAAAGAACAGACGCCGCAATCGCTGGACGAAGCGGAGCGGTTCGCCGCCGCAAATCCGGAATTGTTGCGCCAAATCGCTGCGGGGCGCGAAGTTCTGCGACGTAACAAGAAGCTAGAGAAAGCAGCTCCAGCGTCGTCTGGACGAGATAGCCCGCTGGATTACCTCAACCGCGGCATCGCCGAGGAAAACAGAGGTCACATCGACGAGGCAATCGCAGAATACACTCGCGCGATCGAACTCAACCCAAAAGACGCTGCGCCCTACATTAATCGCGGCGCCGCTAGGGGCAAAAAGGGCGACCTCGATGGCGCGATTGCAGACTGCAATCAGGCGATCGAACTCAATCCGAAAGACGCTGCGCCCTACAATAACCGTGGCATAGCTAGGGATAACAAGGGCGACTTCGACGGCGCGATCGCAGACTACACCCGCGCTATTGAACTTGATCCGACAGATGCCCGCGCCTACAACAACCGTGGTCAGGCGAAGCGCGGAAAAGGCGACAGCGACGGCGCGATCGCGGACTACACGCGCGCCATCGAACTTGACCCGCAATACGCGGAGCCCTATAAAAACCGTGGCGCTACCGAACTCGAAAGACATTAACGTTAATCCGAAGGTGAACCCCGATCAAAGGGAGACATTATGAAAACCGCCAAGCTTCGTTCCAATTCCACTATTCTTATGTTGGCTTTGTTATATCCGAATTTCGTTAACGTTACTGATGCAAGCGATTCCAACCAGAATTTCGACGCTGCCATCGCAGACTACACCAGCGCTATTGAACTTAATCCCGCTGATGCCCGCGCTTACAACAACCGTGGACGCGCCAAGCGCGGAAAGGGCGACACTGACGGCGCGATCGCGGACTACACGCGCGCCATCGAACTTGATCCGGAATACCCAGAGCCCTACAACAATCGGGGCAATGCCAAACGAGCCAAAGGTGATCAGGATGGTGCCGTCGTAGATTACAACCGTGCTATCCAACTCAACCCGGAATACCCGGAGCCCTACAACAATCGGGGCAATGCCAAACGAGCCAAAGGTGATCTCAGTGGTGCCATCGTAGATTACAACCGTGCTATCCAACTCGACCCTAAATACGCCGATGCCTACTACAATCGCGGCAATGCTAAGGGTCTAAAGGGCGACCTCGATGGCGCGATTGCCGATTTCAACCGGGCCATCGAGTTGAACCCTTCGCATGGCCGTGCGTTTGAAACTCGAAGCGAGGCTTTGCGACTCAAGGGGGACATCAAGCACGCCGAGGCCGACCATAAGCGTGCTCTCGAACTCAACGAGCATTGACACCGGCATGAGGTGTTTAGTAAAAGCCGAAACAGTCTATGAGAAAGTTCGGACTTCGAGCCGTTGCTGTTCTTTCCATGCTGGTTTTGCTATACGCACCCTTGACGGGCATTGGTCAGTTGGACAATTCCGACAATCTTGCGGACCGTCTGAAAAAAGCCTGCCGGGCGACAAAGCGTAATTGCGAAGTAACCGCTCTTTTATCAAACGGCAATGGTATATATTTCATTTTCAACCAGGATGATTTCTTTGCTGCTCTCATCCTCGCGAATAACGATCAGGTCAGTTTCATTCATGCCCAAGGTCGTGATTTGATAAAGAAGTCTGGTGAGAAGGAATGGCGCAAGACGGAGCCCGACCTGGCTCTTCGCAATATCGTGTGGGCACCCCTGACTCCTTCGATTGACGCGAGAGATGACTATAAACCGCCCCGAGTGGAGTCGCTTGGCATGGAGGAGGAACATGGCGAACGGCTGCTGCACCTGCGTCTGGTTCCGGCCGGCCAACGCCAGAGCGACGATGACTCACTGCCCCACTACTGGCTTGCGGCAGTGGGGGATGGAAACTGGGTCGTGCGACGCGTGCGCGCCTTCACGGCCTTGGGAGAGCAGGTCATGCATGTTGATGCCCGCATTGCCAAGATTGGACAGGCGCCAAAAATCGAGCTGCCGAACCCGCGATAACGAATCTGCGCAACATTCTAGTATGCCAATCAAGCGATAGGATTGGGCTTGCCTGTAAAAAGATCCAGCAATCCTTCATCGGCTCGCCACCGGGTGAGGTCGAGATTCTTCCTCTGCAGATTCCGAAGCACCTCCCGATAGGCGTCTATTGGGCTCAAGGCAGAGCAATCCAAGATTAAAAAGCGGGATAGCTCGCTCCACAATTCGGAACGCTTAACATCCGTGATTGGCACCAGTGAAACCGGCATAACTTCTTTCCTCTGCTCCACGGCGGTTGCGATCTCCAAGGTGACCCATTGGCTCGTAAGCGAGTCGGCTGTCAAGATAACAACCAGACATTCATGCACTTCAATGGCTTGCTTCAATCTCGAATCGAGCGCGACACCCGATCGCAAGTCGAAAGGCGCTAACCACACGCGTACTGCATGACCTTCAAGAAAATTGGCAAGCGAATCGATCCAGTCCTCGTTTGTGTGTGAATAGCTGATAAAGGAACTCATAGCTGGAGTATGAAGTTTCGTGCGATGACCGCTTCGAACCGCGGCCGAAGACAAATAGCTTACCGTTTCCGCGAAATAGGCGGCCGCGAGATCAATTGCGTGTAATCCCAATTTGGACTCACATTTCGCAGCGATTTGACTAACAAAGTCGGCCAATTCCTCGTGCGTGGTATTAATGCCCAAGTCCAAGGCGGCCACTCTTAGAAGTTCAAGGTTAAACACATCACGGTCCATGGCCGCGGGTCCCAGAAGATCAATACTGGACAGGTCTGGACACCAATCTGGAAATTGAAGATTCAAATGTGCTGAGAACGCGAGCCAACCCTGAAATCCAACCAAGAACCAAGATAGCTCGCATGGGTCGGCGCCGAGTGTCGCGCGCTGACTTCGAAGGTGTTGAGTAGTCATTCTATAGAGTTGCTGTTGAAGATCGTTGGGTGAAAGGCTGCGTCCGCCTAGTGGAAGCATTTTGAGCGCCGCTTCCGCGAAACCAGGGCGATGCTGCAGACTGGCGAGCGTGGAACCGAACATGACTTGCTCTATCGCAACACGGATTGGAAACTCAATTGCCAGGAGAAGGATTTAGACAAGATCCCGCATCTTGCCCACGAAATTGTGGCATCTCCTGAGGTTGTTGCTCGCAGGCCTCGATCTGCTTACCGCTCTTCCACGCGTGAGCCAGTGGCGACCCTTCCTGAGCAGCAATTGATTTCCGTATCGACTTCGATCGACAACTTCAGTAGACGCTATGGTAAAGCAGATCAGCGATGAATCTCTCGGAGGTCGAGCCACTACAGGTAATGCTTTCAAGCCGCTCTTCGGACAAAGTTATGTTTGAAGGTAAACTCCAAGAGATGTCCGTGCTTCGTCGGGCGATTAAGACGCAACTGGAATCGCTTAAGATCGGCGACGTGTCATTCTTTAAAGTTTGGATTCACGAAGACGATCCGTTCCAGCCCGGCGACGCTGACTCATGGGAAAAGTGCATGGAGAAAACTCGGCGCGCCGATCTTGTAATCGTTTTATATAATGGGGCGTGCGGATGGGCGATGGATCGGGACGAGTTCCGAACCCGGATCGGTATTTGTTACGCCGAAATGCACGAAGCTTTAACGCGTGCGCCATCGAAGGTATGGGCAGTGATGCTTCCAGAAATCAGAGCGAAGAGAAATTCTCCTGACGCGGATTTTCAGGCTTATTTTAGACGACAAAATATTTTGGGTGCGCAGGTGACGACTGGCGACGAATCGTTGATGGCCGTTCAAAGGACGGCGCTCGCAGCATTACTGAGTTTAGCTCGACAAGGTGTAGGTGAAAGCACAAGAGGCAAATTCTACGGGGGTGACGCTTTATCTTGGAGCAGGCTCGATTTCCATGAACGGCGCCGAAAAACGATCGACACTGTAACCAAATTTCTGCGGGGACGTGGTGGGCGAGCCGTTCCCAAAGTCGAAGATACCGTCGTTCTAAATATTCAGGGCGAGCAAGTCGCTATGGTCTGCGATTGTATTCCGGCCTCAATGACCGTGGCGGCGGCGCGGGAACTTGTCGGCCAGCCCTTTCTTAGCGATCACCAAACAGCAAAAAAACTCTCACCCAGCGTCGCCGGACCTGTTCATGTTATTGCCTGCCAGAAAACCGTAAGTGAAAGCCAGGCGCTTAGGCAATTGGGATTTCCCGATGCCGTTCTGGTGGCTGCGCGATTCGGCATTTACGTCGCAGACGACGTTCAAAAAATCCAAATGGTCTTCCTCACGAATTGTCGAGATGAAACGACAACACAGCACCGAGTACAACGGTTCTTGGAATGGCTGTCTCAAGAACAGGAAGATCGTTTGTTGGCCAAGCGGGCCGTATCACGCCGGAGAATTAGCGATTTGATTGCCCAAGAAACTGTCATGGTCACGACGGTCAAATGAAGAACGTTTTATTTCTGGGCCTTATTTTGTGCCTTGTAAGATAGAATCAGCCTCATGTGTCCAAGCAACATGTTACTCACATGAGGTCGTTCTTTCGTTGCAAGTGCCGATGATGATTACTGAAGCGGATGAAATGAGCAAAGCGCCTTACTTAACACGACAAGGGCGAGTGAAAACCAGTAGTCGAGTTAACCACGTTGACCATAGCCATGTCAGATGAAGTAAGACCTACACCTGATCAACTTGCAGCCCAACAACTACTAGCCGAGTTGCGGACACGCATCTCAACTCAGCCACTACCCTATCAGCACGGTAGGGCGACGCGAGCGTTAGAAAGTATGTGGGAGGTGTTTGTTCAAGCGCGTGACGCGATCAAAAAGAACCCCGGCTGTGAGAAATTCGCCGATCGCACGACAGAAGTGCTGAATCTGGTCGTTAGGCCGCTTACTGCAAAATGGGACCAAGCATACGCGGAAGGACGCTTGAATGGCCGCGACGGCTCCGATGAGTTTCGTGGTGAGCTCTTACGAGTGCAAGAAAAACTCCGCGAGTTTGCCAAAGAATTACACGAAATGGCTTACGGACGGCATCATACTGACGCCTTAACCCCGCCGGCGATATCTTTTGATGAAATAGACGCGCTCTTCAAGCCGCTCGCATTCGGCTTCACTGCTCATATTCCGGAACTAAGCGGCGTCGCCGACGATATTCGCAAGGACGAAGCCGCTGCCGTGGACGCGCGCCGCCGTCTGCTCGCGCGTAAAGACGGAAACACATCCGCCTTGGCTCAGACCGATGCCGTTGGTCTTGCACTTTCAGGCGGCGGGATTCGCTCGGCTACGTTCAGCTTGGGTGCGGTGCAGGTGCTCGCGGAGAAAGGACTTCTCAAGGAGGTGGATTTTCTCTCCACGGTTTCTGGTGGTGGTTATATCGGCAGTTTCCTGACCCAGCAAATTGGCACCGGTGGCGAATGGAAAGATGTTGCCGCTCCGCACGGACCAGACACCGAACCGATTCGACGCTTACGGCAACGCGCCAAATTCCTGACTGCTCGAAGCCTCTGGGAGGCATGGGGGATGGTTACAGCAACAGCAGCCGGGATGATGATGAACTGGATGGTGCCGCTCCTAGTGCTGGTGGTGCTCGCGGCCTTGACGGTTCAATTCAAGGGTTTGGAACAGACTTGGGTATTCTGGAAATGGCCTGTAGACCTAGCACTTGGCTTGTCGATTCTAACAGGGGTAGTTTACTTTGGACTGTTGCGTGCTCAAAGTCAGTGGGCGAAACGCGCGTCCGTGTGTCTTGGCATGGCTCTCGCTGTTGGGCTGATCGCGCTGGCGGCTTGGGCTTTGAGTTCGGCTTTTGGTATTTTGTTTCCTCACCGCGATGACCACCTAACGATCGACAATCAAACAGCCTCAGAAGCTGGACGCAATTGGCCGCCATGGTTCGGATTCGGCAGTTTGAGCGTCGGTGCCGTGGCGACCCTCGTTCCTCTGGTTCTGCGTTACGTTCCGCTCTTGGAAAATCCGAAGATTCGTAAAGCTGTCACCAAAGTTGCTCTGCTCCTCGCTGGTATCTTCCTGCCATTACTTGGGATCACGGTCTTTTTCCTTCTATGTGCCGTAGGGACTGAGAAGGTGGGCTCCTGGCCCCTCATTGCAGGCATGACCGGGTTGCAGACTTTGTGGATTGTTGCCGGATTGCTAACGCTGCTTGCCATCTTCTTCTTGAACATCAATCTTACTGGGCCTCACCGGCTTTATCGTACCGCCTTAAGCAGGGCCTTTGTGGAACGAGACGAGAAGAAGGACCTCGATTTTGCCTTAGCAGACATCAACCCGGAAAACAGCGCGCCATATCATCTGATCAACGCGGCAGTGAATCTACCATCCAGCAAGGCGCCCGGCTTGCGTGACCGAAAGTGCGACTTCTTCTTCTTCTCTAAACACTGGTCGGGATCACCGGTCGTTGACTACGAGGCAACCAAAAAGTGGAAGATGAATGGCAAGTCTGTCGATCTCGCTACTGCTATGGCCATTTCTGGCGCTGCTTTTTCCGCTAATATGGGTTTGGGTTCCATTGCACCTTTGCGCGCTCTGCTCGCCTTTCTGAATGTGCGGCTGGGGTTTTGGATTCGAAAGCCGCAGGTTGGTGGCTGGTGGGGATTGCCGAAATGGAAGCATCCTGGCTTTATGTGCCTCCTGCGCGAAATGGGCGGCTTCGGCATGGCCGAGGATGATCGCTGGCTAAATCTTTCGGACGGGGGCCACATTGAGAATCTGGGCGTGTACGAATTATTGCGTCGCCGCTGTAAATTCATCATCTGCGTCGATGGGGAATCGGATCCAACTTTCACATTCCAAGGTTTGATGACGCTGATCCGGCATGCCCAGATCGACTTCGGTGTGGGGATCGATGCGAGGCTGGACGACCTACGCCGCGATCCGCAGACTGGCTATACTGAGTCTCATTTCCACCTATGCCGTATTCATTATCCGAGGACGAAAGTCTCGGGTGTAACTAGCCCCGAGGGCACAGGCCTGCTGCTGTACGTCAAGCTCTCTCTTACCGGCAACGAGTCGGAACTGATTAAGCGCTATCGAATCAACAATCCTGAATTTCCACATCAGACTACGCTTGACCAATTTTTCGACCAAGAGCAGTTCGAAGCGTATCGCCAGCTGGGTGTCCACGCAACCGAGGGGGTGTTCCTGCCAGCCCTAATGGACCAAGTGCGGCCAAATTCGGTCCCTGAATGGTTCCGCAAGCTATCTGAGAGTTTGTTCGAACCGAAGGCGATTTGATAGCATCGCTTACCGGATAAATTTTTAGACGCGTAACGAAATTTCCCACCGCATGGGATTATGACGTTCGATCGTGCGGCGTTAGCAAGATTCCTGAGTTTCCGTTTGCCAGTTCCCACGCTCTAACCCAACGAAGCACCGAAGTCGAGGATAGAGTGAATTTGCGTCAGGTTTGCGGATACTGGCTTGTTAGGCCAGCAAGAGGATCTTTCGCGAACATCGGACACTCAACCCTAGCCAATTGCTGTGCGCGATCAGATCTCGCCGATGTCTGCTTCTGATCTCGTCTCAGATGTTCGGTCAGGTGATTCAAAGTCACTTCGCATTTAACCACGCTTGTGACTGCGTATAAATGCAGAATCAGTGACCAGAGAAGCGGCATAGTCGGTGGCAGAATTGTGGCAAATACAGCGGACAAAGACTCCGACCGAAGGAGTGGCGAGTTCCCTTCCTGACGCCGGGGTCCGTTTCAATTAGGTCCGTGATATCCCAAATACACATTATCCTTTTCGACGAAGCGAATTGGAAGCTTTAACTCGGTGGATATCCGTCTGGATACTATGGTATCTCTAGCAGCAGATCACGAAAAAGGTTTGGCCGGCGAAATCGGAAAGCTTAGGCTGGACTCTTATGGCGCAACTTTTGTGGACGCAGAAACAGGATGTCGGACCATCAGCGCGTTCGGATGTCGCGATGGTATTTGACGCCTCAAAAAAACGCGTGGTCTTATTCGGAGGCGCGGGAGGCAGCCCCACCACCCTATTCAATGATACTTGGGAATGGGACGGACAAAATTGGACCCAGTATGAAGACATTGGTCCAGTACTGCGATCTCGCCATGGGATGGCCTACGACAGCAAGCGTGAGCGCACCGTGCTCTTCGGCGGATCAGGAGGAAACCTGACTCTCAACGATACTTGGGAATGGGATGGCGAGGACTGGACCCAGGTCGCGGACACCGGTCCTTCAGCCCGTGGCGGGCATGCAATGGCTTACGATAGTCTGCGCGGTCGGGTAATCCTGTTTGGCGGTGACAACGGGCAAAGTTTTTTTGGCGACACGTGGGCGTGGGATGGCACAAGCTGGACTCAAGAGGCGGACAGTGGCCCAGCGGCACGAAGTGGACATGGCATGGATTACGACAACCTGCGAGACCGCGTCGTGCTTGTAGACGGGATGAGCAAATCAACCGTTCAGGTACAGGTCCAAGTTTGGCATTCGGGCAGTTTGTTTAGCCAGGGTTACTGGGAGACGCAAACGCAGCAACAGGTGAAGATGCAATTCTTTAACGATACTTGGGAGTATGATGGTTCCGTTTGGACTCGCGCCGCCGATACTGGGCCAGAACCGAGGATGGGCTGCGGTTTAGTTTACGACGGGAAAACAATGCTTCTTTTTGGGGGCAAGAATGATACCAATTTCTTTAAGAATACTTGGGAATGGGATGGAAAATATTGGACGCAGCGTCAAGATATAGGTCCGGCCGCTCGAGCGTTCGCCGCGATCGCCTACGATAGTGCCCGCCAGCACGCTGTGTTATTTGGTGGCGCCGGGCAAAGCCTCTTTGGTGATACGTGGGAACAGTTTTTCCGAGCTGATGTGAGCAAACCTGACCAGTAAATAATCGACACCGTCTGATTCAAAGTCAGTTGCTCTGCCGATCATCCTCGACTTTCGCGAAACGCTTTGGATGTCGTTTGTGGCGACGCCAAATTCTTTTCACTGGAGTTAAAAAAGTTACACCAGCGGTTACATTCGCCGCTCGATGCCGTTCCGAATTTCAACGCAACAAGGCAGTTACGTTGCACCGTGCAGGAATCGAACCTGCAACCCAGTGATGGAGTGTCAGAGAAGCTGAAGATGGGGTAGTGGGCCAGTTTGAAATTTGGGCAGTATATTTTGGCGTATTTGACCGCGAATTGACATGTCGGTTATGATGATGACTCAACGAAAATCCACAAATATGAAAACAAAAACCTCGTTGGTTGCTAAGTCTGGGGAGCCGCCGGAGGCATTTGCTGTGGCAATGGAGCCTGCAACACGTACAGGGGAATGGACGCTTCTTGGCGGCCATCAACGGCAAGATCAATTGAATATTCGCCAAAACGCGGTAACGATATTTGCTGAATTACGACAGCAAGAGGGACGCTGGCATCTGACTCGTTTGGGTTAATCTGGACGTTCAGTTGCGCCTCCAATGTCGGTACGACTGGCCGGCCATCCGAATCGATAATTGAGACCCGAATATTCTTTGTTCCTTGTTCGATTTGCTGAAATCGCATCAATACTGCTAGTGCACACAGCGGGTGAACCGCCGGAATTTGCCTAGCGAAAATGCGATTAAACGTTCCTATAATATTCATTTTATTACCAGGTGTGTTCTGCGCGAAATCGCAGAGTGTGAAAACATCAACGTTCATTTTGTGGAGTCTTTCTATTTTAGGTTTGGTGTGTTGCTCGGGGGAGAAGCTGAATTATCTCTTCGATTGACCAGACGTGATCTGTCACGTCCGCTTCCATAGCCGGAGTCACGCGGAGCGTTTGATGAATCCGGCAAAAATTGTAATACATGGGGTAAAGTGTCAGCGCGTGCTCCTGGTTCTCTAGCTTTTTAGAAAAGCCATTGGTGAGCCGCGTAAATCGTCGCATCGACATACGCATTGTGAGGTTCTGCCGTTCTGCATAGCTAGTCGAAACGTGGTTGTGATCCGGATTGCCGCTAATTCCGGCTTTGCGCGCTCCCATACAGACGGCAGGGCTGTAGCGCGTCTCTGGAGACTCGCTGACGCTGCCGTAAATCTTTTGCAGCATCGCAATAATCAATTTCAGCGCCGAAAGCAGTTCGCGCGAGTAATGCGGGAGTCCGCGTGATTACCCGGGTAAACTGCGGTTAAATCGCATCAAACAGAAGTAACCGCCGAAGCCTAACGCTGGAGCCAGAATTTTTGGGAAATTTTGCGCGGTTTTTGTGAAACTTTATTTAGTTTCGCGCGTTAATATTCAGCAAAAAGAAACCTCCATAGCGAAAACACTACTTTAAACACCAAAAGTTTTTTGACCCGCGTCTATGAAAATACTCGCGAGCCGAATTGCTCAGGAATTAGAAAAAACAAGGCATTACGGAGTGTACGAACCCGAATTGTCGCGTGTATGGCCACGCAATGGCGGATCGCGCGAAGCAGAAGTCGCTTTATTTGCCCGACAGCACGGCTGGCGCCTTCGCTTCTACAAAGAGGGTTTTTGCGCAATCTTCGATAAAGATCCGGGCGCTGACTGAACATTCGGGTCTTCGTCTTGCGTCGATGACGACTCAGGTCTCATGTCGCCTGGCACCAGCAGATCAAGTCGCGAGATGACAGTCGAGACAAACGCATTTGTCGTGTCGGCTACGATATTTAAGTACAATGAAGGCGTTGTTTTCAGTATTTCTCGCGTTGGGCATTTGCGTTGGGA
>Ga0193719_10000469_pt1 | contig 15234 bp, 12 predicted proteins | sample U2a2metaG_FD_160103 | JGI IMG/M metagenome (GOLD analysis project Ga0193719, IMG submission 160103) | Soil microbial communities from a riparian zone of the East river system, Colorado, United States - U2a2 | ecosystem: Environmental > Terrestrial > Soil > Riparian zone | place: USA: East... | reverse complement strand
GGGATCGTATTGAATCATCAGGGTTTCGTTTATGTTTGACTCAGAGCTTGATCGGGATGCTTCGTCGGTGAATGTGAGGCGGCGTGTTTTTCTGGGAGTCTCTGTTTCCGCAATCGCCGGAGCTGCGTTGTGGTCCCTTCGCCAGCCCCGGCTCATCGAGGCGGCGATGCCAAAGGGCGATCCCAAAGAAGTCACAATTGTGCAATTCTCCGAGTCCGGGCAACGCCTTCAAAAACTGCGCGTGCCCAAAGTAGTGAAGAGCGACGAACAGTGGCGCAAACAACTTTCTCCTGGGGAGTTCGATATCACCCGCCATGCCGACACCGAGATGGCCTTCAGTGGAAAGTACTGGAATCTGCACGACAAGGGTCTATACCGGTGCGTCTGTTGCGACAACGCGTTGTTCAGCTCGGCCGCCAAGTTTGATTCGGGCACCGGCTGGCCCAGCTTTTGGGAGCCGATCGCGGCAGAGAATGTGCGGACGATCAGAGATACAAGCTACGGCGTGGTTCGGGACGCGGTTGCCTGCACCGAGTGCGATGCGCATCTGGGGCACGTCTTCGACGATGGGCCACAGCCCACGGGACTGCGATATTGCATGAATTCGGCTTCGCTTAAGTTCATGAAACAAGCCTAGGATCCTGTTCGCGCCGGGGTGGAGCTCATGAATTCCCTTCTTCCGTGGTTTCGTCGACCCAGTGCCGGCGAGCGCGAAAGTTTCCAGCGTAGGTGTTCGGGCTTCGAGCCTTATCCGGTCAAAAGAAGCCGAAGACGCTGGAGGCTTATCTGGACCGGTTCAAGCGGGAAGTCCAGAGATTCTTTCCCGTGCCTGCCGGGGTCGTCTGCGAGGTCTTTCGGGATCTGGACGAGGGCTATCCTGGGTCTGAGTTGATCCCGGTGTGATGGTTATGGTTAAGCAGGCTCGGTCGAGCTTTTTCTCGACCTGGACGGTTCGGGGACCCTTCCCTACATGGTTCTTGCCGGGGTCAGAGGTCCGTCGTCCGCTATTCCAGCACATGATCGTCCAGCTTCTTTCTTCCCCAGTCGGCGGCCGCCTGGACGAAGGCTAGTACCAGGGGGTGGGGCTTGCCGGGCTGGGAGGAAAGCTGGGGCTGGAACAAGGTCGCAATGTAGAAGCGGTGAGTCGGGGATTCGATGGCGCGAATCTCGCCCTGCGATCCCCGCGCGACTACGGGGAATCCGGCTTCCATGGCGGCCCATTCATAGTCGGGATTGACTTCGAAGTTGCAGAAGAATTGTTCGGCGACAGCGTCTTGCCCATAGAACGACTGCAGGTAGGAGCCGGGGCGCAGGCGGATTTCCGGGATCGAACCGGATAGCTTGGGCGCGCCCTTTGCACGATCCAGGACGGCGCAAGCGACCGGATAGATGATGATGTTCTTCGATCCGGAATTGTTCTCGGCGCTGTCCGCATCTTTGATTCCCAGTACGTTGCGGGCGCACTCGATCAACGCGTACTGGAAGCCCCCGCAGGTTCCGAGGAAAGGCCAGTCGCGCCGGCGGGCAAATTCGATGCCCTTCAACATGCCGTCAAAACTTTTGTAAGGACTGCCGGGCGCGGCCCACAACCCATCAAAACTCTCCAGCTTTTTCTGGGCGTCAGGCCCGAGGATGCTCGCGGTTGCGATCCACTCCGCTTCGACCGGCAAATTCAGCCGGGCGGAGGCATGTTGCAGCGACTTCTCGACGGCGGGAAGAGTCAGAGACTTGGGATCGGCGTCGCCGAGAATTCCGATGCGGACAGGATCTATCACTGAGGCCATTTTAATGGAGAAGTGCGGGGCCTGTGGGGAGCGGGAGGTGAGAAGGCTGGTGCCTTTGTTGAATGGCCGGATGGCTCGTGCAGGCGAAGCGAGGGTGCCGCCGCACACCCACACAATAAGCCGGGATTATCTTGTGGCTACCGCACGCTCTTTCAGGATCTCGCCTACCGCCGCGATGGCGGTTTCTAGTTCCTCGTCTTTGTTGTAGAAGTGCGGAGACATGCGCACGCCCGCTTTGGGTCGATAGTCCACGAGAATGTCGCGCTTGAGAAGTTCGCGGCAGACCTGCTCGGAATCTGGGACGTCCAGGGAGACTGTTCCGCCGCGGTGTGCGGAGCTTCGGGGTGAATTTATGCGCCATCCACGCTGCTCGGCCATCGCCAGCAGGCACGAAGTTTGCCGCTGCGATTTTTCTCGAATTCGCTTGATGCCGACTTCGGCAATAATCTTCAATCCGGGGCGTGCCGCCTCCAACGACGGGATGTGAGACGTGCCATTCATGAAACGAAACGGGGGCTCGGTGTAGCGCGTGGGGCCAACCTCGAATCCGAATGGATTCTGGTGGGCGAACCAGCCGGTGAATTTCGGCTGCAGCTTTTGCCCCAGATCTGCACGAACGTACAGGTAGCCCACACCCGGGCCGCCGCACAGCCACTTCAAAACGCCGCCACAAGCAAAATCTACGTTCAGCGCTTGCACGTCGACCGGCACGGTACCCAGCGACTGAAAAGTATCCAGCACCACGTGGGCTCCTACCCGGTGAGCCTTCTCGATGATTGCTTTCGCGTCCTGGATGTAGGCGCTGCGGAAGATGACGTGCGAAACCGGGACGAGCAAGGTCTGGTCATCAATCGCATCCAGCAGTCGCTCGAGGGGAACCGTGATCCCGTCATCGGTCTTCACCATGTGGACGCGGGCCCCGTAAGCCCGTTGGGCCTCCCAGAAATACATCACGGAAGGGAAGTTCATGTCGCTGTAGACGACTTTGTTGCGCTTGCCGGAAAAATCGAAGCAGGAAGCCACCACCGCCTGGCAGGTGGTGACGTTCTGGTGGGTCGAAACGGAAGCTTGGGGCGCATTCATCAGCGCGCCAATCTCGTCGCCGACCTGAGCGGCCAGCATCCACCATCTTTCTTCCCAGGCCCGCACCCCGCGCGTGGCCCAGATGTCGGCGTAGCCCTTCATGGCGTCGTACACCCCCCGCGGCATCGCCCCCAGCGAATTGCTGATGAGATAGGTTGTGCTTTCGAGAATGGGAAACTGGGAGCGGTAGTGGAGAAGCTCATCAGTCATACGCCGTATTGTACTGCGCGTCCGGTTTATACATTCCGGTCGGAGCGCACCAGATTGAGTCCGACAACACCGGGCCACGTCTCACCGCATCGAAACCGAAGATGGAGGGGGGTATCTTGTTTTTTGACGGGGAAGAACTGCGAGGCATGAAAGCCATCAGAATAGGGCCTTTCCGCTACATAAGACTAAATTCGATGTGAGGGCTCCGTTACCTGGCAGCAAGCTGTTCCATTGTGATCGTGTGGGACGAGACACTCCTGCCCCTTATTTTGGAAGTTGATTTTGTATTCTGGGATCTTGGTTGCTCTCTGTGATCACCGAGGGCGGCAATGAGCCTCGGAGGCGTAAGTCCGTGTCAAACCCGGCGGACAACAGCATCCGCCCCCGGTGGACGTGCGCGCGCCCGCCTCTTTTCCAGCAGGAAATAGGCCGCCGTTAGCACGATCATGTACACCCCGCCGCTGATCAGGGTCAAATGAGAGTTCCATCCTGTTTCGACCAGTGCCGCGATGATTAGCACGAAGCCCAACCCTGAACCCCATGCCCCTAACGGTGAACGCATCGGCAGGGCGGCAAGCTGGCTGGATAAAAGCTGCCGGTGGAATTTGATGTGAGCGGCCAGGGAGACCAGCCAGGACAGCAGCACTCCGACCAGCGCTGCGCCCAGGATTGAGACAAACGCATTCTTCGGCGCCCATTTTTCCAGTACTAGCGCCACCACGATGCCGTACGAGGAGGCCAGCAGGGCCAGCCGTGGTGATCCCGCGGCGTTAAGCCGACCGAAAACTGCGGGAGCCCATCCCGCCCGTGCCAGGGAAAACAAGACCCGGGAAGCCGCGTAAAGAGCCGCATTCGCTCCCGACAAGGCAGCGCTCAGGATCACGAAGGTCATGACGTGCGAAGCGGCCGGGATGTGAGCGTGGCGAAAAACGGTGACAAATGGACTTTCGGTGACACCGGCGCGGTTCCATGGCATCACGCCCACCAGGACGATGATCGCTCCCATGTAAACGGAAGCCAGAATTGCGAAGGTCAGCTTGATGGCGCGAGGAATCTGGCTAGCCGAGCGTGATTCTCCCGTAGTAATGGCTACGAACTCAATTCCCGCGAATGTGTAAAGAGCGAAACCCATGGCCAGCAGCGGCGCCAGTGCCCCATTGGGCAGAAATCCGCCCTGCGTCGTGTATTGTGGCGTCACCCGCCGGCTCAGCAACAGCACCGCTCCCAACCCCACGAAAGCCAGGATGGTCGCAACTTTGATCAGGGCGAACCAGTATTCGAAGCGGGCGTAGTTTTCCACGCTGCGAAGATTGATCAGCAAAAGCAGGACCGAAAAAATCACCACCCAGAACAGTGCCGGGACCGAAGGGAACCAGTACGCCAGATAGGTAGCAGAAGCCACCAGCTCGGCACCAATGGAAATAGAAATGGCCGCCCAATATCCCGCCCGAGCGACAAATCCAGCCCACGGATTGAGGTAGAGGTCCCCGTACATCCCGAACGATCCCGCGCCGGGATGCATGCTGGAGAGTTCACCCAGCGCCATGGCCACGGTCAAAGTGATCAATGCGGCCAGCGCGAAACTCAGGATCACTCCCGGACCGGCGATTTCAAGCGCCGCGGCCGATCCCAGCAACAGGCCTGTCCCGATGGACCCGCCTACTGCGACCATCGCCATCTGGCCGGCGCCGAGTTGGTGGCGAAGCTCTTGTTCTTGGTCCATCTTTTCGGCTGCAGGCATCCGGCACCTATACCAGAAACTCTTTTCCGCCCAAAGACATATTCTTATTCGTGACTTTGGTAATCCCGGCGGGCACCTACTTCGTTGCTCCCCCCTGAAACCGGACTCTAAAATTGCAGTGGGGTTACTCCGCACATTACCCTCTTTCTCGCATGCCTGACCCGACAAAGCGTATGGACCGAGCCGAGATCGCCCGCCGCGTGGAGCGCGCCGAGAAGCTTTTGCAAAAAGGCAAGACTGGCGACGCTTTGGACGAGTATCTGCAGGTCCTGGCCGTTGACCCCCCGAATGACAATGTGCGCCAGATGGCGGCCGATCTTTGTCTCTCACTCCAGCGCACCCCGGAAGCGGTGGCCCTGCTGGGCGAGTTGTTTGAACGGCAGCTGGAGGCGGGAGAAAACACACGCGCCAGTCTTACCTATAAAAAACTAGCCCGATACGCCACCCCGACGACTGTCCAGAGGGTCCGCTTCGGGCAAATCCTTGAGACTTCGAACCGGAAGCTGGCGCTCGAAACTTACGAGAGCGCACTCGAAGATCTGACCCGCAATGGAAGCCCGCAGGATTGTGTGATGGTGTTGCAGCGGCTTGTGACCCTGGAGCCTTCCGAACGGAACTTCCTGCGGCTGGGTGAACTTTGCTCGAAAGCGGGAGACAGGCAGGCGGCCGCCGCAGCTTTTTTCAAGCTGGCGGAGATAACGGAAGGTTCTGGCGCGGACGCCGCGAAGTGGTATGAGCGCGCTTACGGCGAAGATTCCGCCGATACCAGGATTGCTTTGGGATATGGAAGGAGTCTGGTCGCGCAAGGCCAAGTTGGGGCTGCCATCTTCGTGTTGGAACCGCTGGCCAAGGCGGACGGCGCTCCTCTGGAAATTCTCGAGAGCTACGCGAAAGCGCTGCTCTCAGCCAATCGGCTGAGCGATGCGGAACCGCTCGTCTGGCAACTCTTTCTGAAGAACCCTTCGCGTCTGCAAGAGGTCTCGGACCTGATCGGGCTGCTGGTGGATGCCCAGCAAGATGCCGAGGCGGTGGCCCTGGCGCGCAAGCTGGAACAATTCCAGCGCAGCCGGGGAGAGCGGCGCACTTTTGTCTCCATGATGCAGGAAGTCGCCGCCCAACATCGAAATTCGCCCGAATTCCTTGAGTTCATGAGCGAGTTGTTCAACGCCTCCAACCGGGAAGGGGATTATTCTCAGACTCTGCTCAAGCTTTTCGATCTGCACTGCGGAATGGGAAATTACGCCAAAGCCGCAGAGTGTCTCGACCGGGCGGCGGACGTGGATGCCTACGAGCCTGGGCATCAGAAGCGCCTGGAAATGCTGCGCGGAAAAATCGATGAGAACCGATTCAAAGTAATCGCTTCTCGGTTCAGCAGCATGGCCAAACCAGCCGAGCCGGTTAAAACCGAGGGGCCTACGCTGGGCGCTGCAGCCCTGCAAGACCTGATGTTGCAGGCGGAGATCCTGGTGCAGTACGGGATGCGTTCCAAAGCGATTGAACGCCTGCAGCGTATCCAGGAACTGTTTCCGGGGGAGGAAGAGCGCAATCAGGATTTGCAACAGCTGTACCTGGCGGCGGGTATGAATGCGCAACCTTCAGGCACCGCGCCGTCTTTCATGGCAGTGTCAAAGCCCGCCGCGAAGGCCCCGGCTGCTCCCGCCCCGGCGCAGTTGCCGGCTGAATCGGCCGACGTGAATAGCTTCACCAAGGTGGCGGAAATCACACGCAAACTGTACCGCCAGACAAACGCCGATGCGGTCATGTCCACCGCGGTCAACGAAATTGGAGCGCAATGGAAGCTGAGCCGATGCATTGTTGCCATGCGCAAGCCCGGAATGGCGCCCAGCGCGCTCAAGGAATATCTTGGCGAGGGCATCAAAAGCGGAGAAACAAGAGCCCTGAAGCAGCTGGTCACATTTGTGCAGGACATCGTGGTGAGCCTTGGCACCCTGTCCATTGCGCATGCGGCCACCGCACCCGAACTGGAGGAAATTCGCGAAGACGTGGCCAAGCTGGGCATCGCGTCGTTGCTGGCCTTGCCCCTCAGCGACGGAGAAGACCAGATGGGAGTGCTACTGCTGGTGCAAAACACGGTACGCAGCTGGCACTCCGGCGACATAGTCGTGCTCAAGACCATCAGCGAGCAGGTCGTGATCGCACTCAACAATGCCGGGCTGCGCCGCCTGGTGAAAAGCCTGTCGGTCACCGACGAGGAATCGGGACTGCTGAAGCGCGCCTCCTACCTTGATTTGTTGATGGCGGAGACGCGGCGCGCCGTGCAGCAGAGCACGCCGGTGACGGTGGCGCTCGTGCAGTTCGGGAAAAGCTCGGCAATGATGAAAGAACACGGAGAAAAGGCCGTAGAGGCTGCCATGCAAAAGATTGGACAACTCTTTGCGGCCAACATCCGGCAGAATGATCTTGCCTTCCGCTACGAGATGACAACGATTGCGCTGGTGCTGGGTGAAACCGGAGAAAAGGAAGCTCTTTCTGCGGTGGAGAAATTGCGCAAATTGCTGGCCGACGTGAAGCTTTCCGATGAACTTCTTTCTTTTAGCGCAGGGCTGGCGGAAGCTGTCATACGCCAGCAGTTCGATCCCGTGGACATTGTGACCGAAGTCATCAATCGAGCCGACATGGCGCTGGATACGGCGATCGCCCAGGGCTTGGGCCGGATCGTCAACCTGGCTCCGTCCGCCGCCGCCGCCGCCGTAGCGTAAGAGCCCTCGTCCCGAACTGGTCTAGCGTTCTTTGCTCACGAAGTCAAAAGCCAAGACGGCAAAGCGTGCCCTCTGATCGAATGTGGCAGGGACTCCATTCCCGCTGATAAACTCACAAGTCTTATGGAAATCAAAAAAGTTGCCGTGCTGGGCTGCGGCCTCATGGGCTCTGGCATTGCGCAGGTTGCGGCTACGGCGGGCTTCGATGTTACGGTGCTCGAGGTCGAGCAGAAATACCTCGACAAGGGGTTTGCGGGGATAGAGAAGTCGCTGTCCAGATTTGCCGAAAAGGGCACCATCAAGGAAGCGCCACAAGCCGTCCGCGCCAGGCTCCACGGGACAACCAACAAACAAGACCTGGCCGACTGCGACATCATCATCGAGGCCGTCATCGAAAACATCGACGAAAAGAAGAAGATGTACGCCGCGCTCGACGCCATCGTCAAAAAGGACGCCATTTTCGCCTCCAATACGTCGTCCATTTCGATTACCGAACTCTTAACCTCGACCAAGCGCCCGGAGCGCTTCATCGGCTTGCACTTCTTCAATCCCGTGCCGATTATGAAGTTGGTCGAAGTCGTGCGCACCATCGCGACGGCCGGTGAGGTCTATGACACCGCCTACGAGTTCGCCGCGAGGCTGGGCAAAGTTCCAGTCCGCACCAGCGACAAGACCGGATTCATCGTGAACCGGCTGCTGGTGCCGTACCTGCTCGATGCCATTCGGGCCTACGAAGAGGGCGTGGGCTCGATTGACGACATTGACAGTGCCATGAAGCTAGGCTGCGGCTATCCCATGGGGCCGTTCACGCTACTGGATTTTGTCGGCCTCGATACGACGTACTACATCACCCATGTGATGTATGACGAGTTCAAGGAGCGCCGCTTCGCTTCGCCAGCGCTACTGAAGAGATTGGTGATGGCGGGTTGGTATGGGCGCAAGACGGGTAAAGGCTTCTACGACTATGCCGATCCGAATAGTCCAAAGCCGAATAGGCTCTAACTTTAGATGGATGCGGAGCTATCCATGACAAAGGAGTCTGGCTGGGTCACGGGTGCAATTGCGATGCAGTTTCTGTGGGTCTCGGTGATGCTGATGCTTCCAGCCTATCTTCTTGCGCTCAGGCGTTCACCGGCAATTCCGCGTGAGCGGCATGCCACCAACGCCGGCACAACGAGAATCCACGACAAGGCAGCGCATGCAGAGCAAGCTTAGAACTTTAAAATTGAAAACCCGCTCCAAAATCCGGGTCAAGGCGCTCGAAGGCAACCTGAGCGCTGCCGGAAAGCGCTTTGGCATCGTCGTATCTCGCTTCAACGCTTTCATCACGGAGCGCTTGCTGCAGAGCGCTTTGGATGGGCTTCTGCGCTGCGGCGCCAAACAGAAGGATGTGCAGCTCGTGCGCGTCCCCGGAGCATTCGAGATACCCTCGGCCGCGCGCACTCTGGCCGAAACCAAAAAATGCGACGCTATCATCTGCCTCGGGTGCTTGCTGCGCGGCGACACGGCCCACTACGATGTCATCGTCAATGAAGTCGCGCGCGGCATCGGGCAATCGGCGCAAGAGACGGGGGTGCCGCACGCCTTCGGAGTCCTAACCTGCGAGACGCTGGAGCAAGCCATCGATCGCGCCGGCCTGAAGATGGGCAACAAAGGCTTTGAAGCGGCGCTGGCGGCGGTGGAGATGGCGAATCTACAAAGAGTCGTTGGTGGTCAGTCTTCGGTCGGCAGCAAGCGAAAACCTGGATCACCTTCCAAAAGAGCGAAACCGTCCGAATAGACCACCGTCTCTTCCGGAATATTCGCCTCCTGTAGACTGAAGCCTGACGAGCGACGATTGTTCTGATGGGAACCCGCCGAAAATCTCGTGAACTCGCGCTGCAGATGCTTTTCCAAGCTGACCTGGGGAAGCAGGATCCGGAGCAGGTCCGTGAATCGTTCCGGCGGGAGCGGGGTGACGTGGGTGCCGAGGTGCGGGACTTCGCCGAAGACCTGTTTCGGGTTGCAACCAGCCGCGCTGGCGAAATCAACGGATTGATCGAAGGTCACGCCGAGCACTGGCGCATGGAACGCATGGCCGCCGTCGACCGCAACCTGCTGCGCGGGGCGGTCGCGGAATTGCTGGGTTTTCCCGCCACCCCTCGCGCCGTGGTCATCAATGAAGCTCTGGAAATTGCGCGCAAGTTTTCCAGCCCGGAGTCTTTGCAATTTATCAACGGAGTGCTGGACAGCGTGGGCAAGGAACTGGATAAGGCAAAAGCCTGACCGCAGGGGACGCAGAGGCCCTAGGAAAATCTTGGCCTTCAAGTCCGAGAATCTTCCCTGAGACCAGCCAACGACCGACGAGCGACTGCCTCGCTACGGCTTGACCGCAATCAAATCCGGATTACAGGTGATGGTCGTTCCCACGCAAAGGCCGGCTTGTAAAGTTGTGGCATCGGTGGGGAAAGAAATCTGCTGGATGTCGTTGCCGACCTGTGTATCCAGCACATGCACCTGGCCGTCGCCGGCCGCAAGGTAGAGCCGGGTTCCGTCGGCTGTGAGCGAGCCCTGGACCGGAACGGCATCTCCCGCCAAGGGAATGGCCGAAGAAGTTTGGTTGCCCACGTTAAATACCAGCACGCTGCCCAGGTTGCTGGCCAGGATGTAAGCGCGGGTGCCATCCTGCGAGACAATCAACTGCGTCGGCACGAAACTGCCCTGCCCGAGGTTGAAGAAGGCTGAGCTATTGGTGGCGATGTTCAGTGTGCTGTTGGCCACATCGAGCGGGCAGGAGGTGGTGGAGGATGGATTCGGAACGCTGGTCCGAACGCCGAACAGGTCAACGCCAGGAGAGTCCACCGCGAGCACGCTTTCGTCGAAAGTGACCCCGCCCACGGTCAGGTTCTTCGATAGTGCTTTCATAAACTTCGGAGTAGAGGGGGTAGTAACGGTTTGAGCAGTTTCCTCCGCATCGGTACAGGTCTTCCACGCGGTGATCGAAGACGCCGTGCCTCCAGCCACATACGCGAAGCCACCCTCTGGCAGAAATGAGACTTCGTTGGCCGGCGCGCTTAAAGCTATCGTTTTCAAAGCTTCGAGCGCCGAATAGACGTAGAGCGTGCTCCCCGCCACAATGTAGGCCTTCAGATTGTCGGGAGAATAATCGGCGGCGGTGGCGCCGACGATGGGCAAAACGGTTGAGGTTTTGCTGGTGGTGTCGAAGACAAACACTTCATTCGGAGAGGATTCGGTATCGGAAACGATGACCTTCTTCCCGTCCGGAGAAACGGTCAGCACTCTACCCGTGACACCCTTGAACTCCGAGATGGTGGGCGGCGAGCCTGGAGTGACCGCCATTAACCCTCTGGTTCCCAGAAATCCAAAATCCGTGCCCAGGTACGCCGTTGCGCTCTGGCGGTCAAACACCAAAGAATTAGGCGTCGCCGGCAGGTTGACGGCTGTACCCAACGTATTCGCGGGCGCGGTGATCGGAACCAGCGTACTAAAGCAACCGACGGTGGTGGCGCAATCACCCGAAGCGGAAACGCCCGTGCTCGAGACGTAGATGGTGGTAGCCGTCGCCGTGGTCGTGGTACTACTCGGAGCCACCACGACGTCAATCGGACTTTCGGGATAAATCGGCAAAAGAGGTAGAAACCCGATATTGCAGGTCGGCGGGCTGCAAGAGGCGATGACGCTTGCGCCTCCAGCCTTGGACGTGGTTACGCTCCCGGAACTGCTCGCGCCTACGGTGGAGGGTTGCGACGAACTCCAGGTTAAAGGAACGTCGGCGATCGTGTTTCCCATCGTGTCCAGCACGGTCGCGATCACTGTCTTGCCGGTGCCCGAGGTCACATTGATAGAGTTAGTGCTGCTGCCGGTGACCGCAAGGGTAATCGATTCGACGGCGCAGGTGGTGAAGTCCAAAGGCTGGCTGTTCACGTTGCTGATACTGGCAAACAATGGCGTCAGGCCTGGAGTCTCGGCCGTCGCTTGCAGCTGTCCCGGCAAAAGTCCGCTCACTGGCGCGCTTACGCTCGCCACCTTGAGCGTGGCCACACCTGAGGTTAGGATCTGCCAGTTAAACGGCCCGACGCCGGCGGTAATGTCCAGGCCGTGGCTCAAGGCGGTGGCCTGGTAGTTCACGGTCTGGCCTTTCGAAAAGCATGGACCGGCGGGCAGGGTCTGCCCGGGCACCAGACTGATCGAGATGTTGTCGACGTGCTGATGGACGTACACGATTGTCGGCGGGCTGCTGATCCCATGCGATGTTGCTGTTACCTCAGCCACTCCTACCGGACCGGGAGTGCAGACCTGGGGGGTGGTCAGCGAATCCCATGTGCCGGCGCAGGCAAGACCATTGCCGGCTACAGTCAGGACGGAAGTATTGTTCGAAAGAAACGATACGGGAGTGGTGATCGTCGTACCTTTGTTGTTCTGGGGTGTTGCCGTAAAGGCTTGCGTGGTGCTGCCCACGTCCAGTGAAACTGTGGTGGCGGGCGAGAGAATAATCTTGGCTGGCGCCGGGAAAGGGGTTGATACGGTAGGACTACTACTGCTGCAGCCGGTCAGAGCTGCGATCAGACTACCCATTATGCAGATCCAAACCAACCCGACTGAATCGAACGACCTACCCATGCACCCTCCCCGCCCAGTGCATCGACGGGGCGAGCTGTCTGGACGTTTCTGGAAAGCCCCAAGTGTAGAGGCTAGAATTTTTTTCAGCAAGTTGAGCCGAGCCCGCCGGCGAAATCCTGATGGCGGTGAACGATTCCACCCCAAGCCGGGCGGAGCCTCTAATCACGAGCCCGGGAGCCTAGCAGTCTGCAACAATTCCAAATCAACTCCGCCCATTTCGGACCTTGCAAAAGTGCCGATCCCAGGAAAATATGGCGCCCCTGTTGTGATGCGAGACACTGCCATTGACGATGTGTCGGACGAGTTGCTATATTTGTAAGGTTCTGCGAGCAAAGTCTGGCTTACCTGTGTGCGGCGATTTCTGTTCCGCACAATGTTTGGTGTGTGGAAAGAGCCCGAACAAGGCAGTTGAGCTTTAGCAACAAACGTCTCCGGGAAGGAACGCAATCGCCGGAGTCATCCTCGCTGAAACGCCCTGCGCTCACCTTTCACCCGTTGAAAGGCTATGCAGGGCAGTGCTGACGAAACGGAGCAACTCCCGGACGGGAATCGTTCGGGCCTGGGGCCACCGTCGGCGGCGTTTAGTCTGAACGGGATACCGAAATCTCTCGTCGGTGCTTTCGCGCCGCGGGAAACATGGTTGGCGCATCCGCCATCCAGCCCCTGAAATGCCAGGGAAAAGCAGAAGCGGCGTCCCCTTGCGCCGGTGCGCCTTTGCGGGCCACCAGCAGGAGAGAAAGCCGGAAGTGGACAGGAAATAAACATGCCTACTTTTAACCAACTGGTGCGTAGCGGCCGCAAGCGGCCCCGGTATAAGACCGCTAGTCCCGCCTTGCAAGGATGTCCGCAGAAGCGCGGTGTATGCACCCGCGTCTACACGCAGACCCCCAAGAAGCCGAACTCAGCCCTGCGCAAGGTCGCCCGCGTCCGATTGACCAACGGGATTGAGGTTACGACCTATATTCCCGGTGTTGGTCACAATTTGCAGGAGCACTCGATTGTGCTGATCCGCGGCGGTAGGGTGAAGGATCTTCCCGGCGTCCGCTATCACGTGATTCGCGGCACGCTCGACGCCGTGGGCGTCGCCGGCCGCAAGCAGAGCCGTTCGAAGTACGGAGCCAAACGGCCCAAGGCCTAAGCCAGATATGGGTGGTGACAGCAGCTCAAAGCCAGAAGCTAAGAGCTTTAGGAGCTAGAAGCTTACATGCCTCGAAAAGGATATATCGCCAAACGGAAAGTGGAGCCCGATCCGGTGTACGGGTCGGACCTGGTGACAAAGTTCGTCAACTCCATGATGTGGCAGGGCAAGAAGAGCACGGCGGAAGGCATCTTTTACGAAGCCCTGACCAAGCTCCAGCAAAAGGGCGGCGATGAGCCCCTCAAGCTGTTCAAGAAGGCGGTGGAAAACGCCAAGCCGCTGCTCGAAGTCAAGAGCCGCCGCGTGGGTGGCGCCAACTACCAGGTTCCGGTGGAGGTGAATGCCGACCGGCGCACCTCGCTCGCGATCCGCTGGTTGATCACTTACTCCCGCGGCCGCGCGGAAAAAGGCATGATCGACAAGCTGAGCAACGAATTGCTCGACGCCAGCAACAACCGGGGCGCGGCGATCAAGAAGAAGGAAGACGTGCACCGCATGGCCGAGGCCAACAAAGCCTTCGCGCACTATCGTTGGTAACTAGATTTCCCTGACTTACGCGGGGAAATTGGGAAGAACAGAAGGACGGAGATTTGACCGGTTCAGTTGCAAACGAACAAGAGCTACGAAAAGCAGAGAGAAAGAAAGCTGTGTCCAGACAAGTCCCATTAGATCGGTGCAGGAACATCGGCATTATGGCGCACATCGATGCCGGCAAGACCACGACCACCGAGCGCATCCTGTTTTACACGGGAAAGACGCATCGCATCGGAGAGGTCCACGAAGGCACCGCCACCATGGACTGGATGGAGCAGGAGCAGGAGCGTGGCATCACGATTACGTCCGCCGCCACTACCTGTACCTGGCGCGACATACGCATCAACATCATCGATACCCCCGGACACGTGGATTTCACCGCCGAAGTGGAGCGCTCACTGCGCGTTCTCGATGGCGCGGTAGCGGTATTTGACGCAGTCCACGGAGTGCAGCCGCAATCGGAAAAAGTCTGGCGTCAGGCCGACAAATACGGCGTCCCGCGCATCTGCTTCATCAACAAGATCGACAAGATGGGGGCCGATTTCGAACATGCCGTCGATACCCTCCGCAAGCGCCTCAATGCCAAGCCCGTCGCCATCCAGATTCCCATCGGCCAGGAAGACAAGTTCAGAGGGGTGGTCGATCTCATCGAGATGAAATCGATTGTCTGGCAGGATGACACCATCGGGGCCGAGTACAGCACCGGCGAGATCCCCGCCGAACTGCAGAAAAAGGCCGAAGCGTTCCACACCGCGTTGGTCGAGACGGTCGCCGAAAATGACGACGACATGCTGCACAAGTTCCTCGAAGGCGAAACTATTTCTCCTGCAGAACTGCGCGCCTCGCTGCGCAAGTCGACGATCGCATTGAAAGTGTTTCCGGTCGTGGTGGGAACTGCTTTCAAGAATAAGGGCATACAGCCCCTGCTCGATGCCGTGGTGGATTACCTGCCTTCGCCGCTCGATCTGGGCGAGGTCAAGGGCATCAACCCCGACAACGGCGAGATCATCACTCGCAAGCCGGCCGATAGCGACCCCTTTTCCGCGCTGGCCTTCAAGATCATGGCCGACCCCTTCGTCGGCCAACTGACCTTCATTCGAGTTTACTCCGGCCAGCTCGAGTCGGGCGATTCCGTGCTGAATTCCGGCCGCGGACGCAGCGAACGCATCGGGCGCCTGCTGAAGATGCATGCCAACAAGCGCGAAGATATCAATGAGATTCTGGCGGGCGATATCTGCGCCGCGGTTGGCCTGAAGAACGTTTCGACCGGTGACACGATCTGCGACGAAAAGCATCCGATCTCGCTGGAATCCATTACCTTCGCGGTTCCGGTGATCTCGGTTGCGGTCGAGCCCAAGACCAAGGCCGACCAGGAAAAGATGGGCATGGCGCTCTCCAAGCTGG
>Ga0193719_10000464_pt1 | contig 15289 bp, 8 predicted proteins | sample U2a2metaG_FD_160103 | JGI IMG/M metagenome (GOLD analysis project Ga0193719, IMG submission 160103) | Soil microbial communities from a riparian zone of the East river system, Colorado, United States - U2a2 | ecosystem: Environmental > Terrestrial > Soil > Riparian zone | place: USA: East River... | reverse complement strand
CACGCCTGAGAAATACAAGGATGCCCGCATCATCTTCAAAGATTTCGAAACCTCGAACTGGGCATGGGACCCGGTCGCAAAAGCCTATTACTGGCATCGCTTTTATTCGCATCAGCCGGACTTGAATTTCGACAATCCGGCCGTGCTCGAAGCTCTCGAGAAGGTGTGCGATTTTTGGCTCGCCCAAGGCGTCGATGGACTTCGTCTCGACGCCATCCCTTATCTTTACGAACGCGAAGGGACAAGCTGCGAAAATTTGCCGGAGACCCACGACTATCTCCGCAAGTTGCGCGCACATGTCGATGCGAAATTTCCCAACCGCATGCTGCTCGCGGAAGCCAATCAGTGGCCGGAAGATGCGGTCGCTTACTTTGGCAAGGGCGACGAATCGCACATGAACTTCCACTTTCCGCTCATGCCGCGCATGTTCATGGCGCTGCAAATGGAGGACCGGTTTCCGATCATCGACATCCTCGATCAAACCCCGTCGGTTCCCGATAGCTGCCAATGGGCCATGTTCCTGCGCAATCATGACGAGCTGACGCTCGAAATGGTGACCGATGAGGAGCGGGATTACATGTATCGCGTCTACGCCACCGATCCGCACGCACGTATTAATCTTGGCATTCGCCGGCGGCTCGCGCCGCTGCTCGCGAACAGCCGTCGCAAAATCGAGTTGCTAAACACGCTGCTTTTTTCCATGCCCGGCACGCCGATCATTTATTATGGAGATGAGATCGGCATGGGCGACAACTTTTATCTCGGTGATCGCAACGGTTGCCGCACACCGATGCAATGGAGTTCCGACCGCAATGCCGGATTTTCAAGAGCCAATCCGCAGCAGCTTTATTTGCCGATTACGATCGATCCGGAATATCACTACGAAGCGGTCAACGTCGAGAATCACCAGAAAAATCTCTCCTCGCTGCTCTGGTGGATGCGCCGTGTCATTGCGATGCGGAAAAATTTTAAGGCGTTTTCGCGCGGCTCTCTTGAATTTCTCTATCCCGATAACGCGAAGGTTCTCGCATTCCTTCGCCGATACGAGAAGGAAACCATCGTTGTGGTGGTGAACCTCTCGCGCTTCGCGCAATCGGTAGAGTTGGATTTGTCACGCTTCGCCGGCTGTGTGCCGATGGAAGTCTTCAGTCGCAATCTGTTTCGTCCAATCAAAAAATCACCTTATGTTATCACCCTTGGTCCTCATGCGTATTACTGGTTCGCATTGCAAGCGCAGACCAATGGGCGTCGCGTCTCGAAAAAGCACGTTCTGCCGACGATCAACGCGCCGGCCGAGCTTCATACCTTGTTGGACGATGGTCGGCGAGCGCAGCTCGAGCAGCTAATTTTGCCCAATTACATCCAGACCTGCCGCTGGTTTGGCTCCAAGGCGCGGACTCTCCGCGATCTTAAGGTGGTGGAACAGCCGGCTGTCTCATCGGAGGCAAATGCGGCGCGCTTTTGGTTTGTGGTGGTAAGCTATGTCGACGGTCCCACGGAAACCTATGCTCTCCCGGTAAAGATTGCGTCGGGAAACGCTGCACGGGCTGTTTCCCGGAGCGCGCCCCACGCGATCATCGCGCGTCTCGCAGGTGCCGAAGAAACCATTCTGTATGATGCAGTGTGGGATGCGGAGTTTCGCTCTCAATTATTCGAGGCGATCGTCCAACGCCAGATCATGAAAGGGCGTGCGGGAGAGCTCGTCGGCGTCCCGGGCAAGGCAATGGCGGCGGATTCTTCGGTCGCCTTGGATAAATCGCAAGTTTTGGGTGGGGAACAGAGCAACTCCTCAATGCTCTTCGATAACAAATTCTTCCTTAAACTCTATCGGAAACTCGAGGACGGCGTGAATCCCGATGTCGAAATAACCCGGTTCCTAACTGAGCGCGCCAATTTCTCCAATGTGCCGGCTTTCGCCGGCGCGCTGGAGTATCGTCACGAAAAATCCGAGCCGACCGTTGTTTGTCTCTTGCAAAGCGCGGCCATGAGCGAAAGTGACGGCTGGGCACTAACGTTGGACGCGGTTGGTCGCTATTACGAACGTGTGCTTGGCCGCAAAGCCGATCTCCAGAATCAAACCGCACCGCCCGGCCCTCTCCTCGATGAATTGATTGGCGGCGTTTATCCTGAAAAAGCAAAGCTGCTCGGACAGCGCACGGGCGAATTACATCTTGCGCTTGCTTCAAACAGCGATGATCGCGCCTTCGCGCCTGAGCCTTTCAATGCGATGGCGCAACGATCGGTTTACCAATCAATGCGGGCATCGCTGCGGCGGGCGTTTACTCTTCTCGAAAAGAAGCTGTCCGACTTGCCGGATGCGTTTCGAGAGGAAGCAAAACAAGTTCTCGCCGCCGAGCAAAAAATTCTCGAGCAGGAAAAACGGCTTCTCGACCGTCGCTCCAATGCTTCAAAAATCCGGATCCACGGCGATTATCATCTCGGCCAGGTGCTTTATACGGGAAAGGATTTCATCATTCTCGATTTCGAGGGCGAACCGGCGCGGGCACTTGGCGAGCGGAAACTGAAGCGCTCGGCCCTCCGCGATGTGACAGGCATGATGCGCTCGTTTCAATATGCCGCTTACAGCGCGCTCTGGCAGCCGGCCATGCGCACCGAAGACGTCCCCTTCCTCGAACGCTGGGCCGATCTTTGGTATCGCCAAATGAGCAGCGTTTTCCTGCAAAGTTATTTGAAAACGGCCGCCGGCGCGATTTTCGTCCCGCAAAACCCTGACGATCTGCAAATCATGCTCGAAGCCTATTTGCTGGACAAAGCGGTTTACGAAATCGGCTACGAACTAAACCATCGTCCTGACTGGGTGGTCATTCCCGTCCGTGGTATCAAACACATTTTGAAATCGGCGTAAGCAAAAAGCACCGCTTGGGTATAAGGAGCATTCTCGTTCGTCCCTGCCGGGACTCGGGGCGTAACGGAAATTGGTGACCCAGCGTTAAAACGCTGGGTTTTTGGTCATCCAGAACACGCAGGACTGTTTCTCACGCATTAGCGATTTGGCGACTGGAGAACCAGCGTTTATATCTACATTCAAATTCGGAAAAGGACCTTATGAACCACCATCTCGACAAGATCGACAAACAGATTGAAGCAAAGCATCTTTTGGAACATCCGTTTTACCTTGCGTGGACACGCGGTGAGCTAAGCAAAAAGGCCCTCACGGATTATGCGCGGCAGTATTATCATCACGTTGCCGCATTTCCGACGTATCTGTCAGCGGTGCACGCGAAATGCGATGATCAAGCAACGCGAAAACAGTTGCTCGACAATTTGATCGACGAAGAAGCCGGTTCGCCAAATCATCCCGACCTTTGGCTCCAATTCGCCGAAGGTCTCGGCGTCTCGGATGTCGATGCACAGAACACAGAAAAGTGGCCGGAGACAAAAAATTTGATCGAGGCCTTCCGATCAGTTTGCGGCAACGGACCGACAGCGGAGGGTCTGGCCGCGCTTTACGCTTACGAGAGTCAAATTCCCGCGATCTGCGAATCGAAGATCGACGGACTTAAGAAACATTATGGCTTCAATAATCCGAAAGCTTACGAGTATTTTAGCGTCCACATTGAAGCGGATCGCGAACATTCAGGGGCCGAACGTAAAATGCTTGGCACGTACATCGACAATCACAATTTCGAATCCGTTAAGGCTTCGGTGGCTCGCGTTCTCGACGCGCTCTGGGAAATGCTCTCAGGCGTTTGCCGCCGTCACGCCATCGCCTGTTGATCAATCAGCGCGGAGTAATTCCTTCGGCTAAATCGACGTGAAATGTTTGTTTCACTTTCAGAGTGCCAAACGTTAATTCTGCGTTGTAGTCGCCAGCAGGCAGAAGCCGTTTCGGATCGTCGCCGCCGTATTCAATGCTCACGTCCTTGGTTGGACGCAGATCCCAATTGAGTCTCGTGAGACCCGGTGCGCTCGGCGCTTTCAGGTTCGCGACCGGTTGCCCAGTCGATTTCGTGACTGCGATTTTGATTTCGTCACCGGTAAATTCTTTTACCCATACAGTGAAGAGCGCGCCCTCGGCTGGATTTGCACCGCGATAAACACCTTTACCATTCGAATCGACAAATCCTGGTTGCAGATAAGCGCCCGTCACCGAGCGCACGCTAAACAAGTGCGCCGGTTTCGCGGCGATCTCGGGCGTGAGTTCGCGGAGAGGCGTGCTGTCATCGAGAATGGCGATACTGCGGCCGTGGGTTGCGATCACGAGATCGTTTGTGCGCGGATGAATTTGAACATCATCCACGCGCACCGAGGGAAGGTCGCCAATGCGAACCCAATGCGTGCCTTGATCGAACGATGCGAACAAACCGAAGTGCGTGCCGGCGTAGAGTAATTTCGGATTCACTGGATCTTCACGCACCGTTTCGACTGGATCGGTCGCAGGCAGGTCCCCCACGACCGATTGCCATGTTTTTCCGAGATCGACAGTACGCAAAATCATCGGGCGGTCGTCCCCGCCCCGATACGCGTTTGTCGCAACATAAGCGACATTTGGATCGGCATTGCTTGGCTCAATGCGCACGACCCATTGCCCGCGGGCGGGCTCCGGCAGGTTATTTGTTAGCTCGGTCCACTTTCCGCCATCGTTCTCGGTAATCCAGAGACGTCCGTCATCGGTCCCCGCCCACAATAAGCCCGCGCGCTTCGGCGACTCGGCCAACGAATAAACGACGCCGTAAGTTTCAGCGCCGCTTCCGCTAGCAGTCGTGCGCGCCGGATCGTTGTGCGTGAGATCCGGACTGATGACCGAATATTTTTCTGCGCGATCGGTCAATTTGAAAACGCAGTTGCCGCCCAAGTAAATCACGCCCGGTTTGTGCCGGCTTCCAATCAGCGGCGAGTTCCAATGAAACCGATATCGTGGCGCGCCTTCAGTCGGCTCGGGCCGCAAGCGACGGAGCTCGCCATTGCGCAAATTGATCCGGTGCACTTCACCTTGCTGGCTTTCCGCATAAAAGGTGTCGCGATCGTTCGGATCGAATACGACGTAGAATCCGTCGCCGCCGGCGAGCGCAGTCCAATCCGAATTGCGAATTCCTTCCTTGCTCGGCACAGCGCTCGGCCCGACCCAGTTCTCGTTGTCCTGAAGTCCGCCGGCGATGCGGAAGTAAGGCGTCGTGTCGTCAAGAGTGATTCGATAAAATTCCCCAGCCGGAATGGAATTGAGATGATTCCAGCCCTTGCCGGCCGCAAAGCTTTGATAAACGCCGCCATCGGTTCCGAGCAATACGCGCTGGCAAACCGGCGGTTTAGGCGGTTTGTTCTTGTCTTCCGGTTTCGGCGGTTTCGGCGGCGGCACAGTGCCTGGTTGAATGGCAAATGCGTGACAATCCGGATGCACTTTCTCGGAAAGATCTTCCCGGAAATTTTTCCCGCCATCATCGGAAACGAGCAACCCGAACCCGAGCTGATAAACTCGCTGATCGTTGGCCGGGTCGATTCGGATTTGGCTGAAATAAAACGGGCGCGGATCGATCGAACTGGTGCGTGTCCATTTCTCTCCGCCTTCTTCGGAGCGAAAAACGCCGCCGCTCTTGCTGCGCAGATCGGTCAACTGACCAGAACCGCCCTCATAACTTTGTACCAAGGCCATAACGATCTTCGGATTCGTCGTGCTGATCGCGAGACCGATGCGACCGGTTTGTGATGGCAATCCTCCGGCCAGTTTCTTCCAGCTCGCGCCGCCATTCGTGCTCTTGAAGATGCCGCCAATATCCTCGCCGTTGGTAACGTCAGGCCCAGAGGAAAAGCTCCATGGTGTGCGCTGCCGCGCATAAAGCGCTGCATAAATAATTTCCGAATTGCTTGGATCGAGAATCACGTCGCAGCAGCCTGTGCGCGCATTGTGTGGCGATGGCGCTTGCAAAATAAGTTTCCAGGTTTTTCCGGCGTCAGTTGTCTTAAACAATCCGCGTTCGCCCCCGTCGGCCCAAAGGTGACCGCTTGCCGCCACGTATGCCACGTCCGGTCTTCTTGGATCGACAACAATCCGTCCGATCGCACGGCTGTCTTTCAATCCGACGTTCTGCCAATTTTCCCCGCCATCGTTGGAGCGATAGACACCGTTGCCCCAACCGGAAGAGTTGCGATCGTTCGCTTCACCTGTTCCCACCCAAATCACATCCGAATCGGATGGAGCGATGGCAATGGCGCCGATGGAGAGCACGGGTTGCTTGTCGAAGATCGGATCGAACGACACGCCGTTGTCACCCGTCTTGAAAACGCCGCCGTGGGCGAGGCCAACGTAAAAAACAAATGGATTGCGAGGATCGATTGCAATGTCCGAAATACGACCGGCCATCACCGCAGGGCCGATGGCGCGCGCTTTCAGGTTTTTGAAAAGTACGTCCGTGAATTGCGCTGTCGTCGCGGAAGGCGATGGAGTTGCCGCCGATGACAAAGCCGGCGTCGTGCGTGTCGGCGAAGTGACGGGCGGAGCGGCGGCGGCGGGCGAAGGTTTCGTCTCGGGATGAAGAGCATCCTCCTGGCCCGACAGCAACTTCACCATTATGAACGAGACACAGAAAAAAAGAAAGCGAGCGGTCATAGCGAAACTACTCTAACGAATGTGCGCAGGTTTTCGATACGCGAAATGCGCGTATCGTGCCGAGGTTCGACGCCACACTATTGCGTGAGTTTCATTGCTCGCAGCCAATCCGGTTACCGTGGCCGCAAAACGAGAAATGAACGCATCCGGTGCCGGCAAACCGATAAGACTTGAGGTTGACTCGGGTCAAGCGAAGCAACGATTTTATTGTAATCTGAAATTGACGCGACTGGTTGCTGATTAATTTCCTCGATGACGTCGCCTTTTTGCAATTCGGCCGCGCCGCTATCAGGGTCGACACTCGTGACCACGACACCTTGCACATTACTCGGCAGATCGAGCTGGCGCGCCATCTCCGGAGTCAGATCCTGGACATGAATCGACGCGAGGGGGCCGCTTGTTTCTGCTTGATCATTCGGCTCTACCGGGTTCTGCGGCTGGGCTCGTCGAGGAAGAACGCCTGCTGTTTGATAATCAACCGGCTGCTCTTTGATCTGGGTCGCTACGTTCAGCGACTTTCCCCCGCGCATGATTTCCAGCTCAACTTTTTTATTCAGTTCTGCTTGCGCAACCAAACTTCTTAACATGGGAAAATTCTTGACCTCGTGGCCGTTGAACTTGTGGATGACATCGCCCTTTTGAAGTTGCGCCTCGGCTGCAGGCGATCCGGGCACGACGTCATCGACAACAACACCTTCGGTGTCCGCGCCGCTCTGGCCGGGCTGGAGCGCGCGCGACTGGATGCCAAGGTAACCGCGAATGATCCGCCCCTGCTTTAACAGGCTCTCAAGGGCGGTCCGAACCGTGTTCGATGGAATGGCGAAGCCAATTCCCTGCGAACCGCCGCTACGTGAAATAATCGCCGTATTGATGCCAATGACTTCACCCCGCAGATTAATCAACGGGCCGCCGCTATTCCCGGGATTGATCGCCGCATCGGTTTGCAGAAGATCGCCGAAAGCATCCGTGCGATTTGGTCGCCCCTTCGAACTAATAATGCCATCAGTTACTGTTTCCTCGAATCCGAATGGATTTCCAATGGCTAGAACAAAATCACCAGCCTGGACCATGTCGGAATCCGCTAACTTGAGCGGCTTGACGCCGGGATCGTCAATCTTGAGCACCGCCAGATCGACCTGAGAATCCGCGCCCACCAAACGCGCTTTCTTGGTTCGGCCATCGCTCAATTGCACTTCAATCTCGTCCACTTGATCGACAACGTGATTGTTCGTGATGATATGTCCCTCGTTCGTCACAATCACACCTGAGCCGAGCGCATTTTGCACCAGAGCCTCGTCGTTTGGATTGCGGGATTGCCTTTGCTGGTTACGAAAGAAAAACTCGAAGGGATCGAGGCCGTATTGCCGACGGACGTCGATCTTTTTGGACGTTTTCACTGCGACGACGGACGGAATCACGCCACTGACGAGCGCGCGGCGCTCCTGGTTCAACGCCTCAAGCGATGCAACTTGCTTTGGATCCACATTCGGCGTCGAAGCTAGCGTGTACTTTTCCGGCGTTCGTGCTGACGGAAGATTCAGCGCCCCATGCTTAAGGCGATAATCATATAGAAGGGAAATGCCTGCGCTGATCAGCAGGACAAAAAGCAAAAATTTCGCGAGATTTTTCATCAGCTGATGTTCGAAAAAGTGCGTCCCTGTTGTTCGACAATCAAACGGCGGAAACGTTGATTCTCAGGCAATTCCAGACGCGGATCGGCGGCGAAGATTGACATCGCGGCAGTGCGAGCCCGTCGCATTAAGGCTGCGTCGGTCTTCAAATTGCCAATCTTAAGCGCCGGCAAGCCGCTCTGCGCCGTCCCAAGCAAATCGCCAGGACCGCGCAAGTCCCAATCGGCTTCGGCCACTTCAAAGCCGTTGTTTGTTCTTTCCAACACAGCGAGTTTTTCCGCCGTCTCTTTTGATTTATCCGACGTTAGTAAAATGCAATATGACTTGTGCTCGCCGCGCCCGATGCGTCCGCGAAGCTGATGAAGCTGCGACAGCCCAAACCGTTCCGCGTTTTCAATCAGCATTACGGCGGCATTTGGAATGTCGACCCCCACCTCAATCACAGTTGTGCTGATCAAGGCTTTAGTCATCCCGCGACGAAATCGCTCCATAATCTCCTGTTTCTCCTGCGCTGGAATGCGACCGTGAAGCAATTCGCATGGATACGGCTGCAATCGCTCTCGCCACAATTCGTACTCTACCGACGCGGCTTTCACGTCCAATTTGTCGCTCTCGTCAATCAGCGGATAAATCACGTAGAGCTGCCGTCCCTTCTCTAATTGCGTTCGTAAAAAGCTCAGAACCTCGCCGAGCTTTGAGTCATCGCGGACCGCAGTAACTATTTTTCCCCGGTTAAGCGGCATCTCGTTTATAATTGAAACATCGAGGTCGCCATAAACAGTCATCGTGAGCGTACGCGGGATCGGCGTGGCAGTCATAACCAGTGTGTCAGGCGCTGGCTCACGGGTCGTTAGTTGAGCGCGCTGGGCAACTCCGAACTTGTGCTGCTCGTCAATTACTACCAGTCCGAGATTGACGAAGGATACTGTGTCGTAAAGCAGCGCATGTGTACCGATGATCACGTCCGCATTCTCATCGCCCGCAATCAACGGCAGAAAACTTTCCTCCTGTCGCGCCGCGGTTCGGAGCGCAATGCGAATGCCAAGCGGTTCGAGCCAGCGCCGCAACACGCTATAATGTTGCTCAGCCAAGATTTGTGTCGGCGCCATAAAAGCGGCTTGGAAACCAGATTCCATCGCGAGCAGGATCGCCGCAATGGCGACCACCGTTTTGCCCGAACCCACGTCGCCTTGCAACAAACGGTTCATGGGACGGACCGCTGCGAGATCGCGCCTGATTTCCTCGATCACTTTTAATTGGGCGCCAGTCAACTCGAACGGTAACGCATTCAAAAATTTGTCGAGCAGCGTGCCAGGTCCACAATGCGATTCCCCAATACGAATGGACGACTCCGAGCGTCGCGATGCGATCAGCATTTGCATCGCGAAGAATTCGGAGAGAACCAAATGCTCGCGGGCGACGTCACGCGCTTTCCAGCTTTCCGGAAAATGAATCGCGCGAATCGCGTCACGCTTTTCTCCACGAACAAGCTCGCCCGGCGCTAGCGTTTCCAACGGCTCGTTGGAAATTTCATTCAATAACCGGTAAATGATGCTGCGCAGGACCCGCTGTGAAATACCTTCTGTGGCAGGATAAATGGGGGTGATCCGCCGAAAATGGACCGAGATCTCCTCGTCGTTCTCGATCACCTCGAATTCCGGATGATCCATGCAAATCCGTTTGCCGCGCAAACGCGGTTTGCCAAAGACGACTAGGCGTTGCCCCGTCGCAATCATCTTTTGCACGTAATGCAAGTTGAACCAGCGGCAAACCAGGGGCTCGCTCAGGGCATTTGGCTTCGACTCTTGTAACGTTGCCTCGAAAATCTTCTTCCAACCGCCAAAACGCCGCAGCGAAGTTTTGGTTACTTCGCCGCAAAGACAAATCGGAAAATCGCTCTCTTCGCGTGGAAATTCCGGAAACTGATGTCGATCTTCATGACGCCGGGGAAAATGGGTCAGCAAATCTTCCACGGTCTCGATCCTGAGACGACGCAACGCAAGTGAACGCGGTCGCGGGATCCAATCCAGCTCAACGAGCGGTTGTGAGATTTCCATTAGTCGATTGGCGCAGCTTTCCGCATTGCCTGAATCTGCATGTCCAGTCGCGTTTCGCCCTCGTATTCATCTGCTCGAATGCGAAAAGCGATGTCCCATGGCGGCGGCGGTAACGGCGCGGCATTAAAATAAACCGCCCGCTGGTGAGAATAGCCCTGCCGCAGACGCAGAACGAGATGTTTGTCGTTGAGGATGCGCGGAGCCGCAACCGACTCGACTTCGCGCGCGAAGAAAACTGGGTGCGGATTTCCGTTGCCAAATGGTTGCAGCATCTCGTGCCAGCGGAGAAGATCGAAGTTGAGATCGGAGAAGGCCACCTCGTGATCGAGGCGCAAACATGGCTGCAAACATTCATCTGAGAGCAGCTCGCGCGCAACCCGACGAAACTCCGCGGCGAATCCCTCAATTTTCTCTTCACGAATCGTTAGGCCGGCCGCCATTTCGTGCCCGCCGAACTTCTCCAGCGATTCAGCGCAGCGATTCAACGCCGCAACCAAATTAAACCCTTCGATACTGCGCCCGCTTCCTTTTCCAATTCGGTTCGCCTCAAACCCGATCACGATCGATGGCCGATGATACTTGCGAGAAATTCGCGAGGCGACAATTCCCAGCACGCCTGGATGCCAACCGCGCGCACCAACAACGATTGCCGCATCTCGCGTTGAGTCATACTCACAGCCGATTTGCTCTTCCGCCACGAGGTAGACTTGCTTTTCGATTTCCTGCCGCTCGCGATTTTGCTTATCGAGAAAATCAGCAAGTGCAGCAGCTTCGCTTTGATCGTTTGCGAGAAGCAGTTGCATTGATTTTTCCGCAGTGCTCAATCGCCCCGCCGCGTTGAGCCGCGGCCCGAGCCGAAATCCAATATCCTCAGCCAAAATCGGTGGCCGGACTCCGCTAACCTCGATCAGTTTTCTCAAGCCCGGCCTTGTTGATCGTGCAATTTCAATCGCGCCGCGCTGGACAAAGGTGCGGTTTTCCTCCCGGAGGGGAACGATATCGGCCACCGTGCCAAGCGCGACCAGATCAAGTCGAGCTTTAAGATCAAATCCGTCCAGCGGCCGATTCTTGAGAAGTGCGTGACATACTTTGAAGACGATTCCAACGCTGCAAAGATAATCGAACGGCGAGTCCGGATCGATTTTTGGATTTACGACCGCGACGCAATCGGGCAGCGCCGATTTCGGCTCGTGATGATCCATTACGATCACGTCCACGCCTTGTTGGCTGACCTCGGCAATCTCGGTAACCGCCGAAGTGCCACAATCGACCGTAATGAGTAGCTGCGGCCGATGCTGCTTAAGGCAGCGCTCCATGCTTTCGCGGCTCAATCCATAACCTTCTTCCATCCGTAGCGGCAAAAATAAATCTGGAGCAGCACCGTAGGCGCGCAATATTTCGGCCAACAACGCGAGTGAAGTCACCCCGTCGACATCGTAATCTCCAAAAAGGACGACGCGCTCATGTCGATCAACCGCGACAAGAATTCGGTCGACAGCCGCTTGCATATTTGGAAGCAAAAAAGGGTCGCTCAATGAACTCAGACGCGGTCGCAAAAATGTTTCGACTTCTTCACTGGTCGCGAAACCTTTGCGCATCAGAAGTCGCGCAATACAGTCCGAGCCGCAGATTTCGCCCCACGAAATTGGTCCGTTGCCAAGTTCTTCAGCCGGCGCAATGATCCATCGGCTTTGCACCGATCAGCTTATTCGCGGGGAAGTTTCCTGACAAGACGCGGGCGAAGGTCGCGTTCAGTACCGCGACGGTTTTTTTGACCTCGACAAACGATCGCACCTATGAAAAGGGAAGCCATGATTAAGGGAATATCGAGACCGGCAATCTGGGTCGCCCTTATTTGCGTCGTTGGACTGCTGGTTTACGGAGCTTCACCCTATTTTTCATTCTGGCGCTTTACGGTCGCGCTTCGGTCCGGTGATACCGCGGCGATCACGGCGCGGGTCGATTTTCCCGCTGTTCGGGAATCGCTAAAAAAGCAACTAATCGCGCGGTTTTCTCACGCCGGGACTGGTCATAAGCGATGGAATAAGCTCGGCCCGACACTGATCGATGCGCTCGTTGATGCTTATGCTACTCCAGATGGCCTGGCGATGCTTATCGCTAATCCATCGGCTCTGAAAGATCTAAAGCTTCCGCAGCAGGCACCCACTGTTAAAGGTCTTAACTGGTCAAAGCTAAGATTTGCCTTCTTCATGAGCCCGCGCACGTTTGTGGTTGATCGGGAAGGAATCAAACTCCGATTCCGTTTCACCGGGCTGGGCTGGCGGCTCAAGGATCTCGACCTCGGCCTGGGCGAGCCGAAAAGGTAGCCTTTGCGGCACAGAGTTAAGATCAACGAAGTGATTCACTGGACTCCGAGCTGCGCCGCCAATCGTTACGCATCGAAAGGAGCGTGGACTTTGGCGTCGCTGTCGAATTAACGAACCCCTCCAATCGTTTGGCAGGCCTTTTGGGCGAGCAATCAGTTTCTCGTTCCGCAGGATAGATGCCGTGCCGCGTCGCCCTTACCTACACAAGCTCGACCTTGACCTCGCGTTTTGGAATGAGCTCGTGCCTTTCGCATAACTTTTCAAAGGCTCTTAGACCTTCTCTTTCCCTTTTCCCAAAGCTAAACCGCAGGTTTTCCTGGTAGTAGCGGGAACAAAAATCGTGATCGAAATCTTTTTCCTCCGCAATCAGGCTGTCAATGTTTGCCAGGTTTTTATCGCGCAGCGCCCGCAAACGGTTCGCGATCAATTCTACGTCGATCACTTCAGGCCGAACCAGCCAAAGGGCATAGACGAACGGAAGACCCGCAAGCTTGTTCCATTGCTCGCCAAGATCCCAAAAATGAAATTCGTCCAGATGCTTTTGTCGAAAGCGAATCGCCTGATCTCCGATGAGCAGGCGCGCCCGCCGGGCAGTAATCCGAGATGTCGACGAACGGATGAAGCGCGGAGCTAAATCCAATTTCGCGAGCAGGCATCGCAGGAGATTGCCGGAAGTTTTCGCTGCTGGGTCGAGTTCGATTTCATCAATCTTGGAAATGTCCCCGGAATGTGCGACCACCACACTGTAAACTGGGCCGGCCGACGAAATGGAAACATTATCCACAATTCGATAAATCGGGTTGCGCAGAAATTCAAAACTGGAAACAAGAGCGACATCGAGCTCACCGCTTGCTAGCCGCTTGCAGAGCGCCGATGGATGATCGAAGTCTACCTGACCTCGCCAACCTCGAATGAGCGGACGGGCGTTGAGATATTTGACGCACCCGATTCGCAGCAATTTCCCGCTCGTCAGGCGCAAATTAATTCAGTTTCCGCTGCCGATGCGGGTTTCGTTCCGTTTCGCGCCGAAGGAGCTACATGCCGGTAAAAGCTATCGCGCTGAACGGGTTCACGTCCAGCCTCCCGGATTGCATGTTCGAGCGCTGCGACGGTTTGCTGCTGCGGAGTGGTGGCACCTGCCATGTGGAAAATTCTTTCCTCGATGATGGTGCCGTGCAAATCGTCCACACCGTAACTGAGGGAAACCTGCGCGAGCGGCAACCCCATGCTCACCCAATAAGCTGTGAGATGGTCGATGTTATCGAGATAAATGCGGCTGACAGCAAGATTGCGAAGTTGCTCAAACGCAGACGCGGGTTTCACGTGCGCGAGGACAGTCGTCTGCGGCTCGAAAGCAAAAGGAACGAATCCGGTAAAACCGCCGGTTTCATCCTGCAGCTCACGGAGCTGTCGCAAATGATCGACGCGGTGAGCAAGGGTTTCGATATGTCCGTAAAGCATGGTGCAAGTGCTGCGGCCGCCCATTCGATGCCAGGTTCGGTGGATGTCGAGCCATTCCTCGGCTGTTTCTTTGCCCCGGCAAATCTCGTTACGCACAACAGGATCGAAAATTTCCGCGCCGCCGCCCGTGATTGAGCCAAGACCGCAATCACGCAAAAGCTCAAGCGTGTCCGGGATCGACATGTGAAAGATCCGCCTTGCGAGGTGTCGCACTTCAATCGCAGTGAACGCCTTTATGTGGAGATTGGGATCGAGAGCGCGAAGGCGGCGCAGGAGGTCCAGATACCAATCCCTCTTCAAAGTCGGATGCAACCCGCCCACCATGTGTACTTCGGTTATTCCAAGGGGGAGTGCTTCCGCGACTGCATTGATGATCTCGTCACTTGCATATTCAAAGGCATGGGCATCGCGCTTCTTAGCGGCAAAGGCGCAGAACTGGCAGGAGAGCACACAAATGTTGGAATAGTTGATGTAACGGTTGTGGATGTAACTGGCGTAGTTTCCATTTTTTCGCTCGCGCATGACGTTGGCTATGATCCCGAGCGCGTTGAGATCGTTCGAGCGATAGAGATTGAGAGCATCGACCTCTGAGATCCGCTCACCCGCCTCAACTTTTTCAGCGATCGGCTTAAGTTCTTTGGGAATAAGCAGGTAATTCATTCGCAACCCAGGGTAAAAGACTCGGGCAACCAAGAATGCACAGAGCGCTTCCAGCTTGCAACAAAAACCATGGCGACGAATGTCGTAAAGGAGCAGATTTCCGCCACGTGCTAGATTCTCAGCAATTTCGCTCGATGCACACGTCTAAGTGAACGATGTCTGGCAAGGATCGAGGAACCGTGGGAAGATCGGATGAGGACGCTGAGGATGTGCGGCTGATGCAATTGGTGAGCGGGGGGGACACCAGCGCATTCGAGGAACTCATCGAAAGGCACCAAAGTCTTGTCGCCGGCACAGTGGCGCGCATCCTCGGGAGCAACTCGGATGTCGAAGATATTGCGCAGCAAGTCTTTATCCGTGTTTGGAAAAGCGCCCGCCGATATGTCCCGCGCGCCAAATTCACGACCTGGTTGCTGAAAATTACGCGCAACCTTGTTTTCAATGAGTTGCGTCGGTCCAAGCGTCACGCGTTTGTTCCGCTCCAATCGGAGCCAGGCGCAGAGGAATTTCCTTTGAAAGATGAAAAGAATCCGGCTCCAGATGCATCACTTCTGGAGACTGAACTCCAGCAAGCGATTGAAGACGCGA
>Ga0193719_10000462_pt1 | contig 15305 bp, 13 predicted proteins | sample U2a2metaG_FD_160103 | JGI IMG/M metagenome (GOLD analysis project Ga0193719, IMG submission 160103) | Soil microbial communities from a riparian zone of the East river system, Colorado, United States - U2a2 | ecosystem: Environmental > Terrestrial > Soil > Riparian zone | place: USA: East... | reverse complement strand
AATGTAAGGATTGTCAAGGACGGCCTCCATCGCTTCCGCGTTGGTGACGAAGTAGGGCGAGAGATAACCTTTGTCGAACTGCATACCTTCGACTACGTCCAAAGTAGTCTCGATCGACTTGGCTTCTTCTACGGTAATAGTTCCGTCCTTGCCCACTTTGTCCATGGCGTCGGCAATGATCTCACCGATAGTCTTGTCCCAGTTAGCTGAGACCGTCGCGACCTGCGCGATCTCAGTGCGATCACTGACTTTCTTGGAGATTTTCTTCAGCTCCTCGACGACTGCTTCGACCGCTTTCATGATTCCGCGCTGCAGCGAAGTAGGATTCGCCCCCGCGGTCACATTTCGCAGACCTTCCTTGTAGATCGACTCGGCCAGAACGGTCGCGGTAGTCGTGCCGTCGCCGGCAATATCCGAAGTCTTCGAAGCCACTTCACGCACGAGCTGGGCGCCCATATTCTCATAGGGATCCTCCAGCTCGATTTCCTTCGCGACCGTGACGCCGTCCTTCGTAATCGTCGGACTGCCGAATTTCTTATCGAGAATTACGTTGCGACCGCTCGGTCCAAGTGTGGCCTTGACGGCCCGCGCTAGTTTCTCGATTCCGCGCAGCAATGCGTGCCGCGCGCTTTCATCAAATTGTAATTGTTTAGCTGCCATATTCTATATTGTTGGTTGATAGTTGCGGGTTAATCGACAAATCAACCGATGATGCCAAGGATATCATCCTCGCGCATGATCAGGTAGGTATCGCCGTCGATCTTGATTTCAGTGCCGCCGTATTTTGAGATCAGCACCTTATCGCCGGATTTCACGGTGAAATCGACTTTCTTGCCGTTGTCGTCGATTTTACCGGTGCCAAGAGCGACGACTTTGCCTTCCTGCGGTTTTTCCTTCGCGGTATCAGGGATAATGATACCGCCCTTCTTTACTTCAGTCTCTTCAATCGGCTGCACTAACACCCGATCTCCAAGTGGTTTGACCTTAACTGATGCCATAATTTCTTTCTCTACTCCTTTGTTTACTTAGGTTGTTGCCGGCAGTAGCTCGGGAGTTCACGAGCTACCGCCGACAAATTCGTTGTTATTTCTTCTTGTCTTCGTCGACTACTTCAAACTCTGCATCGACTACGTCGCCATTGCCTCCACGAGCCCCGGCGCCTTGTTCAGCACCCCGACGCGGCTGCGTTTCCGGGCCTGGTTGTGGTCCGGCCTGCGAGCCCGCCCCGGCAGACGCCTGTTTGTAAAGTTCAGCGCTGACTTCCTGGAACTTGTTCTGCAGATCGTCGTAGGCTCGTTTCATCGCTTCGGTGTCGTTCTTTTCGATTGCTTCGCGCACCGCGGCGATGGCGTCTTCCACCTGCTTCTTCTTGTCGCCGGAAATCTTGTCGCCGAGTTCCTTCAACTGCTTCTCGCACTGATAAGCAAGGTTATCGGCGTTGTTCTTGATCTCGATCGCTTCCTTCGCCTTCTTGTCTTCCTCGGCGTGGGCTTCGGCTTCGCGCTGCATCTTCTCGATCTCTTCTTTCGAAAGTCCGGAGCTGCCGGTGATGGAAATCTTTTGTTCCTTGCCGGTCCCCAAATCTTTCGCCGATACGTGCAGAATGCCGTTGGCGTCGATATCGAATGTCACTTCAATTTGCGGAACGCCGCGCGGCGCCGGCGGGATTCCATCAAGATGGAATGTGCCGAGCGTTTTGTTGTCACGCGAAAGCGGCCGCTCGCCTTGGAGCACTTTGATTTCCACACCTGGCTGATTGTCGCTGTAAGTGGAAAAGATCTGTGATTTACGCGTCGGGATTGTGGTGTTGCGTGGAATCATTGGCGTCGCCACACCGCCCGCGGTTTCAATTGCGAGGGTGAGCGGGGTCACATCGAGAAGCAGCACGTCTTTGACGTCCCCCTTGAGCACGCCGCCTTGAATGGCCGCGCCAATGGCAACGACTTCATCGGGATTAACACCTTTGTGCGGCTCTTTCCCAATCAGACTGCGCGCGATCTCGACGACCTTCGGCATGCGCGTCATACCGCCTACTAGCACCAGCTCGTTGATTTCTTTCTCCGTCAGTTGCGCGTCTTTCAGACACGCCTTCACCGGCGGTATCGTTCGTTGGAACAAATCATCGCAGAGCTGCTCGAGCTTCGACCGCGTCAGTTTCTTCTGAATGTGTTTCGGCCCACTCGCGTCCGCCGTAATGAACGGCAGATTAATTTCATATTCCTGTGTGGATGAAAGCGCGATCTTCGCCTTCTCCGATTCTTCCTTGATGCGCTGAATTGCGTCCGGCTGTTTCGTTAAGTCGATGCCGCTTTCCTTCTTAAATTCGTTTACGATCCAATCCATGATGCGCGCGTCCCAATCGTCACCACCAAGGTGGGTATCGCCGTTGGTTGCCTTCACTTCGAAAACGCCGTCGCCGATTTCGAGAACGGAAATGTCGAACGTGCCGCCACCCAAATCGTAAACGGCAATCTTCTCGTCCTTCTTCTTGTCGAGACCGTAGGCGAGCGATGCCGCCGTCGGCTCGTTGATGATGCGTAAAACTTCCAGACCCGCTATCTTGCCTGCGTCCTTCGTCGCGTTGCGCTGCGAGTCGTTGAAATACGCTGGCACCGTAATGACTGCCTGCGTGATTTTTTCACCGAGCTTCGCTTCCGCGTCGGCTTTCAACTTCGACAAAATCATCGCCGAAATTTCCGGCGGCGAAAAAGTCTTTTTCTGGCCGTCCACTTCCACTTGCACGTGGGCGTCGCCATTCGCGGCCTTCACGATCTTGTAAGGCACACGCTTTTGTTCTTCGTGCACCTCATCGAACTTGCGGCCCATGAACCGCTTGATCGAGAAGATTGTGTTCTGCGAATTGGTCACCGCTTGGCGCTTTGCCGCTTGACCGACGAGACGCTCACCGTTTTTCGTAAATGCAACCACCGAAGGCGTGGTGCGCGCGCCTTCACTGTTCTCCAAAACGACGGGATCTCCGCCTTCCATCGTCGACATGCACGAGTTCGTCGTGCCCAAATCAATTCCTAAAACTTTAGCCATTTGTGTACAGTCCTCCGAAAGCTTCCAGCAGCGTCTATTCCAAATGATCGAAACGAACCCTAAGTGCCACTCCTACAATGAATTGACTCGTAATTCAAAATAACAGTCTTTTCATAGAAACGCGTCAAATTGACGCGAAATTTTCGATTCGGAGCAGGTCGCTGCGCCATCTCGTCGCCCTGCTTGGTATAGCCTCTGCTCAGTCAGGTTAATGATGAACCCCGTTCGTCCGCAGGCAAGAAACGAAACAGCGGACGTCCTCTTCAAGTGCCAGCACTGCGCCAGCCCGCTCGTGGTCAACGCGGCAGCGGTTGGAATGACCCTAAACTGCCAGCGGTGCGGAAAGCCGACGCTTGTTCCAACGGTGCCGGCGAGCGCGAGCCCGGCAGCGCCGCAGGAGCTGACCGATCTGCAGCGCAAGTTGAAAGAAAACGAATCACAACGCACCGAAGTGACCGGTTACATCAATCAACTTAGTATTCAGCTCCATCGCTGGAAACTGCGCTTGCAAACGTTGAACGAGCGCAAGACTGAGTTGGAAGAAGAGCTACGCAAACCCACGTAACCGGCGGTATCGGCGTATCGCCGATGAATTATCGAAACATCGGCTGGAAGCCGACGCCAACCTTCACTACCGTTTGGAGGTGCGGCAATATCACGATCTTCTTCGCCTCGTCCTGGAGCAAGGGGTAGCGCGCAGCGATCGAACTGGAACCGGCACACTGTCGATCTTCGGGGCTCAAGCACGATTCGATTTGCGTGAACGTTTTCCCCTTCTGACGACCAAGAAGCTCCATCTCAAATCTATCATCTACGAGCTGCTTTGGTTTTTGCGCGGCGAAACCAACGTTCGCTATCTGAATGATCACGGCGTCACCATCTGGGACGAATGGGCGGATGAAAACGGAGATCTCGGCCGGGTTTACGGCGCACAATGGCGCGATTGGCGCGGAGCGAATGGAACCCGCGTCGATCAGATCGACAAAGTGATTTCGGAGATAAAAGAAAATCCATCGAGCCGCCGCTTGATTGTGAGTGCGTGGAACCCGGCCGAAATCGACGAAATGGCGTTACCGCCCTGTCACGTGCTTTTCCAATTCTACGTCAACGACGGCGAGTTCAGCTGTCAGCTTTATCAGCGTAGCGCTGACTTATTTCTCGGCGTGCCGTTCAACATTGCGAGCTACTCCTTGCTTACAATGATGATTGCGCAAGTGTGCGGCCTTCCGGCGGGGGACTTCGTCCATACTTTCGGCGACCTCCATCTTTACCAGAACCACCTGGAACAGGCGCGTGAGCAGCTCCGCCGCGAGTGCCGGCCCCTGCCGCGCATGCAATTAAATCCGGCAATCACCCGACTCGAGGACTTTCGCTTCGAAGATTTTACCCTGCTCGACTACAACCCGCATCCCTCGATCAAGGCGCCGATTGCGGTCTGATTATCTCTCATCTTTCGGCGATCGTCGCTGAGACTTTTCCCGCTTATCCGGGTTAAAGTAAATGTGAAGGCCTTCGGGGGATTTTCGATCTTGTTGCTATCGCTCGCACCAGTGAGCGCGCAGGATGGAAATCCCTTTCGTGTCGAGATCGATCTTCAACAACAGACCGCCTTTCTGATTCGGGGACGCGGTCTGGTTCTCGAATCGCCAATCTCGAGCGGGCGATACGGGCATCTCACGCAAACCGGCTCGTTCAAGGTCCTCGAGAAAGAGATAAATCATTACTCAAGCATCTACGGCAAGATCGTGGACGCGAATGGCAAGACCGTTGTGACCGACGCTGATGTCGACATGAAAGTACCGCGCGGTGGTAAATTTATTCCCGCGCCCATGCGCTATTTCATGCGCTTCCATGAAGCTGATGGAATGCACGCGGGATATCTCCCCGGTTATCCGGCGTCGCATGGGTGTGTCCGGATGCCGGAGCAATTGGCGATTGCGTTCTTCCGTGCAGTCGATGTCGGAACGCCGGTCACAGTTTTCGGGAGAACGCCTCGAACAAACGAATCCTCCCCATATGGCCTGCCACCGAATCGAAGAATGCAGCCCTGGTTTGGCCGACCAATGGATCCCAGATTTCAACCGCAATATGATCCACGTTATCTAGATCCTTGGTGGCGTTGATTTCGATTCAGCCTCAAGACGTCGGTCTCCCTTTCAAGGGCACGGATCGCAACCAAATCGGAGAAGCGCCCGGGCACACTTCTTTTGGCAGCTTCCTTCGGTTGCTCTGGTTTCCAAACCGGCCCGCTTTTTGCAGAGACGGGCACTTCTTATTCCGCCGCGCGGATCGGACAGATTCGTTCCGGGGCCGAACAAATCGCCTAGTTCCAAAGAGGCATCACCCTACCGGTATCCTGATGCAAGCACGCTCTCGTGAAGCGAGACTCGGTCGAGTCGGAGAGCCGGACCAGCGTCCGCAGGCAAACCTGCTCAGTGATTGGTGCTGGCTGTTTTTGGTCCGCGCTCCAGCTGAATCAGATCGGCCAAAATGTTGGTCGTTTCGTCTCGTTCCGGATCGATCACAGGCTCCTTCGTGTCCTCGTCTTGACCGCCGAACACGTCATTATCGGTATCGGAATCGCCCGCAGCTTCCGGCGCAACTTTGGCCGACCCGTTCTTTTTCGCCGAGGCCAGCTTGCCGGGATACATTATGAGCTGAAGATTTGGCTTATCCACGGTATCGAGTGTCACCCGATAGACACGCGGCTCCTCGATGTTGCGCGCCAGCCGCTCTTTTGAGCGCAAGTCCTTACGCATCTTGTCATCTGAAAGTTCTTTCTTCCGCACATCTTCATTAAGCGAGATACGATTGTCATCCAGTCGATGACGCAGCCGCTCCATGTCTTCCATCACATAATGGAATTCGGGATCATGTTGCGTGCGTGCGGAAGATCGGCGTTTTAGCTCATCGAGATAAAGCGAAGCCGGCTCGCTCCATTTGGTGTATTTTGCCTTGGGCACTTCGTCGTAGGGTAAACAATTTTTCAGCGCTCCTTCGGCGAATTCCGGTAAATCCGTCAGCGACGGCAGGACAATGTCCGAGGCGACGCCGTGGAGCTGGGTTGAGCCGCCGGCAACGCGATAAAATTTCTGGATGGTCAATTTTAGCGCGCCATCCTTATGCGACCGGCTACCGAGCAGCGAGGTATAGTTGCCGATGTCGAGAATCGTCTGCACGGTTCCTTTTCCAAAAGTGCATTGATCGCCGACGATCACCGCGCGTCCATAATCTTGCAGGGCCGCCGCGAAAATTTCACTGGCCGATGCGCTTTGTCGGCTGGTCAGCACAACCAGCGGTCCGGAGTAGGCAATCCCGGGATCCGGATCGCTTGAGACAACAATGTTGCCGTTCGAGCCTTTGGTTTGCACGATCGGCCCCGATTTCAAAAACAACCCAGTGAGTGAGATGACTTCCTCGAGCGAACCGCCGCCGTTGCGCCGCAAATCGACTACTAGGCCCGCAATGTTTTCCTTCTTTAGACGTTTTAGCAACGCCAGCACATCTTTGGTCGTGCTCTTGGCGTGGTGATCCATGTCCGCATAAAATGAAGGCAGCGTAATCCAGCCGAGCTTCACTGCTCTGCCCTCGTCATCTTTTTTGATGATGATGTCAGCCCGCGCTTCCTGATCTTTCAGTTTAATTTCATCGCGTACCAATTCGACGTTCTTGCGCTTGGAGGGATCTGCTGCGTCCGCCGGGATGACCAGTAGCCGGACTTTCGAACCTTTCTTGCCGCGAATCATCTCCACCACTTTGTCGAGACGCATGTCGCGAACATCAACGAACTCCCCCGTTCCTTGGCCGACCGCCGTAATGCGATCGCCAACCTTCAGACGGCCGTCGACTTGCGCCGGACCACCGGCTACCAAGCTCTCGATTTTGGCGTAACCATCTTCCGTCCGCAGCATCGCGCCGATGCCAACGAGCGAGAGTCCCATATTGATACTAAAGTTTTTCAGATCGGCCTCGCTCAAATACTCTGAGTGCGGGTCGTAGGCGAGCGCAACGGCATCGAGAAAAAACTTGGCCTGCTCATCGCGATCACTTTCGTGAACGTTGCGCGCCAGCCGATCGTAACGGCGCGCTACCAGCTGGGGCCCGGGTTCGATCGGATGCTCGCTCAAATGTTCCTGCAAAAGCTCGCTCGCGATTCGGCCGCGCCAGAGCTCGTCGGCTTCGGCCGCGTTTTTCGGCCACGGGCTTTTTTCCCGGCGAAAATCAATCGTTCCGTCAGCTTTAAAATCGACCGGCTGCTTGAGAAATTCTTTTACCTTGGCAACCCTTTCGTCGACCCGCTTTTGGTAGAGATCGTAGATCTCGTAAGCCGGCTTGAGGTTGCCCAGCAAAATATCGTCATCGAGCGCAGGACCATATTTTTCGGTCAACGCGTTCACATCCTCCTGCGTGAAAAAAAGGTGACTGAAATCGAGGAGCTCCAGATAGCTGCGCAAGATCTTGCCCGACAAGTCGTCGTTTAATTGCTTGTGGGTATAATGGCCTTCCTCCAGCAGTCGGCCAACCGAGACGCAAACATTGTCCAAGTCGGTCTTTGCTGGAAGCGCTGGTGTGGAAGACAGGCTGGCCAGTGAAATAGCCGCCACCGCGGCATATAAACGAAAACGATGATTCATGCCCTAAAAAAGAAGTTTTCCATACTCGCAGATCGGCATCCTGAAAGCAAGAACTCCCCTTGAATCCATGCCTGCTGCAGCGATTAAAAGACAATCGGCAAAGCAGAACATTCAAAAAACGTTTTGGTTCGCGGCGGTCAAACTAATGAAATACGAGACATTTTGTGGCGGAATTTTCGAAACCAACTGCTATCTCTTTCATGCTCCGAACGGGCCGATTCTATTTGACGCACCAGATGGTAGTTGCGCATGGCTGGAAAACCGCGGAATCGATTTGAAACTACTGCTCCTTACCCACGGACACATTGATCACGTCGGCGACGTTGCGAAAATTAAGCGAAGATTTAACTGCCCGATCGGTTGTCACCCGGATACCGCACCGATGATTTCGGACCCGGATTTTTTCCGCAATTTCGGCTTTGGCTTTGAAATCGAACCGGTTACGCCAGATTTTTTTATCCAGGAGACGGGTGAGCGCGATTTTCTGGGAGTTAAATTTCAGGTGCTCGAGGTCCCAGGTCATTGCCCTGGCAGCCTTTGCTTCTTTTCGCGCAACGAAAAGCTTTTGATTGGCGGCGATGTTCTGTTTGCCGGCGGCGTTGGTCGTTGGGACCTTCCCGGCGGTGACTGCCAACAGTTGTTCCAGGGAATTAAGGCGAAGCTGTTTCCGCTGGGAGACGACGTTACCGTCCTGCCGGGACACGGGCCCCCCACGACTATCGGTGAGGAACGCAAAACCAACCCATTTGTGCACTAGGTCTTCATCGACATGGCGAGGAAGTAAAAGATCACCACGTCCTGCAGCATGTGGATGCCGAAAGCCCAGCCTGCACCGCGCGTTTCCACCATACTTTTCGCCCAAATCCAACCCGCGATGGTCGCCATAAGGATGCCAATTGGCCCCGAGGGCTGACCAAAGTAATGCGCCAGCCCAAAGAAAATCGCCGTCAACCAAAGCGTTTCGCGCACTGGTAGCACGTTGCGCAGGTGCGCCAGAGGAACGCATCGGAATTGAAATTCTTCATTGGCGGCGTTAAGGGCCGCGGTCGCCAAGGCCCACGGGAGAAGTTGCCAGGGGTGAGATGGATGTCCGAAATCCGGCCGCAGACTGATAAACAAAAATGTAGTCAGACCCAGGCCAAAAATGACGAGCAACTGCGGGCCAAACCGGGTCCATGGTATTGCCTTGCGGAACCACAGGATAGGCTCTGGCTGGGCCGGTGCATCAAGCTGGCCAACGCGCAGAAAAAGATCGTCCCTGCTGAAATTGCGACCTATGAAAGTGGTGAGCATCAGGAGCACGCCAGCAACATTCAACAAACGCGAGATGAAAATCTTTGGCCCCAATCCCATCTCAGCGGTGAAGCTTTGAATTGGCGCCCATTCACCGAGCATCGGCGCAATTACGGACCATCCCAGACGCAAAATTGCCAGGGTGAAAAGAAATCCGGTCAGCGGACTTAGCCGGGGCGATCTGCTTACGATGACGGCCGCCATCGCAAGAACGAGTGCTTGCGTAGCCGGCACCGAATAAGGCGGGCCGTGGCCGGTGGAATGACTGAAAATCATCGGAACGACGCTGGCGGTGAGCATCGCCCCCCAGGCGATCCAACGCTGCAAAGGATCCACGCCATCCGACCTGGAGATGACCATCCCAGGCCTTCGGATTCGAAGCTTCGCGATGGGAAAAGAGGCCTCTACGCTAATCAGTCCAGCCATTCTTTGGCAGACAAGCAAGCGCCGCACCCAACGGCTCAAGTAAATCGATATCGGCGATCTGGTTACGCAGAGAATCGAGGGCAGCAGGCACGTGCGCAAGGAAATGCCGATTGCCTTTCACTAATCCGAGAAAACCGTAAGCTCCCAGCGCCTGCATCAGCCGTTGCATTGCGCACAAGCGAAGTATTTCCCGCATCTGGGAAGTCGATGACAGGCCGCGGCGCTCCATATAATAAGAGTATAATTCCTCCCGCTCACCCGCCGAGAACCGCACGTAAGGATCAAATAACAGGGACGCCAGGTCGTACTCAGCCAGGCCCGGACGCATTCCTTGGAAATCGATAAAATAGGCGTGTCCGCTTCGGACAATGATGTTTTGCGACTGAAAATCACGGTGCACCAACACCCTCGGTAACTCTCCCAGCCGCGCCGCGATGTTTTCAAGAGGGGGCAACGAGGCGAGCTCATGCAGTCTCCGTTCGTTGAACCCAAAAATTCGGCCGAGACAATTTTCAAAAAAATAGTTCTGCTCCCATCGATAAAGCGTGGCGTTAAACTCTGGAGGCATTTCGCCATGGAGCTCGACCCATTCGCTCTCGAGCACATCGTGGAGCTTGGCGATTTCATCCAAGGCTGACCGGTAAAGCGCACCCCGGACCAGCCAGGTGTCGTCTCGGAAACTGAAAAGATCGCTCTCCCCCAGGTCCTCGATCCAAATCAACCCTTCTTCCGCGTCATGAAAATAGATTTTTGGCGCGGCAATTCCGTGTTCCGCCAAAAATTCGGCGATGCGCACATAGTGGCGATTTTCCGCGCGCTCGAGATCATATTTCACCAAGATGAGTGATTGCTCCGGCACACAACGAACGCGGTAGAACCGCCGATCAGAACCGCCCTTTTCGATCGGGGCGATTTCGATTTGCCCTTCGCTGAAGGCGGGCAAACGCCGGCGCGTTTGGCGAAGAAGCAAATCGGTTTTCACTTCAAACAATGGCGTCATGTAAGGTTCCGGCCGCAGTCCGATGAGTGCGGACAATACAGTTTTCCAGCACACTTCGAGAAGCAATTTGTGCACCGGACCAGAGGATCGTGTCCAGTAATTTGGCTTCGCTATCGACGCAACAGTTCTCTCCCACGACAGAGCAGCCGAGCACCTGTGCGGTTGGGTCCACGCGGGCATTTCTCGCCACTGCCAGAGGCCATTCTGGCATCCGAACGTAGTGCGGTTTCCATTTTTCTGAGGCGAGTGTGCGATGAAGGTCCAGATATTGGCGGACCGATCCAACGTTAAACCACCTCCCGTCGTTCAGAATGACTCCGCCAATCCTGCCGTTTTCCTTGATCCATTCGGTCACTACGGGGATGAAAGAGATTTTCTGTGCCGGCGGAATTCGTCGAAAAACCGTGGGGTTCCACACGGCGATGTTAGCGAAATCGTAGCGGCCAGCGATGCCGAGTCGGTTGGCAATATCTATGACTTTGCCATCGGCAAAAGCAATATCGGCGCCGAGACCTGTTTCTCTTAAGGCGAGCGTGACGTCATTTCCCCGCCGAAAATGTTCGTCGATCAACGGCCGAAGGTCGACGTCGGTGAGAATGTCCCCGCTGTAAGTTAGGAAGGGTTCGGAAGCAAAAAGAGGTTCGGCATTTTTGATTCCGCCGCCGGTTTCAAGCAAGTCCGGCTCGTGCACGAGCGTGACCGGGTGCTCGGCGTAAGTGTTACGCGCAAAAAAAGCGGCAAATAATTCAGGAAGCCTGTGGGTATTGATGACGAACGAGTTCACGCCCGCGTCAATCAGGTGATCGAGCGCGAAGGTGATGAGTGGTTTTTGAAAAATTGGCACGAGCGGTTTCGGCAACGCGTCCGTGAGCGGACGCAAACGGGTTCCCATTCCCGCGGCTAGGACAAAGGCGCGCGTTATCACCGGCTTGTGCTCGCGCAGCGTTTGGCTACAAATTGCGTCATGGCGGAAGAAACGGTCTGGCGCGGCACTTCTTCGCAAGCGAAAAATGCCGGCGCGTTCGTTCTCTGCGGCCTGTGCCTTTGCGTCCTTCTTCTTCTCTTCGCTTTTCTCTGGCGCAATGAATCAGCGAGAGACTTTAGTCCGTACATTTTGTCGCCGGCCATCGTGCCGATCTTCATCGCGCTTTCGCGTTTCCTCCAGACGAAAAACAAAATTTACGAGCTCACCACTGAGCGACTGAAAATTACCGAAGGAATTTTTAACAAGATAACGGACACGCTCGAGCTCTATCGGGTTAAGGACTTAGAAACACGCCAACCATTTTGGTCGCGGATGTTCGGTTTGGAAAATGTGCAGGTCAACACGTCTGACGTCTCGACGCCTTTCGTCTTGCTCGATGCGGTGCCGATTAAGCTGGGCTTGGGCGATAAGATCCGCAACGCCGTCGAGAATGTGCGCATGCAAAAACGCGTGCGCGAAATCGATATCGAGTGATACACTGCCTGTCGCTCCTGATCTTGGCCGCTGCTCTACGGGTCTCGGCGGTGGAGATTCCGACATTCAGTCCCGCTGAGTTCAACGTGCGCGATTTTGGCGCACGCGGTAACGGAATGAATAATGATACCGCGCCCATCAATGCCGCCATCGAAAAGTGCAGCAGCAGTGGCGGTGGCACGGTGCGGTTTCCAATTGGAGTTTACTCCGCGGCCTCGATTCACCTGCGCAGTAATGTGCGGCTCTTGCTCGATGCTGAGGCTGTGATTGCGGGTGCCGCCGACGGATATGATCAGCCGGAGCCAAATCCCTTCGACCGATTTCAGGATTTCGGTCACAGCCACTTTCACAACGCACTGTTATGGGGCGAAAACATCGAGAACTTTGCCATCATCGGCGGACGCATCGATGGCAGTCATTTGGTGGAGGACGATGCAGCACCGGGAAAGGGCGACAAAATTATTGCTTTAAAGAGTAGCCGTCGCTTGTTGTTTCAGAACATCGTTCATCGGATCGGCGCGCATTTTGTCTACCTCCTCAATGATTGCGACCAGGTGACGATCGATCATGTGGCGATTCAACAATCGCGTGACGGTATTAATGTCGTTAGCTGTCGCGATGTTGCGATGCGCGACTGCAACATCACCGGGTGCGGCGACGACGCTATCGCATTAAAGAGTGACTACGCGCTTGGTCGCAAAATCGCGTCGGCCAACATAACGGTCACTAATTGCCATCTCGAAAGCGCGGCCAACGCCATGCAAATCGGCTCGGAGACAGTGGGCGACATGCGAGATATCAGCTTTTCGCGCATCGGTATCGCCCGCGCAGGGAAGGCGGCTATTGGGCTAACGTCAGCTGACGGGGCCATCGTCGAGAACATTCGTTATTCGGAAATTACCGTCAGGAAGGCAGCGTGCCCGATCTTTATGCACGTGACCACTCGTCTGCGCAGTGGCGACGCAAACAGGCATATTGGCGCGATCCGCCACGTCACCATCTCCGATCTGACCTCGACCGACTCCAAACCACCCCCCCGATGTGCCCGTTTCGCCTGCAATCATTGTGGGAACGGCAGAATCACCCATCGACAGTGTTACGTTGCAGAATGTGTCAGTTGTCTCCGCTGGCGGTGGGACCAAGCCGGTCAAATGGACCCTGCCGGAGCTACGAGGCCATCCTCACAAAGCTTTCGCCTACGCGCCTGCGGCAGCGTTGTTTGTTAGTTATGCACGCGCCCTGCGATTACGAAATGTGCAGTTTTCCTACGCGCGCGCTGATGCGCGGCCGTCGCTCGTCGCGATCAATGTAGACGGCCTTGAAATGGAACGATTGCATGCTCAGAAAACCGGTACGGAGACCCTGCACCTGCAACGCGTGAACAAACTCTTGCTTCGCGATTCAGCGCCGCTTCTCGATCAGAGCGTCGACCAGTTAAACGAGTTAGCCTTTTAAATAAAGCCGGCGCGTCCCGAAATCGATGATCCCGTGATGACGCTGCAGGAGTTCGCTGCCGAGTAATCCAGCGACGGGCCGTTTACCCGCCAGCAACCCGCCGTGAATGAGTCCTCCCAGATCCATCACGCCGACATTGTGACCGACAATGTCAATCGAACCAACGGACAAGCGCCGGATGCGCGCAATTTGCACATCGCGCAATTTCAGGTTCACCGCCGCGGAACTAAACGGGCTATCGCGCAATGGAATTTTCATGCGCTTAACAAATGAGCGATGCAATAGAGTGGCGAAAGCACCGGTATCGACCATCAGAAGCGCGGGTGCGCCGTTAATCGCACCGTCCACGTACAAATTGTAGCCCTCGCTCACATGGATTGGCACGCTTCTCAGCCCGCGATAATCCACACCCGGTGTAAGTTTTCTTGATTGCGGTTCCAAATTCAAAATCAGGAGTCGGCGCTGGCAATCGAGCACCGCGCGAGTGGGAAAAAGAATATCGGCGCCGAGAATCCCATCGATTTCCTCTTCGCCCGGGAGAGAGGCAGTGCGGCTTTCCGGACCGAGATCGATTGCGACCATTGGTTCGTCAACAAGAGTAAGCGCACCGATTCGGAGCGATTTCGCGATCCCGACCGTATCTAACGCACCATTGATCATCAATTTCGGTGGTAATTTCGGGGTGCTGGGAATTGAATCGAGACCGTAGTGCCGCTGACGACTGACCGCGATGGCGCTAACGGGGGCTCCTGTATCCACTCCAAGCAAAGCGAGTTTTCCATTAATAAAAGCGCGAACGATAAGGTGGTTCTGCCGGGAAAGTTCGAGCGGAAGAGCTTCGAACTGCGGATTGTTGCGCTGCCAGATTGTGCGTTCGGCAGCCGATTGACGTGAAGTAGACTGGCCTTGAGCAGACGACGACGCCCAGCCGAACAGTGTAGCGAGGAAGCAGAGGAAAATCGACCTACGCAAGCGAATGCGAAACGAAATCATCGCGGTCGAATGATACCATGAGCTGTTTGAAAGCGAGAATAGATCTCTGCGGGATTGCGCGAGGGCACGCGAGCAGCTACAAGATACAGGCCTTTGATGGACAGCACCACAGCGACAACACCCGTAGCCACTGAGCAGAAGTTCGTTCGGGGGTTGGGCTTACTCGACTCGACCATGCTCGTCGCCGGGTCGATGATCGGCTCGGGAATTTTTATCGTCTCATCAATCATTGCGCGGCAGGTGGGCGCGCCCGGTTGGTTGCTTGTGGTGTGGATTGTGACCGGTGTGCTGACGTTAATGGCCGCGCTTTCCTACGGCGAGCTCGCAGCGATGATGCCAAAAGCCGGTGGGCAATATGTTTACTTGCGAGAGGCATTCTCGCCGCTCTGGGGTTTTCTCTACGGCTGGACGTTGTTCCTCGTGATTCAAACGGGAACGATCGCAGCGGTCGCAGTCGGATTTGCCCGTTACATGGGGGTGCTTGTGCCGTGGGTTTCGGAATCGAATTATTTCATTCAACCAATTCGTTTGGGCGGCTACGCGATCTCGCTCTCGACCGCACAACTGGTCGGCCTGCTGCTTATTGCGCTGCTCACCTTTATGAACACGCTCGGGCTGAAGCTCGGGAAAATCGTGCAGAACATTTTCACGACAGCAAAGACAGGGGCGCTTATCGCGCTGATCCTGCTCGGTATTGTGGTCGGGCTCCGATCAGGGGCGGGCGCGGCGAATTTTTCCGATTTCTGGAGTTTGCGCGGCGGATTGCAAGAAGTTGGAAAGGGCCTCACCGCGGCAACTGGGTTCGGCCTGTTTGTCGGCATCTGCGTCGCGCAAACGAACTCGCTCTTTTCTGCTGATGCGTGGAACAATATCACCTTTACCGCCGGCGAAGTGGTCAACCCACGGCGTAATGTTCCGCTCTCATTGGCGTTCGGAACGATCCTGGTGATCAGCTTGTACTTGCTGGCAAATGTAGCCTACCTCGCCGCCCTGCCGTTCTCCG
>Ga0193719_10000461_pt1 | contig 15325 bp, 13 predicted proteins | sample U2a2metaG_FD_160103 | JGI IMG/M metagenome (GOLD analysis project Ga0193719, IMG submission 160103) | Soil microbial communities from a riparian zone of the East river system, Colorado, United States - U2a2 | ecosystem: Environmental > Terrestrial > Soil > Riparian zone | place: USA: East... | reverse complement strand
GCCGACCAGGAACTTTTTAAATTTATCTTCGAACCCGGGTTTTCGACTGCGGAAAGAATCAGTGATCTATCGGGGCGGGGCGTCGGCATGGACGTGGTACGGCGCAACATCGAAACACTGCGCGGAACTCTCGGCGTTGAGAGCCGGCCCGGCGAAGGGACGACGATCACCATGCGTTTGCCATTAACCCTCGCCATCATCGAAGGTTTTGGCGTGGGTATCGGAGACGAGACGTATGTCCTGCCGCTGCACGCGGTTCTCGAGTGCATCGAACTACCCGACGAAGCGCGTTGCCATGACAGAAGTCGAGGGGTGATCAATCTGCGCGGCGAGCCCTTGCCGTATATCCGCTTGCGCGACTGGTTCGGACTCTCGAACGCTCGCCCGGTACGAGAGAATGTCGTGGTCATCGAAGTCGACGGAGTCAAGGCCGGACTTGCTGTCGATACACTTTATGGAGCGCGACAAACCGTTATCAAACCGCTGGGCAAGCGATTCCAGGGATTGTCGGCCATTGCCGGCTCTGCCATCCTCGGCAATGGTCGTGTCGCATTAATCCTCGATGTCCCCGGCCTGGTCCGGGAAGTTATCCGATTACAAGCACAAGGGCTGACGGCGGAAAAAGACTTCCAAAGAACGTTCGCGCCGAGCCAGGTGGTCACCGTCTAACACAGCGCAATTAACGGAGAAAATTCATGGGTGAGAAGCAAAACTCAACTGACGAAACGCAGTACTTGACGTTTCATTTGGCCAACGAAGAGTACGCCGTCGGAATCTTGCGGGTGAAGGAAATCATTCCGTACGGTGCGCTCACAAAAGTTCCGCAAACGCCTCCCGCCATTCGTGGGGTGATCAATCTGCGCGGCAGTGTCGTGCCCGTGGTGGATTTGGCATTGAAGTTCGGTCTCGCCGCCAGCTCGGTAACCACACGAACGTGCATCGTTATCGCCGAGGTAAACTTGGACGGAGAACAAACCATCATGGGCATCATGGCGGATTCCGTCAGCCAGGTGATCGAATTTTCCGCCGACGACATCCTGCCCGCTCCCCCGTTCGGCACTCGCGTGAGCATGAGTTTTCTCAGTGGCATGGGCAAGGCAGGAAACAAGTTCGTACTTATTTTGGACATCGATAAAGTGCTCTCCGCCGCGGAATTGGACGGCTTGGCGCCTCAATCGTCGATTGCGACAAGTCCTGCTGCGATCTCGACCGATTGACTGAAAGGCTGACAGCGCTAATGCGCGCACGGCGCGGCAGCAGCCGGACAAGGAGACGAAAATGCTCAGAACGATGAGACACCTCAAGATGAGAGGAAAACTCGCTCTCCTCTGCGGATTCTTCACCGGCGGCTACGCGTTGTTGGGGGCGCTTTTGTATAGCGTACGGTCAGCGCCGGCGGCCTCGGCGCCAACCATTTCTCTCAATCTGACGCTGATCCTCGGTGCCGCCATCGTTGTTACCGGAATTTCATTCGGCATTTATCTGGCTTGGAGCATCGCCCATCCGCTCGAAAGATTTTCTGCCAAACTCGAAGATATCAATATTGGGGGCTCCGGACTGATCCACTGGGATGAAGCCCAAGATCGTGGCGACGAGATTGGTGACGTAGCGCGCTCATTCAATCGGTTCACCACGACGTTGAGCGAAGTTATCGACCAAGTGCGGTCGGTGACCGGTGCAGTTTCTGAGGCCTCCAGCCAAGTCTCCTCATCGGCCCAATTGTTGTCGCACGGGACGAGCGAACAAGCTGCCTCAGTTGAAGAAACCACCGCCAGCCTGGAGCAAATGCACGCATCGATCACACAGAACGCGGAGAACAGCCGACAGATGGAACAAATGGCTCAAAAGGGGGCAACAGACGTCGAGCAAAGCGGCAAAGCCGTCGCCGAGTCTGTCGACGCCATGAAAACCATCGCCGAGAAAATCTCCATCATCGAGGAGATCGCATATCAGACCAATCTGTTAGCTCTGAACGCTGCTATTGAGGCTGCTCGGGCCGGTGATCACGGCAAAGGCTTCGCCGTGGTCGCCGCGGAAGTAAGAAAGCTCGCCGAGCGGAGTCAAGATGCGGCTCAAGAGATCAGCAGTGTGGCATCTTCGAGCGTTAGAGTAGCCGAAAAGGCCGGCCACATGCTCACCGAGCTGGTTCCCGCGATCCGCAAAACAGCAGAGCTAGTTCAAGAAGTCGCCACTGCGTCCAGAGAACAATCGGCCGGAGTGGGGCAGGTTAACCGAGCCATGAACCAAGTCGATCAGGTGACCCAGACAAATGCGGCTGCCGCCGAGGAACTGTCGAGCACGGCGGACGGAATGGCCACTCAAGCTGAACACCTGCAACACCTCATGAGCGTGTTCCGGGTAGACGGCAAACCAGCGCGCGACCCGTCTTTGCGGCCGGCGCCAACCCGCACTGCGATAACCAAGGCCGACTTGAGTCCGCTGAAATCAACGGCGCCATCGGCGCGCCCTCGATCGCTCAAGACGGGCAATGGCTTAGCTGACAAAACCTACGAGGATCAATATTTCCGGCGATTCTAGCGGATCGAGAAGTCATCCAATAGTCAAAGACCCCGCTGCCACACGAATCGGCACGCTTGGCTTTAGCGCCACCTATAACCGGCATCCGATCGTTGAACGAGAGGGATGATAATGAAACTGATTCAAAACAGTTTAAGGTTCAAAGTCGCCGCCGCGATTGCCGGCCTTTTGGTTTTGGTAATTGGCGTCGGCATGGGGATCAATATCACGTATTTCACCAGCGAGTATCTTCATTGGCTCGAGGAACGTTCCGAGATAATCGCCAAGCCGTTAAAGGATCGCGTGAGGGATGTGTTATCCCAAGTCGGTTACGACCCCGCGACCTTCGTCGTGTTAAAAGGCGACGTGGCGCTGTTGTTAAAAGAGAATCCGGAGCTCTCCCATGTTGCCCTCTATGATGCGCAGGGCAGGTTGGTGTTCCATAGCGACCCAGAGCAGGAAAAGAAACAACAAGTGAATAGTCAAGTCCAGCGGATGATTCAACGGCGCGATGGGAAAACTGCAATTCTTTATTTTGATGAAAACTATCATGTCCTTCAGCCGGTGATTCACCAAAAGGGTACGCTCTACCTTACCATCGGGTCGCGGGGAACCATCGTCCAAGCCGCGCGCTCAAGGATCATCGCCACCTTTCTTCTTTTAGCCGTCATTTCCCTCGCGGTGGCCGGAGCCGGCTCCTACATCGTCATTCAACGTTGGGTCGCTACGCCAATTAACGATCTGGCTTCGGTGGCTCAAGCGGTCGCCGCAGGTGACTTGACCGGAACCGTGAATAGCCGCAACGACGATGAGATCGGCAAGATGGAAGGGGCTTTTTCGCAAATGATCGTGGGACTGCAAGGTTTAGTGGAACAGGTTAAATCTGCCGCCGATACGGTCTATTGCGCGGCGAATCAGGTTTCCGCCTCGGCGCAAGTCTTTTCTCGCGGCACGAGTGAACAAGCCGCGTCGGTTGAAGAAACCACCGCCAGCTTGGAACAGATGAATGCTTCCATTAGGCAGAACGCCGCAAATTCGCGCCAAATGGAACAAATGGCGCTCAGCGGCGCCAACGACGTAGAAGAATCCGGCAAGGCCGTTACGGAGTCGGCCAATGCCATGAAAACCATCGCAGAAAAAATCTCCATCATCGAGGAGATCGCCTATCAAACCAATCTTCTCGCTCTCAACGCCGCCATCGAAGCCGCCCGGGCCGGCGAACACGGCAAAGGTTTCGCCGTGGTGGCCACGGAAGTGAGAAAGCTCGCCGAGCGCAGCCAAATTGCCGCCCAAGAAATCAGCTCTCTCACCTCTTCCAGTGTCCGGGTGGCCGAACGCTCGGGAGAACTCCTAAAAGAGCTAGTACCGTCGATCAGAAAGACCGCGGAACTAGTTCAGGAAGTGGCAACGGCTTCGAGAGAACAGGCGGAGGGAGTCGCCCAGGTGAACAAGGCGATGACTCAGGTTGATCAGGTGACTCAGAGAAATGCGGCCGCCGCCGAGGAACTTTCCAGCACCGCTGAGGGGATGGCTAATCAAGCCGAACACCTGCAACAGCTTATGAGCGTGTTCCGGATAAAGACAGCGGATCAAAAGCAATCAGCATCTCAGCGCGGCCAAATCCGCCGACCAGCCGTCGCCGACACGAATGAAACTCAACGCCGGAGCGCAGCCGCGATACGTGAGGTAACAGATCGGGTGGAAAACAACGATCCGCGCCAAAGAGTTTTGGCTGCCGAAACCGGAAGTCTGAATGCGGCGGCGCTGCTCCGAAGGGAATTGTGAGCCGATTACGATTTTTCAGGTACGCCGATTGAAAAGCTTTCGCCGCCGATAACAATTTCATTGAAACGCTGCAATCAAATGTCATCCCTAGCCTAACTTCCACAGGCCCGACCGGCATTCTCAAGCGAAAAAGATCGTCGATGACGCGACGCTCAGAGATGCGCCGGACCCATCATTTCGGCCTTGTAATAAAAGGCGCGGAGCCATTTCCGAAAATTAAAGCGAAATAACCTTTTCGGCGTGTTCACTCCACCATGACTCAGCTTCTTTCGGCAAATCGGGCAATCAATCGATCCTTCGACGGCTGTTCCGCACAATGGGTAACCAACTTTCCGGCAATACTCGTAGATTACCTGGCTGAGAAAAAGTGACGCAGTGTCATGCGCCGATGCTCGATCTTCGGAACGGAACTTGCTGTTACGACTGCAGTTGCAGAACATGATGGGCGACTGAGTGAAAAAAATTCTCTAAAAAGTGCGCAACTCCCCTAGTCTGCCATCACCTTCTTGGCTCAAGGGTAAAACGAGCCGACGCACCAACCGGCAGACGGACGGTGGTATTACATAATTGGAAGACTTAGGAAAATTATGAACGGAGAAGAGAGTAACATGAACATGAAGACACAAGTTATCGCAATCTTGGTGCTGTTTTTCAGCTGCGCCTCCGGTTCAGCACAAGAAAAGATTGTTGTCGGCGGTTCGGGATCCCTCAATGAAGAAGTCACTGACTTGGCCAAGGCCTATATGGCGAAAAATCCCGCAGACGCTATCGAAGTTCGACCCGAGTCGATGAGCAGCGAGGGCGGTATCGCCGGAGTGCGCTTGGGCAGATTCCACATCGGCATAATTTCCCGGCCGCTGGCTCAGACGGAAAAGACCAAGCTCCTCTATCTTCCGATCGCGCGCACGCCAGCCGGCGTCGCGTTTCACAAGTCGATCCCCGTCACCAATCTCACCGAAGCGCAGATCTGCGATGTTTTCGGCGGTAGGATTAAATCGTGGAAAGACGTCGGCGGCAACGACGCCAAGATCACCGTTTTGACGCGCAAAAAAGACGACAACAATACGGAAGCGTTCCGTGAAAAAATGTCTTGCTTTAAGGATTTAACGATTACAGCCGAAGCGATTGCGTTAGTGCGCGGAAGCGAGATCTTGGCCGCTCTCGATAAACGTCCGGGCACGGTGGGAATTGTCAATTTGGGCTCTAGTTTTAATGATTATGAGAACATCAAAGCCGTCGCGATCAACGGCGTAATCCCTGCGCCGGAAGCCGCGCGCTCTGGGAAGTACCGCTATTTCAGTGAACGCGGACTGGTGACTCAAGGAGAACCACAGGGGCTCACCAAGCGTTTCATCGAATTCATGGCTACGGCCGAAGGCCGCAAGATTATCGGATCGCAGGGAGCGATCCCGGTCCGATAATCGGCGAAAACTGCAGCCAATGAGTGATTTCTTCTCAAAAATCGCCAGCGGAAGCTGGAGCAACCGACTTACCGTTCGTTTTAGCGTCGTGATCGGTCTCTCCTTACTGCTCATGTCCTCTCTGGCGACTTTGGTCAGTGTTCAATTCGAGCGCCATTCTTTGGTTAACCGCCTCGAAGATCAGGCGATCCGCTTTGCCGATCTCTTCGCCGCGAACGTCGCCACGTCGCTGTTTACTTTCAATCAAGCAAATATCGACGCCGTCGTTGCCGGCTTTAGCAGCGACGAGATGATTCGATTTCTCGAAGTCCGAGAGACGTCCGGAAAGGTCATCGCGGTGAAAGGAGCACAACAAAACCCGGGAGAGATCGTTACCGCAACCCGCTATGTGAAGTACTCTAATCAGCCGGTCGGAAGGGTATCCGTATCTCTCTCCACCGAATCAGTGGAGGCGTCGCTACGCCGGTATTGGTGGCTCGCTGTTCTTCGAGAAGGACTGGGGCTGCTGCTGGTTTCGTTGGTGTTGACCGCTTTGGTGCGCCGCGAGGTATCCCGACCCATTCAGCAAGTGGCGAATGGTTTGCGCGACATCGCGTGTGGCGAAGGCGACCTCACCAAACGCATTGAACATGCGTCTCGAAATGAAATCGGCTCGATGGCCCAGTGGTTCAACGACTTCGCCGATAAGTTATCCCTCATCATAGTGCAGGTCAGGGAGGCCACCAATGCGGTCTCCGCCGCAGCGACGCAGGTCTCCTCGTCGGCGCAAGATTTGTCTCGAGGAACAAGTGAGCAGGCGGCTTCGGTCGAGGAAACAACCGCAAGTCTCGAAGAGATGCACGCCTCGATCACGCAAAACGCGGAAAATTCGCGTCAGATGGAACAAACCGCTCTCAAGGGAGCCCATGACGTGGAGGAGTCCAGCAAAGCCGTTACGGAGTCCTTAGACGCCATGAAAACCATCGCTCAGAAGATTTCCATCATCGAGGAAATCGCCTATCAGACCAACCTACTCGCGCTCAATGCGGCGATCGAAGCCGCTCGCGCGGGTGAACACGGCAAAGGTTTTGCCGTCGTGGCCACCGAAGTCAGAAAGCTTGCCGAGCGCAGTCAAAACGCCGCGCAAGAAATTAACGCCTTGACAGCGTCCAGCGTCCGCGTCGCTGAACGCTCCGGCGAACTGTTGACAGAATTAGTTCCAGCCATTCATAAGACCGCAGAGCTAGTTCAAGATGTCGCCAGCGCTTCCAAAGAGCAAGCCGCCGGCGTCGCGCAGGTTAACCGCGCGATGATCCAGGTTGACCAAGTGACTCAACGGAACGCCTCGGCCGCTGAAGAACTCTCCAGTACGGCTGAAGAAATGGCGTCGCAGGCCGACAGTCTTCAACAGCTCATGGCGCTTTTTCGAACTACGACTTCAAACATTTCACAACCATCTGCCGCCCCGAAAAAATCCCGGGAAAAATTTCAGCCTCGCATGCCGACGGCGAATCCCAGACTGGCGGTGCAGAGACGAGCTCCAGAGTTAAAGACGAACGGAACGGCAAGTTCATTCTTGAGCGAAGATCAGGAATTCAAGCGCTTTTAGACAGCCGTCGAGACAAAAAGAAATTGATTTGCTAGGCCCATGAAAACGATGTCCGACCGCGAGTTTAACTTGTACCGCAAACTCATTTACAGCAGAGCGGGAATTTGCCTGAGCCCGCCAAAGAAAGCCCTATTGGAAGCCCGGCTTGGCCGCCGATTGCGAGAATTGGGTCTTGAGTCATTTCTCGCCTACTACCGATACGTCATGGAAGACACCAGCGAAAGCGAACTTGTCCAGTTGTTAGATCGCGTTTCGACCAATGAAACTCATTTCTTTCGGGAACCCAGGCAATTTGATTTTCTCGAAGAAACAATCTTACCCAATTGGGTGATGCAGGCTAACGGCGGACTGCGCCCGCAACAGGTCCGCGTCTGGAGCGCCGGTTGCTCGACCGGTGAAGAGCCCTACTCGTTGGCGATGATGCTCTTAGACTATCTTCCACCCGAGCGCGGCTGGGAGATAGACATCATGGGAACCGACCTTTCGTCGCGCGCCATCGAATCGGCGCGAAGAGCCATTTGGCCGATCGCAAAAGCGCAGGAGATACCCGAGAAGTACCTCAAACGGTTTATGCTCAAAGGCACCGGTTCGCAAGCGGCATGCATGAAAGCCGGGCCCGAAATCCGCGCGATTGTGCGCCTGGAAAATCTCAATTTAAACGCCGAACACTATTCGATCGCTGGGATTTTCGACCTGATTTTGTGCCGCAACGTTCTAATCTATTTTGATGCAGAGTCGCGGGCCCGCGTCATTCGTCGCCTACAAAATTACCTCGCGCCCGCGGGTTACTTGTTCGTCGGCCACGCCGAGAGCTTGAACGGTCTCAGCGAACAACTCCGGCATGTGGTCCCAACGGTCTATCATCAGGCTGCCGTAAACAAACTCGCGCCTACCGCCTCCTTCGCGCCGCCTTGGGGGGCGGGCGCAGTTTAATCGTGTCCATGGATCACCGATCCCTGCATGTCCTGGTAGTCGACGATTCCGCGGTGGTCCGCGAAGTCATGACGGCCGTGCTATCCCAAGAATCTGGGATCACAGTGGCGATAGCCGCGGATCCGTTTATTGCCATGGGAAAGATCAAGCAGCAGCGCCCCGATGTGATCATTCTCGATATCGAGATGCCACGCATGGACGGCCTGACTTTTCTCAAGAAAATTGTCCGAGAGGATCCCATTCCTGTCGTCATTTGTTCCGCGCTCACCGGACCAGGCACGGCGGTCGGGATTCAGGCGCTCGAAGAAGGCGCTGTCGAAGTCGTGACCAAACCGCGCTTAGCCGTAAAACAGTTTCTGCACGAGTCGGCAGTCATCCTAATCGACGCTGTACGCGCGGCAGCGAGATCGCGGGCGAAGCCCCGCCAAGCGAGTGAACGATCTTCGGCGGGGCGATCCGACGGAGACACGGTATTACCAACGCAGACCCAACCCGCCGTTGGTAAAAGTACCGAAACAGTCATCGCCATCGGCGCCTCTACCGGCGGGACCGAAGCTTTGCGAGTTATTCTAGAGGCAATGCCCATCGACGCTCCTGGAATGGTGGTTGTCCAACATATGCCCGAAGGCTTCACCAAGGCTTTCGCGCAACGCCTGAATCAGACCTGCGGCATCGAGGTGAGGGAGGCCGTCAATGGCGACCCGTTGACGGCAGGCCTGGCGCTTGTCGCGCCTGGGAATCGCCACTCGATTCTTAGTCGTTACAGCACACGGTACGTAGTGGAAGTGAGCGATGGGCCACTAGTCTCACGCCACCGTCCGAGCGTCGATGTGCTGTTTCGTTCCGTCGCGCGAGTCGCGGGCGCCAACGCCATCGGTGTCCTCTTGACCGGCATGGGCAGCGACGGCGCCGAGGGGTTGCTGGAAATGAAAAAAGCCGGGGCTTCCACGATCGCGCAGGACGAGTCGTCTTGTGTTGTTTTCGGCATGCCGAAAGAAGCTATCGAACGAGGCGCGGTCGGTAAGGTCGCAAGCCTATCGCGAATTCCCCATGAGATTTTGAGCGCGGGGTCGCAAAAACAATGGAGTCTCGGCGCTCGCAGATAAACCGGACGGAACCGGATTCGCAGAATTTCGAATCGCCGATTGAAATAGATCTTGGTCAGAAAAAAGGAGGGTATCGTCGTGGACAACAGTAAGAAAGTAAGCGTGATGGCAGTTGATGACTCTAAGACCATGCTCGCTATGATTGCAGCCCAATTAAGGGACAGCAATTTTGAAATCGTGGCGACGGCTAGTGGCGGCTTGGAAGCCATAGAAAAATACAAACAATTCAAGCCGCAGCTCGTTCTACTGGATATCGTAATGCCGGAAGTGACCGGAATCGATACCCTCGTGCAGCTGTTGGAAACGGATACGAGCGCTCGCGTCGTCATGGTCAGTTCGGTCGGCACCGAAGACACTGTCAAGGACTGCTTGCGCAAAGGCGCTAAGAGCTTTTTGCAAAAACCGCTGCAAAAAGATGGCATGCTAAATATCCTGAAAAATGTTTGCCAAGACACCGGGGTGGAATTATGAGCACGAGATTTTTTGGACAGTACTTGCTGGAAAAGGGGCGCATTACTTCGCAGCAGTTGCTCGACGCGTTGGAATGCCAAAAACAGATCGCAGCCCCGATCGGCATCATGGCCCTCGAGCGCGGAATGCTGGCCGCAGAACAGATTAAACAGGTGCTCCAGCAGCAAAAAAGAAGCAATAAGCGCTTTGGTGAAATCGCCGTCGCCCTGGGTTTCCTGACACAGACCCAGTTAAACGAACTACTGGACTCGCAAGACACGAATCATCGAGTCAAGTTAGGCGACGCCCTGGTTTCCAAGGGATATATGACCGTGGAAACCTTAGAGAAAGAGTTAAAGGAATACAAAATAGAATCGGAAAAATTCGCGTCGGAAATGACCACCTCATTCAACAATGTGGCCCACAAACAAATAGTCAAAACCTTTACCGACCTGATGTTGATAATGTTCACGCGGTTTGGCAAGCAAGATATCATCATCGAGCGTTGCGAGACCGGCAAAGAGAAAGTGCGACTGTTTCGCTGGGTGATTTCGCAAAAGATCGCAGGAGAAGATGTCCAGTTCAATTGTTTGCTTTCCGTGCCTCCTAAATTGCTGTTGCAGATGGCCTCTACGATGCTGGATGAAAGCATCAGCATAGCCGACGAGCTTGCCCTAGATGCGACCAAAGAGTTCGTCAATATCGCCAACGGCACGGCTTGCGCCAAGCTGTCGGAGAACGGAGTAAGTCTGACGATGCGGCCGCCGGAAGTGTTCGAAACCACGACGACGCCTTATCCTTTGCAAGCCAAGGACGTCGTTTGCGTCCACCTTGCCGCACCGGATGGGAAATTGGAAGTCGCGTTTGAGTTCTGAAATCAGCGAAGCAAACGGAAGCTCGCCCAGAGCCTTCCGCCCTTCCGCGCCGAAGTAGATCTCGAATCCTGAAGCGTTGATCGCAGTCTCTACGATGAAAAAAAACAACCTTGTTCAATTAAATGAAATTTCCAGATGAGCGCGAGAGAACCCGAATCGAAGCTTCGCTCACAATCAGCCTTCCACTATAGGTCAACGCTTCTAAGCGAGCGACCGTGTCACTAGTCTGAAGGTCAAGTTGCGTCGCCTCGACGTGACACAGAAGATCGGCGATCTCGTCGCCGTCGACGTCTTCCGCGTCGCACCGAGTTTATCCGTTGCCCTTGGTTCTCGGCGCAGCGCCGGCGAGTCTCACGCTGGCGGGATCAATCGCTGTGGCGTGAATAATCCAGCGCTAAGAAGCCGCGCTATTGCGCGCAGGACACCGGATTGGCCGCACAACTGTTCACTTCCTCGAGCAACGCTTGAGCTTGGTTGATCAACTGCTTTCCGCGAACTTCATCAAAGACCTCGTCGTTGAACGCCGCCCCATCGAGCATCGCTTTCATCTCTTGCGCTATCGCGTCACGTTGGTCCGTCCAGCTCACAATCTTATTTGTGAGCGCAACGTAAACAGCGTCATTTGTAGAGTCCCCGCTTTTAAGCGCCACGGTGGAAACCTTCAGGCTGTCCATACCAAGCTGACCGAAGGGCGCGTTGATTTGCTTATAGATATTGGCGAATTCCCCCAAGGTATTGGTGTGGCCGCGCAAACGGACGGGCTGGACATTCTTATCAATGGTTTCGGTCAACACTCGACCGTCGTGAATGTAGCTATCCTCCAATCCAAGAAGCGCAAGCATCGTCGGACGAACATCCGTGTGATCGGACCAAGTGCTGTCGTCTTGACCACCGTTGCTCACACCCGGCCCGACGAGCCCTAGCCAAATGGTGGCGATCTCCGGCTGGATTCCGCCGTGGTTCCACGCGAACGTGAACGTTGGCGGAGTCGTCGGCACCGTGATGCAGGGCGAAGTGCAGCTCACCGCGCCCGTAAAGAGGAAGTAATCCGGCTGTGCGAACATCGCCAACGTCGGCGTTCGCTGCGGATCGGCGGTGACCATGTGTAAGAGATCCATTGCCACCGGGTCGGCAAGGGTGGCTGTCAGGGTATCCGTTTGTCCAGTATAGGGGTTGACCGCCGTGAGCTTGGAGACGGCGCGGCCGAAAGCACGCGCGACCGAGCTAGTTGGTGACGGGTTGCCGTTGATGTAGATGGTCGGCGCCATGTCTGCGTGAACAGTGAACGGCGTCGTAATCCCTTGCTGGGTCGCCAGCAAGCCGGTCAGGTTCCCATTGACCTCGCCGACGAGGCTGTACGTGCATTGCGTGTTAACGCCGTCACAACCAGGGTTCGTCGGCTGCGAGCCGACAAAGTGGTCACCCTCCTCGACGGTAAAGACAAACAGGGTGTTGCTCTTGTCGATCCCGGCCTTGGCGAGCCGATCAAAGAATTTGCCAAATGCCTCGTCGTAGTTTTTCAACTGCTGGACGTAGTCCGCTTCACCAGGACCGCGGGTCGCGTGGATCTCACCCGCGATGCCGTGCTGGTCGTGGGCGTCCGAGATGTAGCCGAACGTGACCGGAATCCCGGCCTCCTGCATCTGTGCGATGTAGGCGAGGGTCGTGGTCGCGAAAAGTCCATCGAATCCTGGAAACCCAGGCTGGTCGAACTGGTCGGTGATCGGCTGGCCGTTGAGCTTGTTCACTACCGCGCTGCCGCTTGTGATTGCGGGATTCACGTACTTCGCTCCGAACAGGCCGAGATAGCCGTTGTATCCGCCGGGTTCGTCGGGCAAGAGATCGGGGCGCGCGTGTGCGTTGCCGGCGCAGATGCCGCCGCCTTGGCCGCAGTGGATCGCGAGACCGACAAAGTCCGTCTGAGCAAGGTTTCGCACCGCAGTGTTCGCCGCCGCGGCATTCGATGCCAGCGCTTCGGTAAACTCTGGTGAGCCCGCCCCGAAAACCTTTGTGATGTCTCCGTTCCCACCGGTGCTGGTATTTTCGAGAACGATGTTCGCCAGCGCAACGGCGCCGAAATCACAGCTGGCACGCGTGTACGGCACCCAAGGTGCGGGTGCGTTCTTGGGCGTGCCGCTGTCCGCATTCACCATGTTCGGGAGAGGATCGGCCGGCGGCGCTCCCGTGTCGTCGACGAGATCGGTCCAATACTTGAACGACGAAGAAGAAAGGGTCGTTCCATCCGACTTGAAGTACCGATACGAGTTGGCGACGGACTGCCCGTGCCGGTCTGAATACATTCCCGTGAGGTTCGTCAGGATCCCGTTCGCTGTGTGCGAGATCAGGACCGTGTGATTATTTGTGAGTAACGTCCCGTTGCTTCGAATAAAATTGAGCAGGTTCGGCATCTGCTCAAGGTCGGAAGGCACATTCGGGTTGTCGCGCAGGAAATGCACGTTGTCGAAAATGAGGTAAATGACATGCTGAATGTTACCGCGCGCCGACTTGATCTGGCAGGCGCCACTTGGTTTCCTGCTTGCCTGAGCTGCCAAGCCTATGTCATGGGCTAGAATCGAAATTGCGACGAAACAAACGAGCAATTTCAGCAAACGGAAAATGCTCCTCGAGTTGATTTTTTGGAGAACTTGTACCTGCATAGCATTACCTCCCGGTTGAAATTCAGTTGTTGATAACGAACCGATCTCGGACAAACGACGTACATTCCGTCTAGCCGTAAACGCTCACAACGATGGTGCCGACGATTTCAAAAAGGACACAGAGAAACAGCCATGCGATTAACTCAATATTTTCCCGCACGATGGCATCTCCCCTTTCGCTTTTTGCTTCTCGACTGTCTTCTGCCTGAACACAGGTGGGGAGCCGTTTGAGAAAAACGCGCCCCCATCGACTGGCGGCACGAATCGAACGCATGGTAAGCGCGCATTGTTACTGGTTGGTCACCACCAAATGATCTTTCGATGAACCTAATCGGCTCGGCGGCGTCATTGGCTGGTTTGGATCTGACCTCAAGCACAACTATTTCCCGCCGTTGGCTAGCGGTTTATCAAGCTCGATAATGTTGAACTCGTTGTCATCCGGCTTGCCCGAACCACCGTGGCGCGCGACGAGGATGTCAGAAGCGACCGCAGACGGCAGCGCCGCCGCGAAACTTGAGGACACGGCAATCGCCGCTCTGAATCACGCAGCAGATTAAGAATCTCACGCTTTCAAACATGATAATTCCTCCTTTTGTGAATTCCTGTTGCGGCTTGATGGGTTCACCTCGAAACGACAACAGGCTACGCCCGCGGCTTAAGCCGCGATGACAGTTCGGAAAAATATCGGTAAAGAGCTGATGAACTAAGTCGGCGTGCGTCCGTAGCTCGGTAGAAGATATTTTCTCGCTTTATCGTCGGCCGTAAACGGCGACACGGATGGGTTTGCTGCGCAGTTCGAACTCGTTCACCACGGGAGTGACCACCGCAACACCAATGTGCAGACCGACCGTTTACCTGGAAACAGCTGAAGCGACGGGACACTTTTCTTCACGATCGCTTCACAAAATTGCAACAGAGTCCTTACGTAAGGGGGCAATTCTGTCGGGCAATCAACGAAGGCGAAAAGTCAAAACGTCGGATCATTTCGAATTCAAGACGGAAGGATATTTCGATGGAACAAAGGTTTTCCCTGCAATCCTTTGCGCCGGACGAGGTGCCGGCGATAAACGACGATGCCCCGTCTCGGTGGCGATATTCGCAACCGGAAAAGGAGTTGTTACTGGCGGTTTTGAAGGACGCTATTGCGACATATAGAAAACATTTCCTCTCGGGCAACTCTTTCTTCAAGGAGGCTGAGCGTTGGTTTTTCGAAGAACATACGGAGCGCCTGTTCTCCTTTGAGACGATCTGCATCATGCTGGACTTGAGTCCCGAGAGGATGCGGAAAGATCTTCGCAAACCGCCGGTGAATCGCGCTCTCAGGCAGAAGCTGGATAATCGATCATCGCCGCTTCCGCTCCAATCCCTGTCGTTTGAGTAATGGCCCCTCGAAGAATCGACATAACCGAGCACGATCTTCGTTGAGTTGAATCGCGCAGTGGGAAGCCAATCTGAGCAGGCTGACGTAACCAATACACTTGGCGCCAGGGAAATCGATGCCGAGGCGGAGTTCGAGCGAATCTTCGTGGCCGGCGCACGCTCTTTTTCGATTCGGACAGCTACTGGCGAACTGATCTATGACAGCGGCGATGCTTTTGAAAATTATCGAAGCACGAGAGCTGGCAATATTTAATTCCCTTCTTTGGATACGCGGAGCGACAATAATGGCCCGGAACCGGAGGCCATAGTGATCCAAGGCTTTGGAAGAACTTACGCCTTCATTGGCTTGGAGCGGGCCGGCGGCATCATGATTTACGACATCGCCGATCCGTTCCGCCCGTTTTTCGTCGATTACATCAGCACCAGCCCCGTCGATATCGCACCCGAAGGTCTTGTCTTTATTAAGGAAGACGACAGTCCTAACGGGAAAGCGCTGCTAGTGATCTCGCACGAGGTGAGCAACACAACGACGATTTTCGAGATCGATAAGAAGTAGCTCGTGGTTGATTGACGATGGTTGTTGAGCGGACGGCCTCCTAGGTTGCGGAGGCGG
>Ga0193719_10000460_pt1 | contig 15327 bp, 14 predicted proteins | sample U2a2metaG_FD_160103 | JGI IMG/M metagenome (GOLD analysis project Ga0193719, IMG submission 160103) | Soil microbial communities from a riparian zone of the East river system, Colorado, United States - U2a2 | ecosystem: Environmental > Terrestrial > Soil > Riparian zone | place: USA: East... | reverse complement strand
GCCCAATCGGCCTTCAGGGACGTCGATCGACCTTGCTCTCTGGGACCCGCTGGCGGCCGATCCGGACCAGCTTCTCGACGCGCTCAACCTCTTGCTCTTGCACGGCGCGATGTCGGCGGAGATGCGCGCAACTATCAAAACCGCCGTGACGAGCGTGCCGGCGAGCGACCCGAGGCTGCGCGTGCGCACGGCCATCTACCTCATCGCGACTTCGTCGCAGTATCAAGTGCAGCGCTAAAGGAGTAAATCGTGGCACTCACACGGCGAGAATTTCTTTGTCGATCGTTCGGAGCTTTTGGCGCGGCGGCTGTGGCTTTTGAAAGATTCGGTCTTTTCAATGCCATGGCTCAGACGGCCGGCGACTATAAGGCCCTGGTTTGCATCTTCCTTTTCGGCGGCAATGATGCCGGCAACATGGTGATTCCTGATAGCGACTATGCCAGCTACGCGGCTGCGCGGCAGGCCGCCGGCATCGCCATACCGCAGTCCAGTCTGTTGCAAATCTCTCCGCCGAGTATCGCAGGCAGCACCTTCGGATTACACCCGAGCTTGACCGGCCTGCACGAACTGTGGGGTCTAGGAAAACTGGCCGTCGTCACCAACGTGGGCCCGTTGGTGGAACCGACCAATCGAACCAGCTACAGAAACGCCACGGTACGCATTCCGCTCAACCTCTTTTCGCACTCCGATCAACAGAACCAGTGGCAGACATCGGTTTCCGACGCGGCCAGTTCAGCCGGTTGGGGCGGCAGGGTCGCCGACAAAACCGCCGACTTAAATATCACAACGTTTCCACCGATAACGTCGGTCGCGGGCACGCCGATTTTTACCAGCGGAAACATTGAGCGCCCATTGGCGATCGCCGCGGCTCCAACGCGGCTCGACGGCGCCTTGCGCCTGGATGGATTTCCCAACCCGCCGGATAACGACGCGCGCTATCAGACGCTGCAGAGTCTTTTGCAGCTCGATCAATCGTTGACGCTGGTGCGCGGCGCAAGTCGAGTGACCAATGAAGCCTTGACGGTGGAACGGGCGTTGAGAGCAGCGGGCGATCCCGCAGTGCCGCCATTTCCGTTGAACCCGCGAACCAGTCTCGGCAATCAGCTCGAGCAAATTGCCAAGCTGATCAGTTTTAGAAGCGCCTTGGGCATGAAGCGGCAGATTTTCTTTTGTTCGCTCGGCGGCTTCGACACGCACAACGGCCAGGTCACCGGCGGCGTTCCGGCAAGCGGAACGCACGCGAACTTGCTCGCCCAGGTCAGCGGCGCCATGAAGACGTTTTACGACGCCACCGTGACACTCGGGGTGGCTTCGCAGGTCGCCACGTTTACCCTGTCGGATTTCTCCAGAACCTTCGTTCCGAACGGAACTCTCGGAACCGATCATGCCTGGGCGGCGCACCAATTCGTCATGGGCGGCGCAGTTCGCGGCGGTGACTTCTACGGCGTACCCACTTCGAACGGCACCGTTTTCCCGACCTTGGCGCCCAATGGTCCCGATGACACGGACAGCGGAACGAGTGCCCGCGGCCGATGGATACCGACGGCCGCCGTAGACCAATACGGCGCGACGCTCGCTTCGTGGTTTGGCGTAACGAGCGCGGATCTCCCCGCCGTGTTCCCCAACATCGGCCGCTTCAGCGGAACAAATTTGGGGTTCATGTCGTAAAAGAGCTATCCGGAACCTGCGGCTACACTAAACCGCCCGCAGCGCCTGAATAATGTTGAGCCTTGCGGCATGCACCGCCGGCAAAAATCCGCCGACAAATCCCATCAATAAAGAAAATGCCAACGACGTGGCAACGATCGACGGCGAGAGCGCAAAGGAAAACGCCAGCTCCGAAAACGAGCCGAAGTTGAGCGTCGAGATCGTGAAGAACTGCAGCAGCGCCGCAATCCCGAGCCCGAGCAAGCCGCCGCCGAGCGACAGAAACAAAGACTCCAGTAAGAACGCCAGCAGGATACTGCGCCGATAAAAGCCGAGCGCGCGCAGCGTGCCGATCTCCACGGTGCGGTTGGCCACCGCGCCGTACATGGTGATCATCGCGCCGATCATGGCGCCGGTGCTGAAAATCACCGTGATCAACAATCCGAGAATCCGAATGAACATCGCCATCATCTCCGACTGTTCCTCGAAAAACGCCTTTTCTCTCTTGGGGACAAAGTACTGCAGCCGATTATCGGCATCGAAGGCGCTAAGCACGGTCGAAAGATTGTCGGGTTGCTTGAGACGCGCGGTCACCGTCGAAAATGACGATCGTTTGAACGCGTCCATGATCTGGTTGCTGTCGCCCCACACCTCGGAATCGAATCCGCTACCATCGCCATCGAAGAGCCCCACCACCGACCACAGATCTCCGCCGAACTTGATCTTCTCGCCAAGCTGCGCGCCGGCAAAGCGTTTGGCGATGCCGGAGCCAACGATCACTTCGCGCGCGCCCCAGCGAAACATTCTGCCGGCGGTGACTTTCACCTGAGGGCGCAACTCTAGGGCCGCCTCTTCCACGCCGCGCACCGTAACGTTGCTGATGCCGTTTCCGCCGAGCTTATTTAAATTGATAATCACGACAACTTCCTTCGAGCTTAGCGGCCGCCCGTCGGGAGAGCGCGCGACCTCTGGCAGATTGGTCACGATGGCCGCTGCTTCGCGATCGATGATGCTCATGATCTCGCTCGCCGCCGCTTTACGGGCGACGATCATATTGTCATCCGACCCGGTCGAACGCAGGGTTTTTTGCACGCCGTTGGCCATCATCAATACCGCGCTGAAAACGAATACCACCAGCGCGATGCCGAGCATGGTGATGATCGTCGTCAGCCGGCGCGAAGACGAACTGCGCAAAATATATTTGAGCGGAACTTGCACGATGGATTACCCGACGTGCCGCAGTCCGTCGACAATGCGAGTCGTGAGCACCCGGCGCAACGGTACGATAGCGGCGACCAGCCCCACGACCAAGCTCGCGACGCAGCCGATCATGATCGTCTCGGGCTTGATGTAAAAGATCGGAAACCAGCCTTTCGGCAGCGCGGCGTGGAACCCACGAACCGCCGGGACAGTCGCGGCCAATCCCGCTGCGCTGCCCATCAACGAGAGGATGAGCGACTCGCCGGCAAGCAGAAGAAACAACTGGCGGCCGGAAAACCCCAGCGCTTTGAGTACGGCGAACTCATGGGTACGCTCGCGCGCCGACATGATCATGGTATTTCCGACAACCAGCAAAATGATGCCGATGATGACGAACGACATGAGGTTCATCGCGGTTATTACGGCGCTAGCCGACGACAAGAAGTTTTGTTGAAATGCCCGCTCGGTTTCGGTCTTGGTTTCCGCCGAAGAATTTTCGAACAATTTATCTATGGCCTCGGAAACCGCCGCCGAATCGTCCGGGTTGGCAATACGGACAATATACCAGCCAATATTTCCCGCTCGCTGTGGCGCTTCTTGCCGCAATCGCTCATCGACGTACTTATACTGAACCATCATGATCGTGGGGTCGGCAGTTTGATCTCGTGGCCGGTAAATGCCGCGCACGACAAAGGCCCACTGGCCGGGATAGACGTCGCCTTCGAGATTCATGATATCCCCGATCTTTAAATTATAGCGGCGCGCCAAGTCGGTCCCGATGATGCAGGAATCCCGCGCACGCTTGAACGCCTCAAGCTGATCTCGTTCGATCAGGTACTCCGGATAAACGTCGAAGAAAGTGTCCGAGTCCACCGCCAGACGCGCGAAGAACTGATTCTTATCGATATAGACGCCGGAGAACCAAACGGCATAGGTCACTTGATTGACGCCGGGCAATTGGGCAATGCGGTCGCGGTACGCGAGCGGTAGAGGAAACACGAACGACACCGCGTGGCGCGTGATCAGACGATTGGCCGCGGCGGCTTCGACGCCGGCGTGCCACGCCGTCACCACCGTGCGGAGCAAGCCGAACGCCATCACCGCCACACCGACGCCGACGATCGTCAAGACGCTCCTGAGCTTGTGCCGTAGCGTGTTGCGCAGCAGTAACTTTAAAAGTTCCATGTTTGGCCGATTCGGCGCGATACGCCGAATCCCGTTCAAAGTTCAAGGTTCAACGTATCCGGGCCGTCTCCGACTTTGAACCTTGAACATTAACCTTGAACGTAAGACCCAGTTAAGCCAGCTCGCCTTTCTCCAGATGACGCACGGAGCGCGCTCGTTCGGCCGCGCGAGGATCGTGAGTAACCATGAGAATGGTTTTGTTGAGCTCGCGATTTAATCGATCCATCAGTTCGAGCACTTCCTCGGCGGAAATCTTATCGAGATCGCCGGTCGGTTCGTCGGCGACCAATATGACCGGATCAGTGGCAACCGCCCGAGCGATCGCCACACGCTGTTCCTGTCCGCCGGAAAGCTGGCGGGGATAATGATGCAGGCGATCGGCGAGTCCAACCACGCCTAGAGCTAACTCGGCATGGGCGCGCCGTTCCAGCTTCGACAACGGCGTTAAAATCAGCGGCAGCTCGACGTTTTCGAGCGCGGTCAGCACCGGGATCAGATTGTAGAACTGAAAAATAAAACCGACGTTGCGCGAGCGCCACATTGCGAGCTCGGTCTCGTTTAACGCTGCGACGTCGACTCCGTCAATCAGAATGTTTCCCGACGTCGGCTTATCGAGCCCGGCGATAAGATTGAGCAACGTGGTCTTACCCGACCCTGACGGCCCCATGAACGCGATGAATTCACCCTGGGCTATCTCCAGATTGATATTGCGCAAGACCGGAATTTCGAGACTGTCGCGCTGATACGACTTGAACAACTCCTGCACTTGGATAAGCGGCGATTGCATCGGCTCGACGGATGGCTTACTTGGTTTTGACGCTGACCTTAGCGCCGGCCTTGATTTGCTCATCCGCCTTGTTGATCACTTTATCGCCCTCTTTTAGACCGCCTGTGATTTCGATCAGGTTCACGAGCTTCTTGCCCGTGGTCACCGGCACTTCAACGGCGCGGTCTTCTTTGATTTGAAAGACGACCTGGCGGCCGTCTCGCGTCGCCACTGCGGCAGCCGGTACGGTCAGTACCGGCTTGACGTTGGTGGCGTCGGCGCTGGCGCCGGCCGCGAGAAAGGTAATCTTCGCGCCCATCTCGGGCAACACCCGCTGGTCGTACTGCTTGAATTTAATTTTCACCATCACCGTCGCCTTGGCCCGGTCCGCCGTGGGCACGATATTGCTGACGTAGCCGGGATAGCGCTGCTGCGGGTAGGCATCCAAAGTGATTTCACAATTCTGGCCGCCGGTGACGCGCGTGATATTCGCTTCTGAAACGTCGGCATCGACTTCCAACGATGACATATCGGCGATGGTGACCACCGCCGCCCTCGAGCTCACGGCGCCGGCCAGAGGCGCGACGATTTCACCGACGTCGGCATTCTTCTTCAAGACCGTGCCGTCGAACGGCGCGATGATGCGCGTGTTTTCAACCGCGACTTCCGCTTCGCGCACCGCAAACTTCGCCGCTTCGATGCTCGCAGTAACCCGTTTGTAGCGCGCCTCGGCGGCGTCGTAATCGGCCTGGGCGATGGCGCGCGTGCCAACCAAGTTGCGCATGCGCTCATAATTCCTCCTGGCATCGTCCAAATCCGCTTCGGCAACGTGTAAATTTTCCCGCGCGCGCCGCAGACTCGCCGCCACGTCGGAATCGTCCAGGCGAGCGATGACTTGTCCCTTCTTAACGCGATCACCTTCTTCCACTGCCAAGAATACCAGCGTGCCGGTTCCCTTGGACGCCACGGCGGCTTTGCGCCGCGCAACCACGTAACCGCTCGCCGTCAAAACGGCATTGGCCTGAGACGGAGACGTCAACGTCGCGGTGGCGAGCTGCACCTCGACGCCGGAGCTGAACCAGTTTTTCAGCAGGAGCGCGCCTGCGAGCAAAACCACGAGGACAATCGTCCAAACGACCCACCGACCGCCTGATCGCCGCTTGCGCGACGATTGCTCGCCGCGCGGCGAGCGATCAATCCGCAATGACGACAAATCTGAATCTGTAGATGCCATAAAGTATTTCAGGGTACGGAGAAATTGCGGTTTTGCAAGACGAGAGCGAGATGTTAACTTGTCCCATATGAGCTCATCGACGGCGTGGAATCCGCAAACCTATTCTCAAAACGCGCGCTTCGTCTCGGATCTGGGCGAGCCCTTATTGCAGCTCCTCGATCCGCGCTCGAACGAGCGGATCTTGGATCTCGGCTGCGGCGACGGCGCTTTGACCGAGAAAATCGCCGCTCTCGGCAACTTCGTGATCGGCGTCGACGCCAGCGCGGCGCAAATTCGGGCGGCGCGGCAACGTCGGCTGCTCGTGGCCGTGATGGACGGGCAGCGGCTCAGCTTCAAGCCGCGTTTCGACGCCGTGTTTACCAATGCCGCGCTGCATTGGATGAGGGAGCCGGCAAAAGTTATTGAAGGCGTGGCGAATTGCTTGAAGCCGGGCGGCCGTTTCGTTGGCGAGTTCGGTGGCAAAGGCAACGTCGAAATTATTCGCGCGGCGCTCCACGCCGCGCTCGACAAGCGCGGTATCGATCCATGGACGGTTGACCCTTGGTACTATCCCTCCGAAGAAGAATACACGCAGTTGCTAAACCAGTTCGCTTTTACAGTCGAGTCCATCGAGTTAATTCCGCGACCGACGAAGCTTCCCGGCGATATTCGCGCCTGGCTGGAAGTTTTTGCCCAACCATTCTTCAAAGCGCTCATCGATGACGAACGGGAAAAATATCTCGAGGAGGTTCGAAATAGATTAGCGCCGCAGCTGCGACAGCCGGACGGCGCATGGACCGCCGATTACGTGCGCCTCCGTTTCAAAGTGGTGCGTCAATCGGAATAGTTCGATGAAAAACGTTTTGAACGATTTGAACGGCTGGAACGTTTTGAACGGTCTCTAAGGCCTAAATCCGCCGTACACCACCGTCGTCGCAAACTTCCAAAAGCAATCCACATCGATAAACCCAACTTCCTTGAGCCAGGCGAGTTCCTCGTCAAGATAGCCGTTGTTGTGCGGCCCGTGATAGGTGCTCGGCGTCGCCGCGCGCACCTCCGCCAAATTGGTTTTGCCGTCGGATGACTGTCTGATGAAGCGATCGAGATATCCCTCTCTAGCACTTCGATAACGCTCGGTTAACTCTTTTGTCGGAGCTCGAACGTTGTCCGCATTGATGAAACAGCCGCCCGCGCGCATCAACCCGAACACCTCCTTAAAAATGAAACGGCGGCGTTGGTTCGCAGTGAAATGATGCAGCGCGCGTGCCGAAATCACCGCGTCAAAGTTTCCATCCACCGAGGAGACCCAATCAGGGGCTTCAAGGGATGCTTGAATAAAACTAATGCGATCCCTGAGATCAGCATTCCGCTCTTTGCCAAGTTTCAACATCGCTTCGGAAGCATCCAAACAAACTGCAGTCGCGTTGGGCCGCTCGATTAAAGCCGCCACAGCAAGCGCGCCGTAGCCCGCACCGATGTCGAGGATTCGGATGGCCGCGTCGAGCGGCTGCGGAATCATGCGCAGCACCATCGCGGTCTGCGCTTCGCGAATCGGCGCTTGCCAGCCGCCCTTGCTGGCCCAGCGCTCGATGAATTCCTGGCTGCCCCAAGTTTGCTGCCATGAAGCATCCGTTACGGACGACACTGAATCGGATTCCGCCATGTTGCCTCCGAATCGACTGAAGATTGCTCATTGCTAGCTCACGCTAGCGAGCCTGTCAACGCGATGTTTCCCATCCGTGCACGCGATGACTTGAAACAATCCTACGATTGCTGCTAAGCGAATATCGATATTCAAATTTGGAGGTCTCATGCAATTTTGCAGGCTGTATACTGGCGACGATGGGCAATCTTATTTTGAGGATTTCGATCAGGGCGAGGGTTCGAAACATTTTTTGACCAATCTTTCCGTGAAGGCGTTAGTTTTCAAAAACGACATGAATCGCGACGATCTGCACGGCTGGCATCCCGCGCCGCGACGCCAATGGTGCATCACACTTTCCGGCTCAGTCGAGATCGGCATCGGCGACGGCACAAAGCGGACCTTCGGACCGGGCGATGTATTCCTCGCCGAGGACGAGACTGGTCACGGACACACCGCGGTGCCAAAACATTGGGTTCGTGCGTTCGTCCATCTTTAGTGCTTATGCGCTGATAAATTCGCGAATGACTCTATGCGCCGCTTCGGGAGCACTGGCAAAATAGTTGTGCTTTTGATTCGGTAGGATGACGAACTGCGCGTTGGGAAGACCCTCTGCCAAAATGGCCGACGACATGCGGTGAGTCATCACCACTTTGGGATCGCCTTCGCGATCCCCGACCATGATCAATGTCGGCACGCGAATATCTTTAAGCCGCGCGCTGGTGTCGTGGCTCTGCCGTGCCAAAACATGGCGCAGATAAAATTCCACAGGGCAAATATTGGCAAGCCGGACGCGGAAGAAAGCTTCGACGCTGTCGGCGTGATGCTTTACAAACTCGTCAGTGAATCCTACCTGTAGCGTGTGTTCCCTGATATATTTTTCATAGCCCCACTCGATCATTTCTTTGCACATGGTGAGCGGCAAACCCGGCGGCCCGGGAAACGACGCGCCGGTTGAGGCGAGAATCAATTTGCTGACCCGTTCCGGATATTCCAACGCCAGCAGCTGCGCGACCCGTCCGCCCATCGAATGACCGAGAACGATCGCATCTTTCACTTTCAAGTGATCGAGGATCGCAACCGCATCGTCGCAAAACATCCTTGTCGTATAATCGATGGACGGTTTGCTCGACCGGCCCGTGCCGCGATAGTCGTGGATGATCACCTTGTGGTCCCTCGAAAACTCGGGGACCTGGAAGAGCTTCCAAATCTCCCCGTCGCAGGCCGTCTCACTGAAAAAGATGAATGGCTGTCCTTGGCCTTGGACGTCGTAGTAAATTTCACCGTCTCTGACCTGTACCGTTGGCATCTCGCACTCCAGGTTTTAGCAGGTTGCTGAACAGCCCTCTCGGAGTCCTTCGACGAAGCTCAGGACGAACGGAGAGGATTTGATATCGTTGATGTTATTCCGTTCATGCTGAGCATGTCGAAGCATGAGGCTCTCGAGGCATCCTAAGATTTGTTAGCAACCGGCTAATCTTTAATGAACTCACGAATGATCCGATGTGCTTCGTCGGGATTCGAAAAGAAATAGCTATGCCGTTCGTTCGGCAACACCACGAGCTTGGAATTCGGAATACCCTTGGCCAGGATTTCCGACGACATCCGGTGATTGATTTCACTGGTCATGTTTCGGTCGCCGTCGCCGACGAGAATCAGCGTGGGCTGCTCGATGTCCGTCAATCGCCGGCTGGTATCATGACTTTGGCGCGCGAGTAGATGGCGCAGGTAGAACTCTACCGGGCAGAGATTGTGCATTCTGACTTTCAAGTAGTTCTCGATTTTTTCCGGATTGTTCTTAACGTACTCTTCGGTCCAACCGACCAAAATCGTATGCTCCCGTTCGTATTTCTCGTAACCCCATTCGATCATTTCTTTGCAGATCTTTAAAGGCAACCCTTTGGTCAGCGGATAGTGCGCGCCGGAGGAGGCCAAGACCAATTTATGAACCTTCTTGGGATGATCGAGGGCGAGCAACTGGGCGACTCTGCCGCCCATGGAATGGCCGACGACGATGGCGTCTTCGGCGTTTAAATAATCCATTAAGCCCACCAAATCCTCGCAAAATATCTTGGTCGTGTAATCGGCGGACGGTTTGCCCGACTGACCCGTGCCGCGGTAGTCGTGAATGATCACGCGGTGATCCTTACAAAATTCTTCGACCTGATTGATTTTCCACACCTCGCCATCGCAGGCCGTCTCGCTCAGAAACACCATCGGCCGGCCTCGGCCGTGCTTTTCATAATAAATTTCAACGTCGTTCAATCTGACCGTCGGCATGTCGCGTCTCCTCGCTTATCACGTGGCAACTGATTCGATGCATAATCGAAGCAGTTTCTCTTGGCAAGGAGGCGCGCGTGAAATTTCTTGACTCCACATGCGCGGCGGCGATATTCCAAAAGCTGCCGCGCATCGCGCAAGTGCTTCGGAGGCCCGATGATAGAAATTCGATTTCTTACCAAAACGGTTAGGCGGATAGCTTGCTTGCTGTTGCTGTCCACACCGGCGCTCGCTCTGTCTCAGGAATTGACCCGGCTGACGTTCCCCTACGGACCGCTGGGACTCAACAGTCTGCCTTGGGTGGCGGCCAAGGAACTCCGCCTCTTCGAAAAAAACGGTCTCAACGTCGAAATGGTCTACGTCGGCGCCTCCGCGGTGATCGTTCAGTCGATGCTTTCCGGCGCCGCCGACGTCGCCGGCTTCGGCGGTCCGGCGGTCGTCACCAATGTATTGCGCGGCGGTGACATTATTCAGGTCGCCGCCATGGCGCCCTACTTCACCCAGTCCCTGCTCGTGCGCTCGGACCTCCACGACCTCCGCAGCTTGCAGGGAAAGAAAATCGGCATCACGCGCTTGGGTTCGGTGACCGATTTCGCGCTCCGGACCATCATCGAGCGTCATAATATCAAGGACGTCAACGTGCTCCAGATGGGCGGCTTCCCGGAAGCCGTCGCCGGATTGTCGCGCGGCGTCATCGACGGGGCCGTATTGTCGCCGCCGCATAACTTCCGCATGCTCAAAGAAGGTTTTCGCGAGTTGGTCTCGCCAAAGGATCTTCGCGGCATGGGCAGCGGCTTTTTGACTCAAGGCATTGTCGCACGGAAATCATTTGCCGCCGTTCATCGCGATACCGTCGTACGCCTGATCAAAACCACCGTCGAAGCCACCAAGCACGCGGTTGCGAATGAGGAATTCAGCAAGCGACTGATCTCGAAATACCTCGGTGTTAACGACGCCGATCTCTTGCGCCAGAGTTATCTCTACGTCTCGGAAACTTTCGTGCGCGAACCTTTTGTGCCCGAGAGTACGATGCAGTCGATGGTCCAGCGCATGGCGCAGGTCAATATGATCGATGCGAAATCGGCTCAGTCGACTCCGACCAGCGCTTACTTCGACAATAGTTACGTCGCGGAACTGAAGCAGAGCGGCTTTCTCGATAGTGTTTGGAAATAGCGGCGTCAGACTCATTGCCCCGTTTGGTCTTTTTCACGCCATGTGCTTGACGCCTAACCTCGCTTTCTAATAGTAAGAAGAATCGAAGCTTTCTTTGCGTTGGAGGTTCGTGGTGGGTTCACTTTTAATTCTGTGCATGGCGATTATGGTCAGTGCTTTCGCGGGGGTTCGATTCGGCGCCGCGCAAGAGCGAATCCGCGTCGGCTTGAGCTCCATCAGCGCGACTTCCGGCAGCATCTGGGTTGCCGAGGAAAAGGGGCTCTTCAAAAAGCACGGCGTCAACGTCGAATTGATTTTCATTGGCGGCGGCGCGGCGCGGGTCGTGAGCGCTTTGCTTTCGGGTGAAATTCAGTTTTCCGTTGGCGGCGGCGACGCCGTGATCCGCGCCGCTCTGCGCGGCGCCGACACCGTGCTGGCGTTCTCGCCGATGAACCGGGGATTGCAGCGCTTGATCTCGCGTCCCGAGATACGCACGCCGGCTGAGCTCAAAGGCAAGCGCGTGGCGATCACGCGCTTCGGTTCCGCCGGCCATTGGGCCTTCCAACTCTTCGTCAAAAAATGGGGCATGCGCCCGGAAGATTTTCAGCTCATGCAACTCGAGGCTTCACCGGCGATGTTCGCCAACTTGGAAAAAGGCGGCTGTGAAGCCGCGGTTTTGACGATGCCGTCGTTTTTCGTCGCAGAAGAGAGAGGTTTTCGCACCCTCGCCGACCCCGCCGAGATGGATATTTACTACTTGCAAAACTCCGTCGACACCACGCGCAGTTACTTGAAAGCCAATCGGGCCCAGGCCGTCCGCTTCGCCAAGGGTTTGATCGAAGGCGTTGCTTATTTCAAAAAATACAAAAAAGAGAGTCTCGAAGTGTTACAAAAAAAGCTGCGCATTCAGTCGGCCCAGGAAAAAGACATCAAATATCTTGAAGCCTCCTACAATCTTTTGGCGACGAAATATTACAACCCGACGCTCTACGCTACACCCAAGGCGGTGGAAACTTCTCTCGAATTCATCGCCGCAACCGAACCGAAGGCGCGCGGCGCTGATGTCAAACAGTTCGTTGACGAAAGTATCCTGAGAGAAGTCGAAGCCAGCGGCTTCATCAAACAGCTCTACGAGACGGAGTATCGATGAAAAAAACTGGAGTGCTGGAGTAATGGAATATTGGAGTGTTGGGGCGAAAACCCAATACTCCATCACTCCACCACTCCATTACTCCAATTCCCGAAGGGAGCTCTAATGTCCGACTACAAAGAAATTCTCTATGACAAACAGCGCGGCGGCGTGCTGATCACGCTGAATCGCCCTGAAGCCTTGAACGCGATCACCCGGCCGATGTTGAAGGAGATCCATAACGCGCTCGATCAAGCCGAGGCCGATCCGGAGATTCGCGCCATCGTGATTACCGGCGCGGGGCGCGCGTTCAGCTCCGGTTTCGATCAAGCGACGACCAGTGGAAGGCGCCGTGACATCCAATGGCCGCAGGGTATCCAAACCGGTATGAGCGCGGCGGATCTGATGAACTACTGGAGCGCCGACGACGTCAAGCTGATTCGAATCTTTGAAATGACCAAACCGGTCATCGGCGCGGTACGCGGCTGGGCGATGGGCGGCGGTTGCTGGCTCGCCCTCTATACGCACATGACGATCGCCGCCGAAGACGCCGTCTTCGCGCAACCTGAAGTGCGCCACGGATCGAATACAAGCTTCATGTGGACCTTGCTCGCAGGATTCAAGAACGCCCTGCGCTACGGCCTTGTCGGCGATCACATCGACGCCCAGGAGGCGCTGCGCATCGGCCTGGTGAATAAAGTCGTTCCGGTCGATCAACTGCTCGATGAGTGTTTCAAGATTGTCGAGCGCATCGCCCACGTGCCGCCGGAAACCGTCAAGATCAATCTGCAGATTTCGACCATGGGCTTGCAGATGATGGGACTGCGCGACGCCCTGCGCATGGATGAGACGTTGTCGATCCCGGCGCATATGATGCTCAACGAAGAATTTCGCCGCCCGCTCGATGAAGCGCGCGCAACACAAGGAACCAAAGCGTACCTGCAAATGCGCGACGGCCCGTTTCAGCCGGAGCCGTTTGGGCCGAGAGCGAAGAAAAAGGCCGGATGATGGTCAGGTTCAACACCGAAAATAAGTCTCTCGCGCGGAGCAAATTCGTTAAGCAACATCGGCACTCGATTCGACTTCAAGGCTATGATTATGCCCAGGTGGGAGCCTATTTCATCACGATTGTAACACGCCAGCGTGCCTGTCTATTTGGCAGGATTCTGAATGACGAGTTAATCCTGAACACTGCAGGGCAAGTTGTGCAATCCATGTGGAATGAATTACCAGCACATTTTTCAAGAATCGATTTAGATACGTTCATTGTCATGCCGAACCATATCCATGGAATCATTCATATTAGAGGCAGACGGGACCAGACCGTAGGGGCGCAGCATGCTGCGCCCCTACACAAACGCAATGTTCAACCGGGTTCGATAGGAGCGATCGTCCGCTCATTTAAGTCCGCCGTCACCAAACGCTACAACGAAAAACATGCCCCGTCAGGACTCGGTCTCTGGCAACGCAATTATTATGAACATGTTATCCGCGACGAGAATTCCCTGATTCGTATTCGAGAATATATCGCTGCCAATCCTGCACGATGGTCAATTGACCCTGAAAATCCATTCGCCACGCTCCAAGAATCGAAAGACATTTGGCGAATTGACAACATTACGACGACCGTAGGGGCGCAGCATGCTGCGCCCCTACCCGTCGCTGCCAAAACATTATCGAGGAACCTTTGAAGTCCAATCAACACATAAGCGAACCGTCCGTCTGGCGCGATCTCACCCCGCTGATGAATCCGCGTTCCGTCGCCATCGTCGGCGCGTCGCAACGCGCCGACGCGTTACCCAACCGCGAGCCGCGCGGCAATCGAGTCATCCGCAACTTGAAGAATTTTGGCTATCCTGGCCGAATCGTTGCGATTAATCCAAAATATAGCGAAGTGATGGATTGTCCCTGCTATCCGGATATCGGTGCGATACCCGAGCCAGTCGATTGTGTCGTTCTAGCCGTGCCCAATCGGCATGTGCCGGACCTGTTGGAATCTGCGGCCGACGCGGGCACTCGCGCTGCAGTGGTCTTCTCGGCGGGCTTCGCCGAAATCGGCGCGGAAGGGAAAGCGCGCCAGGCGCGACTCGAAGCGCTGTCGCGCGAGCGTGGCTTTCTGATCTGCGGACCGAATTGCTATGGCGTACTGAATGTTTACGGCAAAGCGACGCTTTTCGCCTCGACGATGCCGCCGGGTTTTCTTGCCGGTCCCGTCGCGCTGGTTTCGCAAAGCGGCGGACTGAGCACGACGATCGCAAATGCTTTGATGCTCAACCGGCATGTCGGCCTTAGCCACATCGTGTCCTGCGGCAACCAGTCCGGGGCAACCTTCGAGGAATACTTTAACTATTTGGTCGAGGACGAAAACACGCGCGTCGTTGCCGCCTTCGTCGAAGGGTTCAAGCAACCCGAAAAATTGCTCGCCGTCGCGAGCAAAGCGGCCGACCACAACAAACCTTTAATCATTCTTAAAGGAGGGCGATCCGAAGTCTCCAAGCGCGCCGCTGCCACCCATTCGGGTTCCTTGGCAGGCGCTGCGGAAGTCGTCGATGCGGCGTTTCGCCAGGGCGGCATCGTCTCAGTCCGCAGCCTGAACGAATTGATCGACGCCGTCAGCGTCTTCTCCTGCGACAGCTTCGTAAAACATTATCACGGTGGGCGCCGTATCGGCGTGCTGAGCGGCTCGGGCGGCGAGTGCACGCTGGTCTCCGACGCGGCGGCCAACGTCGGGCTCGAGGTTCCTGAGCTGACGGAAACGACAAAATCGCAACTGCAAGAATCCGTGGCCGACTTCGGCAACATGAACAATCCGCTCGACGGCACCGGCGCCATGTACGACGACGAAAAGATTTTTCCTCGGCTGCTCCAGGCATTAATCGATGACGGCAACATCGACTTGGTCACGATCAACCTCGAGGCCAACGATCCTCGACCGAAGGAATTGAAGAGCGGTAACCGCTTTTGCGCAGCCATCGAAAAGGCCGCGGCATCGAGCAACAAACCGATTGCGGCTTTCAGTTCCGTTGTCGGCGGTCCGGTCGATCCCGAAATGCTAATACCGTTGCGCGAAGTCGGCGTCCCGCTCATGGAAGGCGCGGAATGCACCACGAGCA
>Ga0193719_10000459_pt1 | contig 15331 bp, 10 predicted proteins | sample U2a2metaG_FD_160103 | JGI IMG/M metagenome (GOLD analysis project Ga0193719, IMG submission 160103) | Soil microbial communities from a riparian zone of the East river system, Colorado, United States - U2a2 | ecosystem: Environmental > Terrestrial > Soil > Riparian zone | place: USA: East... | reverse complement strand
GGCGTCCAGTCGATGAATGAAATCTTTCCGCTGGAGAAAGCCGCCGAAGCCTACGAGCGCATGATGAGCGGCAAGGCGCGCTTCCGAGTCGTTCTCAGCATGGAGCGGTAGAAGCAGAGGCCACCGCCAAAAATAGATATGACGTCGTGATTCTCGGCGCCGGCCATAACGGTCTGGCGGCGGCGACCTATGTGGAGCGCGCGGTTCTGAGTGTCCTATTGCTGGAGAAGAACTTGAGGCTCACTCCACTTCGGTGACCGTGCCGGCTTTGACTTCGAGTTTCTCCGCAACCAGCTCCCGGCGTTTCTCGTCCGCTACATCGATGTAGAGGTCATACGTGCCCGGTGGCGCGGCCATGTTTTCGCCGTACTTTTCGGCGTCCTGGACTGCCTCAACCGGGACTGTTATCTTGTTGGCGCCTGGCTCGGCCAGGTAAATCGCCTTTGCTTTTGGCAATTCTTTGCCGCCGAGACGGACCAGGCCGATGTGTTCGTCGGGCTTGATCTCGTGGGAAGGATGTTCCTGATCGAAGGCAAGATCTCTGACCAGAATGATGCGCCGCCCATCTTTTGGCAGCCAGACGACGTCAAACTTCTCGGTCTTCACGTCTGGCGGGATGCGGATCGGTTCGTCGTATTTGTCTGCTTCACCGGCGTTGGAAACTCGGATCGCCGCGTTTGGATTGTCAGCGTCTCCCGCCGCCACCACGACGATCGTCTTCAGCGTCGGCAATTCGATCCCAGGTTTCAGAACTGTGATTGTTCGCTGAGGACGCGCGAGGCGTTTTACTTTTTCCACTGGAGCGGCCTTGCTCTCGGCGGCGGGGGAGGTTGTCGAAGTTGGCTGTGCTGCAACTCGCATCGGCGACTGATATGATTTCGTCCCTGTGATGGCGCCGAACTTCAACTGCACGCGATGCTCGGATCCGTCCGCCGGGAGATTGGACGTGTAGTAGATCGCGTATTGCCCGGCGAGTTGTTTGCCGATGTTGTCGTAAAGGCGCTTGAGCTCGGCCGGTTCGCTTGCGCTCAGGTAGAGCGCACCGGAATCGGTGGCGATTTTTCTCAAATTCACTTCGTCGAGCTCGGTGCCGAGGCCGATGGCATAGATGGGCGTGTTGACTTGCTTGGCGAGGGAGAGCACATCGGTGACCGTGTGTTTGCTGAGCGGTTTGCCGCTGCCGTCGTCATCGACGCCGTCGCTCAGCAGCACGATCGCTTTGCGCCCACTCACGTCGCGCAACGATTCGACCGATGTATAAAGTGCGTCCCACAATGCAGTATCTCCACGTGCAGCCGTCGCTCCGATCGCGGTGCGCGCTGCCGCGCGATCGCTGCCCAGCGGATAGATCGTCTTCACGTCGCGCGAAAAGCGGATGATCTGCGCCTTGTCTTGCGATTGAAGCGTATCGAGAAAACTCGCGGCCGCCGCCTGCGCATCGGCGAGGCGCTTTTTCATCGAGCCACTGGTGTCGAGCGTCAGCACGACTGAGAGCGTCGTGAGCTTGGGCACGACGGTCATCGGTTCCTGATCGACTTCATCCTCGCGCACGCGAAAATCGCCTGAGCCGAGACCCGTCAGGGGCACGCCTTCTTTAAGTATCGTGGCGAAAATCGTCACCTTCGGAAACTCCGAGGTGTCGATCTGGTTCAGTTGAACCTGCGCGCCAGCCGCGGCCTGTTCTCCGGTGACACGCGGTGAAGGTTCCTGAGCGTCGAGGATTCGAAGAATGCCGGCGAGAGCGCCCACGAAAAAGATGCGACTGACAAATGGGTGAATATTCATAGTGAAGTCTTTGTGGAGGAGCTAAAATCATGCGCCGACGGACGGCCGAAGTCCAGCCGTTTAGCTCGCTCAACTGGCGTCGCTGGGTCGCATTCTCCAAGAGCGTACGCATAAAAACCAATTCATATAATCAGCTTAGAAACTCGACAACCGGTTGCATCGGCTCCATGTGACACAAAAGATTTGGGAAAGTTGATGGCTGAGCGTTGAGTGTTGAGAGATCCTACCGATGAGCAATTTTGGCGGAGCAAACTGAAAAATGAAATCGCAGTACGACGTGGTGATTCTCGGCGCCGGCCATAACGGTCTGGTGGCGGCGACTTATCTGGCGCACGCGGGTCTGAGTGTTCTGCTATTGGAGAAGAACGATTACATCGGCGGCGCGACGACTTCGCAGAAGGTGTTCCCCGATTATGATGCGCGGTTATCGCGTTATTCGTATCTGGTCAGTTTGTTCCCGGAAAAGATCATTCGCGATCTCGGGTTGAATCTCAAGCTGCGTAGACGTGCGACCGCATCGTTCACGCCGTACGTGATGGATGGCCAACATAATGGCTTGCTCTTGAGCAACGTGTCGGAGGAGACGAGCCAGCAGTCGATGTTCGAGCTGACCGGAAATCGCACGGAGTACGAGCAGATGAAGAAGTTTTACAATCTCTCACGCGTTTTTGCCGAACATGTCTGGGACACGATGCTGGAGCCGCTCGTTGCGAAAGAAGACTTTCGGCGCTGGTTCGATGTCGATGATGTTTCACGTGAGGCCTGGCGCAGTTTGGCGGAAGAACCGCTCGGTCGCGCGATCGAACGTTATTTGCAGAACGATTTGGTGCGCGGCCTCGTGCTCACCGACGCGAAGATTGGCGTCTTGACGCATCCGCACGATCCGTCGCTCGTGCAGAACCGATGTTTCCTTTATCACCTCATCGGCAATAAAACGGGCGAATGGAAGGTGCCGGTCGGCGGGATGGGCGCGTTGGCGCGCGAGTTGGAACAGGCGGCCCGCAAGAGCGGCGCCGAGATGTTAACGAATGTCGATCTTCGCGCGCTGGATCTAACCGGGCAACAGCGCAGCGTCGAATTCGAGGTTGACGGAAAAAGAGAAACCGTCGATGCCCGATTTCTTCTGGTAAACTTTGGCCGGAACGTGCTGGCGAAGTTTGTCGGTAAACTATATCAGCCGGATACCACGGACGAAGGGTCCGTGTTCAAGATCAACATGCTCTTGCGCCGATTGCCTAAGTTGAAAGCGAAAAAATGTTCCGCAGCCGACGCGTTCTCCGGGACCTTCCATAGCGACGAAGGTTACAAGCAAATGAATGTTAGTTATGACCAGGCGGGTCAAGGACGGTTGCCGAACAAAACACCGTGTGAAGTCTATTGCCACACCCTGACCGATGACAGCATTCTCGCGCCGGAACTGCGAGAGAAGGGATTCCATACGATGACGTTGTTCGGGCTCGATACGCCGTGGCGTTTGTTTGCGCGGGATAATAAGACGATGAGAAAACTCGCGGAAAAGAAATTCCTCGAGAGCATGAACCAGTGGCTGGAAGAGCCGCTGGAAGATTGTCTTGCCGTGGCGCGCAACGGCGATCTCTGCATCGAAAGCAAAAGCCCGGTTGATATCGAGGACGCGCTCGGGATGTACCACGGCAACATTTTTCAGGACGCGCCGACGTTTCCATTTGCGGAGAAAAAATCGCAGATAGGCAAATGGGGCGTCGAGACGGAGTTTGAGAATGTCTTTCTTTGCGGCTCAAGTGCGCTGCGCGGCGGCGCAGTCAGCGGCATTCCGGGGCACAATGCAGCGAAGAAAGTGCTGAGTGAAGTGGGGCAGAGTTGATAGTTGATCGTTGGGAGTTGAGGGGCCCGTTTATCCCGACCAGCACCGCTTCCTGTGGTTGTGCTCGACTTCCGGCGCCGCGCGGCCTCAAAATACGGTTAGGCAATCAAAAAATAATCAACCCCAGAACTACATTATGAATCGAATCTTGAAAGTATTCAGCAGCGGACCGGAACAGGACGCACTCGCGGAGGATTATTCCGTCATCGAACGCTACCCGGCGTTTATGCTCGTGGACGTTTCCCCGAAGACGGCCAAGAACATCGCCCGCGCTCACCTGACCGAGGACATCACCTCGCAGTACATTATTGAGGCTGGCGGCGGGGTCATCGACACGACTACTCCGAGGATTGCCCCCGCGGGCAAAGTGCGCGTCCGGGCTTTCTCGGGTGACGTGAAACCGCTCTCCAGCGGCAAGCACTATTACCTTATGCAGTTCGTCGGGCCCGTGAAAAAAAGCTGGCTGAAAGACGTGATAAAAGCGGGCGGCGAACTGCGCGAACCATACGGCGGTTTCACCTACATTATCCGGGGCAACCCGAAGCAAATTGCCGCGGTATCGGCGCTTCCGTTCGTTCGATGGACTGGTCATCTGCCGCATCGCCAGCGCATCTCCTCGGCGCTTCGTGCCGAGCAGGACGGCTCCAGCAGCGCTGCCACGCAATTGCCGCGCCGCCGAGTCCTGTCCGGCGTCTTAACCGTAGAGTTTTTCGGTCCCGCAGATCTCAAAGCAGCCGTGCCCGCTGTGAAAAACCTTGGCTTTAAGGTGCTGGACCACGAGCCGGAGGCGGGCGTGCTGGTGATCGAGAGCTCAGTCACTGGCGCCAAACGCAAGAAGCAAATCGATGAGCTCTCAGCTGTTCATGGCGTCCGCAAGATCCGCGAGCGCACGCTCAAACGCACCAGCAACGACGTCGCCGCCGGGATCATGGGAACCGCGGCAACCATGGCCCATCCTGGACTTGGTTTGAGCGGCAAAGGCGAAATCATTGCGGTAGCCGACACCGGCATCGACTCCGGCGACCGGGCGAGCGTGCACAGCGATTTTCGCAATCGTATTAAGTCGATCACGAGCTACCCGATCACGCCGGACTTCAACTCTTCCATCCACAATCCCGGTGCCAATGACGGCGCCGCCGATCTCGATAGCGGCCACGGAACACACGTTAGCGGTTCGGTCCTTGGCAACGGCGCGGCGCTGAACGACGTTGCCGGCGTCAATGCTCCCGTACGCGGACTTTCGCATAAAGCGCGCCTTGTTTTCCAAGCCATCGAGCAGGAGCTCGACTGGATCGATCCCGTGGACCGGCGGGAAAACGGCCGTTATCTTCTTGCCGGCATACCGCAGGATCTGACCGATCTTTTCCAGGAAGCCTACACAAAGGGCGCTCGCATTCATTCCGACTCGTGGGGTGGCGGCGATCCGGGCGCTTACGACGTACAGTGCAGCCAACTCGATGCCTTTGTTTGGAATCACAAGGATTTCTGCATCGTGGTTGCCGCCGGCAACGACGGCACCGACAAGGATGGCGACGGCAAGATCAATCCGATGAGCGTCAGCTCGCCTGGCACAGCGAAGAATTGTATTACGGTCGGCGCGTGCGAAAACCTGCGGCCCGCTTTCGCCGCCGAGCGCTACGGCAACTGGTGGCCGGATGATTATCCAGTTGCTCCGTTTCGTGCCGATCCCATGGCAAATAACCCGAATCAGGTGGTGGCATTCAGCAGCCGCGGCCCCACGCGCGACGGGCGGTTCAAGCCTGAAATCATTGCGCCGGGCACATTCATTCTCTCCACGCGTTCAACGATGATCGCCCAGAACAACACTGCCTGGGCCCCTTTTCCGCAGTCACGGATGTATTTTTACATGGGCGGCACAAGCATGGCCACGCCTCTCACTGCCGGCGCGGTCGGACTGGTGCGGGAATATCTGCGGAAAAAGAAACACATTACCAAACCATCCGCAGCCTTGCTCAAGGCGACACTGATCGCCGGCGCAATTCGGCTCGCGGGATATGCCCCGAGCGGCATGCTGGTTGACAATCAGCAGGGTTACGGTCGCGTAAATCTGGACAACATTCTGGCACCGGCGCAACCTGCGGTCGCTAAGTTCTTCGAGATCCGCCCCGGTGTGCAAACAGGTCAACTGAATCGGACGACCATTCAGTTGCAAAGCGCCAATGTGCCATTGCGCATTGTGCTTGCCTACAGCGATTACCCGGGTCCGGTTTTGGTTAATAACCTCAACCTCATCGTGCGCGGACCCGACAACCGCGTTTATGCCGGCAATCAACGCGTCGGCAGTTCCCCGATGCAACTCGACAACAAGAACAACGTCGAGGCCGTGCAGATCGATCAACCCTCGCCGGGCGAATGGCGGATCGAAGTCGTCGGCGCCAACATCCCGCAAGGCCCGCAGGACTTCGCACTCGTGGCAGTCGGGCATCTGGCGTAACACCAAATCAACTGACAATTCTTGCCGTTCAGCATCGAGAAATACGAGACGCTGTTCACCGACGACCTAGAGTTCGCATGGCAAAGCCTGTGGTCCTCTGGCGGAAGGACGGGTGATGGAAATGGCGGAGACATCTCAAATTCTGGCTGCCAATCCAGCCGACGTTGCGTCGATCGACGCAATTATCACGGCCGCGTACGATTCAATCTCGGGCCAGCCGGGCAAGCGTGATTGGAATCGAGCACGCTCATTGTTTATTCCTGGGGTACGTTTGATTCCAACGGCGGAAAATGTCGGGGAGATAAGCCTCGGCGGCGAGATTGCACCGCACATGCTGGACATCGACGGCTTCATCGGCCGCGTCGGCGATTATATCGAGAAGAATGGATTCTTCGAAAAGGAAATTGCGCGTCGCACCGAGCAGTTCGGTCACATCGCGCATGTCTGGAGCACGTACGAGTCGCGCCACAAAGGCGACGATCCCGAACCGTTCATGCGCGGAATCAACAGCATTCAGTTGTTCCACGACGGCAGTCGCTGGTGGATCGTGACCATTTACTGGCAGCACGAGGGCCCTGAGCATCCGATTCCACAAAGATATCTCGAAACAGAAGATTGAGAATTGTCAGTTGCAAGGTGAGAGAAGCGCTTGCTCGCTTCGAAAATGGACGCGGTGCTGGTTGGAGTTGGCGACGGGGAATTAAGGCGAGAAGGGTGCGTTTTCTTGGATGGTGGCGTTATCGGCTGCGGATGCGTGTCGCGATAATGTTTGACAGCCAAGCCAAGCACGAACGCGAGCAAGACAAAAGCAATGACGCGCTTTTCCTCTCGAGTGAGAACGAAACGCTGCCGCAGCGCATCAAATCGTAAACGCCAACGTCGCTTCAATTCGTCGATTTGTCTTTGATCCTGTGCCGAACGTGCACGGAGCGATACTTTCCCTTAATATTAAAATCGTAGAATCGTGTCCTTGATTCCGCCGACATTAAGTCGCGATAAACAGAAGGCGATACATCGAGATACCGATACACTGCGCCGTTCGCGAATTCGATTTCGAGAATGTGACGGCGTTTGCTGTAGCCAACCCTCGCAATAGCAGTTGAATCAATCGGCTGTCGCGGAATGTGGGAAACGATCGGTTGCGAATTGTTGGATCCAGGCGGATCAGCGCAAGGGGCTGACGCAAAGGCAACCAGTGTTCCGACGAGAACCATGATCCAAATGCGTCCCATGATCGCGGATCGTTTTAGCTTCCTCTCGATCTGTGGTCGAGCAAACTTGTACTCGGATCAAGACGGCGCGCGACGGCGCCGCCATATTATTATCGTCCGAGCGGCGTCGTAATCTCGGTGCCGGGCGGCGGTGTAAATTCGAATGTCGATGCAGGAAGCGGCGCGCGTGTCTGATTTGAATAACTGGTCACAATTCGATCGCCGTTCAGTTGCAACATTTCTGTGCGCTCGGCCCTCAAGTTGTCATTGATGCGCAGGTTGAGTTTCTGAAAGACCCGTTTCATTGACGACGTGCGCGGCGTCAGCTCCAGCTCGTAGCCGTTGTCGATCTTCGTGGCAGTGATGGCGAAAGTGTTTTCGACATCTTCGAGATTCAGCGCCGAATTGATCGCTGCAATAACGGAATCGAGCGGTGAGCGTTTGCCCAAGGAATAACGCTCGGCCGATTTAAAGTTCGGATAATAAATCCAGAGCTGATGGCCATCGCTCACCGTCAGGCTGGGCGAGTTACCCTTCACTTCGCGCCGAAATTTATTCGGCGGCTGGAACCAAACCTTGCCCGAATTCACGACCGGCTTCTTCATCAAATGCAAGAACCGTTCTTCTTGAAAATCGGCTTGCGTGATCCGGTTTTCGCGAATTCGCGCGAGGAGATTCTTGAGCTCGGCGGGAGAAAGCTGCCCAGGGCCGGCGAGGGTCGTAAACGAAATGAGACTGAGAATTATTGGAAGAATCCTTCGCATGAGATTATCGAGCTTAGCCCATTTGGACCTAATCTTTGCTTGAAGATTTCGGTTCTGTTGCCGCCATCGCAGGCAGCGTAAAGAAAATCGTCGCAACCAAGCTCCAAAAAATGCCGATCGCGCAGGCGCTGCCAAGGCTACTCAACGAGGGATTGCGCGCCAGCACGAGTGAGCCAAAGCCACTAACAGCGGTTAATCCGGCGAGCAGGACCGGCTTCACTACGCCCGCAACATCGTGCTCGATCTCATGTGTCTTCTGCCAAACCAGCACGACGTAAATTCCGTAGTCCACTCCTATCGCCAGGACGAGACGAAAAGAAAGCACATTGAGCAAGTTCAAATCGATATGCAGCAGTTTCATCGATGCAATCATTGCTCCGATCGCAAACGCGAGCGTGATGACTTGGATGATCCAGAGGCGCAAGTCGCGATATAAAATCGCGAGCAGCGAAACGTCGAAAATCGCCATCAACGCGCTGATGATGAGGAGTTGCCGGTGTGACCATGGCAGCAAATCGGCAAGCGCGTAACTCCAGCCTGAGAGGGTCATTGGAATCCCCGTCACTGGGAGATCGCGTCCCAGATTTACCCGCTGCGCATATGTGGAGACCGGTTCGTTGGTAGTGACAAAGCCAGTGGTAAGCAGCGGATCTTGCCCGAAATAGCGATCAACCAAAAACCACCAGCTCGATGATGTTGGCAACTTTTCTCGCCAATTCGACAGAGGAGCGTTCGGATCGACCAGATGTTGCAAATTATCGAGCAGCGTGAAAGCCGGCGCGAACGCATCGCGGCTGAATCCTTCGGTATCGAGTGTTTGGTCGAGTGTTTGGCGCGCCGTTTGAAAATCAATCTCGCTCAACTGTTCGCGATTTCGTTGCATCCACTTTGGCGAAAGACAAAGGGCTGCGGGTGTGGAAAAGCTTTTGATTTTGCCCGCAGTCTGAAGCTCGCTCCAATGTGCGGCAATTTTCTGCCAGTCGTCGTGCAATTCTTGCGGATTGCTCGCCTGCACGATTGCCAACACCGGCTCCCAGCGCATCGGCATTTTGCGCATGATCGCTTGAAGCGCGCGACTGGCACGACTGTTTTTCGGTTCCAGCGAACGTGTGCTCGCCTCGAAGTGAAGCGGTGGGACAGGCGAAAATCCGATTACGGTGAGCAGCAACAAAAGCGCGCTTGCGAAAATCAACATGGGCGCAGGGCGCTCCACGCTCCACCGCACATATTTTTTTACGATCTCGAAGACCCAATCATGACGGAGGGGCGGCTGCCGTTCGCGAACGAAAAGAAATAAGATCGTGCACATAAAAAGACCGGCAAAGAAAATCCCGATGGCGATGAGCACACCGAGCTGCGAGAAGCCCATCGATCCACTCAGGATAAGTGCCAGAAATCCGACCGCAGTGGTGAGTGCGCCAAAGAAAATCGCGCGACCAAGTTTTGCAACCGAGGTGGCGATGCCTTGACGATGTGATTGTCCGTCGATCCGCGCTTGCTGATAACGTCCAAAGGTGAGAATGGCGAAATCAACGCCGAGGCCGACGAGAATGGCGCAAAAGCCGACGCTGACCATGCTAAGTTGTCGGAAAATGAGGAGGCCGAGCGTGAGCGCCACCAGACATGAGAGCAGGAGTGAAAATCCCATGCCGAGCAACGGCAGCCATCGGTGAAAACCGATGATGAAAATGCTGCCCACGAGCACAACTGATCCGAGCAACGTTGCGACAATGTCGTAGCGCATGCTGAGGGAGATTTCGGCTACGTACGCGGAACGTCCGGTTACGAGAATTTCCAACGGGCCGCCATCCCAGCCTTCGCGTGCGTTTGCGCGAAAGGCGTTCACTTGACGCATTAAACGCTGGCACGCGAATGCGCTAATTGATTCCTGGTTTGTCACTGCCAGGAAAACCCGCATCGTGCGGTCGGAAGAGGTGAGCGGCTGGTCTTCTTCGATCGCGGTGCTTTCTGCAAAGGGTTTGAGCGCCGGGGCAATTAGACCGAGCGGATCGAACGCCAGCTCGAACTCCGGTCGCGGTGATCCTGCCGCAATCTGTTGATGCAAGCGATGCAGGCGATCGCGAATTTTCTGCGACTGCAAGATCGACATCGTCTCGTTGAAAACGCTCGGTTCCAGGTTCAAGAGCAACGGCACCGCGATTGATTGAAGATCGCGGATTCCATCAGGCGTCTGCATCGGCGAACCCGCGAGTACGCGCGTGCACCAGGATTGCTGCCGTAATTTGTCGGCGAACACGGGCGCGAATTCTTCCAGTTTTTCGACATCATTCGGGGCACAAACCAGCGCGAAAGTGAGCTGCCGGGTTTGCTCGAATTGGCGATCGTAAACTTTCAGTCCTGCGACCGAACGAAAATTCGCGGGCAAAATGTTGAGCACATCAGAGTCAAGCCGCAGCTGGGTGACGAGGATTGCGATGCAGCCGAGCGCGAGCACGGCGACGCTGCACCAAACGAGCGCACGTCGCTGCGTAACAGTTCGCGCGATGACATCACTGATCCGCATATTCGGTGGCAAGAACGAAACGCTGATAGTCGCGTTTCAAACCTGGCAGGTCAAAAACGGAACAGAAAAGTTTCGTTGCCAGCGTTGTATCGCACCGATTGTCGATCTTGCGAGCGAATCAGTTTTTCTCGCACTCCGAGCCAGCCCCGCAATTGTTGCGGTGCCCGATCAATGGGGCCCGACCAACCGCTTCGCGCAAGCGGGCCTTTGACTTCGGCGAAACTGGCGTCCTGCCGCAGAGATAACAATGGCGCAACCGGCCCTTTTGAAAATATCAGCTCGAAATCGCCATTTTTGGAAAAGCGAATAAGTACATCGCCGATGAGCGTCGTTTGCGGCGCGCGATATAAAAGTTGTCCGCTGCGCACCCGCCAATCGCCTGCGGGTTCGGCAAATTGATGCCGTGAGATTGTTGCGCAGCTCGTCAAGTAAACCAAGACCGACAATCCGGCGAAAAGTGCGGTGATTCCGGGCGAAGCGCTGGATCTCTCAAATGATCGAACGCGTCGCATCGGGGAATTGTCGATCAATCGCGCTAAGTGATCACGCCAACAGCATCGGAGGCGACTTGGATGGCTTCTTTCTTCGGTACGAGCGTGAGCCGCGGGACGATCGCGTAATGTTTCTGCAACCAGACCAGGAAATAAAACACCTCCATTCGCCAGCGGATGGCGAAACTATTTCCGATGTTTCCGCCGAGAACCGCGTTCACCGCAGGTGGAAGACCCAAAACGTCGCGCGGCGCTAAAAAGACTTCGATGAATTCCTTCGTGTACCAAGCGTTGACGAAGCGCAGGTAAACATCCATCGCGCGATTGACTATCCGTTCGTAGCGTGCGAACAGCCTTTTTGCTTTTCGCGGGTGATCTAAAACTTCATTCAAGGCATCGGCGCTTTGTTCACCGCAAAGCACGGCGAGAAAAACGCCGCTGCTGAAAATTGGATCGATGAAACCGGCGGCATCACCTGCAAGCAGCCAGCGATCGCCGTGCAGTTTTGTGCTGCGATAGGAGAAATCCGTGGCCACATAAACTTTCGAAGCCCGGCTCGCGTCTGTCATTCGTTTGGCGATGATCGGCTGTTCGGCAAGCGCCTGTTCCAGAAAATCTTCGGGACTCAATTTCGAGTTCCGGAAGACTTCGCTATCGAGGACTACGCCGATGCTAGTGCGCTCGGCGGTAAGCGGAATCACCCAAAACCAGCGATCGATTCCGCGAATCAAAAGCGTGAGCGTGGCATCAATTCCGTCGGGCCGCCAAACGCTGTCGTAATGCGCAAAGATCGACAACTTCTGGAGATGATCATAGGTCTTTTTGATCCCAAACTGACCACCGAGAATGGAATTGCGCCCGCTGGCGTCGATCACATAAGCAGCACGAACGTTTCGCGAAGAACCGTTCCATGTTACGCGAAGATCGACATGTTCGTTTGCGAACTCGACACGCTCTATGGCTGTTTCTTCATGGACTTCCGCGCCGCTTTCAGCGGCATGATCGAGCAGCACTTTGTCGAAATCCGCTCGAGTGACTTGATAGGCATGATCCGTTTTCGATCGAAACCCGTCCTTGAAATAAAATTTGGTTCCTTCCTCGGAACAGGCGGCAAATATTTCGCCACCAAATTTTTTCATGAAGCCGGCACGTAAAAATTTTTCGTGCAGGCCAAGCCGCGTAAACGCTTTCATGCTGAAGGGCAAAAGCGATTCGCCGATGTGAAAGCGCGGGAATTTGTCGCGTTCGAAGACGACGACGCGTCGCCCAGCGCGGGCGAGCAACGCGGCCGCGGTGCTCCCGGCCGGCCCGCCACCAATAATCGCAACGTCGTACCTGTCGGGGTTCATTCCGGGCAATCTTATCGGGAAATTAGCTCCTTTGCCAGCCAGAGATCAGCAGAGACAAAATCGAAAATGGAGGGCCCGGGAGGTGATTGGCGTGTGCTTGCGTCATCTTAATCTGTGCTAATCTGTGTTCATCTGTGGCAACACCGCCTTTGGATTGCCGCCGCGATATGAAATTAATCGATCGGTTTCTCAGCCGCGAATTGCTCGTCAACGTGCTCTTCGCCATCGCGGTGCTGAGCCTCGTGCTCGTGGTAGGCAATATTTTCCGAAAGCTTCTCCCGTTGCTGGTGAATCATGACGTGCCAATGGAATACCTGATCACGTTCATCGCTTACGTGATGCCCTTTTCGCTTATCTTCACGATTCCCTGGGGGCTGCTGACTGCGATCCTGCTCGTATTTGGGAGGCTCTCCGCCGACAACGAGCTGATCGCACTACGCTCAAATGGTGTGAGCATATCGCGCATTTGTATCCCGCTTGCGGGAATCGCGCTGCTTTGCACGGGGATCTGTTTGTGGCTCAACGTGCAGGCTGCGCCGGCCGCGCAAGAAAAGTTGCGTAGCACCATTTTCGATCTCGCTACGCGCAATCCGATGGCGCTTTTTGGCAGCGATCAGGTAATCGATCAATTTCCAGGGCGAAAAATCTACGTGGGCAAGAAAGAGGGAAACAAGCTCGAGAACATTACTGTCTTTGAAATGAACGACAAATCACTTGCGGTAAAAGTTACTTACGCGCGCACTGGCATGCTCGAGGCCGATTTGGAAAACAAACAGATTCTCATGCATCTTTATCAGGCGCGTTATCAGGCGCGAGACGAAAAGAATCCCTTGGATCTGACAAAAATTCGCGATGGAATCAATATGGCGGAAGGCACGTTGCCGATCAGTCTCGAGGAATTGTACGAGAAGGAGAAAAAGCGGCCGAGCCGTTCGGCATTGTCAATCGAAGAACTGCTCGAACAATTGAAGAGTGAAAACCAACGCGAACGCAGCGCGAGCCGGACTGAAATAAACAAACGCTTTTCATTTCCGTTCGCTTGCATCGCGTTCGCGATTATCGGTGTGCCGCTTGGCGTCACCGCGCACCGCCGCGAGACTTCGATTGGTTTCGCCATGGGTTTGATCGTGGCCGTCAGCTATTTCCTCTTCGTCATCATCGGCGACACATTGCGCGGAAATCCGAAAGTGCACCCGGAGCTGCTCGTTTGGTTTCCGAACGTTCTTTTTATCGTGCTCGGCGTGTTTTTATTTCGGCGACTGGCACGACAGTAAGTTGATTAACTATGGTGAGAAAAGATCCGCGCGCCTCGGTACTGCCCTCGACGAGAACGCGGCGAAACGTACGCAACGACGGAGTAGGCGGAGGAAAAATGTTTCGTGAAATCCTCCTGGATGAGGAGCATCCGCACCCGCCAGAAGAGGTATGGACGCTCCTCGCCGACTCGCCACAACTTGGACGTTGGCTCATGCCGAACGACTTTGTGCCAGAGGTCCAGCGAGACTTCACAATAACAACCGCGCCTCCTCCCGGTTTCGATGGCACCGTTCACGGTAAGGTTCTGGAACTTGATCCTCCCCCGTCGCATGCGGTGGTACTGGCGCGCCGGTTCGATGGACTCTATCGTCACTCGCCGGAATGGTCGAAACGCTCTGTTCCCCCGTGGATGATTAGAGTTTGCCTGAACTGCATATTCGCGGTGTCCGTCATCTTTACCCCCGGCGCGGCACAAACCAAAGCTGCATCCCAAACAGGTTTCGAAGCCACCGCGCGAATCTTCGACTATGACGCAAAACAGCCGCTCGACATCCATGACAAGATCATTGAAGAGTTCAGCGATGGAACCCTGCACGACATTACATACGCCAGTCCGAAGGGTGGGCCTGTTGCAGCATACCTAGTGGTCCCCAAAGGCAAAGGGCCGTTCGCAGCCGTGCTCTTTGGCCATTGGGGGAATGGCACGCGCGCAGAATTCATTCCCGAGGCCAAGATTTATGCGAGAGCTGGCGCCGTCTCTCTTATTCCTGACTACCCCTGGGACCGTCCATCACCATGGCGAAAAACGGTAGACCACTTCGATAGGCCGGAGGTGGACCGGGAGGCTGAAATCCAGGCGGTCATAGATCTTCGACGCGGAATTGATCTGCTGCTGGCACGCGCTGATGTAGATCCCCAGCGCCTTGCCTATGTGGGCCACAGCTACGGAGCGCAGTGGGGATCCATTCTTTCAGCGGTCGACAAACGTATGAAAACCTCCATACTGATGGCCGGAGTTGCCGAGATTGGCGACATTCTCTTGCGCAATGACGATCCCAGCCTAGTCGAGCTCCGCAAGGCCCGTCCCGCAGGCCAGCTCGAAAAATATTCACAAGCCACCGGCGATATCGATGCTCTCCATTTCGTAGGGCACGCGGCTCCGATTCCGTTGCTGCTCCAGTTCGCCAACTACGAGCAATACTTCGATAAGACCTCCATGGAACACTACGTGGCCGCTGCGAGTGAACCCAAGAAGGTGATCTATTACGATACGGGCCACGACCTGAATGACCCTCAGGCACTGGAGGACCGATACAAATGGCTGGCGAAATACGTTCATCTGTCGCGAAGATAGACTGTTTCTGACCTGCGGCGTTGAACCTCGACCATCACACGCGCTCCGCAGATGAACCTGCCACGACGTTGCCGCCTTTAGCGTAACCGCATCCAATGTCCGGGACGACAGCGTCGGGGGGAAGTGATCGAAGGACCTCCTAGAGATCGAATTGGCTGAGATTCTTGATGTCGGGCATCCTGCGGTGAGGCTTTGCGGACAAATTTCTGCCGCGCTTCTAATGCGGCTCTAGCCAACGATGGAGCAGTTGTCACTACGCCGAAAATGGCTGCCACGTTCGCGCAACGCACTCCCTTCA